>MPLX02056602.1_pt1 | contig 17736 bp, 17 predicted proteins | sample 1617341 | NCBI WGS metagenome assembly MPLX02 (sample SAMN05944804, study PRJNA350692) | marine metagenome | biome: marine; feature: ODZ; material: water; isolation source: 120 m water sample filtered on 0.2 um supor filter | place: Pacific Ocean | collected 2012-04-08 | depth 120m m | reverse complement strand
GGCACGGGACAGAAGCTGGTGTTACTGCTTGTGGCCCTTGGACTCGCCGCCGGGCTGCTTCTCCTGCGGGGAGGCTTGAATCCTGAAGCCCCCCTGGATGCACTGGCGCGGCGATCGCTGCAACCCGAAGTGGCCCTCAGCAATGGGCGGCCAACCATGATCGAGTTCTATGCCGATTGGTGTTCAGCCTGCCGCGAAATGGCACCGACGATGTTGGCGGTGGAGCAACGCACCGAAAAAAAACTCAACATCGTGCTGGTGAATGTTGACAATCCTCGCTGGCAGGATCTTATCGATCGCTACGACGTGAATGGGATCCCGCAACTCAATCTCTTCAACGCCGAAGGTGAACTGCTTGGCCGCTCATTGGGTGTGCGTACATCGGAACAATTAAATCAACTGACAGATGCATTGATTAACAACCAACCCCTGCCAAAATTTGCGGGGATGGGCACAGTCAGCGAGCTGGTGGCACCGGAAACAAACCCAGGAACAATCACCGGAGCAAACCCAGGGAAAAATGCAGGCATGAGCTCAGCCAATTTCGATAAACCACGCAGCCATGGGCAAGCAGCTTGAGTCAGGCATCAGAACCAATAGGCTTATTCCTCATCCCAATCAACAGGTATCAATTCGATCAACTAAGCAGTAACCATCCATTCAAGCGCTTCTGAAACTACGGGATATTGCTGACAAAAAATGCGCTTACATGCATTGGCAATATCCATATGTTCTTTTTGGGTTCCATGGCCGGACCTAAGCTTTATATAGTGAATCCAGGAACGGCATGATCCTGTCATGTAGATCCTTGTTGGAGTAGCAAGCGGCAGGACAAATCGAGCACATTCCTTTGCGATTCCATCCCTCAGCATATCCTCATAAAGAGCCACAGCAGAATCGAACTGATGCCTGATCTTTTGACGATAAGACTCCACCATCTCAGCGGAGACATCATCAATGGAATTCTGGCGATTATCAACGTCCTGGCGACGCAACTCAGGAACGGGAATAACACCAAGTTGCGTACTATCGGCATATCGCTGCGAAAACTCCTGAAATGTAAAAGATCGGTGCCGCAACACCTGCGCTGCAATACCCCTACTGGTTTCAATCTGAACAGTCATGTAAGCCTGCTCAAAAACACTCCAATGCTGATTCTTGATGCAATACCTGAGCAAGCCGGATATATTTTCATTGTCCTGATTCTTTGGATTACTGACCCTTGCCACATAGGCCATTGTCGGTTCAGCATCAGGAGTTGCCGATATCAATGTGACCTGAGTCATGACAACCACAAAACTATCTTATTTTATCATTTTATCACAGGTACAAATGCAATGCAGATTGCAGTTTCGACTGCAACCTTGCTCAAAGCACTCCACCCGGGAGATGATCAGCTCACCTGGGCATCATCAGGATCAATAAGGCCTTCCAGGCATAGGCTCAGCATGGACATAGATCTGTGGGTAAATGCCATCGCCGGGCAGCCAATCAAACTTTTGCCAGAGTGACTCTCTCCGGCTGATGTTGATATTTGCCCTTGCGATCGCTATAGGTTGTCTCGCAGGGATCACCTTCAAAGAAAAGCAGCTGGCAAATGCCTTCATTGGCATAGATACGGCAATCAGCCCCCGAGCTGTTACTGAATTCCAAAGTAAGGTGACCTTCCCAACTGGCCTCTGCTGGTGTGGTGTTAACGATAATCCCCAATCGCGCGTAGGTACTCTTGCCAAGACAGATCACCGTGATGTTGGCGGGCACTCTCATCTTCTCGAGAGCCACACCTAGTCCATAGGAATGGGCGGGAAGGATGAAATAATTTCCGTCCTCATCCGAATGCAGGGGTGTTGGCTCAAGGTTGGCAGGGTTGAACCGCTTGGGATTCATCACCGTCCCGGGGACGTGACGAAAGATCAGAAATTCTTTTGCGGATAATCGCAGATCGTATCCATAGGAAGAGCAACCAAAACTGAGGACTGGCTGCAGACGCTGCTCAGGATCGAGATGTCGAATCAGACTGGCCTGAAAAGGCTCGAGCATGCCTGCAGATGCCTGCTCATTAATCCAGCGATCGTTCTTGAGCATCAGAACCCCCTGCGCAGCTCAGTCACCTGATCAGCGATTGAGATCAGGTTGATCGGCAGCGATGTTCCCGTCACAATCACATCCATCGATCCTGGCCGCTGTTCAAGGGTGGAGAGCACGTCCTCTTCCCTGAGATAGCCAAGGGCAATCGCCAGTCCGAGCTCATCGAGAACCAGATGATCAAGATCACCCGCCAGCAGATGCTCGCGACAGACCTCCCAGACCGCGTTAACCGCCGCACTGGCCTCATCCCCAGGCAAAGGTTCTGCAGACCCCAGGGATGAGACATCCAGGCAGCCTTCAATCTCGGGTCGCAACCACTCCAGGCGCCCACAAAGTTGCAGGCGCCCCTGAGGCCCTTGGTTGACGCCGCCCCTGAGGAACTGGGCGACAAGCACTCGGCTTCCCAGTCCTGCAGCCCTCAGCGCCTGACTCAGAACACCGGCAAAGCTTCCCCGATAAGGGGCGGTATGAACCTGAAGCTGACCTTCAGGGGAGACCAGATGCAGCGGGGACGGGGTAGGCGCTGCAACAGGGTCGACAGGTCGCAAGCCAACGCTTTCAAGGGAGCGCTGCTCTGAACTGCGCTGGGCTGAATTGCGCTGATCAGCTGGTCTTCGGCTCTGGCTGAGGCTGGCAGTCATCAATCTCTCGGGCAGCAGGAGCAACTGGTCTGGATTTAAATCTAGCGGTGTTGATCAAGATCACAACATCTTTGACACTACCCATGGTGTATCCCTTGGCCTGGCAGGCTCAGACCCTCTGTCTGCTCAGGCCATGCACACTGCAAACTCCCGCCGCGAGGATGGACGCTCCGAGGCGGCCCTCAGGGACTTCAACATCGAATGGGATCCCATGGGCTTTGCACTGAGCTCCGTGATCGTGCACACCGGGCGCACCGCCGTTCTCTGCAGCATCAGCGTTGAAGACAGTGTCCCCCGCTGGCTGAAGGGACAAGGCAAGGGCTGGCTCAGTGCCGAGTACAGGCTCCTGCCCGGATCAACACCTCAGCGACAGCGGCGGGAACTGATGAAGCTCTCCGGCAGAACTCAGGAAATTCAGCGCCTGATCGGTCGCAGCCTCAGGGCCAGCATCGATCTATCCCAGCTGGGCGAGATGACCCTGCTGGTGGATTGCGATGTGATTCAGGCGGATGCAGGCACACGTACCGCAGCGATCACTGGCGCCTGGGTTGCGCTGCAACGGGGATGCGAGCGACTGATCCAGCAGGGAAAACTGCAGCACTCACCGATCAGCGGCCAGGTGGCAGCGGTATCCGTTGGCTTGATCAACGGAACACCACTTCTCGATCTCGACTACAGCGAAGACTCCTCTGCAGACGTTGATCTCAATGTGGTGATGGCCGCCGACGGACGCTTGCTGGAACTGCAGGGAACGGCGGAAGGATCTCCCTTCAGCAGAGAGCAGCTGAACGATCTGCTTGATCTGGCTGAGCCTGGCCTGAAGCAATTGCATGCAGCACAACTGTCAGCACTTGATCAACAAGGCTGCAAAGCGTGCTAATTGCTACAAATTGGCAAGAATGACCTCCTTAGCTTCTTTCCATCCCGTAACGCCACCATGGCAGGCGCCCTGCACGGCTTCAGCCGTTATGCCCAGCCAACACAACAGCCGGTGGGCGTAAGCCTGGCCAATGCCCCGGCGATCAATAGCAGAACACTGCTGGAAGTCATCCGAGATCTTGATGGTGCCAACAGTGAAATGGTTGAACGTGGCAAAACCATCTTCTTCCCAGGAGACCCGGCCGAAAAGGTCTATCTGATTCGACGTGGTGCCGTAAGGCTGTCCCGTGTCTATGAAACCGGGGAGGAAATCACAGTGGCCCTGCTGCGTGAAAACAGTCTTTTCGGCGTGCTTTCCCTGCTCACTGGCCACCGATCCGACCGTTTTTATCACGCCATTGCCTTCACCCGCGTCGAGATGGTCACGGCGCCAGCGGGTTCTGTGCGCCAATCGATCGAAGCCGACACTGGCGTTGGCTTGCTGCTGCTGCAAGGGCTTTCCAGCAGGATCCTGCAGACCGAAACCATGATCGAGACGCTCACCCATCGCGACATGTCATCCCGTCTTGTCAGTTTTCTGCTTGTGCTCTGCCGTGATTTCGGTGTTCCTGGAGAGCAGGGCATCACCATTGATCTGCGCCTCTCCCATCAGGCCATCGCCGAAGCGATCGGTTCAACCAGGGTCACAATCACGCGCCTGCTTGGAGATCTGCGAAGCTCAAGCCTGGTTCATATTGATCGCAAGAAAATCACAGTCCTTGATCCGATTGGCCTGGCTAAACGGTTCAGCTGAAGCTGATATGGTTCTGGGCCAAAATGACCAGGGCTCAGGTCTTTTTCTTAAAACCATCTGCCCTTTGCTGTGACCGGCTGGCTACTCATCCTTTCCCTGCTTGTCCTCGGTGGCGTGCTCTCCACCTTGGGCGACAGACTTGGCAGCCGGGTCGGCAAGGCTCGGTTGACCCTGTTCAATCTGAGGCCACGGCGTACAGCCGTTGTGATCACAGTGCTGACAGGCAGCCTGATCAGTGCACTTTCCCTGGGATTGATGCTGCTGGTCAGCCGTCAACTCCGGGTCGGCCTGTTTGAGCTGAACGATCTTCAGGCCAAATTACGCAACAGCAGAACCGCCCTCAAAGAAAGCAAGCAGGCGAACGTTAACGCCGAGATCGATCTTCAAAAGGCTCTTGCAGACAGTGCCGATGTTCTGACTGAGCTGGCCGAGGCCCAGAAACGCTCGGCAGCACTGAGGAGCGAACTCGCCCCGCTTCAGAAAGAACAGCAACGCCTCGAAGCGGAACGCAACCGACTCAACCGTGAGATTGATGCCAAGGACGCAGACATCCTCAAGACGGAAGCTGAGCTCAACAAAGTGCGCACCCGCATCAGTGCCGGCGAGAAAGAACTCAAACAGCTTGAGACCAACCTGATCGCCCTGCGGCGGGGCAATGTCGTGGTGAGCAGTGGCCAGCAACTGGCAACGGCAACCCTGCGTCTCGAGACGCCAAGCCAAGCCAAGAGTGTCATCGACCGCCTGCTGCAGGAGGCGAATCTCGAGGCCTATCAGAAAGTGTTGCCCGGGGAAGAACCGAATCGTCAGATTCTGCTTGTTCCACGCAGTGATATTCAGAGACTCGAGCAAATCATCAGCAAACCAGGCACCTGGGTGGTGAACATACGCTCGGCGGCCAATGTTCTCAGCGGCGAAAAAGTGGTTTATGCCATCCCCGAGGTTCGTGCAAACAAGACCGTGGTGAGAAAGGGTGAGGTGCTGGCCTCCATGACCCTGCATCGGGGAGAACAATCCTCTGAAGCCATTCGCAAGCGGATGAATCTCCTGCTGGCCTCAACTCTGGCAGCAGTCCAGAGGCGTGGATCCCTGAGCACAGGCCTGCAGTTCGATATGAATGCCATGAATCAGCTGGGGCAGGCACTGCTGAATCGTTCAACAGGATCGATTGAGCTGAAAGCGATTTCCGTGCGGGACAGCGATACAGCCGACCCCGTGGCAGTGGCGGTGCAACGGGCCAACCCCGCTGCCCTGGATGAACCGGCGCTTCAATAATGACTCTGATCATCGCCGTTGATCCGGGGCGCAGCAAATGTGGGCTGCTGATTGCCGAGCCGGCTGCAGGCCGCGTCCTGGCTGGAAACGTTGTGGCCGCAGCGGCTGTGATCGATGTGATTCAGACCTGGCAGCAGAAAGCTCCTGTGCAGACTCTGCTGCTGGGGAATGGAACCGGCAGCAGCTACTGGCTTCAGCAACTGAGCCCTCTTGCCCCGGTGGAGCTTGTGGAGGAGCGGGGCAGCACCCTCAGGGCCAGGTCGCGGTACTGGGAGATCTGGCCACCCCAGGGCTGGCAACGCTTGTTGCCAAGGGGATTGCTGAAGCCGCCTGGGGCCCTTGATGCACTAGCGGCACTGGTGATCATGGAAGATCATCTGCAACGACAGCTGAACTGGTCCGGCCCCCCCGAGTTCAGAACTTCGCCCTCACCGTGAACAGATAGTCACCACCAGGCTCAAGGTTGTAGTCCGTTTTGACGAGGAAACGCAGCAGCGCATCCTGAATCAGGGCACGACCGAGGGAGGGTTCAACACTCAACTCGCCGCGATCAAAAGCCCAGCGGAAACTCCACTCAAAACCACCAGCAGACACCTCACCTTCAAGCAACTGATCGGCAAAGCTCTGACGGTGCACCCTGAGATGGGCTGTGGTTGATGGCAATCGAATCATCAGTGGGCCGTGCAACCCTCCGGCTTGAACCCGTTGATCCGATTGCCTGCCCGCTCGAGCCCAAGCCGTTGAATGAGCTCAAGGCCGCTCAGCACCTCATCAATCACCAGCTCAACCAGTGGGCCCTCATCACCACTGAAATGTCCGAGGACATGGGATACGGTTCGAGCCCGGCGTTCCTCTGAAGTCCGTCCCGGGGCACCGATGCCGATGCGAAGCCTGGCGAACCCATCGGTGCCGAGATGCTGAATCGTGCTTTTCAGACCGTTGTGGCCCCCAGCACTTCCCTGGGCTCTAAGCCGCAGCCGCCCCAAGGGAAGATCCATATCATCAACCAGAACAAGCAGCTGAGCGGGCTGCAGGCCGAACCAATCAATCGCAGCACGAATTGAACGGCCACTGTCATTCATGTAGGTCTGGGGCAGCAAAAACCTGATGCGCTGATCACCCACCCCCATTTCGCCAAGCAGCCCATGCAACTTCCCCTGCTGACGGAAACCGAAGCCTGCTTGGCCAGCCAGCTTCTCCAAGGCCATGAAGCCGATGTTGTGACGGGTATCTGAATACTTTTTCCCAGGGTTCCCCAGTCCAACCACCAACCTGAGTTCTCCGGGCATCATGCCGGTCAGCCAGGGGATGAGGGGGAAGACAGATCAGAGGATTGCGAAGCATCCTCTGCTGAGGGCAGCTTGGTCTCCACAACAGCTGTCTGGTCAGGCAGAAGATCCACTTGCGAACCCGAATCAGCTGGCAATTCGGGCTCAGCCATGGCCTTATTGATCTCCCGCTCGAATTCTTTGGAGGCGGACTGAAAACCCTTGAGTGTCTTACCAAGGGTTCGCCCCAGCTCGGGAAGACGTTTCGGCCCGAAAACCACAAGCGCAACGGCAGCGATCACTGCCATTTCAGGGAGGCCTACGCCGAAAACGTTCATGGGCGATCCTCAGCCCAGGGTATTCCAGTTGATGTTGATTCCTTCAAGGATCAGAGACTTGTTATAGAGCTGCAGGATCACCAGCAGGAACACAAGCAGAAGGGTCATGATCACACCCATGACAGGGGTGGTGCCCCAACCGGGCACCACCTTGCCGTATTCAGAATTCAGGGGTTTGAGCAGATCTCCCAGACGGGTGCGTTGTGCCATAGCGACGCTTGGGTCTCGGGTGTGTGGATAAGGCGATTGTAAGGGCTGCGCTCCTCAAGCAGGCGGATCCTGTCGAGAGATGTGATGGAACGTTCCCTATCTGATTTTCGACAGGCGAGGTTCAACCTGTCGCCATTGGATCTTTGCTGATCGAACCGAGGGACAGAGCTCTGCAAAGCCTGGATTTCAGCTTGATCGTCGCCACCGCCGGAGTCAGGGGATCTGCTCAAGCCTCAACTCTGCAAGCTCTCCCGGCATCAGGCTGATCGAGTCCGCCGTGGCTGTGCCTTCAGCAGTGCCAACTCGCCAATGGCCGCCTGGTCTCCAGCACTGCCTGGAAGCCCCGGGGTTGTGCACAGCCATCGTCAGGCTTCCAGGTTCAAGCGGGGTCATCGCAATCGGAACCAAGCCCTCAGGCAGGGGTGGCATGGCCTGCCAGGGCTCCTTCAGCGGGGCACGTCCCAACCAACCAGGCTCCCGGAACGCCAGCGCCGCCTGAGCAATGGCATCACGACTCCAGCCTCGCGGCGCAGCCATCAAGGCGAGGCGTTGACGGTGCCAGCCCCGATCGGCAGAAGGATCCGGCCAGGTTGCCCCCCGCAGCAGCGAAATCCCCAGATGGTCGGCACCACAGCCAATCCCCTGAGGACCATTCAGCAGCACCGCCAGCCCACCACCAGGCGCCATGGCTTCCGTGGCACACCAAGAGATCACCGGAACCTCCCAGCGTGCCTGCTCAGCAGCTGTGCTTGCACTGGCCGGACGCTCAATCACCCCACCGCTGGTATCACTCGCCCAGCGCGCGACCTGTCGGGCCAGAGGGATCTCAAGGCGGAGCAGCTCATGGCTCTGGCACCAATGGACATCGAAGCTCAACTCAAGCCAGGGACAATCGGCCTGGATCTTGAGACCCAGTCGCAGCTCACTCCTGGCACTGCCGCTGGCGATGCGTCCCCGCTGAACCAACCGGGTCACGAGTGGACCACTCTCGACAAACTGCGGCGGTCCCTGCCAGTCAATGGACAGGGGATGCTGGCGATAGTCAGAGGCGAGATCCCAGGCATCCCAGAACTCACCACGATCACGAAAGCGCCTCCACTGCAGTGGACTGGCCAACTGATCAAGCCGATGTTGATCCCGCAGCTGATGAACCCCCATCGGCCCAATCTCGATTTCCAGCAGACCATTGCCGATCAGCCACTGACCGTTGTCCAGGGATGTGACCTGAACGGCTCTGCGAACAGCTGGAGACAGGATTCCCTGGCCCGCGGAGCCGGGAACAACCCGAAGCGGCACCGCGGTCACACCACGCTGAACCGGCAACTGCACCCAGGCACTGCCACCGGGAGCCTCCTGGCTTGGCAGCAGCTTTTGATCACTGCTCCACTGCCCCCGGGGCAGGCGCAACAACGGCGACCAACGGGACAGGGGCTGCAGACCCATCCACACCCAGGACTCCTGCAACGCGGAGCTGAACTGTGCTGGCTCGACGGCAGGGAACACCGCTTGCAGCAGTTGCTGCAAGCCTTGATCACGAAAGCGTCTGGCGACACGTCGGCAGGCGTGCCAAACGGGCTGAGCCTGTTCAAAAACCTCAGGGATCGAGGTTCCAGGCAGGATGTCATGGAACTGCTGAAACAACAGGGGACGCCAGTCAGGCAGAGCTTGTTGGCGAGATCCCTGCCCGCGATGAGGATCCAATCCCTGAGCGATTAACAGGGCCGCCACCAGATCCGCTTCCCGAAGACACTGCTCCAGCTCACGGTTGTGACGCTTCTGGTCAGGTCTTGTGGTGGAACAGGCCCGATGGAGCTCCAGATACAACTCATCCCGCCACACCGGCAAGGTCTCGGCATGGGCTTCCAGTGATGCGAGATAGTCCCGCACGGTGCCAGCCTTCTGGGGTAACGCCTGTGGATGCTGCTCCCAGAGCTGCAACTGCTCCAGCATTTCCGCGGTGGGGCCACCACCATGATCACCAACACCCGGGACCCAGAGCGCCTGATCCAGGGCAGTGGCCGCCTGCCAGCGTCTCTGTTCCCGCAAGATCTCCAGGGGATTTCCACCGGTGCCGATGGGCGGCAGCATCAGGGCCAGCACCTCTGATCGGTTGCGACCACGCCAGCGAAACAGCCGATGGGGGAAAGGGTTTGTGGCGTTCCAGGCCAATTTGTGCGTGCAGAACCAGCGCACCCCGGTGCGTTCAGCAACCGCAGGCAGACCCGCCCCAAAACCGAAGCTGTCTGGAAGCCATGCCAGTTCATGGGACCACTCCGGGAACGTGCACTTGCTGTAGTGCTGGCCAAGGCTGAATTGCCGCCAGAGAGAGGCTGTGCTGACAAGCACGCAATCGCTCTCCACCCAGGGGCCATTGATCGGCTCCCATCGACCGGCCCGACTGGCCTGCCTTAGGGCATCAAACAAGCCAGGGCGGTGCTGCTCCAGCCATTGATAAAGCGCCGGCGTGGAGTGGGCGAAATGCAGCTGCGGGAAGCGATCCATCAACTGCAGAGCGGAGCGGAACGTGCGTTCAGCCGCTTGCCAGGTATCGGCCACAGGCCAGAGCCAGGCCAGATCAAGATGGGCATGGCCAACCCAATGCATCCCCCCCGATGGGCGGGGATGATCTCGGAGGAGCAGGGCAACCGCAGCCGCCGCTTCAGTGCTCAGGGGATCAAGGTCAAGCCAGCTTTCCGGGAAAGCCCCCCCGGCTTCCAGATACAACCCAAGGGCCTCAGCAAGCTGGGCCTGATCAGGATCCGCACCACAGCACTGGGGCTCCAGCACCAGATCACTTGTGATCAGGGCACCATCGTCATGACAGGGGCTGCGAAGCTCCAGCTGGAGCCTTAGAGGCTCTCCGCTGCGTGCTTTGTCCGGAACTGGCCAGCGACAGGTTGTATCGAAGAGGTCTCCCTGATGGACGAGAACCCCATCAACCCAGAGCCGAGCCTGATCCGCCCACCAATGCAACACAATCCGCAGCCGGCTGGAGCGAAAATCCCGCCAGGCCTCCGGCCAACGCAGAATCTGCTCGAGACGAAGCCAGACACCGCCTCGGGGCCAGACCAATAAACCACGTTCAACCCAGTCAGGACGATGCTTCTGACCCCATGCATCAGCGAAGGCGGACTGCTGGGCAGGATCGTTGATTCGATACCAACGGGCCTTGAGATCGAGGCACGAGCGACTTCGAAACGTTTCAATCCACGCCAATCGTCGGGGCTTGAACTGCTTCTGCATGGTTTTTACCGTGCCATGCCCCATAGGATGATGTCGATGTAAAAGACAGTGGTCGGTCTCCATGCTCGCCCTTAAGATCTCCGTGTATTCGGTCGTCTTCTTCTTTATCGGAGTCTTTGTGTTCGGTTTCCTGGCGAGTGATCCCAGCCGCACCCCAAGCCGTAAAGACCTAGAAGACTGATCTCCCTATCGAGGCACTGACAGGGTCAGGCCACGCACTGGACAATGACCATGAGGTGATTGTTTATGGCGTGACAGGATCTCGTGCCGCAGCAGGATCTTTTAGGTGGCTCTTCGCCGAAACATCCTGATCTTCGGATTCACTGCAGTTGGGCTGGCAGGGTTAACCCCCCTCCCTGCAAAAAGTCAGTGGCATCAACCTGGCCATCGCCGCCAAGAGGCAAAAGCTGAAACTTTTGCTCAGAACAAGCCAATTGACACTCAGCTGAGTGCAACGAAGCAAGAACAGCAAGCCTCAGCCAGCCAAGATTCTGAGGAAAGTGAACAGGACTCAAGTGCAGCAGCGATTCGGCCACCAGCTGAACTGAAGCTGCAAGCTGATCTGCAGCGGTATGACGGGATCAGACAGAGATTCATCGCCGAAGGACAGGTGATCGCCCATCTCAATGGGGGCACGCTGCAGGCGGATCGGATCGAGTTCGACAGTGACTTCAACAGCCTCTTTGCCCGAGGCAGTGTGCGCCTGCGCCGGGGATCTCAATATTTTCAGGCCAGCAGCCTGCGCTACAACCTGATTCAGAGAGAGGGGGAGCTTGAGGATGTCTACGGCATTCTCGATCTCGATACCGTTGCCTCAGACCTCTCTCAAGACCTTACCGGGACTGGTTCCTCGCCCCTCTCCAGAACCTTGCAGGGGCCTCTGCCCGTGTTGGAGAGTGACGGACTTGGCTTTCCCACCGCTGAGGATGTGCTGCTGAACAGCAGCACAGCAGAGCGTCTCAGCCCACAAGGGGACTCAGGCATGTTCTGGGAGCAGGAGACCGCTGCCGATGACCTCTGGATGGCGTCCAGCAGCAGCAGCCCGTCAGTGGATTCCCAGCGAACAGAGATGGCCTGCCCTCCTCTGATCCCAGCGGTTCCGAACTGGCATCCCCACCCATGGTCCGCCACCGCCTGGGGAGGCCAGAGCATCGACTCCAATTTCGGCGACACGTTTCTCTTCAATGGCCGCATGCGAACTGAATATCTGATGGGTGTGAGTGTGCAGAAGCGCCTCTGGCGAGCAGGCCCATTGGCGATTGAACTGGAAACAGACCTTTTCGCTCATCAGGCCAACAGTCAGGCCGGTGGACAATTCAATCAAGCGGTTCCCTTTGCCGATAGCCCGACTCAAAGTTTCGGGGAGGGCATCCTCGGACTGGGTGCACGACTTTGGCTTCAGCCCTGGCTGAGTTTCGGCGTGGTTGAGGGGATCAGTTACAACACCGCCGTAAGCAACTATGAAAAGACCTATCGCGAAAACTATTCCCAGTTGCTCAATTATCTGGGTTTTGAACTTGAAGCCACATTCTCAGAACAGCTCTCCATGGTGGGCAGAATTCATCACCGCTCTGGAGCATTCGGCACCTACAACGGCGTAAAAGAAGGCAGCAATGCCTACCTGCTTGGCCTCAGATATCGCTGGGGAGAGGAGCCATTGGAACCGATGCAGATCGAAGTACCACCGCCTCTGGGCTGCCCCAACCGAGATCACAACCCAAGAGAGACTGCCCTGACGATGGCGGAGAGGCTTGAGGAAATCACCATGGGTGATGGTGACTCTGATCGAACCAAGTCAACACAGTCTCGACTCTCCAAAACATCAAAATCTGAACTCTCGCCAGCGCAACAGGAGGCGCTTCGTGCAGAGGCAATTGCTGGTATTGATCAACGCATCAATGGCATTGAGCTGCAGCAGGTCTTCACCATTGAAAGCCGGCAGGGTGTACCAGAAACAGCAAGGAATGCTGATGAAGAGAATCAATATGGAAGCGCTAATGTCGAACAACTGAAGCAACTTGGCCGAGCAAAATTAATCTCAGGATTAATAAGTCGCTGGAGAATTCAGGCTGCAAAGGTGACGATCACACCGGATGGCTGGCATTCAGACCGGATGGGATTCACCAACGATCCCTACACACCAGCACAAACAAGGATTGATGCCGAGGATGTGATCGCCAGGGAACAGCCCAATGGCGATATTCTGATCAGCAGCAAGCGCAATCGACTCGTTATAGAAGAGCGCCTTGCCATTCCTGTCAGCAGAACCCAGAAAATTCAGAAGCAGGAGGAGGTTGAAAACCGCTGGGTCTTTGGTTTTGACCAGGAAGACCGAGATGGATTCTTTATTGGCAGAACCCTCAAAGAGATTGAATTTGCTGATGGCCTTATTCTTTCTCTGGAGCCACAATTCATGCTCCAACGTGCCTACCTTGGTGATACCAATAGCTACGTCGCACCAGGCAGCTCAATCGACAGTCGCAGCGTCAGCCAGCCCAATACAGCTGGAGACTTATTTGGCCTTGAAGCAAAACTGGAAGGCGAAAAATTTGGCTTAAAAATAGAAACAAATCTAGATGCAAGTAACTTCAATCCAAGCAACTTCGCCAATGGATTGCGCAGCTGGGGAACCATCAAGAAAAGCATGAAGCTACCGATCATCGGCGACTTTAAAACACGTTTATTTGGCGCCTACAGGTACAGAACATGGAACGGCTCACTTGGCGAAACTGATATTTATTCAGCCTATGGAGCCTTTGCCGAGCGCGAGGGTGAATGGCGATGGGGGAAATTGAACAACAGCTACATCTGGCGGGCAGGTGCAGGAAATTATCAGGCCGAGAAATTCACCAACAACAACCTCACGGATCTGTGGAGAACGAATTTCTATGGCTCCATCAACAGCAGCTACCCACTATGGAGGGGAAAACCAGCAGAACTAACACCTGAAGCAGCCTATCGATATTCACCGATTGCCATCGTTCCAGGATTGAAGCTAAGAACAAACGTCAACACCTTGCTGGCCGCCTATGGCGATGGCAGAAGCCAGAACACAATCAGCCTCAGCGGTGGACCTACGCTGACACTAGGAACTTTAAGCAAACCATTTCTTGATTACACCCAGCTATCCCTCACAGGGGGCGGCACACTCAAACAAGGTTCAAGCCCATTTGATTTTGACCAGGCTGTTGACCTCGGATCGATGGGCATTGGCCTGACCCAGCAGATTGCAGGGCCATTAATCATTAATGCAGGCGTCGCACTTAATGTCGACCCTGGATCTGAATACTATGGCAATGTCATTAACTCAAACATTGAACTCCGCTGGCAAAGGCGTAGTTATGACGTTGGCATTTACTACAACCCCTACGAGGGAATTGCAGGCTTCAGAGTGCGTCTTAACGATTTCAACTTCACAGGGACCGGGGTTCCTTTCATCCCCTACACACCAACAAATGCAATCAATCCATCAAATCGCGACGAACACTTATTCTGAAGATTGTCGACAGAAACCATTCCGGAAGAGCCTCCACAGCTCAAGGGCCACCTCCATAGATCAGGTGACTTCCGGTTAAATCTGCACCAGCGAATTGCATCCCTTGGGTCTGCACTCCAGGGGCATAGGCATTGATCACAACAGCACCGCTCAGATCAGCAAGGCGAAGATCCGTCTCCGTAAGATCTGCATTACTCAGGGTCGCCCCCTTCAGATTGGCTCCCTGCAACCGTGCCCCACTGAAATCAGCACCTTCGAAATTGGCATCTTCCAGGGATGCACCTCTCAGGTCAGCATTGCGCAGATCAACGCCGATCAGATGGGCCCCCTTCAGATCAACCCCACGCAGATCACAGCCCCGGCAGCTGCCGAAATTCCGAAGGCGCTCAACAGGAGAGCCTTCAAGCTCAACAGTGATTGGCACCGCAGGAGCAGCTGAGCCTGACTGTGCCGCCAAACAAGCCAGGGCGATCAGGCTGAACAGTGGCAACACTCGGAACTGGGACATGTCAGCTTCACTTCTATCTCAGTCATAGACACTCTGAGACTGGTGTGCATGAGCGGATCGCCGAACGAGATCAAGACGCGACCAATCACACGGCCTGCTCAGTTGGACGCGGCAACGAAATCATTGAGATAGGGAAGCCTTGCCATGGTCAGCCCCAAGGCTTCCTGCTCAGCCATCAGTTGTGATGTCGCATCCCAGCGGCCGCTGATCAGCATCTGGCGAGGACCGGCATCAATGGTCAGATCCCTGCGCCCCTCGGCTGATGACACGGATTGAGTCTCAACATCCAGGGCCCAGTTGAGGGCGGGGTCAGCCTTGACGAGACGCTGCAGGTCCTTGATCTGATCAACCGATGCGGAAGCACAGGGAATCCCCAGGGCCAGACAATTGCCATAGAAGATCTCCGCAAAGCTCTGACCGATCACAGCGCGGATCCCCCAGCGCATCAGGGCCTGGGGAGCATGTTCACGACTTGAACCGCAACCGAAGTTGCCATTCACCACAAGGATGGAGGCCCCCTGGTTGATCGCAAGATCAAAGGGGTGCTGACCTTTCAGCTCACTGCGATCATCAGCGAAGACCTGATCACCCAAGGCCTCGAAGCTCACACACTTGAGAAATCTGGCCGGGATGATCCGATCGGTGTCGATGTCATCACCCTCAATCACAAGGGCGCGGCCGCTGACCTCAGCAATCGGACCATCAGGGAAGGAAGGGGGTCCACTCATGACCGCTGCTCAGGGTCTGAACGCAGGTCGTCGCTGAGCAGGGTGCGCACATCGATCACCTCTCCGGCGATGGCAGCCGCCGCCACCATCGCCGGACTCATCAGCAGGGTGCGACCTGTGGCAGAGCCCTGCCGCCCCTTGAAATTCCTGTTACTGGAACTGGCGCTGATCTGACGTCCCTCCAGACGGTCAGGATTCATGGCCAGACACATGGAACACCCCGGCTCCCGCCACTCAAATCCTGCGGCAAGGAACAGATCATCGAGGCCCTCGGCTTCCGCGGCCCTGGCCACCTGTTCAGATCCAGGCACAACGAAGGCCTTCACCCCAGGCGCCACATGATTCCCCTCAACAACAGCCGCCGCGGCCTGTAGATCACTGAGGCGACCATTGGTGCAGCTACCGATGAAGCAGACATCCACAGGCACACCTGAGATTTCAGTACCGGCCTCGAGATCCATGTAGCGATAGGCCTCTATCGCAATCGGTTGTTCAGCGGCGTCCAGCGACTCCGGTTTGGGGATCAGCTCATCCACACCAATGCCCTGACCCGGTGTGATTCCCCAGGTGATCGTGGGAGCGATGGTGGCCGCATCAAAGCGCACTTCATCGTCAAACTGGGCTGACCGCTCACTGGCAAGACTCCTCCACCAGGTCAGGGCACGATCCCATGCCTCCCCAACCGGGGCATAGGGCCTTCCCTTCAGATAGCTGAAGGTGATCTCATCAGGGTTCACATAACCGCAGCGAGCTCCCCCTTCAATGGCCATGTTGCAGATGGTCATCCGCTCCTCCATCGAGAGAGCCTCGATCGTGGGGCCGGCGAATTCATAGGCATGACCAACGCCAGCTTTGACACCAAGGCTGCGGATCACGTGCAGGATCAGGTCTTTGGCATACACACCTTGGCTGAGCTGCCCTTCAATCCAGATCCGACGGACTTTCAGCTTGTTCATTGCCAGGCTCTGACTGGCCAGGACATCCCTCACCTGACTGGTGCCAATGCCGAAAGCGATCGCACCGAAGGCACCATGGGTGGAGGTATGGGAATCCCCACAGCAGATGGTCATCCCAGGCTGGGTGAGACCGAGTTCGGGTGCAATCACATGCACGATGCCCTGGCTGCCACTGCCGAGACCGTGGAGCTTCAGCCCATAATCACTGCAGTTCCTCTCCAGAGTGCTCAGCATTTCCTCGGCAAGAGGGTCAGCGAATGGACGGGACTGACTGATCGTCGGCACGATGTGATCCACCGTTGCCACTGTTCTCTGGGGGCAGCTCACGGAAAGCCGCTTGTCCCTCAGGGCTGAGAAAGCCTGGGGACTTGTGACTTCATGAATCAGATGCAGGCCAACAAACAGCTGTGTTGACCCACCGGCCATCTCCACAACCCGATGCAGATCCCAGACCTTGTCGTAGAGGGTGCCCGAACTCAAGGTCCCCCAAGCGTCGATCTGCAACCTTACCCCCGCGACAGCAGACGTCTGCGCAAGCGGTCGAGTCCACGCACAACGCTCAGGCTCTGAATGCCCTGCCGTTCGCGCCGGTCACCGAAATGTTCCGGAGCTGCTTCACAACCATCGGGACCAGCCACCGCGAGATGCACAAGTCCAACAGGTTTGTCATCTGTTCCGCCACCGGGTCCAGCAACCCCACTGACAGCGATGCTCCAGTCCGCAGCGAGTCGCTGCCTGGCCCCTGCCGCCATCGCTGCCACAACGGGATCAGACACAGCACCATGTTGAGCGAGCAGTTCATTGGGAACATCCAGCAAGGCGTGCTTGATCCGATTGCAATAGGCGATCACGCCGCCAACAAAAACATCAGAAGCACCGGGGACTGCAGCCAGCTCCGCTCCCATGCGGCCGCCAGTGCAGGATTCCGCCACGGCGAGGGTCTCACCCCGCTGGCGCAGCAACTCCAGAACCACAGACGCGAGGCTTTGATAATCAAGGCCATAACAAAGCGAACCGGTTCTCCGGCGTAGTTCCTGCTCCAGAGGGTCAAGCAGCTGCAGAGCCTCTGCAGAGGAGCGGCCAGAAGCTGTTAAGCGCAACTTCACCTCACCGAGAGCTGCATAGGGCGCCAGCGAGGGATTGGCCTGCTCGAGCAGATCAGACACCTGCTCGGCGAGGCTCGATTCACCGATCCCCGTGAACCTCATCAGACGACTGACAAAAACCTTTGAACAATCGCCATTGCGCTGCAGCCAGGGAACGACCGTTTGACGCCACATCTGGCGCAGCTCCGAGGGCACCCCTGGGAAGGTGAT
>MPLX02073328.1_pt1 | contig 17744 bp, 14 predicted proteins | sample 1617341 | NCBI WGS metagenome assembly MPLX02 (sample SAMN05944804, study PRJNA350692) | marine metagenome | biome: marine; feature: ODZ; material: water; isolation source: 120 m water sample filtered on 0.2 um supor filter | place: Pacific Ocean | collected 2012-04-08 | depth 120m m | reverse complement strand
GCAGCGAGAAGACGCGACTAGGAAGGACCGACATCTGTTCTTCGCCCGAGTCGACTGGGCCTTCAGAGAACAGGGCCCTCGCCGAAGCGAGGGCCCTGTGAAAGAATCAAATCAGAACAGGAGCGAACTCAGGCGCACGGTCCCCAGTTGGAGATCAGCAGCAAGAGGTCATCGGCGTCGGTCGTTCCATCGCCGTTGGTATCGCCATCTGGCGTACCCCACGCGCCGATGAGCTGCAGCAGGTCGTCCGCGCCGACATCACCGCTGCCGTCGAGGTCGCCAGAGCACGGATCACCGCAATCGGGCTTCTCGACCGAAACAGCATCGACCGCCGCCTCGATGACCGAACCTTCGCCCAGATCACCGCACACGAACCGCAGGCGGAACTCCGCCGTCGGCGTGAAGCCGGAGACATCATCAAGGTTGAAGGCAACCTCGTACCAGCCGCCACTAACTTCACCGCCCGAGGGGCCGACGGTTTCAAGGTTGGCCCATGACCCGCCACCATCCACCGAGAACTCCACCTCGAAGATGTCGCTCTGTGGATTACCGCCATTGCAAGTACTACCATTGTTGTACCAACGGGCATACGAGAGCGTACCGCCTTCGCTGGCATCCATAATCGGACTGGTCAGTGTGGTAGTGCCGTCATCGACATCTTCGTCGGTGGCGTTTCCAGTGACGTAGCACATGCCCGAACCGTCGTAATCGGTCGGATTGTCACACCGAGCACCACCGTTGGCCGGAACCGCTCGGTCCCAGTTGCCGGTTCCAGCTCCTGCGTAGACTTCCCAGCCCTGATCGGTCTGGAAGTCATCCTCGAATGCGACGATGACATCGGTGTAGGCAATCGCATTCCAGTGGTCGGCTGGCGCATTGCCCGGGCTGGTGATTTCTCCAACCTCTTCCACCATGACTTCGATGAACCAGTCAACACTGGAAGCACACGGCACAGCGGGGAAGACCCCGACGTAACCGCCGCTGCCATCGCCATCGAGCGATACCGGCGTCCAGGTTCCACCATCAACGCGGTACACGAGGTTTTCGCTGCCCGGCTCAGGACTCCCAGTTCCGTTATCGATCTGGACCACGACGGAAGTTCCGCCGTTGGGATCGATGTAGTCGGGACGTCCCTCGGGGTAACTAATCGTCAAGATCGGCTCAGCGTCACATGGATCGCCCGGGCCATCTACGACGAGCAAGCCGGTGCCGGTTGCACCTTCCCACCCACCAACACGGACGAAGTAGGACTGGCCTTCATTGACACTCACCTCAAGGTAAGAGGAGTAGCCGCCACATCCACTGCCGTCGCCGTTGCACGCAACCTGACTCAGGCTTCCACAGTCACCGGTGTAGACAGCAAGATCGCTGTCGAAACTCACGGTGTCGCACGTGCTCACGCTCATCGTGCCGGTTCCGCACGCGACCAGGTGATACCAGACATCGGGATCACAGTCGGTCATGTAGGTACCGGAGCACTGACTTTCATCCACAGGCACGCCAGAGGACAATGCGCCGACCGTATTGACGTCCCAACTGCCCCAGGTGATTTCCCGAGCCGTTTCACAATCATCGTTGTCCAGAGGCTCCGGCAGGTTATCCATATTGTGCATCGCAAAGGCAGCCAGAATCGGCTCGGAGTGCGGAGTGCCGTTGTCGAGATCGCCATCATCATCATCCAGCGTCAACCAGTCGAAGGTGATCGTCGGACTGATATCGCTGCCGGAATGCATGGGCATCGAGTTGATGGCAAGCGAAGCAACGATGTCGAGGCCCTCACCGGGGAAGGCCGCTTCAACCAATTCCATTGAATCCCATACGCAACCGGAGATCAACTGGCCGCAATAGTGAATCTCACCACTGCAGGGGTATTGATGACTATTGTCCGCGTTTCGAATGCCGTTGGCGCAGTCGCCTTGATAAAAGCCGCGGGCCAGTTGGTTGTCGCCCGTGATGAGCACACCAAGCACATCGCCCATGCCCTCGCCGTAGGCGCCCTGACCCGAACCCGCCGCGGCAACGCAGTGGTGTCCATACTCGTGGTGCACGATCACCGAGAAGGAGGTGTTGTTGCAGCCACCGCCAGCGTTGTAGAAATTGATCGAACTGTAGTCGTAGAAGGCGTTGCAGGTACCACTGACACCCGTGTTGCACGGGAAGTTGGTCTGCGTATCAATCACAGGGAAGTCAGGAAAATAGTTCAGCACGAAGTCCCGAACTTCATTGGCCTCGACATACGCGTTGATCTGGGCTCGGTACTGCTCGTTGTTGTTCGCCTCATGATGTGTGATCGTGACATAGTCGCCATCATTTGCAGACTGACTCGTCGAGTCGTTGCCGCTGTTCTCATACACATCGAAATACATGCCGCCGAGCCCGGACTGGATCGTGACATTGCCGCTTGTACCGAACTCGAAGTACCCCTTGGCATCGCTGTACTCGGTCTGTCCGCCGGCCGTGAGTTCGGCATACGGCAGCGGAATCGCCACCTCGGCCTCGCACTCATCGGCCCCCGATCCCTGCGTGTTCATGCCCTGCACGGTGCCGGAGACACCATGAAGGATGCGATTCTCTTCGTGCAGGATCTGGCCATTCGCAAGATCCACCACGAGCAGTCGCTTCTGATAAGTATCGTGGTTCCACGTATCACCGAGCGTTGCCTCGAAGACCATTGCGGCCCGAGGGGCGAAGACCATGTCTTCGACGCCGGCAAACACAACGACCTCAGCCTGCCCAACCTGCACATCGCGGCCCATGAGGTTTGCAGCCGCTGCCAAGGCCAGCGACGGATCGGCTACGGCACGCTGCGGCGAGACGAATCCCGCGACATCACGGACATCGCTCGTCACTTGCACCGTCGGGAATCCGCGGTCATTGCGAACAAGCGCCATGAGCCTGCTCCGCCACACAGGCAGACCACCGGCGGTCTGTGTCCAGTAGTAGGCGGTGAACTTGTAATCGTCAGTCTCGGGCCGATACATCAGCCCGAGTTCATGCTGGCCATTGGGGAACGGACCGACTTCAATGAACGCATCTGGGTCGACGCCAAGCATCGGCGATACCTCGGCCTTGGCTGTCTCGGCAGATGCCTTGGCCGAGCGGCCAGTCGCGATCGCCTTGTCGCCGATCTTGTGAATCCGCTGCCCGAGATGCATCATCCGAACCTGCGGATGGGCATCGCGAAATGCTTTGGACGCTTCAATTTGGGACTGCGTTTGGGAGGCTGCGCCTGCAGATCCAGTCAGGACCGCACCAATGAGACCGCCAGTTGCCAGCAAGGTTGCTCGATAACGAAACATGGACACTTCTCTAACTCCTTTGGACGGCTCCCCTTTCCACAAGGTGCCGCGACCCCTCATCATGGCAGATTTAAGCGGCGAAACAAGGCTTCAACGATCGATTACCTCGCCTTTTCCTCAAACCAATCCGGAAGATTCTGGGCACCCACCCAACTCCAAAAACCAACTCCATCGCCCTGAAACCGGCAATTCAGCGCGCCGCAGCGGCCGATACTTCCAACACCGCCAGCGCCGCATTGCTCAGTGGCAGCCCGGAGAGATCGGCATCTCGAACCCATTTGCGACCGTCCGCATCGGGCATCCGGACACCACTGGCCAAAGCCGCGACGTGAACATGGATATGGACTGTTCGGTGGGTCAAAAGCCGCGTGATCGAGCCGAGCCGAGCAAGCCGCTCCACCGGGAAGCTCAGCCGATCGGCGATTTCACCCCCCGAGAGTTCGCCATCGCCTTCAATTGCCGGAGCTTGCCAAAGCCCGCCCCACAGTCCCGACTCGGGGCGACGCTCTAGCAGCAGTTTACCCCGGCGACGAATGACGACCGAATGATGATGCAGTACCGCGCGCCGAGCGCGTCGCTTGGCAGGCGGAATCTCAGCAACACGCCCCGCAGCCAGCGCCTGACACCGATCATTCAGTGGGCACACATCACACGATGGTGAAGCAGGCGTACAAATCATCGCGCCGAGTTCCATCATGCCTTCGTTCAATCGATCTGGGAATTCACTCTCTTCAACCAAGGATTGCGATCGCGACCACATGCGGTTGACATAATTACGATCTTCTTGAAGTCCATCATCGCAGTACATTCTGGCAAGAAGTCTCGTGACGTTGCCATCGACAATTGCCACGCGTCGGCGGCCCACGATCGACGCAATACTCCCGGCGGTGTACCTACCCACCCCCGGAAGTGTTCGCAAGGCATCGACATCCAGCGGAACCTCGCCGCCGAATTCCGCCACAATCGCCTGGGCCGCGCGGCGGAGGTTTCTCGCCCGCCGGTAGTAACCAAGCCCCTGCCACATCGCGAGCACATCCTGCTCATCAGCAACTGCCAAGGCGTCCGGAGAGGGGAAGCGTTCCAAAAAAGGCTCGAACCGCTCCAACACACGCGCCACCTGCGTCTGCTGCAACATGAACTCACTGACAAGCGATCTCCACGGCGTCCGCGTATGACGCCACGGGAGCGATCTGGCTTCGACGGCGAACCATTGTTCGATCATGCCGCTCATCACCCTGACTTCTACGCTCATACCCTGTAGTGTACGCCCGCAAAGTGGAGGATCAGCCATGCGCCTGAATGTCACAGCACTCGCAGCCGCCACCCTCACTCTCGCTGGCTGCACACTCGACTACAACATTACGATGACCCCGAACGGCGGAACGCTTCACCGCGAGACCACTGTTTCCAGCGAAATCGAACCGCTGGAGATCTCCGAACTGACCGATGCATTCGGATCACCAACCCAGAGCAAATCGCCGCAAGGCGTCAACAGCAGCAAAACCACACTGACCTTCCAAGGGGACGGATTGGGCCATGACTGGGGCAACGGCTTCGGCGGCCGGGGCAATTGGGAGATGATCGATTCGCCAATCGGTACCGCGCATTGCTTTCTCGAGTGCCTCGGCGGCGACACGCACATTGCCGATGATCTGCTTGCGCTTCAGGACGGTATCGATGCAGTGGATTCGCTCATCCGCCGGCAACTGAGGGAGGCATTTCAAGGGGACAAACTGCTTCCAAAGATGCTCACTCTGCTTCGACAACGCATCGTCCCCGATGCAAAGGATCTGGGCATGATGGCGTGGGCGTTGATGTTTGCGCAGCAGGCACTGCCGCCCGAGAGCAGAAAGGGTGGCGACTCCAATCGCATGCAAGAAGAGCTTGAGGAGCGAGTTCGGGAAGGTGCCATCGCCTTTCTCTGGCAACGTGAGTGGATCACAACCGACGAAGCAGCACTCCTGAGCGCGGACCCGGATGCCATGAATGACTTGGCAAACAAGATTCTGGCCAGAGCACTCGGAATGGACATGAAGGGTGATTGGCACAGCCGGTTCAGCGCGTTTCAGGAACAGTTCGACGATGCCTTCCCGAAGGACTTTGACAAGGAAATCATCCGGGCATTCACAAAAGCGGTGGGAGAACACAGTCGCCTTGCTGTCGCCTGGGCGGCAACAACCCAGTTCTTCACCAGCCGCGATGTCAACTTCAGGCTGAACGCCGACAGCAAGCCTGCGATGACCAATGGACGCTGGAATCAATCGCTCAAAGCGGTGGAATGGGAACTGAGTACCGCCCCACTTGCTGTGGGCATCACTGCCCCACCACTATGCTGGTCAGCCATCTGGGCAGAGCCAAACGCCACCGCTCAGGACAGCATTCTTGGACATGTCGGCGTCAAAGGGGAAGACCTCGCGAAGTTCTGCCTCGCATGGAACACTTCTGGACCAAAACAGCGCAAGGCTGTTCAGGATGTCCTCAACTCATTCGCCCGCGCCCGCTCAGGAGCCGACGAGATCAAACCCGAGGCCGCCGACCTGCTCGGCGAGTGCATGAGAATCATGATGCCGTAATGAACTGGGCGAATGGGCATGGGGCTCTCCGGTTTTCATGAGCGTAGGAATCGGCGTTACAACGAGTGCCGCTCGCCCATGCTGGCGACACAGAATCCTGCACGCTCGATCTTCTCCACGATCGCCGAGTCGTGGAGCGCTGGATTCGTGTGGTTCATGTGAATGAACCGAATCACGCCTGGCCGGGCCGCCGCTTGGTCCGCCCACGCGTCCATCGTCTCCACGATGAGCGGATGCGGAATGCCATCAAGATCCCGCCCCGACAATTCGCGCCCGTCGTAGAAGGTCGCATCAACATAGGCGACATCCACATCATCCAACAGATCGGCAAGCAGCCCGTCGTGACGGCCCCATTGATCGACATCGGGCGCCCAAAGAAGTGTTCTTTCTGGTCCACGTAACTTGAATGCGACCGTATCGCTGTGTTCATCACGGTGTGGAACCGCGATGAAATCGACCTCAAGGCCCGGGATCGGTTCACACGACTTTCCCGGATCGACTTCATGTACGTCCACCTGCCCATACGTAACGAGTTGCGCCCACGGTTGGTTCGCCCGGAGAAAGTTCGCCATTTGCGGCGTCACGAACAAAGGCAGATGATCGGTTGCCGCCACTTCTTCTCCGAACTGCACCAAGCCGGCATAGTGACCGATGTGCGCGTGCGTGATCAGCACGGCTTCCACTGGTCGGCGAACACATCCCGAGACTCCTGCCAATGCGTGCAGCATGGCCAGTTGCGGCTCGACCGCAGGCGTCGCTTCAATCAGCGCCAACGCCCCGCTCACGCGGTCATGCACACCAAGAGCGCACGGGTATTCCCTCCTGCCCGTTTTTCTCGCCTCGGCGCAGCACGCTTGCATACACCCGACATGCGGCAGGCCGCCGTCCTGTGATCGGCCGAGTAGCCACACGTCGTATCGCGACTCATCCTTCATTAAAGACTCCTGTGGCGGCGGCGCTGCTCAACAGCCTAGCAGACCACATTTCGCACTCCGGGAACCGAGGAAATCGCCGATCGGCAGACCTTCTCTTGCCTCCACCCTGCATGCGGATGTAGGGTGACCACAGGGGAAACGTGGATCGGAGGTGGCCTGTGACAGCACAACACATCTGGGCAGTGTGCCTTCTCGCCATGCTGATCCCGGCGATCGCCAAGGCCGACGGCTTTCCCGATCGCTACGTTGTCACTGTGCTGGAGCATCCGGAAGGCAACGGCACGAAGACGCTTGTCCCATTTGACCTCGACGAGAACAATCGAATCACGGGATTTGCATTCCACGGGTATGGGCTCGACATGACCCGCCAACCGTTCCTGTACTCGGACGGCAACTTGCAAATTGTTCCGGCAAAGTGGGATTACACGGAGGGCCACCAACTCGCAGCCGACGGAACCGCCTTCGGAATTGACGACACGACCGACAGCATCATCCACATTGATCCATCTGGCGCAACCGCCGTTGCAAGCGCAACGTTCGGGGCCTTCACCGGGCTCACGCACGTAACCACCTCCGGCTTTGTTCTGGGCCTGGACTACGACGATGGTTTCGTCTGGCAAGCAGACATCGGCTATGTTCGGCTGAGCACGTTGGAGGGCAGCACTGCTTCGACGTATGCCGCAGACGTCAACGAGTCCGGCATCGTCGTCGGCACCAACAATTTCAACAACGGGTCCGCATCACGCGCATTTTTCTGGGATGGATCGGTGTTGTCCGATCCGGCTCCCGACCTCTCCGGAACGACCCGGTGCGTCGCCGTCGATCAGCAGGATCGCCTCGTCCTGGCGCACGCTCCAGATGGTTTCTGGCCCGGCGGTGGTTTGCACACGATCTACCTCGCCACGCTGGATGACGGAACGCTTACGCTTGACGATCCGGTGGCAAGCATCAGCGCCGCCTACAACTTCGATGTCATCGCCAATGACCACGGCGAGATCGCGATGTCGTGGCACACCAACAACGAAGATCCACATCTGCTCTTGACCGAACCAGGCGGAATCGCGGCCACGTCTCTCACGCTTCCCCCCGACATGATCGCCATCGAACTGACTGGCATCACCGATGCGGGCATGGTCTACGGTCGATTTCTGGATGCCCAGTACACCAACCACGGTTTCGTCGCGTCGGTCGAAAGCGGCGTCCATCTGATTGGGCACCGACTCATCGGCGCACCTCCCCTCTCACCGTACGGCACGCCCCGAGATGCCAACGCTTCGGGCGCCATGATCATCAGTTGGGACCACAACTACAACTACGGGCACTGGGCACTGATCGAGCCGGCACTCGGAGGCGACGCCGACGGAACATGGACGATCGACATCAACGATGTGTTGAGTGTGATTGCCGCGTGGGGACCACAGCCTGCGGGATCCATCTGCGGCCCTGACCTCAACATGGATAGCGTTGTCGACGTCAACGACCTTCTCGAAGTACTCGAGCATTTCGATCTCTGAGTTCACGCTCAGATTCGACGATCTGACTGCAGCAACTTCTCAATACGATCGAGGGTCTCGCCAATGTGAACAAGCGTGTCTCTCTGCGGCTCGGCAGCATGCTCACTCATGTGGTGCTGAGATACAAGGCTGTCACGCTGGGCCAGAACGTCATTGCGAAAGGCGATGGTGCCCTCGATGCCAATCAACGAAACGAGCGAGCCGGATGCCGCGCCGCCCGAAGAACCCGCCGTCTCGATGCTGAGAAGATGAAGCCCCATCGCTCGCATGATCGGCCCCTGCTTGATGGCCAGGTCGGTGATCTTCTCCAACGGAATCGTCTTTTCGATCCGGTTGAGCCAGCCCTTCTTGACGACCAGCGTCCGGTCAGTCAACGTGCAGGACATGTGCTCGAGAAATTTTCTGGTCACGATCATCCCGAACAGAAACCACAGTGGCAGAAGTGGAATTGTGATGACGATGACAGTCAATATGATGGCACCGGAGAACAGCCAGTACAGACACACCTTTGGATGAAATACCGCCTCTTGAAGGACTACTGGAGATTTCATGTCATTCACTCCATTTCATCAAGCAATGCCTGAGCAACCGGGACAGTAGCGAGAAACAAGATCCCCTGCGAAGTCGGCTCTAGCACAACGGTCCCTCCGAGTTCATATCCAATCGCAGCCCGAATAATTTCCGTTCCAAGCCCGCCATCAAGCGATTGCGGAACAGGGGCATCGTGCACCTCTTCCCATGAGATCATCAAGGACGATGCCCCTTCATCATCACTCTGGATCTCCCACGCGATCTTGACGACACCCCCTTCATGGTGCAGAGCGCCGTATTTGCTGGCATTGACTGCCAACTCGTTGAACACCATTGTCAGCGTGATTGCAGCCTTGTCTCGCAACCGCAGTTCTGCTCCGTTGATCATCACACTTTCACTGCACGTCTGATATGGCCGAATGCATACCTCGACAAGTTGACGCATCTCCAACCCACATCGCGATTCACTCCCCAGCAGGTCATGGATCTGCGACATGCTCTCGATCCGATGAACAAGCGACTCGATCGCTGCGCCGTCCTCGGACACATCTGAAGCAGCACGCCGGCACAGTGCCACGAGATGCGCAAGCATGTTCTTGACACGATGGTCCAATTCTCGCCGGAGCAGTCGTTCTTGCTCAACGCCCCGCTCAATCGTCGCCTCTGCCTGCTGCCGATTGGTCAGATCCCGTATGGAGGCGGTGAAGTACCCGTCTTCCTGATGCTTGAACGGGACGATCGCCATTTCAATCGAAAATCTTGTCCCGTCTGCGCGAATTGCCGGCGACTCAATTCGCTGCCCAAGATCCGCGACCTCACCGGTCTGTCGGTAACGAAGGAGGCTGTATTCGTGTTCCTCACGCATTTCCGGAGGGATGATCAACTCGGATATGGATTTGCCGATGACATCGTCTCTGGAGAATCCGAACATCTTGACGGCGGCATTGTTGAACTCGACGACCAGTCCTTCCATGTCAATCGTGATCATGGCATCCATCGCACTGTCAAGGATCGACTGACGAAGCAGGGCGGCAGCTTCCAGATCCACGGTTGCCTGCTTCTGCTTGGTCAGATCCCGTATGGAGGCGGTGAAGTACCCGTCATCCTGATGCTTGAATGGGACGATCGCCATTTCAATCGGAAGTCTTGTCCCGTCTGCGCGAAGTGCCGGAAACTCAATTCGCTGCCCAAGTGATTTGCCCTTGCCAGTCCGCCGGTAATGAAGAAGGCCTTGCTTATGTGCCTCACGCATTTCCGGAGGGATAATCGACTCGGATATGGATTTGCCGATGACATCGTCTCTGGAGAATCCGAACATCTTGACGGCGGCATTGTTGAACTCGACGACCAGTCCTTCCATGTCAATCGTGATCATGGCATCCATCGCGCTGTCAAGGATCGACTGCCGAAGCAATCCGCCGGCTTCTAGATCTGCAACGGCATCTACTGCCTGCAGGATGCTGACATCCCGCGCTTGCAGCGCCAACAACAGATCCGGCGTTGAATCGTGCCGAGCGAAGTCCGACAGCGTAATGCCAAACAAGTCGAAATCGTCCGTCTTGCGCAGAACCGGGCTGCCGACGAGTAGAAGATCGTTTCTGGAAGCCTGTACGTGGATCGCCCCCCGCAGGTCAAACTTCATCCCATTGACCCGCCAGATAATCAGTTTGTCATCAAGCGATACCAGGTCATCCCATCGAGAGATCGGCACCGCCGGCCGTTTGAGTTCGAGGTGTTGGTCCGCATGATCTCCAACCGCAAGGGCCAATCCATGCTTCTGCAAACTCGGGCCGATCCACCGAATGCGAAGACTTGAATCGATCTGAATCGCCCATGGCATGAACGAACCAAGGTCATCAATTGCAATCTGCCCTGTTTGGTCAAGACCAGGTGACATAAAACACCGAGTGGGGCGCCCCATCGCCTTTGCATGCACGTTGTTCGATCGTCACATCAACCTGAAAGCGGGTGCCGAGTCCTTTGAGCAGTCCGATGATCAGATCATCCAAACCATCCCGCTCGGAGATGTAGTGCAGATCCATGCTTCCGTCGGTCACATTCTCGCACTTGAACGAAGGAGGGCGGAGTTCTTCATACATCAGCCCGACTCGGGTATGAAGTTCATCAAGGTTCTGCAGCAAGGCCGGAAACGTCGAACCGAAGCCGTCGAGCAACTGGCCGTACCCTTCTTCAACAGTGAACTCTGTCCAATACTGCCCAAAGGCTTGAAGAATGTCGCTGGCCGGGAGATCCAGGACCTCTGAAGCAGCCCCCACAAGCGCGTACGTCACAGCATCGTCATTCTGCCCCATCCGGACAAACGCACTCTCATCCACCTCGGATTTGGCCAATATGGCAGCCCACGCGGCCTGACCGAACTGGGCTATCACAAGATCGCGAACAGCCACGTTGATGAGTCCATACATGCCGACAGGGTAGCCACAGGGGACCGATGTTGGCGATCGAGGGCACCTCAGTGCATGTTCGGGGGCGGTGCCATCTTGCAACGTGCGTTCGCCGGAGTTTCAAGCCGAGGCCACCCGTCGTTCCCCACAGAAATGACAGCGCAAGGCCTGCCTGAGGGGACCCAAACTGAAACACGACGAGTTTTTCAGTCAAAAAGAGGGAAAGCCTGCCTCCTCATTGGAAGCCTCAACGAAACGATCGTTAGGCTGCTTTTCTCTCAGATTGGAAATTGAGATGGAGCAATCATTGATTGAGCGACTCAATGAGGCAGATCCCAAGGCAAGCGGTGCGTGACCAACCATGACCACCCCGCACTCAAATCCGTTGATCCTGATCGTCGAAGACGCCTTTTTGGTCGGTCTGCAGTTGAAGGCCGATCTGGAGTCGGTCGGAGCCGAGGTTGTGGGACCTGCGCCCACAGTAGCGAAAGCATTGGATCTTCTTGAGCGTCATTCCGTCACGTGCGCCATCCTCGATGTCAATCTTGGCCACGAAGATTCCACCCCGATCGGACAGAAGCTGCGAGAGCGGGGCATCCCGTTTCTGTTCATCACTGGATACCGCGCATCAGACATCAATACGAATGAATTCACCGATCCGATTGTTCTCCGCAAGCCTGTCGGGCCCAGTCAGATCCGCGAGGGGCTTGCAAAGATCGGAGCCGAGTTGCCCCCACGCGCCGCTTGAGCAGCACCGGATCTAGTTGCCCGAATCCTCATCGATTTCCTTGTATGCAGCGAGCAGTTCGTCATACGCTCTTTTCTGCGACGCGAGTTCCTCGACGAGCCTTACCTGAATATTCATGCTCAACTCATCGCCTCGCGATGTCATCTGATCGGCAAGTCCATCGATCCGATCTTTCATTCGATGCGCAGCAGTGTTGCCTTCCCATCCGGCGAGTTCAATGTACTGATGGAGTAGCACCCGAGCCGCGGCGATGCGTCTTCTGGATATTGCCGATTGGCACAAGAGCAACAGGCAACGTTCCAACTTCTTCAGAATCCGCTCATTGCCGGGCCATGCCTGCTGCAGTCGCTCAAGGCCGAACCGGCATCTCGTCCCGATGGTCTCATAGACTTCTGCATTGAGGTGTTCATCCACGATTTGCGACTCAAGTTCTTCGAGTTCTTGATCACACTGCGATTCCAGATCCGAGAGTTCGCCGTACTCGAGGAAGTACCGGATGTCTTCAAGCATGGAGATCACTGAGGGATATCGATCATCTGGATCTGCCGCCATGGCGCGGGTGCAGATCTGTTTCAGCGGGGACGGCCACACATCGCTCAAGGACGGCACCGGATACTGCAGCGCCATCTCGAAAACGGCCTGCATTGAATCGCCCATATGCGGTGGATGTCCTGTCATCACGTGATACAGCGTCGCGCCGAGCAGGTAGACATCGCTTCGCACATCGAGTTTCGGAACCCGTGCGAGCATTTCGGGCGCCGCATAGCACGGCGTTCCGGCAAAGCCATTCGCTTCGAAGGCACCCTCCTCGGGAAGTTGGCATGCAATACCCCAATCGATGAGGTACATCTCGCCAAACTCACCGACGACCACATTTTCTGGTTTGACATCGCGGTGGATGATGCCACGACTGTGCGCGAAACCCAGTGCCTCGCCGATACGAATCAAGATCGCCAGATGCTTTCGTGTCGCAGCTGCATCGAGTTGCCCGTCGTCAAAGCCTGCAAATTCTTCTTCAAGCAAAGCACCCCATTCGACACCGGTAATCCGCTTCATGACGAGCAGGTCATTCCCCTCCGGCGTACTCCCGAGCAGATGAACGGGCGGTATGGCCGGGTGCTCCAACTGGCCCATCAAGTAGGCCTCACGGCGAAGGCGCGTATTGGAGTCGGCGCTGCGACGTTCAGGGCGCACGCGTTTGACGGCCACCTTCCGCTGCAGACATGACTGCACAGCGGCATCCACCACCCCGAGTCCACCGGAACCGATCAGGTCCTCGATCACCAGATCGCCATCACTTGCATACCCCTCCTTCTCGGTGACCAGAACTTCAGGCAGTTTCCGCTCCCTCAACTCGACGGTGCCCGATGAGGGCGGCACCGGCATCCAGTTGCTGTCTAGGGGACGCCAGGTCTGGGTCGGCATCATGTCTACAGGAAGCGTGCTGGCCAGACGTTTACCTTCCGCTCCGACGTCGCTCACGCCGCACCTGCCATCAGCGATGTAGACGTTGTCACCAGCGCGAACTCGGGCATCACCACACCGAGGTATGTCTCTCGTTCCGCGTGGTCCATGGAAAGTGCTGCATCACCGAGGATCTGCACGTCATACCCAAGTTGGTATGCCGTACGGCAGGTCGCATCAAGAATGCCACCGATGAGCAGTCCGGCCAGCACAAGGGTTTGGCGTGGCTGCCGGGCCAGTTCATCATCGAGTCGACTTCCACGAAAGGCATTGCGTCCCGGTGCCGCTCGCAGGCAGGTCAGTTCGGTCCCCAACGATGTGATCGCCGAATGGACCTCGCCATTGGGCAAATGGCTTGCCAACAGGCCGTTGGACTGCAGGCATGTCTGCCCACTTCCTGCGTGGTCGGCCACCTCGTCTCCAAGATCGATGCTCACATGAATTGCGGTACCACCTTCATCCATCACTGCTGACGCAAATCGTGTGATGCAAGACCGCACCGCGTCGATCGATTCCGGCGATTCGATCTGCTGCCGCAGGGGGGATGCATCGCCGAAGATCCCTTGCTGAATACCAACCATCACAAACTGTGTTTGCCACAAAGCCATTGATCGGATCGGTTTAGGCCGTTTGCCCAACGAGCCCATTGATCACATCTGCGGAGTTCTGCACAGAGGCATAGGTGGGAAAGATCGTCTCGCAGAAAAAGTCTTGTTCGGCGGCGGTTCTCGCTGCGGTGCAGTCTTCGAGAACGATCACGTTCATGCCGCGTTCATAGGCGGCGCGTGCGGTCGAGTCGATGCAGATCGAGGTGACGGCACCGGCGACGATCACATTCGTAATGCCTCCTTTATGGAGTATCTCTCCGAGGTCTGTACCGGGGAAGGCATTCAGTCCTCGCTTTCCGGGCACTTCAACAATGCGATCTCCGAAGGCCTGGATTTCGGGCACGGTGTCGGCGCCGGTGGATCCAGCCCGAAAGGCGCCGGCGTCTTTGATGGCCGCGAGAATGCCACCAGCCTGCCGAATTTCCGAGTAACCCTCGCTGAAGATGATCGGTGTGGCGATGATGCTGGTTTCGGTCTCTTGCACAGCGTCGATGAGACTGACCGTGCTGGCGAGCACTTCGTCGGTCCGTTCGGGGCTCTCAAGCACTCCACGGAGGATTCCATCTTCGCCGAAGTAATCGTTCTGATAACCGATCAGCAGGAGCGCCGTCGTGCTTGCATTCATCAAAAATCTCCTTTCCCTGTTAGGCCAAACGTAGTATAGGGGGGGTCACGGCGGGGCTCTCCTCGGAGGCAGGCAACGCGGCTGCTGACCGCAATCAATGGCGTGTTGCGGCGTGTTGCGGCGGCCATTTCGGGCATTGAGTATCGGCAGCGGCTCGGCGGCCCCGCTCGGCATACTGTCCGGCGTACTGTCCGGCCCCCCTGTCGGTGGACTTCTCTCTTGTGTTACTATTCGCTTCTTGCCGGCCGATTGGCGTTGTGTCCTGCTGGCGACAACTTGGTTCCCCCTGCGGGTGTAGCTCAGTGGTAGAGCGTCACGTTGCCAACGTGAATGTCGACGGTTCGAATCCGTTCACCCGCTTTTTCTGACCGGAGGCACGGTCAAGCACCGAGCCGCACAACCCCGCTTCACGGCGGGGTTTGTTATTGGCGGAAGCGGAACTCAAGTTCCGGTCCAACTCGCAGCCTAAAGCACCAGATTGCACTGTTTTGTGCACCAAGTGGTGCCGGTTTTGGTGACACCTCGCAGGGCCTTCAGCGTACCCATGTCCGTCCGACCCAAAATGGGCCTCTCGTGATCAAAAATGAGCCCTCACGACTGACTACAGGCAAGGCCAATCCGCCACACCACGCCCTAAGTCCGGTTTCAAACTAGGTTTAGTTTTTCTGAAAATACTCTCAGATCTCTTGACATACCACCCCTCACGGTCCACTATGCAATGTGGCGTAAACGCCAGCCAGAGTGGCGTAAAACGTCGGATCTGTGTGTAGGCGGCGTGGAGAGGAGAAGAACCACCCGCAAAATCTTAGTTACCCGGCGGCTTGGTGCCGTCTTTAGGGTTGTCGAGCATCCTTCAAATTGCTCGGTCCTTCGTAATGCACGGCAGGCATAACGACTGGGCAACTTACGTTTCTGTTCCAGTAGCCCTTCATCTGCCGAGGTTGGACCAAGAGAAGAGAAGAACCCATGCTTCACCTACGCGAGACAATTAGCCTTGTGGCCTGCACGCTAGTGAGTTCCGCCGCCCTTGCCAGCACCTCATTCAATACAACAACAAATGAACTCGGCGGAGCCGCCTATCAGTTGGTCGATCAATTCGACCTCCTGTTCTCAGGTGAAACCCTCTACTTTGACTACAACTTGGACAATGCTCCTGACTACAACGTGGAACTGGGACAGCCGGATTACCTCGCCACCTATGTAGATCCAGAGCACTACACGCTCGACTTCGGCAACGACCTGCACCCGTACTTCATGGGATCAGAACTTGGCACGGCAGCCGCTGTTGATTGGCGTCTGTCCTATGTTCACGACCCTGGAACAACCACGCTGTACAGCACGATCATGTCTGGAGCCATGACAAATAATGGCGATGGAACTTGGACGCTGCACATCGACCTTGGACTCGAGTGGCCCGTCAGCGGAATGCCCGAGAACGCATACGGAATTCCTGAGGGAACACATACCGCCCTTGAATTGGCAGACTTCAATAGTTTCACTTGGGATGGTTCGACGCTCGCAGCCAATATCCCAGCCCCAGCTGTCTGGGCACTGCTGCTGACAGGAATGGTCGGCACCCGCCGACGTCGTCGCTAATACTGGCCATAACAACTTGAATACTTGCGTAGGGGAACTCGATCTACCGATCGAGTTCCCTTTTTGCAGACCCCTATCAGCATGCCCCCACGCCTGCAGGATCCAGATGAACGCGTACTTTTTCTCGCACCCTGACGCATCCGCTAGCGAATCATCACCCAGCCGTAAGGAGAAGTCTCAAACGCTCGCCAAACAACGACACTGACTCGGATACGTCCCTCGCTTCGAGTTCAGCGACGGTTGGCACCGGTCGCTCCGCGAATCCGCACAACCGCTCATAGACCGGGTCGACCGACGTCTTTCGACGAATCACCAGCAACTCGTGACCCTTGAACGTCTCCAACAGCGATTCAGCCCAGGCCTTTCGCCGCTTCTTGGAATTCAAGGATCGCCCCCAGGCACGAATCGTGTCCGCGAATTTTCGTGAAGCCCTCCCCCCTCCTTCTCCACTGCGGTATTCTGAAGAACCATGTCAACGTCAGAGCAACTTCTAGAGCGACTTGCGTTACAGCCACATCCAGAAGGTGGCTTCTATCGCCAGACTTGGCAGTCAGCAACACGCAACGCAGATGGCAGAGCATTGGCAAGCAGCATCTTGTTTCTTCTGCCTACTGGAGTGCGTAGCCATTGGCACCGCACGGATGGCGAAGAAATCTGGATCCACCAAGCAGGAGCCCCCCTTGCCCTGCACATCGCCGAGCATGGCCAAGTCAACACACACATTGTCAGCATTGAGCACAACCCACAGGTGGTCGTGCCTGCAAACGCATGGCAATCTGCCCAGTCCAATGGCGACTGGACATTGGTGTGCTGCATTGTGGCGCCCGCATTTGAATTTGATACTTTCGAAATGGCGCCACCTGGCTGGGATCCACAGTCAGAAACGACACTTGGCTAGGGCGTTCACCCTTGGCCATCACGGCAAGAGATCGACTCTGTTGATGCCGCCGCGTCGGTGTACTTGCACGTTGCCAACGTGAATGTACAGGGCAATAGCGGTTTGCCAACGCCATTGTTCTTCTCTGCCAACTAGTCCCCGGGCGGATTCCGCTTCCGAAGGAAGTCACGAACCTCACGTTGGAACTGCTCTATCTGGCCGAGTCGTGATTCGATCGTTTTGCTAGATGCACTATCCTGATCCTGCCGTGTAAACACGTTGGCAATAGCGCCCGCAAATGTCGCAAATAACCCGATTCCAATCACCATAAGGATCGTAGCGAGCAACCGTCCCGCGTCTGTCACCGGCGCAAGATCGCCGTAACCGACGGTTGAAACGGTGACCACTGCCCACCATGCCGCCTTGGCACCGGTGTCTATTGATCCTCCTTCTGCGGTCCGCTCAATATGCAGGACCGCCACCGTCACGCCAAGCACAATGACGATACTGGTCGCCATCAGTACCGCAACGGCGAACGCCATCCGGTCCCGTCTGTACACTTCTATAAG
>MPLX02250392.1_pt1 | contig 17747 bp, 17 predicted proteins | sample 1617341 | NCBI WGS metagenome assembly MPLX02 (sample SAMN05944804, study PRJNA350692) | marine metagenome | biome: marine; feature: ODZ; material: water; isolation source: 120 m water sample filtered on 0.2 um supor filter | place: Pacific Ocean | collected 2012-04-08 | depth 120m m | reverse complement strand
TCAATCGGGCTCAGCGCACCATCAACCATTTATGGGTTTGAACGCTCAGTCGCCAGTTTCGATGTGACTGCACATAGTCGATCGCCAGCCGCTGGGCTTCGCCATCGTCCCAGCCTGGTTGCAGCATCAGCAACAGCTCCCCGGCTGGGTTGTTGCCAGTCTCTGTTGTTGTGCGGGCTGTGAGAGCTGCACTCGCCATGGTTTCAGCGAATTTGAGATCAGCTTCACTGTGCACAACGACTTTCAGCTCCTGGCAGGCCGCAAGCAGCTGCGGATGGGGAGGGGCGTGTCGTTTCGGAGAGAGAGTGATCCAGTCGGGGGAACCGCTGAGTGGGTTGACGCCGCTGGTTTCCAGATGGATCGGCAAGGGTCCTTCGCCCAGGCTGGCGGTGGCCCTGCGCAGGTCTGCACAGAGTCGATCAATGTTGTGATGGAGTGGCTCGCCGCCGGTAAGCACAACAAAGCCGGCGCCATTGGTGGCGGCGGTAGCTGTTTGCCTGGCCAGTTGCTGCAGCGGGATTTCAGGATGGCGGCGCGAGGCCCAGGAATGTTTGGTGTCGCACCAGGGACAGCCGACACTGCAGCCGGCCAGACGGATGAAGTAGGCACTGCGGCCGGCATGGGCCCCTTCCCCCTGCAGGGAATGGAAGCTTTCCACAACCGGCAGGGTGCCGGTCATCCGCGGGGGTGGCTCTGCCCCTGCATATGCTCCTGAACAGAGACCGGTGCGGCCTGGGCCTGATGCCGCAAGGCTTCCCCAGGAGAGGCTGGCAGCCGTAGCTGAGCCGCTTCGATCAATCCCTGGAAGAGGGGATGGGGACGCCCTGGTCTGGAGAGGAATTCCGGATGAAATTGGCAGGCCGTGAAGAAAGGATGGCCTTTCAGTTCGATCAGTTCCACCAGGCGTCCATCAGGTGAGCTGCCGCTCACCACATAGCCGGATTCGATGAACAGATTGCGGTAGGCGTTGTTGAACTCATAGCGATGGCGGTGTCGTTCATACACCACCTCCTCGCCGTAGAGCCGTTGTGCCATCGATCCCTGGGCGATACGGCAGGGGTAGACCCCCAGTCGCATTGTGCCGCCGAGGTCTACGACGTCCTGCTGTTCCGGTAGCAGGTGGATCACGGGATGGGTGGTATCCGGCTCCAGTTCTGCGCTGTTTGCTCCCGTCAGTCCCGCCTGATTGCAGGCCCATTCGATCACCGCGCACTGCATGCCGAGGCAAAGCCCTAGAAACGGCACCCGCTGTTCCCGGGCCCAGCGGATTGCCGCCACCTTGCCATCCACGCCCCGATGGCCGAACCCACCCGGCACCACAACGGCATCCATGCCTTTGAGCAGGGAATCAGGGCCATTGGCTTCGATCTGCTCAGCGCAGACCCAGTGCAGGTCAAGGGAGGCCTCCTGGGCGAGACAGGCGTGCCGAAGCGCTTCCACAACAGAGAGGTAGGCGTCGTTCAGCTGGACGTATTTGCCCACCAGCGCCACCTTCACCGCTGGCCCCGGATGGCGCAGCTTGTGGACCAGTTGTGCCCAGTTGACCATGTCGCTTTCATGATCCTGCAGGTTCAGCACATCCAGCACTTCTCGGCAGAGACCTTCGCTTTCCAGGGCCAGGGGCACTGCATAGATGCTGTCGGCATCCAGGGAAGAGATCACAGCACGGTTGGCTACCCCGCAGAAGCCACCGATCTTGCTTTTGAGTTCGTCGCTGATCTGTCGATCGCTGCGACAGACCAGCAGATCGGGTTGAATACCGATCGAGCGCAGCTCCTTGACGGAGTGCTGTGTTGGTTTGGTCTTGAGTTCCCCTGAGGTGCCGATGAAAGGCAGCAGGGTCACATGCAGGTAGGCCAGGTCATGGCGGCCAACCTCGCCGCGGAATTCACGGATCGCTTCAAGGAACGGCAGTGATTCGATGTCCCCGACGGTGCCGCCGATCTCGGTGATCACCACATCGGCGCCGCTGTTGGCCGCCACCCTCTGGATGCGTTCGCGGATCTCGCCGGTGATGTGGGGGATCACCTGAACCGTGCCGCCGTTGTAGTCGCCGCGGCGCTCCTTGTTGATCACCGCCTGATAGATGGAGCCGGTGGTGACACTGTTCAGCCGCGACATGGCTGTGTCTGTGAAGCGCTCGTAGTGTCCGAGATCGAGATCGGTTTCGGCGCCGTCCTCTGTGACAAACACCTCTCCATGCTGGAAGGGACTCATGGTCCCCGGGTCCACATTCAGGTAAGGATCCAGCTTCAGGATCGAGACGGTGTAGCCCCTGGCTTTGAGCAGTCTCCCCAGGCTGGCGGCCACGATCCCCTTGCCGATGCTGGAGACCACTCCACCGGTAACGAAGACGAACTTGGCCATGACCCCTGGGGCGACATCCAAAGGTAACCGGCTTTTGCTCAGCTCTCCAGCAGGCTGCGCAGCATCCAGGCGGTTTTTTCGTGAATCTGGAGCCTCTGGGTCAGCAGATCTGCTGTGGGCTGGTCATTGGCCTCATCAGCCAGCTCGAACACCTTCCGGGCAGTGCGTGCCACCTGTTCATGGCCAGCCACCAGCTCCCGCACCATGTCAAGAGCGGCGGGATGCTGCTCGGCCTCTGTGATCGAGGCGAGTTTGGCCAGGGTGCTGCCACCAAATGGTGCCGGGAAACCCAGTGCCCGGATGCGTTCGGCGATCACATCGAGGGCATTCCAGAGCTCGGTGTATTGCCCCATGAACATCAGGTGCAGGGTGTTGAACATCGGCCCGGTCACATTCCAGTGGAATCCGTGGGTTTTGCCGTAGAGCACATAGGTGTCGGCCAGGACGCGCCCGAGGCCTTCTGCGATCTGCTGTCGTTTGTCGGCGTCAATGCCGATATCGATAGGGGTGGGTTGGGTCATGGAACCTCAGATTTCTGTTGTTGTATTAATCAAGAATCAAGGCTCTGGATGTAATCACGCACCTTGCATCGCCGCTGGGGTTGGCGGAGTTTCAGCAGGGCTCGGCTTTCGATCTGGCGGATCCGTTCGCGGGAGAGGTGCATCCCTTCGCCGATCTGGGTCAGGGTCTGGGGAATGTCGTCCTCAAGGCCGAAACGCAGCCTCAGCACCATGGCTTCGCGGCTGCTCAGTTCATCGAGCAGGATCTCCAGATCATTGTGCAGTTCGCCCCGGGTCAGTTCCTGCTCGGGGGTGGCCTTGCCGTCTTCCAGCAGCTCTCCCAGTTGGGTGTCATGTTCTCGGCCGACTTTCGTGTCCAGGGAGATCGCGCGTGGCACCTGCATCAGGGTCATGCGCACGGTTTCCTCACTGATGCCAAGTTCTTTTGAAAGGTCGGAGATGGAGGCCAGTCGGCCTTCATTGCTGGCGATCTCCTGCTGCACCCGTTTGATCCGGTTGAGTTTTTCGGTGATGTGCACCGGCAGCCGGATCGTGCGGCTCTGGGTGGCGATCGCTCTGGTGATTCCCTGGCGGATCCACCAGTAGGCATAGGTGCTGAAGCGGAAACCCCGTGTTGGATCAAATTTCTCCACAGCCCGCTCCAGACCGAGGGTGCCTTCCTGGACCAGATCGAGGAGTTCCATGCCCCGCTGCTGATATTTCTTGGCCACAGCCACCACAAGCCGCAGGTTGGCCTGAATCATCCTGTCCTTGGCCCGTCGCCCCTCTCGCAGGGCCTTCTTGATCTCAAGGGGCGCCAGGTTGGTCAATGCTCCCCAGGCCTCATAGCCCAGGTTGATTTTTTCCTGAAGTTCAGCTGGCTGCAGACCGGCGGCTCTGGCCCATTCCCGCTTGGTGGGTTGATGGCAGAGATGGTTGGCTTCCCTCAGCTGCAGTTCTTCAAGGGTCAGCAGTTCGGTGATCGCGGATTGCTGGGAGGCCAGTTCTCGCTGCTCTCGCAGCAAAGATTCTCGGCGCTGCACCAGTCGCGCCAGGGTCACTTCCTCCTCATTGGTCAGCAGATCAACCCGGCCGATGTCCTGCAGGTAAAGACGCAGCAGATCAGCTGACGGACTTCGGGATGTATTGGTTTTCCGGGTTGCCACGGGTGAATCTCACCATTTCATTAACCCTGAGCACATCTTTGAGAAGGGGGATGTTTTGCATTGGATCTCTTCGGGTTCCGTGTCAAACCGTTGATGCAGAAGGACTTCAGGACAAGGCGGTTGCTGAAGCGCCGCCCATTGGATGGATCTTCCGTCTTGGTTGTGACCGGGCTCAGTTTTCTGGATCAGTTTGTGTCTTCCTCTTCGACCCAGGTGCTTGAGACATGCAGTTCCTGCAGCTGATCTTCTGAGACGCCAGCCGGTGCTTGCGTCATCAGGCAGCGGGCCTGCTGGGTTTTCGGGAAGGCAATCGTGTCGCGGATTGATTCCTCGCCGGCGAGCAGCATCACCATCCTGTCAATGCCGAAGGCCAGGCCGCCATGGGGTGGGGCACCAAGATCCAGGGCTTCGATCAGGAAGCCGAACTGCCGGCTTGCTTCCTCCTCGGAGAGTCCGATGGTGGTCAAGACCTGGCGCTGCAGAGCTGAATCGTGGATGCGCAATGAGCCACCGCCAAGTTCCAGTCCATTGAGAACAAGGTCATAGGCCTTGGCTCTTGCTGTTGGCAGGGTCTCCCCCCATTGCTTCTGATCGTTGCCGAGATCATCGCCATTCGGCGCGCAGAAGGGATGGTGGAGAGCCTCCAGCCGGTTCTCATCGCAGTTGAACTCAAACATGGGGAAGTCCACGACCCAGAGGAAATTCCAGTTGTCGTTGTCCTGATCGGCAGTGACCATGCCCAGTTGCTTCGCCAGGTACTGACGTACCCGGTCGAGGGCTTTGTTGACGGTGGCGGTGTCACCGGCCCCGAACAGCAGCAGGGTGCCTGGTTCGGCCTCAGTGCGCTTGAGCAGTTCCGCCTTGCTGGCATCGCTGAGGTTGTCCTTGATCGCACCAATGCTGTCGATCTCGCCGTCCTCCCGTACCCGGATGAACGCCAGCCCACCGGCACCTGCGGCCTGGGCCTCATTGAACACATCTCCACCGGGTTTGATCCTCACGTTGGAGATCGCCTCGTTCCCCCCTGGCACGGGCATGCATTTGACTGAGCCACCGGCGGCCACAGCTCCTGAGAACACCTTGAAACCCATGTCGGCCACCAGATCACTGACGTTCACCAGTTCCATGCCGTAACGGGTATCAGGCCTGTCGGTGCCATAGCGATCGATGGCGTCATGCCAGGTCATCCTCGGGAAGGGTCGTTTCAGCTCAACCCCTTTCACCTGCTTCCAGATCGTGCTGATCAGTTCCTCATTGAGCTCCAGGATCTGTTCCTGATCCATGAAGCTCATTTCAAGATCCAGCTGGGTGAATTCCGGCTGCCGATCGGCGCGCAGATCTTCATCCCGGAAGCAGCGTGCCACCTGGTAATAGCGCTCGATGCCGCCCACCATCAGCAGCTGTTTGAACAGCTGGGGGGATTGGGGCAGGGCAAACCATTCGCCGCCACAGACACGGCTGGGGACCAGATAGTCACGGGCGCCTTCCGGGGTTGAGCGGGTGAGGACCGGTGTCTCCACTTCGATGAAGTCTCTGTCTTCAAGAAAACGTCGCGCTGTTTGGATCGTCTGGGCCCTCAGTCGCAGATTGCGGCTCATCCGCTCGCGTCGCAGATCCAGATAGCGATGCCTCAGCCGCAGCTCCTCCCGGGTGTGTTCGTCGTCGTGGATCGAGACGGGGAAGGGAAGATTGCCCTTGACGTTGTTCAGCACACTGATAGAAGCGGCCAGCACCTCCACTTCACCTGTGGCCAGACGATCATTAAGGGATTCGCTCGGCCTGGCGCGCACGCTGCCATTGACCTGCAGCACGGATTCACTGCGCAGATGCTCGGCGATTGCAAAGGTTTCCGCACCCTGATCGGGATCAATGGTGATCTGCACCGTGCCGGAGCGATCCCGTAGATCAATGAAGATCACGCCGCCGTGATCACGCCGGCGGTCTACCCAGCCGCAGAGTTGAACGTCTGAGGTGATGTGCTCACTGCGCAGCTCACCGCAACCAATGCTGCGCATCGAAACAGGCTCGGAAGAGAAGCGAGTTTCCCACAGGGCCTTCCCCCTTGGCTGATTGATGGTTCAGCTTCTCGAACGGCGATAGAAGGGACGCTTCACCACTTCGGCTGGATGATTCCTGCCGCGTACCTCCACCTCAAGTTGGCTGCCGAGGCTGGCGAGGTCCTTGGGCAGATAGGCCAGGGCGATCGCTTCGCTGAGGCTGGGGGACCAGCTGCCACTGGTGATCACGCCCACAGGTGTGCCCTCTTTGAGTACCGGGTTGTTGTGGCGGGCGATGGCTCTGCCCTGCAGTTTCAGACCCACGAGTTTCTGGTCGGGTCCGCTGCTGGCCTGCTCCTCCAGAGCCTGTCTGCCAATGAAGGCTGAGGGCATTTCAAGATGCACCAGCCAGCCAAGGCCTGCCTCGAAGGGGGTTCGGGTGGCATCCAGATCCTGACCATAGAGAGGCATTGCTGCCTCCAGTCGCAGGGTGTCGCGGGCGCCGAGGCCACAGGGTGTGACCCCCTGCTTCAGCAGGTCGCTCCATAGGGCCCGGCCTGCATCAGCGTCAAGCAGCAGTTCAAAGCCGTCTTCGCCGGTGTAGCCCGTGCGGCCGATGAAGATCGGCTTGCTGTCGACTCCCTCAACACCAAAGAGCTGCACCTGGCGATGACCAAAGCGTGGAACCCCCGACAGGGAGCTGCCAGTCAGGCGTTCCAGCAGTGCTGTTGCTTCAGGTCCCTGCAGAGCCAGGAGGACCCCATCCCCCTTCGCATCGGTGATCCTCACGCCCGCAGGTTCGAGATGGTGCCGCAGCCAGGCGGTATCGCTTTCCTGGCAGGCCGCATTGATCACCAGCAGCAGGGTTTGGCTCTCCTGGGTTGATGAGCCCAGGTCATAGATGATCAGATCATCAAGGATGCCGCCGTTTTCGTTCAGAAGCACCGTGTAGCAGGCTTCCCCGGGTCCGATGCGGTGCAGGTCGCTCGGCACCAGCTGCTGCAGATCATCCTTTGGGTTGGAGCCTTCAAGCCGCAGCACTCCCATATGGGAGATGTCAAACATGCCCATGTGTTGGCGAACAGCCTGATGTTCCTGAATCAATCCGCTGAATTGCACTGGCATCTGCCAGCCCGCGAAGGGAACCATTCGTCCCCCCTGCTGCTCACAAAGTCCATGGAGAGGTGTTTGACGTAGATCCATGGGCATTCCGTGAAGATGGTTTAACGAAACTCCGCTGGAATCCTATGGATTTCCGGCGGCAAAGGGGTGGAAGCGGAAGGAAAGCCGGAGATTTTTGGGTCCTTCTGTGTAGAACCCATTCAGCTCCTTACTCTGGGCATCCTTCGGGGGACGTTCGTGAGTCCACGAACCTGCTGCGGAACCTGCGAACATTGCGCCCTTTCCCAGGCTGGCTCAGGGGGATGGTGTCGTATGCGTCAGCTGAGCGTCCCTCAGGAGATGACCCCGCTCATGGTGTGTCAGCACTGGACAGGGCGTGCTCCATCCCTGCCGCCATTGTCTGAGCGTCGTTCAGAGTCAAGGATGGATCGTCAGCTCGAGCTCGGACGCGCCCTGACCGGTTCCCTTGAATTTGAGTCCTGATTGGTTGTTTACGAAGCCCTTTGATCGATCAAAGGGCTGAACCGTTCCCATCGCTTGATGCCCTTGAAAAGGGGCTGATTGAACTCCCTTCAGGCCTCGAGGCAGTCTTGGGGTGGCTTTACTGAGCCGCCAGCACAGTCGCCTCAGGGAACAGCGCAATCAGGCTTTTCACGTCGATTCAGCCGCAACCTGACTGAGCAGCATCAGCAGACTCCGGGTCACCTTGGCTGCCAGCACACTGCTCACGGCTGAGCCATCCAGCTGGGGCGCAAGCTCAACGATGTCTGCGGCCACAAGGTTGTGGGATTGGAGAACATCCACCACGGCGGCGAAGTCCTGCCAGAAAAATCCCCCCGGTTCCGGAGTGCCTGTGCCCGGCAACACAGCTGGATCAAACCAGTCCAGATCCACCGTCAGATAGATCGGGCGGCCTCGATGGGGTTCCAGAGCATCACCAAGGCCCCTGGCTGGTTGGCCCTGGTGATGGGGCACCAGCCTTTTGCTGCTGTGCAGTTCTTTGAACTCCGCAGCGGTACCGCTGCGGATCGCCAGCTGCAGCAGCTCACCGCTGGGCAGCACCTCAAGGCAGCGGCGCATGGCGCAGGCATGGCTGTGTCTTGATTCCAGCCAGGAGTCGCGCAGGTCGGCATGGGCATCCAGCTGAACCAAGACGAGCTCGGGGTGGCGTTCGGCCACAGCGGCGACGGCGCCGGAGCTGATCGAATGTTCGCCGCCCAGCATCAGTGGCTTCAGGCCCAGATCCAGCACTGTTTTGGTGGCTTCTCGAACCGCAGCAACCACCGGCTCCGGGGCACCGCAGGGATGATTCACGGCACCGAGATCGGCGAAGGCCAGATCTTCCAGGTCAAGCTCCAGTTGTGGGCAATAGGTTTCCAGGCCGTTGCTCACCTCGCGGATGGCTGCGGGACCGAAGCGGGTTCCAGGCCTGAAGGAGGTGGTGCCGTCGTAGGGCAGGCCATACAGACCCACACTGCAGCCGCTGGGATCACGCTGGGCTGCCATGTAGATGGCACCGTCCGTGTCGAAGAGCGACGGCGGAATCGATGCGGGAATCGGCTGGGCCTGAGTCATCAGTTCAGTTCCCGTTCAATGGATGCCGGCATGGCGTCAAAACAGCCCCGTTGCCAGCGGGGACTCCAGATCTCACAGTGATCAGCAACATCGACAATTCTCTCCTGCATGGGCTTCAGGTAGCGGGGGCCATCCATGGCTGCGAAGGTCCAGCTCCACCAACCACTCGGGTACATCGGTACCCAGCCGTAGAGCGGATCAGCGTTGCTGAACACCTCCCTGAGTACGCGAACCATCTCGATGTGCACCTGGCGGAAGGCTTCTGGGGATTCGCTTTGTGTCCCGAAGACGCCGCCGGGCCTGAGGATGCGTCGGCAGTGTTCGAAAAAGGTCTGGTTAAACAGCCCTTGAGCGGGGCCCGCTGGATCGGAGCCATCCACCAGCACAACGTCGTAGGAGGCAGCCGCTGCATTCGCTGCCCAGGCGATACCGTCACCCACATGCAGATGGAAGCGTGGGTCTGCCCAGGCGCTCCCCCCCAGGCTGGGCAGATGCTGCTGGCTGAGTTCAATCACACGGCCATCGATCTCCACCATGTCGAGATGCTTTACCCCTTGATGCTGCAGGCATTCCCGTGCGGTGCCGCCGTCGCCGCCGCCGATCACCAACACTGTTGAAATCTCAGCAGCACTGCACATGGCCGGGTGCACCAGCGCTTCGTGGTAGTGGCGTTCCTGCCGTTCTGCGGTCATCCAGCAGCCATCCAGCAGCAAGCCTTTGCCATAGCGGTTGCTGTCGATCACAGTGATGCGTTGGAACGGGCTGGTTTCCTCCACAAGCAGTTGACCGTTCATCCCATAGCGGATGCCCTGATGGTGTTCATCGATCCAGTCGTCTGCGGTGGCGGCAGTGCCCATGGATGGGATCACAGGAGTTGCTCCAGCTAAGGCCCTAGAGGTCCCTGATGCCAGCGTGGGGGGTATGGCTCAGGACCTTCCGATCACCAAGGGCTTGCTGATTCCAGCGGCTGAATTGCAGTGGCGGTTCTCACGGGCGTCAGGTGCGGGTGGGCAGCATGTCAACAAGGTTGAAACAGCTGTGGAGCTTGTGTTTGACCTCACCGCCTCAAAGGTGATCGGCCCGTTTCGCAAACAGCGGATCATCGATCAGATCGGATCCCGTTTGATCGGTGGTTGTCTGCGAGTCTCGGTGTCTGAACAGCGTTCGCAATTTCAGAACAGGCAGCTTGCTTTGCAGCGACTCGCTGATCTCTTGCGGGAAGGGTTGAAGCCACCCCCTAAAACCAGGAAGCCAACCAAGCCAAGCCGTGGTGCCAAGAAGAGGCGCATGGAGGACAAGAAGCAGAGGGGGCAAATCAAGAAGGCACGTCAAAGCAGGCCTTCAATGGATGAGTAAGCAGAAGTCCGCGGATGCAAATTAAGCAACAGACCATCGGCCTGGTTGTGGATGGCAGCCTGATGCGTTTGCACCTGGCGATGCCCGTCGGCGATGGCCCTTGGCCGGGGGTGCTGTTTTTTTCAGACATCTATCAACTTGGTGCCCCGATGATTCGGCTTGCGAATCGACTGGCGGGCTATGGCTATGTGGTGGCAGCTCCAGAGATCTTTCATCGCACGGAAGTGGTGGGTACGGTGATTGAGCCCGATGACATCGGCCGCCTGCGAGGCAATGACAATGCTCGTCGCACAGCGATCAACGCCTACGACGCCGATGCGGAGGCAACAGTTGCCTGGTTGTCGACGCAACCACAGGTTCTCTCAGAGCACTTGGGTTGTCTTGGCTTCTGCATCGGCGGCCATCTCGCCTTTCGAGCTGCGCTGCAGCCTCAGTTGAAAGCCACCGCCTGTGTCTATCCAACGGGTTTGCCGGATGGAAAGCTGGGCATGGGTGTTGCGGATTCCTTGCAACGGGCAGCTGAAATCCGTGGTGCATTGCTGACGGTGTTCGGTTCAGAGGATCCCCATGTGCCGCCCCAGGCCCGTGAGCTGATTGAGGCTTCCCTGGCCAATGTGCCAGGGCTGAGGCATCAGTCGATGCTGTTTGACGCGAACCATACGTTCATGCGTGATGATGGCTACCGCTGGGATCCGGAGCTTGCCGATCAGGCCTGGAGGCTGATCACAAGTTTTCTTGCTTCCCATCTTCAACCTTCTGTTTAGCGGCTTGCTCTTCCTTGAGGATCTCAGCTTTGGCCTGTTGCCAGAGCTGTTCGAGTTCCTCGATGGCTCTGCCTTGAAGGTTGCCGCCCAGGGCTGTTTCCAGGCGAGAAAAACGATTGAGAAAGCGCTGATTGGTTCCGGCAAGGCCGGCCTCAGGATCAAGGCCTTGCCAGCGGGCCACATTGATCAGGGTGAAGAGCACATCCCCCAGCTCTGTCTCGGCATGGTTTTGATCGCCACTGGCGATGGCTTGCTTGAGCTCTTCCAGCTCCTCGTTCACCTTGCCCCAGACGCTGGCCATGTCGTTCCATTCGAAGCCTGCGGCCGCGGCTTTTTTGGAGATCGTCATCGCCCCTGCCAGTGCCGGTTGGCCACGAACCTTGTCTTTGAGCCGATCGCTCAGCGGACTTGTTGAGTCTGCAAGCTGCTCAGCTTTCTCAGCGGCTTTGATCGCTTCCCAGCTCCGCCGCACCGCCGCACTGTTGGCTGCCTCACCTGCCGCAAACACATGGGGGTGCCGGCGAATCATCTTGACGGTGATCCCTTTGGCAATGTCTTCCAGGCAGAAGTGGCCCTGTTCGCTGGCGATCTGGGCATGCAGCAGCACCTGCAGCAGCAGATCGCCGAGTTCCTCGCAGAGATGGTTCTGATCGCTGTGGCGAATGGCATCCGCCACTTCATGGGCCTCTTCAAGCACATAGGGAACAAGGGAGGCATGGGTCTGTTCCAGATCCCAGGGGCAGCCACCCTCGGGATTGCGCAGCTGGGCCACCACCTTGATCAGTTCAGCCAGAGCCTCCTGGCTGGAGTGTTGGCTTTCAGGGGCCATGGTCTTGAGAACAGAGCAGATCCGCTCACCCTCTCATCGATGGCGCCAGCGGCGCCATTCGTGAGGCATGGGATCACCATCCTGAATCAGATGCAACCAGACACTGGCTTCCAGACCCAGCAGCAGGGAGAGAATGGCTTGAGGCTGCGCTTGCAGCAGGTCTTGGATGGCTGCAGCGGCCCTGGCGGGTGCTGGCAGGCCCAGGGGGCTGAGCAGAAGGAGCAGCAGTGCTAACAAGGCCAGCAGGTAAGAGAGTCGCAGGGCGGTGCCGATCAGTGGCCCATGGGAGAACAGCGAGCGATGGGGAATCAAGCGGCGATAGGGCCACCAAAGAAGTTGCAATGGCCCCCAACGCCTGAGAGCCCGGGAGCGGGTGTCGAGGTCTGGAGAAAGCCAGAGGCCACCGATCAGGAAGGCAGCGCCTGTGATCAGGCCACTGGACCAACCCATCAACATCCCTGCAGTGATTCCCAGGGGCAGGCACCACAGTCGAGTGGCGGTGTCATGATTGTGGCCGGAGGCCATTGCAGCTGCTGCCTCAGCTCCCCCAGCCTGCCGCGTTAAGGCAGACTTGTCCCATCCGGGCGATTAGCTCAGCGGTAGAGCGCCTGCCTTACAAGCAGGATGTCCACAGTTCGATCCTGTGATCGCCCATTAGTCATCCCAAGGCTTTTCAGCCATTTAAGCCCGCTCTCAAGGCGGGTTGTTTATTGCTGTGCGCGCTACTGGCGCGCTAGGAGATGGCATTTCGCCTGTCTTGAGCAAGCTCGGGGGGCTCTTCCACGATCAATTCAGGCCAAAGAACCTCGTGTGCAGAGCTGCTCCTCATGTCTTCCAACAGCTGAATGAGCTCGATGAACGGGCCTTCGGCAGTGCCCCAAGAGCCCATCATGGGGCTATTTATCCAGTCCTGAGCCTGACCGAGTAGTAGAAGCGAGAGCAATCAGCCCTCCAAGGGCTAACAGAGTGACAGGAATGAGTGCTAGCCCAAGTAGACCAAATGAAGCCCCAGCAACTTGCGGAGAAGGATCCGATTGGGAGTTTTGATGTTCTGTCTACGACTCCATTGAATGAATCATTCCATGTAGACCGTGTTGCCGTTGACGTAGATCTCGACGACTGGATTGGCCTCTGATCCGATGTTCTGGTCTGCACCGTTCGGGATCAGGTGTCCGTCATTGCTCACGGTCCATCCAGACAAGCCACCACCATCAGAACCTTCGCCGATCTCGACGAAGGCCTCCACGCCGTCCTGGCAGGTCTTCATGTAGAGCTTACCGTCGGCCGTATTGATCCCCAACTCGCCGAGGGCAGGTCCGAAATTGTTGGCAGCTTGCCGGGAATTGCTGAGCGCTTAAGTGTTAAGGCTTGGGCCATGTGGCGCTTCCGTGGTGGCTATGAAGCAGGAGTCGCCAATAGGATTCCTTCGACAAGGAATTGACATTATGTATGGTGGCCCTTGGTTTCGTTCAAGCTTTAAGGATGCGCTGGTGACTGGAGCCATTGTATCTATTTTTATATTTATCTACTTGCTTGCGAAGTCTGAGCCATTAGGAATAGCAGTAAAGGCATTAATTGGATCTTTCTTCTTCCTAACACTCTTTCTGTATGCCCCCATAAACATCTTGTGGTTTATATGTTCAAGGATCGCGCCTAAGCGTATGAAGTATTTATTCTTTGAGGATCTTTATGATCGTCGAAAGAGATGATTGAGAAATCTGATATGACATGACATAGTTCATTCCATGACGTGCGCGTACAGGCAGAATCAACCAGTCTCATCCAGGTCGACTGATGCAAAGCTCAGGCAGAAGAGAACATCTGAATGTTTTGGGGGAACCTTTAGATCAATGCAACTGTGAGCCGGCGACAGGTTGGTTTCGCGATGGATCCTGCAGCACAGATGCAACAGACCTTGGCCAACACACCGTCTGTTGCGTCATCACGGAAAGCTTTCTCAACTACAGCAAGGCACAGGGCAACGATCTTTCAACACCAGCGCCCGCCTTTGGCTTCCCAGGGCTCAAGCCTGGTGATCACTGGTGCGTTTGCGCTCCAAGATGGAAACAGGCCTATGAGGACGGGATGGCTCCGCCTGTACGTCTGCAGGCAACCGAACAAAGCGCCCTCAAGATCATCCCCCTTGAGGTGCTCCGTCAGCATGATCAGCGTAGAGACTCGGCTCAGTAGATACCACCGTCGAAGCTGAAGTCGTCGTTCTCGTCCCAGTCCTCGCCATCGAGGCCAGGAAGACCTGCTGGACCCTCTGGGCCTTCTGGACCCTGCAGTGAATCGACCCACTCGTTCTGTGTGCCGACGAAGCCCCCATCGAGGGCGATCTCATAGGCAGAGACGCCATCTTCTCCACGCAAGCTGTGGTTAGGACATTTCTTAGGACATCGGATAGGACAACAAAGATGTTCCTTTGATCCGCTCTACATATACGTATCTATTGGTCTTCTGAACTAGAAAATCCACCACTCCAGCCGCCCCCTGTCTTGCTATTCGCATATGCGTACTATGCGCAAGGAGGAGCGATGGAGGAGTGGGACTTCATTGACGACCGAGAGCTGCAGAACTGGAAAGGTCAGTGCACAGCTAAAACTCACTGAAGAAATTTAATAATGGCCATGGATGATACCAATACCACCGAAGGTTAAGAAAAATTGAGCAAATATCTCGTGAGATGAAGATTCTTGCTTTAATTACTATAAATAAACAAGAATAGCAAGCAAAATGACGTCACCACTTGTTCGAGTAAGAGGATTTCAAAATACGGGATGGGTACGTAATGAAATTGCATACAATGGAAAACTATATTTCACTGCAGATTCTTCTGATGAAGAAAGAGAGATTATTTTTAACGGGGATACAAGGCAAGCTTCCGCAATATGGGTGACCGATGGCAGTGAAGATGGAACTAGATCACTCTATGACTTCGCACCAGGTGAGCCGACCTTTGTTCCAACCCAACAATTTAATACGGCCAACAACAGACTATTTTTTCAAATCCGAATTGATGGAGAAGAAGGAGCAGGCTCTACGCGCACAGAACTTTGGTCCTATCTGGATATCGACTCTGCGACCAACAGAGAAAAACTAACAAAGATTGCTCATTCACTTCCCAATACTTACAGAGACCACACATTTGATGATAAAACAGAAGCGATCAATAGCGGCCTGTTTTTCTTTCAACGACCAGAAGAGGGAGCGGATGAGCTTTGGTTTACCAACGGAGGAGCAGGAGCCAGCAACACGTATTCTCTCGGTGGAAGTACACAACATCCAGGATCTGAATTTGTGTGGTTGGAAGGTGCCGATAACCTGCTTTATTTCGTTGCTGATGGAGAGGAGCGTGTTGATGGAAGCGACGAGCCACGCTGGGATCCCAATGAGTTGTGGGTGACATCATCGACACCTGGCACATTCCGGAAAATCAGTGATTTTGACTACCAACCTTTGTGGAACGTGAGTTCGCCCATCCACAATGCAACAACGATAAGCGACTCGCTGTATTTTCTCGGTGGTGAACATGTGTCCGATGACAAGAATTACGACATTGGACCATGGAGAAGTGATGGAACCCTGGAATCCACAAAACCATTCACTGGTCTAACTCCTGAATTGCTTAATGATTCCAGCGTCCCGACCATTAGTGCTGATCACTTCACACTTTTCAATGGGGAAATTTATTTTCTAGCCAGAACAGGGGCAGCAAACCCTTATTCAGAGAACCTCTATGCATACAATCCTGCATCAGAAGAAACACGATTTGTCGCCCAAACAAGTGACGAATGGGCAAACTTTTCATCCACCAGAGAATTGTTTGTTTTCAATGATCTGATGTATTTCAGCGGCCATACCAATGAAACTGGTTGGGAACTCTGGTCCTCTGATGGCACAAGCTCAGGGACCGGACTCGTCAAGGATCTCAGCTACAGCGAAACAAATGGAGAAATTATTAGTGGAATTTATGATACATTTCCGCAGGAATTTACTATTCACAAAAAAAACAGATCAACGTACACATCACTGGATGACGAGCTCTATTTCCAGGATCGTTTGGGTAAGCTCTGGAAGATCGAAGCAGGTTCATCAATACCTACACAGGTTGAACTACCAGATATATATTACGGTGTAAGTGGTATAACATCTGTCGACCTGGCACATGGTGGCTCAGATCTGTATTTCACGATCGGGCAATCGATCTACAAATTGGATGATCAATCAACTGTGGAGCCCACTCCTGAACCAGAGCCCGTGCCTGAACCGGAGCCAGAGCCAGTCACTGATACCACTCCTCCGACGCTTTCATCGGCTTTGATTGATGGCTCAACGCTCACGATCACGCTGGATGAAACCCTGGCCTCAACTATTCCAGATATAAGCAACTTCACGCTGGTCAAGAATGTCAGTGAGCTGTTGACAGTGATCAGCGCCAGTGTGGACACGGTTGCGAACACTGTGACCCTGGAGCTTGCTGCTGCCGTGGAAACAACAGACACGGTGACCCTGGCCTACGAGGACAACCCCGGTGATCAGACCAGAGGCGTGATCGAGGATGATGCTGGCAACGATCTGGGCACCATCGGTTCATTCAGCATCCTCAACAACACCGCTGATGCTGACTCTGACATAGAAGAGAATCTAGAGACAGAAACCGATCCGATTGACTCAACAACAGGTGAAAGCCAACATACCGCGCCTACAGATCTCAATCTATCAATTTCAAGTTTTGACGAAAATATTCCAGTATCATCAGTCGTGGCAACTATCTACGCGACAGATTCCGATGCAGCCGATACTCACATATATTCACTAGTCAGTGGCAGTGGTGATAATGACAATAGTTCATTCGCTATTAATGGCGATCAGCTTAAGATCAAGGGTTCGCCTGACTTTGAGAGCAAGCCTTCCTATAGCATTCGCTTGCAAGCAACTGATAATGGTGGGTTGAGCCATGCAGAGTCGTTCACACTGACAGTTAATGATCTTGCTGACAACAGTAATCCTCAGCCTGGTAGTCCATTCCCGGACGTGGCGAGTATTTTTGAAGATGAAATCACCCTGCAATTCCCAGATGAGCTAAGTGGATCGATCCCAAGAGAGTTGAGATTTCGCATCACTATTAATGGACAAAAAGCCACAGTTCTAGAAACAAATGTAGAGCCATCACTTGGGATGGTTTTCCTGACCTTGAACAATGTTCCTGCTGCTGGTGCAACTGTTATCCTCAACTACTCAGATACCAATGGTGATCAATCAGAAGGAGTGATTGAGTTGAGCGATGGCACCGATGTCCCCAGTTTCAATGACTTCCAGGTGAAAAATGATATTATTGAATTAGAGCCCCCAGAGCTTGTAGGCGCAGAAATCATAAACAACGAACTGACGCTTGATTTCAGCGAGGCCATTAACCAACAAGCTTCAGCTCTACCTAAAGGGAGCAGTTTCAAGGTTAAGGTGGATGGCCGTAAGGCGACGATTGCAGACGTTAGCGCAGGGGATTTTGCAGGCGCTTTGAGCTTGACGCTGACAGAAAGTGTGGAATTCAATAATGAGATTACGATAGGCTATAAAGACTTGAAGAATGATCAGATCACCGGCGTAATTCAGGATCTCTCTGGCAATGATCTGCGTACATTCTCAAATATTGAAGTCACAAATAATACTTTCGAGGCATCAGCACTCGCCTTTGCCAGTGCGTTTGTTGATGGCAGCAGGTTAGAGGTTAATTTTGACAGAGAGATCGCAGATACCAAACCATCAGCCCGCGTCTTTCGAGTAGAGGTAGATGGCAAGAAGCTCAATATTAAAAGCGTTGATGTGATTCCTGATGACAGGCAGGTCGTGCTCGAATTGGAGAAACCTGTCACCGATCAGCAGAATGTGACCATCTCCTATACAGACCCTAAGGGCAATCAGAAAAAGAACGTTGTGGAAGATGTTCAAGGTAATGACCTGATTTCATTCAGCCAACAAGTCGTGGGTAATGATACCGAGGATGCCAGTCAATTGAGCCTTGATCAAGGAGAGGTTGTTGATGCTGATCAGATTCTGCTTAATTTCAG
>MPLX02140505.1_pt1 | contig 17773 bp, 14 predicted proteins | sample 1617341 | NCBI WGS metagenome assembly MPLX02 (sample SAMN05944804, study PRJNA350692) | marine metagenome | biome: marine; feature: ODZ; material: water; isolation source: 120 m water sample filtered on 0.2 um supor filter | place: Pacific Ocean | collected 2012-04-08 | depth 120m m | reverse complement strand
TGGTGATCGCAGCCGTGGCGATGAAGAATGTGGTGAAGCTAGAGCACTATTACTCCCCCTGGGAGCTGGAACGGGCTATTGAGGCGTTTGTACAATACTACAATCAGGATCGCTATCATGAATCACTGGATAATGTGACACCGGCGGATATGTACTTCGGTCGATACCATGAAATCATTAACCAAAGAGCCCAAATCAAACAGCAAACCTTGCAGCTTAGGAGATACCAGAACCTAAACAGTGTGCCCGCCATCAATCAGGCCATATAATCCAAATGTCTCTCTTAATTTGTAGATCAGACTGTTCCATATCTTTTAACAACGTACAATCTCCACAGTGGCGTACGTGGAGTTCGTAAACCACAGCATGCCGGAAATTAAAGAGGCCATGCATTGTCCGAAGCTGAATGCGGTGATCGAGCGGGCGCTGGAACTGCCGGCGTTGATTAAGGCATTGAGAGTATGGGATGAATACACAGAAGGGAATAAACAGCGGAGATTGAAGGAAGAAAGAACACGCTCACTCGTTGAGGTTGCTATAGCATTGGATAGAGAGCATAAGGAGATTAGAAAAGAGAATAAGAAGAAGGGAATAGAGAATAAGGAGGAAGAGGAGGACGACATAGGAGGAATTGGAGACGAAAGCAAACGACAATTAGTGTGGAGACTGAATAAGACAGCAACACTGCTGATTGAGAATGTGGGGAAAGGGAATTTCCCACAGCACAATGTTAGAGGTTGAAAATACGCTAAATATCATTAGAGAGTAAATGATGAAAGTAGCAGAGATAACAGCAAGTACTACCCTTCAAAACACAGCAGACAAGTACGACAAGTTAGCAAAGGAAAGGAAGAAGAGGGAACAAATACGCAAAACAAGAGTACGATTGAGTACGCAACAACAGCAGTTGGTACAATTACAGCGTACGTAAGGGGGTTATACCCTCACACTATTTCACGCAGTTTTTCACGCATAGTGTGAGGGCACTATAAAACAAGGCTAATTTAGTGGAGCAGGCTACTGAAAATCCTCGTGTCGGTGGTTCAATTCCACCCCTGGCCACCACACTCCTTTCAGCGCCCACTAACCGGCGACATACACTTGCGTATGCCACATCGGTGAGTCGCGGTCGAAGACACGCTTGAATCCACCCGCCTCGATAGATTCCTGGACGAGTCGAGGCTCATGTATGAAGCTGCGAAAATCCGAGCGAAACAACCAGAAGCCAAAGTTCAAAATCTTATTGCAAATCTCGCCGAGCAAGTGTTTTCTCGGATAGGTGAGTGCGATAACACGGCTGGTGCAATCGAGGGTCGCGCGAATCAATTCCTTGGGCGCGGGATAGCAGCAAACCACTTTGTCCAAAACCGTTACCTCCACTGTGTCCAGCGACTCGCTCATCTCGACGAAATCACCAAGCCGGTACTGCGTGCGCTGCTCTAATTTGTGCTCCTTGGCGCGGTTCTTAGCAAGCTGCAACATACGCGGCGCGAGGTCGATACCGGTGGCGTTCAAAGCCCCCTTCTCCAACAATGTTTGGTGTAATGCACCCACACCGCAGCCTACTTCTAATAAGGTGAGACCATCGAGCCCCATCGATTCGAGTTCGCGCACAAGTTGCAGTTGGTTGTCATCGAGCCCTTTGCGTCGGTATCGGCGCTCATAACGCTTCGACATCCAGCCGAAACACGTTTGAGCAGCGCCTATATGTCGTGAGCAACAGTTCATGTAGTCTTTCCGAATGGGCCATAGACTTGCACAGCAGGATACCACGCCCGAAAATGGGCTGTGCCAACCAACACCATTGCGGTCGAGGTGAGATCGACCAAAATGTTTTTCTGTCCGGTTGATTTCCTTATACTGCTTTGCACAACAGCTTTGCGAGACTCACATGACCGAAGATTTTGTTGATCCCACACGGGATAGATTTCGAAGCTTTCGCTCGATGGCGAGCGACGGCCCGATCCACATGCTGAACCTGGTCTGCCTGCGGCCAATCGCTGCCTACCCCGAGGGACATGAGCTGCATGGCCAGTCGGTGAGTGGGCTGGAGGCTTACCGGTCCTATGGCCGTGAGAGTGGACCCATCTTAAAGCAGGTGGGTGGCCGTATTGCCTATAGTGCGGACTTCCAATTCACCCTTATTGGGCCAGAGAGTGAGCATTGGGATATCGTCTTTATTGCCGAATACCCCTCTGGCGACGCTTTTGTCTCGATGGTGAAGAATGCTGACTACCAGAAGGCCGTAGTGCATCGCCAGGCAGCGGTCAGAACTTCGCGTTTGCTGAGGTTGTCGCCTAATGCGGTAGGAGAAGAGTTTGGTTGAATCGGTTGAGGTTCACAGGCTGGACCCTGTCTACTCAGGCAAAGCTGCAGCCGGCCTGATAGACCTCAGCAGGCGTGGGCACTACCCAAAAGGGCGGAATATTGTCTTTTTGCATACCGGTGGCGCGGTCGCATTGTTTGGTTATCCCGATTCGTGGTGATAGGAGGGATAAGAGCCCTTACTCAGCTCGCCATTGGCCAGTTTATTCCTTGCCGGGTCGTTGCGGCCCAGGCTCGACCATCACCTCGATCAGACGAGTGCGAGGTGCTTTCAAGGCACTGTCGAGTGCACCCCGGAAGTCCTGTGGATTGACAATGGTTTGTGCTTCAACACCTAGCGAGCGTGCCAGTCCGGCAAGATCGATTGGTGGCGCGTTGAAATCCATTCCGATAAAGCGATCGTCATCATGAAATGCCATCAGGCGTTCTTTGAGGATTCGGTAGCCTCTGTTGTTGAGCACGATGAAGGTGGTGGGTAGGTTTAGGTGTGCCGCAGACCATAAGGCCTGGGGGCTGTACAGTGAACTACCATCACCGAGTATTGCGACAACAGGGCGATCAGGCTGTGCAAGTTGCACACCGACAGCTGCGGCAATGCCCCATCCAATGCCACCGCTGATCATACCAAAATAACTGTAACGGTCGCGAAACGGGAGAAAACTAAGCAGGTTTTTCGCAGCCGTCAGGCCTTCATCAACGACAATAGCATCGTTCGGCAGCTGTTCTGCGATCTGCATCATCAGCCAGTCGGGGTTAATCGGAGTGGCAGTAGCCAAGTCGATGACCTGGCTACGTTTCTGTTCGCGATGTGCTGACCAGTTGGTATTTGCAATTTTCGTTAGCGCGCGTGCTGCAGTTGCCTTGTGTCCGGATCCTGCTTGTTCCTTTAGCAGGGGTATGAGCGCTCGCAAGGTTTCACCGACGTCGCCTCGAAAGGCCATCTCTGCAGGGTAGTTCTTGCCCATTTCCCAGTCACGCAGGCCGATTTGAACAATCGGCATGCCATTGGGCAGTGGTTCGATTTCGCTCCACACTGACATCTGCAGGACATCTGATCCTACGCATATGAGTAGATCGTATGGCGATAGCACGGCCTGAACCTGTTTCTGGTCGCGGCTTAGGGCGCCCATGAATGCTGGGTGCTCGGATGGGAAATGGGCGCCGTGGGGTACGCTCTGCTGATAGACCGGTGCGCACAAGGTTTCTGCCAACTGCACCGCCTCAGCTTGCGCGTTACTGCTAATGATCTCGGTACCGGCGAGAATCACCGGGCGTGTCGCTTCCATTATCCGCTTTGCCAGGCACAGCAATCCTCCCTCGGACGGCCGCGTTAGAGTATCGACCCTCGTCGAGCTGGCGAGCTCTACACTTGCGGTTTGGTTCAAAACATCGCCGGGTAGGGATAAAAACACTGGACCAGTTGGGGCCGTAGTCGCAATCTTCGCCGCGCGCCTTATCACTCTGGGCAAGTCGTCCACTCGACTGATTTCAAATGCCCACTTCACCACCGGACGCGCCATCTCGACCAGTGGGCCGTAGAGCAGGGGTTCGGTCAGGCCATGTCCCTGTTCCTGTTGGCCGGCCGTGATAATAAGAGATGAACCCGATACATTTGCGGTGTAAAGAGAACCTATCGCATTGCCAAGGCCAGGAGCAACGTGGACATTGCAGGCAGCCAGTTTTCCGGAGGCACGGGCGTAGCCATCTGCCATTGCGACGACGATCGACTCCTGTAGACCGAGCACGTAGGTTAGATCAGGATGGTCGTTAAGTGCGTGCATGATGGCGAGTTCAGTGGTACCCGGGTTGCCGAAAATGTGGGTAACCCCTTCATCCTCCAGTAATGAGAGAAACGTATCTCTCCCGTAGTTTTCGTTCAATGCGTCATCTCCTCAGATGAAAATGTAGCCACAGTCAAACCGGGTCCCTTGCCAAACTCCCACGACAGTAGTGTTTGGTAGACGTAGAAAAACATTCGGGTCGATCTTGATGTTGCGACTGCCACCACCCGGCAAAATGTAATCATGACACTACGACATGTTGGTCGAACCAGCATTCCCAAGAATCGACACACTTACCTTACCATTTGCCGAAACAAGCCCAGACTAGTTTAGTGTCGCAGCCGCAGGCCTATTCCTGATATAGGTCAAATAGAAAGGGTAGAGGAGAATGCAGTTAATGAGTTGAAAAAGAAGGGTCAGTTACTGCAATTACAGCGTACCTATGGGCATTATTTCACGCAGTTTTCACGGATACGCAAAAAGCACCGTATAGAGGTTTATTTAATGGGAACAACCTTCTGAAAAACCTCGTGGCGGCGGATCGATTCCGCCCCTGGCCGCTATTAACCATAGCGCCAACCGCTATGGTCCCGCCCCGTGTCTAGCTCTGTTCGTAAACAGGCGTGATGAGAGCCCGGGCCAAAGTATTACCAAACATGTTAAAGCCGCAGACGGCCGCCGAGGTCTGTTGGTCGATTGGCAGGGTATCTATGCTCAGCGCGTGCACCGCAAAAATATAGCGATGTGGGCCGTGCCCGGCTGGCGGCGCCGAGCCGAGATAGCCATACAGGCCGCCATCGTTCTTCAATTGTTTCGCCCCATCCGGCAGCGCCGCGCCATCAGCAGTACCTGCACCGCTGGCCAGTTCCTGGATATCGGCGGAAATATCGTAAACCACCCAGTGCCAGAAGCCACTTCCGGTGGGGGCATCGGGATCAAAGCAGGTAATGGCAAAACTTCTGGTCTCTGGCGGGGCGCCGGACCACACAAGGTGTGGCGAGATGTCCTCGCCGCCGGCACCGAATATGCCGGATACCTGGGGCAGGGCAAGCATCTCGCCGTCACTGACATCATCGCTGGTCACAGTGAATGAATCGACGGCGGGTAGAAAATCATACGGGGCAGGGGGACGGGGCATGGTTCTCTCCTTTTGTACTGATAGCGCGATCTCCTTGGCAACCAAGCATACACCCGCCCTTTGCCGGGGGCTAGCGCAAGCCCGCCGCCACGAAGGCGCTTGGCTGCAATCGCATATGAACGGCTGTTGCGTTAGGCTTGCGACCGTCGTGTTCTCACATACCCTTGTTGCGGAGAGTTTCAATGGCATACCGATCGATTGCACTGGCCCTGGTTGTACTGGCAATGTTGCCACTGGCGTCTTATGGCACGAGCACCCTGATTTCTCCTTATGCCGGTGAGCAGGGGCGGGTGATCAAGTCGTTGTCGGTTGAGGATGTTGATGACTTGCTGAACGGCCGTGGCTGGGGGTTGGCCAAGCCAGCCGAATTGAACGGCATGCCGGGGCCGGTACACCTGCTGGAGATGCAAAGCGAGATCGCCCTGTCCGGTGCGCAGATCAGCGCAATCCAGACGATCTGGTCCCGGATGAATCAGAAGGCGCGTGAACTGGGTGAGCACTATGTAACGCTGGAAAAAGAGCTCAACGAAAGATTTTCCACGGGGCAGGTAAACAGTACCCAATTGCAGGCCCTGTTGGTGGAGATCGGCGCAGTGCAAACCGAGTTACGCTACACACACCTCGGCGCGCACCTTGAAGTGCGGCCGATCCTTAAACCTGCACAGGTCTTGCTATACAACCAGTTGCGTGGCTACTCCGATGACGATTCGTGCCAGAACATTCCGGCCGGACACAACCCGGACATGTGGAAAAAACATAACAACTGCGAGTAATAAGCCTGAGTTGTCGCCGTGATTAATCCGGATTTATTGCTGGCTTTTGTCGCGACTTTTGTAGTGGTCTGTCTGTTGCCCGGCCCAGTGGTGCTGGTGGTGGTCGCGCAGAGCCTTTGCGGCGGCAGCAGGCGCGGCCTCACTGCTGTGGCTGGAGCCACTCTCGGCAATATCATTCTTTATATTATTGCCGCGACGGGCCTGGCAGTGCTGGCGACGTTGTTGGCCGAAGCCTTTGCCTGGTTGCGCTGGTTCGGAGTTGGTTATCTCGGTTGGTTAGGTGTCCAATACTGGCGCACAGCCAAGGCGGTTAGCGACAAACCAGAACCACTCGTCTGGCAACAGCGCGCTGCTTTTATCAGCGGTTTGGTGGTCGCGGTTTCCAATCCCAAGGCAGTATTGTTTTATGCCGCTTTGCTCCCGTTGTTTATAGATGCGGGTCTGCCGGCTACGCCACAGCTTGCAGTGCTCGGTGTTATATCGATACCAATGTCGGTGGTTTTCAATATTGCCTATGCGTTACTGGCAGGCAAAGCTTCCGGTTATCTGGTGGAGCATGATCAGCGGGTCTGGATAGGCCGTGTGAGCGGTGGCTTTTTTATGGTTGCAGCAGTACTGCTGGGCGCTGCCAACTGGCAGCGCTAGCAAGATTCAGGCGCTTTTGCTTGCGCTCCAGCGGGCCAGGATTTCGTGCGCGTCACCGTCATCACCCACGTTATTGTCAGAACCAGGACGCTTGGCAGTCAGCTCGATCACGTAGCCGTTGGGGTCACGAAAATAGATCGAGTCGATAAAGCCGTGATCTGAGATACCGCGGCACTCAATGCCGGCTTGGCGGCCTTGCTCGAGCATCGGTTCGAGCCGGTTGTGATCGACTTCGAGCGCGATGTGCAGATCAAAATCGCGTTGCGCCTTAAAATCAAAAGGGGTATCCGGGTCATCGAAAAACGCCAGGAAGGAGCCATCGCCCATCTGGAAAAAGGTATGCAGTACCCGAGTCTCGCGGCCGGTTTTGGTGGTGTCGATCTCCAGTGCGCCGGCAAAGGGCAGGCCAAGAAAATCCTCGTAGAAGGCGCGGGTCTCTTCTGAGTCGCGACAGCGGTAGGCGTTATGGTGCAGTCCCTTGATCATGTAGATTTTTGTCCTTGTGATTCAGTCCATGAGTGTATCAGTGCGTATACGTTGCGCCTTGGCAGCCAGGTGCAAGGACGTAGCTTTGCCATACAACTCGCGGGTGCGCTCGACGCTTGTGCAGAGGCTTTAAGGCGCTCCCGGTTCTAACAAAGTTACCAGCACCTGCTGGTGTCGGCGCCGGTGGCTCCTTGGACTCCAAGGTGGGTCAGTGTCAGGGTGGTGCAGTCGGTGTCATTGGTTGCCTGAGCCCCCTGCGGGGTAGCCGTCAGAGTAAAGGTGCTGGCCGACAGCGTAGATGCGGTCACCAGGTAAAAGCCTTCGGGCGAGGTCTGGCTGACCGCGCCAGCCGTCACAACAGAACAACTGTTGTTATTGTAGGCAGAGAACTGCGTATAGCAGCGCTCGAGCTCCTGGGCCACCTGCAATAAGGTGCTTTGACCATCGATGCGTCGAGAGCGCGTCACATAATCGGTGTATTGCGGTAGCGCAATAGCGGCCAGTATGCCAATGATCGCCACCACGATCATCAGTTCGATCAGGGTGAAGCCCCTCTGGTGTCGCATTTTCAATATCCTCGTGAATTTTTTCCGCAGTCAGTTAGTTTAGAACAATGTGCCTGTTAGTCTGGGAAGAGCTGGTTCCAGGACAGCCGGCCGGTGACGGTGGCTTCGGTTTCCGCCAGCACCGTTTCCTCGATCTCGCTGCCCTCATCGGTCGCACTGCCCGGAGTAAAGCGTCGGTCACCGATGATGGAAGGGCCAGCCGGCATACCTTTATCAGGATCGAGTTTCCTTCCTGCATAGCCAACGGTGGATTCCGAGCCGTCATCACCGACTACAGTGTAGGAATCGCCACCTTTTCCCTTGAGTACTTCTCCATCTTTATCAAAGTCAAATACGGCATCGTCGGGGCTGCCTCCGTTCTCCACCTTAACTGACATCTCCCAGCCACTGCCGCCAGAGGCGCAAACGCTGATTTCCGGAATAATTGTGTTGAAGTAAACGATACCGTCGCGCACCAATGCTTCTGAAACCACCCGCTCGCCGGCGTCAGGCAGATCTATGTACCAGCCATGTTGACGTCCTGTTGTCGTGGCGTATTTGACTTCAAGGTTACTGACAGTGACTCGCCCGGCGCTGTCGCTGTTCAGTACGAATGACTGGGCAGCCAGGTTCGATCGGGTGAGGCCTCCTGTGCCGTTGTCCCAGACGCCGTAGAAAGACTGAGAATAACGGAGGGTCTTGTCAGCATCTGCCAAGAATTGCCCGGTGCCAAACAGCACCATCAAGTTGGGGTCTGTGCCATTGTTGATAGTAGGATGGCGAATAACTGTTGGCTTGACGGTAATCGGTTGGTTGGCCTGCCCGGTAAAAAGTGGGTTGGAACTATGAGCGATGCCCCAGCCATTCTGGCTGGTACTCGAGAGATCAAAAGCCCAAAGATTGCCTTTAAGATCGCCGGCATAGACACGATCAGCAGTGCCATTACCATCGAGATCAATAGTGGCTGGATCAAAAAGTCCATTCCGATTACCGGAGGACCCTGAACCGGTTGAGATTCGAAGAAAGTCGCTGCCTTCTGTCCATGTGCCGTCGATACCGCCGTCAAGGTAAATAATGAACAACTGACTCTGTCCACCGGTGCTGTCTGTTGCGGTATCGTCCAGGCCGTTGCCACTGATCACCGCCCAGCGGCCATTGTTCATCAGTGCAACCGTTGGCCGGCTGTAGGTATAGCCCAGGTGACTATCATGACTGTTGGTGAATTCCCACAGCACCACGTTGGCAGCGTTGCTTTCGCGAAAGGCGGTGCTATCAGGGTTGGTGATATCAAGCGCGAAAAGCCCGCGCCCCCCGCTACCCTCGGTGCCGATGAGAACAGTATGCCAGGTTGCAGAGTCTGTACTGGTTGAGCGAAACCAGGCATCACTGATCGTGGGTGTGCCATCAACATAGAGATTGTTGTGATTGAAGTTGGGATCAGTCAGGCGATGATAGCCCGCGCTGATACTGTTGCTGAAAAGGTTACTCGGTGCATAGGCAATCAGTTCCTTACCGTCACTGGCGCGAAAGCCGTGCAGGAAGCCGTCATTAGCCCCCACGTATACCATGGGAGTTCGTCCGCTTTTGTCAGAGGAAAAGGTCGAGTACTTGGTATCTTCAGGAAAGCCACCGCCTGAGTCTGGCCAGGGCCGGTTGGGTTTGCCGACGTAGATCGCGCTGGAGTGCCAGATGTCACCAAGGCGCCCGCCCATCCACTTGCCCTTGGGATCCTTTCTGCGCGGGCCACGGTAACGAAAGCCCAGGCCAGTGCCTTCGTTAGTTCTGTCACCACGCAGGTAATTGAGTCGGGCAATACCCGAGGAGGTCGCACCGGTACTGCCGTTGGACTCGGTCCGTAGATCCTGTTGCTGGGCGCTGGTCAGAGAGCTCCACTGGAGGGGCACGCCGTCAGCTACGCCCCGGCTGATACCTTGGGTCATCATCACCCGACTGGCGGGGTCGGTACTATCGAGTTTCTCGGCAGCGCTCCATGCTCTATCGCCAAGTGAGCCGTTGTCATCCAGCTCATAGGCAACCACATCGCCGGACCAGTCTTTGGCGTTGAATTGGCTCTGGTATAACTGACTGCCTTCGGTTAGAGAAGCCGTGCTGAAGGAAACCGCGGCGGCCGAACCCGACTGAGCAATGCCACCGGCCACCGCATCCAGGATGGCGCTCACTGTCCCACTGGTTCCGCTGACGTTGTTGGTCAGAGTGCCGTGGGTGGCATTGGTGATCACTGAGGCCTGGCCATCGGGCGCACCTGAGCCGAACGCGCAGGAACCACTCGCGGTAGAGGCGCGATAATCAATACCGTGATCTTTGCTGTGAGTATTGATACCGGCCACAATCACATTGTTGGCAACAAGCGCGGCAGTAACCTCGCTGTTGTCCACAGTTGTGGTCCACGAGCAGGCATCGCCAAACCAGACGATGATTCGGCCAGAGTCCGCGCGCCAGCCGACGTCATAGCCGGTTGCAAACCCCTTGTCGGAGCAGGCTCCAGCAGAGGGCTTGCCATCATGAGCATGGAGCGAATCTATACAGGTACCGTCGGTGGATGCACCGCCCGTGGCCAGCTGATGCAGGGCAAAAAAATTGGCCTCCGCCCAGTCGCCGCCGCAACCACCCGGACTGCTGCAGGGGTGCCATTCGTTCATAGCTGTCTGGATCTGTGATTTCGAATCGGTCAGCGGCTGGTTGATTCTGAATGCTTTTTGGGCTGCAGTTGTGGGGTCTTTGCTGCCGCAGTAGCCCCAGAGACTACAATAATGCGGCCAGGTCCCCCCCTCACACCAGTAACGACTGCACCACGAGCAGGTTTCTCGAGCACAGAACCATGGCCCAGTAATGTACTCACGCGGGTCACCCCAGTAGGTGGCTACCGCATAATTGGTATCGATGCCGGCAAATCTCGGATCACCTCCTGAGATCGCATCCAGGATGGTCGAGGCATTGTGTTTGGTGCTGGTGATCGGGCCGCCCATACTGCCGGTGTTGTCCATCAGGAAGACTACGTCGGCCCGGCAGGCACCTGCATCCCCGGGGGCACCTGGGTCGGGTTCATAAATTGCCGGCGGGGGCGGGGGCGGCGGATCTGATGTATCAGAATAAGTTATTTTCACATACCCGTGGCCCGATCTTCCTATCATGGTGCCACCGGTCGGGTCAGGCATGGAAGAATTTCCGGCAATAGTTTGACCACTGTCAACACCACCAATATAGCCAGAGCCACCACCGCCACCAGTACTGTTATCACCAACTCTCCCGCCCCAATAACCACCCCCACCACCGCCGCGTAAGTTGTTGCCAAGTGAATTTGCGCCGAGGCCTGGTGAATTGCCTGATGATTGGGTGCCGCCTTTTCCTGCAGTCCTGTTATGGAACTGGGTTGAACTTGGCATCTGAATGCCTGAAGTGCCACCACCTGCACCGCCATTACTCCGAACGGTTGAGTTCTGACTGTTTCCGGCACCACCACCACCGCCGGCCACGATTATGCGATTTGGATAAAGATTGCCTCCGAAGCGCACATCGGTCGCGCCACCGCCACCAGTCATTCCATACTGGTTACCAGTGCCACCACCATTCCACCCCCCCGCATAAGTTGCCGAACGTGATGCCACTCTTACCCCGACTGAACTTGCGCCTTGGCCGCCGACGTAGATATACAAGACATCATCTTTCTTTAAAGACTTTTCTCCCTTAGCGTATCCTCCTTTGCCACCAATTCCTGTTGCATGCTTATAGCTGTACCATCCAGCATCTCCTCCTTGGGCACCCCAGACCTCTATTGTGTAAGTGGTAGTCCCCGGCACTGTCCAGGTCTGATAGGCGCCGGTATAACTGAAAGTGACAGTCGGGAGCAGGCTGGTGTAACTGTCGACCTGGATGGCTGCGGTAGTGACAGCGCCGTAAGCGTACTCAAGCTCCCAGTCTCCACCTAGGCTCTGTGTGCCGGTCGGATCAGTGGAGGCGGCCACATCGGCCTGGGTAAGCCTGGCGAGTTCATCAACCAGGGCAGTACCGGCATCAGTTGCGGCGACATTACAGCCGTACAACAGGATATCGCCCTGCTCACTTAAGGCATTGCCGATGGCGGCAAGCGCCCCGGTATTCTCAGTAATGGTCTGGGCGTTTAAGGTAGTGGTGCCGAGAGTGGCGGCCCCGGCAGCGCCATGGCCGAGCACGTGCACGGCAGCGATATCACTGCGCCCGGAGAGGGTATCGGCCATCACTGCCAGGCCATCGGCGCCTTCTTCAACCAGATGTATTTCAGCCCGGGTATTTACGGTGTTGATCAGGGTCTGATGATCGCCGAGGGTTGAATCAATAAAGGCGATCTCGGTCGTGACCTTGACCTCACTTGCATAACTGAACTGACCGACGACGACCAGGAATACTGCTGTGGCCGTCAGGACGAATGTGTGGCCGCGGCAATGTCGGCAAAATACTGTAGCAAACCTTGGCGAAAACCAGCTCATAACGGCAGGTACGGATGATCCGGAGTGATTATGAACTGTCTGTCTGGGAACACAATCGCCCGAATAGATTCCACCGACAATAAAGAAAACAACTTGATTTCCAGCACACCGAGCACTTCGGGTGTCGCGCACTCGAATTCCCAGCCGGCGCTGATCCTGGGACCAAGTGCAGCATCGGGTTTGGTATGGGCTATGGCTTCGCCGCCCATCCTGCGGCACCCGGCCGCCTCCGGCAGGATAACGACGCGCGCCACGTCTTTCAGCATTCCAGCCAACGCGCGTAGGCGTACCGCGAGAGTATCGTCGGAGACGGTAGCGGTAGCGGCAATGGATGCCGGTATTTCCAGTGCCAGCAGAAGAGAGTGCCCGATCTGAGCGGCACTGACCGTGACTGGTGCAGGTGTGTCAGATTGGCTCCAGCTGGTATTACAAGTGAGCAGCAGGATCGCGGCACTGAGAATTAATCGGGTCATTAAAGTAATTCCGGGATCATTAAGTCACAATATTGCCTACCGGGTAATACCGATACTTGCCCCAGCGGGCAAGAGGGCCTCCGGTTTGTTCGTTAAAGACGACATCGATTTGCGCTAATACGCCCTGGCGTAATGACTCCGCAGGATAGTCTGGGTGCTGTCGTCGCCCCCGGTTTGCTCGCAGCCGGCGGCCTTGGGCAAGACAAAGGCACGGGAAACATCAGGCAGGGCGCGCGCCAGGGTCTGCAGGCGGGTGTTGGCGGCACTGGCAGAGTCTCCATCAGCGGCTGCGGGAATCTCAGCCGTCAGCAGCAGATTCTGGCCGACCCGGCCTGTATTAATGGTGATTCGGCCAGGCGCGTCGATTTGACTCCAGCCAGTATTGCAGGCGAGCAACAGGGCAAAGACACTCAGGGTCAGTCGGGCCATTCAGTTATCCGCAGAATATTAGAACATAAAGTCGGCCAGCAGGCGGTGCCAGGATTCGAGTTTCAACAGGGCATTTAATCTTTTGGCGCATGCCGGCCTCTTTATTCGGGGGCTAACTGATCCCAGGACATCCGTCCGTCCAGCGTAGACTCGATTGACGCAATCACGCTGACATCCATCTGAGTGCCTTCTTCACCGGGGTGCTGGGCTGTCTGCGTGCCGGTGGTATAGCGTTTGTTGCCGATAATCGCAGGCGCTGCCGGCAGACCTTTGCTGGAGGCAAACTTCTCTCCCGCAGGCGCGTACTGCGCGCCATCGTGCGTTATGGTATCGCCAGCAATGAGTACTTCGCCATCATCATTCAGATCAAACTGAGGAGAGTCCGCATCCGGATTAGAGCCATTGCCTGCCTGCACAGACATCAGCCAGCCGCTGCCACCAAAGGCGCAAGGCCTTTCGTCTGGTATCTGAGTATTGAAATAAACAATACCGCCTCGAACGAGGTAGTCCGAGACCACCCGCTCGCCCGCGTCGAGATCCAGGTACCAGCCGTACTGAAGTGACCCTCCCGTGCCAGTGTAGTTAACATCATTCTCGGTGATCAGCCGCACCGAGGCGCCGGTGCCTGCTACCAGGGATTGAGCCTGCAGGTGGGCCCGGATGCGGTTACCCTCACCCCGATCCCAGATGCCGTAGAAACTCTGGATACCGGTGGTCGCCTTATCGGCTTCGACAAGATACTGGCCAGTGCCAAACAGCACCATCACATTAGGGTCAGGCCCATCACTGACGCTCGGGTGGCGGATTATCTGCGGACGGGTCGTGATCGGTTGCGGGTCGCCTGCGTCATTGGTGGCCACAAAAAGCGGCTGGCTGCCATGTGCGATACCCCACCCAGTCGAGCTGGTGGCGCTGATATCAAAAGCCCACAGCCCGCCATGCAGGCTGCCGGCGTAGACCCGGTCGGCGACAGCGTCACCGTTGAGGTCGACTACTGCAGGTGTTGATAAGCCATCGGGATTTATCGAGGTACCTGAGCCGGTGCTGATACGCAGATAATCACTGCCGTAGGTCCAGATGCCATCCAGGGCGCCCTCCAGGTAGACGATGAACAGCTCTGCCTCGCCGTTGCCACTGTTGCCATAGCCGTTGCCGACGATAGCAGCCCACTTGCCGTTGTTCAAAAGGGCAATGGTCGGCTCGCTGAAGGTATAGCCAAGGTTGACATCGTCGGCGTCACTGAATTCCCACAGCACTACTTGTGCCGCCTTGCCAGAGGTGTCGAGGAAATTGCTGGGGTCGGTTACATCGAGAGCGAAAAGACCTCGCCCACCAGCGCGGTCGCTGCCGATCAGCACACTGCGCCAGGCGGCGCTGCCTGCGGTTGATGCCTTGACAAATGCATCGCCAACCACCGGTGAGCCATCAACATAATAGTGGTGGCCGTAGTCGGGATCACTGAGGTAGTGATAGCCACTGGCGCCAGCTGTGTTTGCCAGGTGGCCCGGAAAGTAGGCGAGCAATTCAGTGCCGGTATCGGCATCAAAGGCATGTAGAGCGCCATCGTTACCGCCGGCGTAGACGGCGCCAGCTCGCCCGGCAGCCGCACTCTTGAAATCGGAATACAAATTGCCAGCGCCATAATCAAAATCGCCGTCATCTGGCCAGTTGAGGTTGGGATCGCCGATGTAGACTGGTTTGGAGTGCACAATATCACCCATGATGCTATCGGCGTTGCGGGCACGAAAATCATAGGCCGAAGCGGGCGCTTCTTGTGTGCGGCTGCCCAGCAGGTAGGACAGGCGGGCAGTAGCTTTGTCGGTAGCCGGGGCTTCGCTGGAGCCGTCGGGATCCACCTGGTAATCAGCCAGCAGGTCGGCGGTGCCGAGTGAGTCTTTCATCAGCACGCCGTTTCCTGCCAAGGCATCCCAGGTATAGGCAACTCGACTGGCGGTAGTAGGGTCATCAAAGTAGTCGTCGCTGAACTGTTCTTTAGCGCTCCAGTTCGCTACGGTCGCCACCGTACCGTCTTCAGCCAGGTCAAAAGCCAGCAAATCCCCCGACCAGTCTGCCGAGTTAAACTGCGTAAGGAAGAGAAGACTGCCGGCTTCAATGGCACTGGATGAAAACGAGGCACCGGCCGCGGCGCCAATCTGCGCAGTAATGTCTTGCGCGATATCGCTGAAGGCCTGATTAAGGTCATCGGTGTTGTCGGCGGTGAAGTAAAGTCCGCCACTTTGCGAAGCCGTATCACTTAATAGCGGATGATCAATTGCAAAACCAACGGTGTAGGTCACTACATTGTTGCTAGCGCTCTCACCGTCAAGGTCGTTGATATCCGGGCGCAGGTCCAGCTCGTAAAGGGCCTGGGCGACATCATCGAGGTAGTCACTGCCACCCGAGCCGTAATCCCGATCGCTTTTGCGATCGTGAGATTCGCAGCCGCCACCGGCGCAGTCACCGTCGTAATCGCGCAGTCCACTATCGGCGCTGATGTTGTTGTCGTAGTAGGGTTTGCCATCGGTCAGCAGTACGATAAAGTTTTTCTGGCACCAGTGGCAGATGGGCGACGCGCCCGAAACCCCGCTGGCGAGCAGCGGGACATCATGAAAAACCGTGTCGTCGTCCTCAGGTAGTGCAGCGCCTTCCGGATGCAGGGTCAGCAGACCATCGTACTGGCCGTTAACTGCGCAAGCGCTTTCCTGATTGCCCGGATTGGTGGTGCCGGCAAAGCCCGTGAAATAACGGCCGATGTCGTGCAGTGCTTCGGCCAGCGGGGTCCAGTTGCTTGGGCTAAGCCCATCGATCGCAGCGCGAATGGCCGACTCGTTGCTGGCAAGGTCGGCTACGCCATGGTGAAGTGTCGCGCCCGCGCCACCATTGAACCCGGCCACCCCGACACGCACGTCACTGATGGAGTCCAGCAGTTGGTTGGCGGCCAGTTGGGCTGCTTGCATACGGTTTATTGCCGCCGGCTTGCGGGTGGCGCCTGGCCCAAACGGGTTGCCCCCATCGTAAGGGCCAAAATACCAGTTGAGGTAGTTGCCGCTGTAATAGGCGGGATACCCCTCAAGGTGCGCATAGTACGTTTGCGCCGGATCAAAACAGTACTGGGGATTAGAGCCATAATAGTTGAGGTCACCCCATTCGCCCCAGCCGCCCCAGGCCATGCTCGGTGTGTACCAGGTGAACCGGGCGTACCCATCCCACCCACGGTATTCGGCATAGAGGATACCGAGGGTAGCGGAGTTCAGCGTCGTACCGGATGGACAGCTGTAAGTTGTGGCTGAATCAAAAGGCGCGCCTGGCGCAATTGCTTCCATGGAGCCCGAATCATCCAGCAGCAACATGATATTGGCCTTGGTAGTACTCGCAACAAAAAGTGGCGTCTGGGCGGGTGTGGTGATCCCTGCGCTTGAGGGTGAGAAGGCAGTGATCGTCATCGTGCAAAAGAGGGCGATCGTCAGTAGTTTGTGGTGTCGCATGATCATGAGTGTTGCCTAGTACGCCCTGGCATAATGACTGCGCAGTACCGTCTGGGTATTGTCATTGCCGCCGGTGCCGCGTGCGGTGATCCGGTAGATCATCGATTTCTGGGAGAGATCGGTTTCTCCGTAACCGCCCAAATTCAGCGAGCCCTCATCACCGCTCTCGCCCACTTTTTTGATCATGTAACGCGGTGCAGTGGTTACGCCCGTCGGCGCGCTTGCAAGAATTCTTGAGTTGGTAGCATTCCAGGTGGCGAGAAAGGCATTGGGTTCGGTGTTGCCTGGATCTGTACCTTGCGCATAAATACCGGTGCCGGTGGTGGCGAACAGGCTGTCATCGGGCTGGGCCTCGATAAATATTTCCGCACCGCGCAGACCCGCCTCGGCGGCTTCAAAAGAAAGGTTGATATCGCGGGTGGCACCTGCCATCTTTTCTTCGAGCAGGGTGGTACGCATCAGGGCGATAGCGATAATGCTCAGCATCACCAGCACCACCAGGCCAATGACCAGCACCCAGCCGCGTTGTTTCCGGCCTCCAGAAGAGTAAGTTGAGTTATGCATGATGGTCAGCCTGCCTTATTGCGCAAGGTGATCGTGGTTGTGAATACCTTGCGCAGGTATTTATCCGTAGCACCCGGGGTCACCGCAGTGCCGTTAAAGGTGTAAGGGGATGGCTCGGTGGTCAGATTATTGCTCAAAGAACGCGCCAGCAGTGAGAGTCGCACACTGACAACTCGGTCGATATCCAAGCTGGCCGTACCGATAGGGACATAGCGATTTGCTGTGCCGTCACCGTTGGCGCCTTCGCTGTCGGCGTCCGTATCTTCACCGTACAGTATCTGCATATTTTCCACGCCCTCAAGCAGTTCAAGACCATCGCTGGCACAGGTCTGGCCGGATGTCGGGTTGGTCAGGCGTCTTAAAGAGGGCTGCGAGGGGTCGGCTCCGGGCGCGATGCAAAAAGTAGTCTGTTGAGCCTGATAGACCAGTGAACCGCTGGCGTAAGCTTTGCTGAGATTGGCCGAGGTATTGGTGTTGGCGCCTACGGCATGTGCCAGCGACGCCCCTGAGGTATCGGTTACCTGGAATATATCGCCGTTGTCACAGTCGCTGATCAGCACCGCCATACCGGAGGTGATGGTTGCGACGCTATTCACAGATACGCTGTCACTTGCCGCTGTCATGGTGGTGTTCACCAATGTGCCG
>MPLX02073993.1_pt1 | contig 17816 bp, 14 predicted proteins | sample 1617341 | NCBI WGS metagenome assembly MPLX02 (sample SAMN05944804, study PRJNA350692) | marine metagenome | biome: marine; feature: ODZ; material: water; isolation source: 120 m water sample filtered on 0.2 um supor filter | place: Pacific Ocean | collected 2012-04-08 | depth 120m m | reverse complement strand
GGTCATTATTCACGTCGACCATTGCAACGGGGCCGTTATCCACATCGAGCAATATAGCGTCATAGGTTCGGGGTTCTGTATTTCTAATCAGATCAATCACGTTCACCCTTTTAATGTCGACACAAGGGTCATCAAGCAACACACCGTTTAGTGCTTTCAGATAAGTTCGGTTCCATTCTATTACTTCTGGAACCAATTCTGCCAACACGACTTTCATTTTTGGATTTCCCGACTCCAAGACACTTTTCAACGTGAATCCAAGACCAAGTCCACCAATGAGAACCCGGGTAGAAACGTCTTTATTTATTTGATTGACGCCTGTTCTTCCAAGCAAACTCTCTGATGCTGTAACCTTTGAATGCATCAATTCCTTACCGTTCAAAGAAACTGAAAAGGCACCATCGTGTTCGTAGAGGGCCATGCAAGCTCCGTTTGGAGTTATTGACTCGGCAAGTTTTATCCTTGGTTTCACTTCCCTTCAGCTTTCAGCGTCTCCCTTTTTTGCCGCCGTGTTTGCGGAGGAGTTTGGCGGTTTCGGGATGGTTGTGCGCCCAATCTAGGGGTGTCCATCCATCCGCGTCCTTCTCATTCACATTCGCACCTTTGGCGATTAACAGTTCAACGACTTCCTTGTGACCCCTAAGGGCCGCCTCATTCAAAGGAGTCTGTCCAGCACGACCCTTCGCATTCACATCCGTGCCAGCAGCCAAGTGTTGTTTTACAGCTTCAACGTTTCCCTTTCTGACGGCTTCGATAATTGAGATATCTGGAGCCGACTGCTGCGACTCTCCACACCCAACCAAAACTACGGCTGCGACGATTGAGACGAGTATTGATTGCATAGCAAGGGAACTGTCATCCCGTTGAGCGCAGTTTTCAAGGCGTTTTAACTGTTGCCGCGAAAAGCCTTCAGACTTAAAAACTGAGGGTTGATGGCTGAACCTCAAGCATACGAGCCAGTCAGCCAGAGGGGCAATCGGTGCGACATCTAAGCTTTACTCAGAAGACGATTCCAGCTACTTCGGTTTGGTTCTGATCCCATACGATGAAATCTGTTGGATTCCATTTTCAGAGGTCAGCAGCAAGCTGTCCATTTGCACCAGTATTGAGCACAACGCATTGGCTTAGTACCGTGCAGCCGCCTATGGCCTCAAAAAAGTGCCAGCAGAAGTGGCAGCAACAGTTTGATTGTTCAAAAACCCCGTCAACTGGGACTGAAATGAACCTCGAGTTTATCTATGTCGATTAACAAAGACCCAAGCCAAGCGAGGTTCATTCCCTGCGACCAAAACCGGCGCGAGTTCGCCCGGGAGATGGTCACTGGATTCTCCGGCCTGGCCCTAGCGTCAATGCTTGGCGAAGGCGGTTTGTTTGTAAACCGTGGGCACGCGCTTGGGCAAGCGGCTGCGACCCCGCTTGAGCCGCGCCAATCAAACTACTTTGGCAGGTCCAAGAATTGCATCTTCCTGATGATGAATGGCGGGCCAAGCCAGGTGGACACGTTCGACTTCAAGCCAGAACTGAAAAAATACGCCGGCAAGTCGCTGCCGAAGGACTACGAATACATCAACTCCGGTGGACGAAAAGTTGGCTACCTGACCCCCAACTGGCGGAAGTTCCGGCCGGGCGGCCAAAGCGGCCTGCTGGTTTCGGACTACCTCCCAAGGGTTCGGGAGCACGCAGACAAGCTCGCCGTGCTCAAGTCGTGCCATGTCGACAGCCACGCACACGGACCGGCATTGGTTCAAATGAACACCGGCAGCACATTCATTGGCCGACCCTCGCTGGGGAGCTGGGCCGTCTATGGCCTGGGCACAGAGAACCAAAGCCTGCCAGGCTACGTCGTCATCATGGACAAGCGCGGCGGCCCGATCGGGGGCCAGCCCAACTGGTCTTCAGGCTTCATGCCCGCAACGTTTCAAGGGACGCTCTTTCGCCCAAGTGGCAACCCGATCCTTGACCTGAAGGGGCCAAGCCATATCGACAAGACAGCGCAGAGGCGTCAACTCGATCTGCTCGCAGAATTCAACCAAAGACATCTCGACGAACGCCCCGGTGGCCGCGAACTCGCGTCACGCATCGAGTCATACGAACTCGCCTACCGCATGCAGTCCGAGGCGCCCGATACAGTGGACTTGTCAAAGGAAAGCCAAGCCACCCGGGACAACTACGGCATCGGAAAAAAGCCCACGGACGAGTATGGCCGCAACTGCCTGATCGCCCGCCGATTGGTCGAGCGCGGGGTGCGCTTCATCCAGCTTTACTCCGGTGGCGGACATCTTGAGGATACTTGGGACGCACACGAAAGTATCGAGAAAAACCATGGCCTGCACGGCGCGGAGGTCGACCAGCCAATCGCCGCACTTTTGGGCGACCTCGAACAGCGCGGGCTCCTGGAGTCAACGCTGGTCGTCTGGGGCGGCGAGTTTGGCCGTATGCCATTCAGTGAAGGCAAGGACGCCCCCGGCCGAAACCATAATCCGTACGGCTTCAGCATGTGGATGGCCGGAGGCGGTGTAAAAGGCGGAATCAGCCATGGGGAAACCGATGAACTTGGATTCAAGGCCGTCGTCGACAAAACTCACCTCCATGACATCCACGCCACGATCCTGCATTTATTGGGCATCGACCACGAGCAACTCTCCTATTTGCACCAAGGCAGCGACGAGACCCTGACGAGCGTCTACGGCCGTGTGATCGACGAGATTTGTACTTAAGCAGCGCAGACGATAAGTCTGCTACCAGGCACACGTGACACCCAACCGTATAAAGTCGATCCATTACGACGCCACTTTCACTGAATCCTCGTATCATTCCGGCAACTAAAACTTAAAGTGCAACTGGAGCCAAAATTTATCGACATCCGGTTTTCCAATCCAGTCGGATTCAAAATCGGCGTATTTGGCCAACACCGTTGTGTTCTGGCTGATTTTGTAGGATGCCACCAAATCAATCTCTGATCCGTAGTCTATTCCCCCTTCGTCCGACTCAAAGTCGTGATAAATAAGTTTTACCGGCACAGGACCGAACGTATACCCAGCCACCACATAGATATCTTCCAACCCGTCTTTCGGCGTGCTCAAAAAGAGATCGGCAAAACCGTTGAACGCATGAACCGTAGCCAACGGTGTTTTGAAACCTGCTTTTCCATCGTCACTTCCAAGAACCTCATACCCAACCCCAAGAGAAAAACCGGAATAGGAGCCTTCAACCGATAAATGATAATAATCGGCCTCATAATCCACCGGAGCATCATCCCCCTCCTCCTGATAGGCGTATTCAATCCGGTAATTTAATGAAAGATTATCATCTATAGGGTATTTTCCTGTAGCACTGACTCCTGTGATATCCACTGAGTTCGCTGCTGCCCGGGGAAAATCTATGAGGTAGCCATAGGCGGTTAAGGTATTATTGGGTATTCCCGAATAGGAAAGGTTTATCAGATGAGTATCCATCTCTACATAATTGTAAAAAATATCATTTTTCTGGTCCAGATATCCATAAAAAAACCTTGTGTCCGGAATTGAGTTGTTTGTAAGGCTTACAGCATCATAGGTCTGTTCACTTTGCCTCCATCCAACATTGCCAATGAAACGGGCATTATCCAAATATATTCTTTGACGACCTAATTTAATGGATGTGTCAGTGTAACTGTAGCTCAGCCAGGCCCTGTTTATTTGAGTACCCTCCGGGTCTGCAATGATTGAAGTTCCAGGTACCTTTTGATCTGAAGGTGCGGGTACTGAATAGTCCTCATCATCATTGATTGCGGTCGTGTCCTCAGCCTCTATAAATGCTTTAAATCCGTGGAAATCGCCGGTGCCGTATCCCAGACGAGTTCGAATGGTTAAGGCATCGCCATCTTCCAGTGAACCCACCTCTGCATGCTCATATCTGAGTCGGGCATCCACTGTTGCTTTCCCGCCTACTAACGCTTTTTCCAATTCAGATTCTGCGTAGATGTTAACAAAAAAAAGGCATTGCGCCACTCCTGCAAGGAGTCCGATTTTCATGTATATATTGATTTTCAATTTTAGTGTTGTTTGGTTGATTTATGTCAAATTCCGATTGTTGTATTCAGCAGGAAAAAAACTCCTTTGTGTTGCATGTCAAAATTATAACAGATTGATCCTTGCAGAAAATATTGGAGAGATTCCTCAACCCGCTCCCTTTCATTCATTCTTTTCCTTCATCACGCAACAAACATAGTTCCATTCTGAAAACAAGGCACTGCGCATTATGCGGTATGCCTTGCCTTTCCTGCGTCGTTGGCCACTTATGCCATTTCTTGTCAAGTTTGAGTGGATGAACAGCAACAATGACAGAGCATATAACTTAGACTGATGTAAGTTCTTCGTCCTGCGGTTTAGTCTTTGAATTCTCTCTCACCAAACGAATATTCGTCCTTTTTTCTACATGAATATAATTAGTTTATATATATCGAATGGTCACAACTACGTGGGGCATCACGGCCGGGATGCAGGCACTAATCAAATTCAGGAGGTTCAGCGGGCAAGATGCGTGGCAGGCCGCGGCATAGTAGGCGATCGCTATTTCAACCGTGAAAAGGATCACAAATGCCAGATCACTTTTTTTGATTACTCAGTTTATCAGAATTTGTGCGAAAAATTCCAGAAATATGACAAATCAACTGCAGTATTCCGGCGTAACGTCATTACGGATGGAGTGGATTTGAACAGTCTGATCGGCCGGGAATTTGAAGTGCAGGGCGTACGCTTCTTTGGTGAGGAGGAATCCAAGCCTTGCTACTGGATGGATCAGGCATTCTGCCCCGGGACGGAAAATGAACTCAAGGGTCGGGGAGGCTTGCGGGCCAGAATCCTGACAAACGGAACACTGCGCTGCCTTGCCCCTGGCAGAAAAGCCGACTGACTTTCCGCAACATTCCCTACATGCCGCTTGTCCGCATGTCCATCGGCTGGGCAATCAGCCAGACGCTGAACACTGAGTAGAGCACCATGGCGAACATCAACGGATACAACACTCGCTTGGCCAAGCCTGATGTATTATACAACCGCTTGGCCAGGTTGTCGGCAGTCACGACGCCAAACACGTGGCCAACCACGACACAGATAATCTGGAGCCACCAGATGGCTTTCATCGACAGCATTGCCCCATAGGTCTTTTTTGCTGTCCCAAAAAGATCCCATCCCCAACCAAGCGGATCGCTTAGAAGTGGAAGCAGGTTCCCCGCTTCCATGAAGAAATGCATGCAGTTATGGGCCAAGTGGTAAAACAACGCCACAGGGATCAATGAATAAGCGAACGCCTTGAAAATGACCCCGGTTGAGATACCTGCCGAAGGCGTCAACGCTGATGCCACCCTTGCAGTCACCCAGAAAAGGCCGATCGGCAGCAATACCATCAGGAGCATCAGGAGCGTGAACATGACCTTTTGGCCAAGCCCTGTCTCGACTCTCAACAGATTGTTCGCACTCACCCAGGCGGGAGTCATGGTGAGGCCGTGGAAGCTCGTCAGCGCGAGCAGCACTATGGCGAGAATGGATTCATCCCATTGAAAACGATTCTTGCGCACGAGATCTGTAGCGGGTGGTCGCAGGTTCAACGCAAGGTTGTCGTGCGGACAGGCCCGGACGCACTCGGAACAAAGCGTGCAATACGTGTTCTCGGTGAGGTGGCCGGGGAATAAACCGGTCGGGCAACCGGTTTGCTTGGCGCTGCCGTGGTAGCATTCCTTGCCATCGCAGGTACGGCAGATTTCGGCATCGGCAGGTCGCAGTTCCACCGGACTGAATAATGCATACAGTCCGCTGATCCGCCCCACTGGGCAACTGTATCGACAGAAAGCTCGCTTCTCATAAACCACAGCCAGCACCACTGCCATGGCTGCCATGAACAGGCCAAGCACTGCGGTCATTGTCGGGGAATGGGTGATGTCCATGCCCAGTTCCAGCCATGTGAGCAGGACAAAAAAAACGATTGCCGGCCAGATGTTACGTGCCCAGCGCGGGAAAGGCCGATCGTGAGTGATTCGTTTGAGGCGAGATTTTAGGGATAGTGCGGTGACCATCGACGACAGCGCCTCCCACGGACAGATGGCGCAGAAAAACTTGCCAAAACCGGCCACAAAAAAGATCAGCAAAATCCACCACCACGTCCAGGTCAGCACCGGAGCGATGTTGCCCTTGGGTGAACCAAACAACCCGGCAACGATCACCATCAACAACAAAAGCAATGGCACAGACTGGATCAGCAGCGGGAACACAGGCCATTTCACCAGTCGTTTCAGCCTAGCAGCGCCCAGCAGGTTCAACCTCCAGTAAGGCACGCGCCCGGCATCCGGCTCTTTTCTGAACATCATGTAACCGTGCGTCAGCAGGATAATCAGCACCACCCCGCCGGCTGCCATCCAGAACGGGATGCCATCCATCGTCATGGTGCCATCGGCAGCCATCGAGCAGTGCGCCATGTCGTGATTCATTGGGTGTATGCCGTGGAGGACAGATTGCGATTGTGCGCCTCACATCGATCCTGAACCAAGCGGGCCTTGCGCGCTCCAGCGGCGGTAACAGCCATCAGCACCAGCAGGCCAAGCGCAATCCAGCGCCCCCAGTGTGTCTTCTGCGAAGACAACCGAAACGGGATAACACACTGGCGCCCACCATCATCATGCAACGTCAGTCGCACCGCGTAGTCACCGGTGTCCGACAGGTTGCGCTGCGCCGAGTACATGTTCTCCAACTGCGCCTTCTCGTAACGTTTACTGAGCAACACACGGTCTCCATCAAGAATCTCGAACGTCAACTCACCTTGGTATACCCGTGAGTTGAGCAGGTTGAAGACCACAAGAAAGAGCCTCACGTTCTCCGGATCCTCAATGTTCCGGCTGTGGATACCCTGAAAATCGTACACCACTAACGACATCTCGTACTCCCCCGCTTGGCCAAGGAATTCCTCCTCCGGCACCTGCGGGTAATTCTCAAAATAATTGTAATGCGGCAACCCCTTGAAATGGTGCGCAAACAGGGGCCCCGCTGAAACCAGCCAGAACAACAAGGCCGCCTTGGCCAAACGGGGACTCAAGCGGCGGCGTCTCCTCACGGAAAGACAATGAGTGGTGCATACCATCATACACTCGCCGCAAAGCGAACAATCAACCGTCTGGTCTAGTCGAGGACTGATGCCTTGCGGGCAAATCTCCGCGCAACTATTGCAACCATTGACGCAACGGCTGGCATCCCGTTGCAGCGTGAACACCGGTCGCTGGCCAAGCCAACCGAGCAACCGGCCTGTGGGGCAGACGTGCCTGCAGGTAAATTGGCGACCCAGGAAAAAGTCCAACACCACACACACACACAAACTGCCCGAGGCGACAGACAACGTTCCCATTGCCAAGCCGTGAAAAATCGTTTGGCCAAGCGCAAAGTATGGCAATAGAAGCACCCACACTCCGTGTCCTGCAATCACTGCCACGCCCAAGCCACCAAGCAGAATCCCCCAGGCCAACCCTCGGCCGGGATGCCACTCGGGGAAGTAGAACCAGCGACCAAGCAACCGTCGCACACGAGCCACCGCAAAAAACAAGAGCGAGGCCGGGCAAATGTACGAACAGAACACTCGTCCGAATATGAACACCAACAATAGTGGTACGATCAGGCCAAGCGCGAAGCCAAGCGCCCAGTGTCCTTCCACAGTCAACACCGACAGAGCCGCCACGGGGTCTGTGAAAGGCATGCCCAATATCCGGATGGACCACGTCATCCCGCCATTGGATTGCGCCACCTCCATCGGATCGCCCAGTTGACCAAGCGCCGCGTCCGCCACCTCGTAAGCCTTCCTGGCCGTGACACCCAGGCTCAACTCAACCAAGCGCGGATTGTTGTACGCCTGCTTGAGATTGACGTAACTGGTCATCAACGCCAAAGCACAAAGCAGAGCCACCACGCCCAGACGCGAGATGATCGATCCGACCAGCATAAGGCGTCCAGCACGCATCAACCATGCACCTCCTCTTGGGCAAGTTGGCTGGCAGGGATGACACGGATAGCCTGCGGCATGTGGACACAGGCCTGCTCGCAAAGCCCGCAACCCACACAATGCTCGGGGTTAACAATCGGCGTCTCATACAAACCAAGTTTCATCGCCTTTCCGGGCAAAGGACAGGCGCGGTAGCACACGCCGCAGGTGCGACCAGCGTACGAGTAGCAGACATCCTCCAGCACCACGGCGGTGCCCATGCTGACAGTTTGGCGTCCAGCCTCGGTGGGCTCGAGAGGCTGCAATGCGCCCGTGGGGCAGACCTGTGTGCAGGCCATGCAAAGGATACAGGCTTGGGCTCTTGCAGTGATAACTGGCGCAGCCAAGCCTGCCAGCCCTGTCTCCAATCCTGCCAGAGTGATGCACTGGTTCGGACAAACATTCGCGCATTGACCACAACGGATGCAGGCAGAGAGAAAAGCTTCCTCCTGTTGAGCCCCCGGTGGACGAAGGTAACGCCTCAATCGACGTGTGCCGGGCAGTTTGTCCAGCAACAAAACAGCGAATGGCAGCACTGCCCCGGTGAGCAGGGCTCTAAAAAACCCGGCTCGGTTGGTTTTGCTTGATGCCTCTTTATTTTGGCTCAAATCAATTCAACCCGCGCGGCGCACTTCTTGAAATCAGCCTGGCCGGAGACGGGGTCAAACGCCCGGTGAGTGGTGCCGTTAGCGAGCCATTTGTTCTTCTTCGGATCCGCTGAGTCGGCGACCGACAAGTTCCAAGGACTGAAAAGGAAGCCCTTGGGCACGGTGTTGCGAGCCGGTTTCACAACTGAATCCAGGCCGGTTGAGACGCGCGCCTCAATCTCGCCACGCCGCGTGACAACTCGCACCCATTGCCCATCCTTAACCCCCAACTCACTGGCATCATCAGGATGCATCTCAACGTACATCTCGGGCACAAGCTGCCGGGTGGTGCCGGCACGAATTGTTTTTGCTGTATGAAAATGTTCATACACCACACCTGTCGCAAACCAGAATGGATACTTGTCCTTTGGACACTTTCCAGCTTTTTTGCCAAGATAATCGGCATGCGGCAACTCTGGGGTAAGCCCCATGTCCCGTGCCTTAACCAACAGATCGTAGTGATCAATTATATAAAAATTTGGATCAGTGCCGACTTTGGACAATTCATCCGTGACTTCCCGGTATTCTGAGTAATCCTGATGACACATATGTATGTGCAGTTTACCATCCGCATGGCGAAACTCTGCGTACGGTTTGTCGGGCCAATAATCTTCCTGCCCCATGTATCTGCGCTTGGTGCCGCCCGCCTTGGCAATGGCTGCGGTCGGAGCAGGCCACTGGATGCCTCGCAACTCGCGAATCTGCTGATAGGGTGACTTGCCGGTCTCCTCCTCCACATCGAGAATTCCGCTGAGATCAGCGTCCGTCCCCTTTGACGCACGACAGAAATCGCGGAATACCTCCTCCGGATCATAAAAGCCATTCGCCTTGCGCTTGTACGGCAAAATCTTGTCTACATCCAAGCCCAGCAATTTACCGATGATTTTGCCTTTGTCGATGACCATGTCCATGTCCGGCCGTGTCCCTTTAATGGGATTTGCCGTACCGTCAGTAACATATAGCCGCCTCTCAGACTGCACATAGATGCCGCCCACCCACTCGCCCCAAGTTGCTGCAGGAAGAATCACGTCAGCGTAAAGGTTATTGGGCGCATCCTTGTATATTTCCTGTACCACGGTGAACATCTTTGTCAGCGCAGGACGGGAAAGATGATAGGAATCCGGCAGATCGATATGTGTCGCATAGATCAGGAACATCGCCTGTACCTCACCTTTCAGGGCACGCTCCATCATCCCGACTGCCATGCCGGTATTTTCCATTGTGGCAGTCTTGTCGAGGCGTTCCTGCGGAATACCCCACTGCTTGGCACACCAAGCCCGGTGCTTCTTATCCTTGATGCCGATGTTAAATGGCAGACGCCCAGTGAGCCCACCGGTGAGGCGTTCACCCATGGCGTTGGGTTGGCCGGTCTGCGAATGCGGGCCGCAACCGGGCCGCCCAATGTTGCCGGTCAGGGCCATTAGGTTCACCAAGCTCATCGTGTTGTGTTGCCCATGCAAATGCTGGTTATAACCGATACCCCAGATGCACAGTACTCCACCTGTATCCCGCTTCTGCCCCTTGATGCTCGCCTCCGCCCACAACTTGGCAATTTCATAGATTTTCTCCGGAGCGATCTTGGTGCGGTCAACAACGTCCTCAGGGCGATACCCTTTTTTAACCTCCTCAACATAGGTTTCCCACCCGTCCGTATGACTTTTCAGAAAGTCCCATGCGACAGCCTCTGGATGACGCTCCATGATAGCATAGGCGATGGCGTTGTGAATGGAGATATCCCCGTTAATGGTTGGAAGATGGTAACTCTTCTTCGGGTTAATTTCCTCCAGACCCATCACCGTACCGGTGCGCCTTGGATCAACAACCACTGTTGGGATGTCCATCTTCGCCTTATGATCGGCCACGCGCCAATAAAGAATTGGGTGCGCCCCCCGCGCATTGTGTCCCCAGAAGCAAATCATGTCTGCCCGCTCAATGTCGTCGTAACAGGTAGGCGGCGTGTCGGATCCAAGGGACTTGATATAACCTGTCACAGCCGAAGTCATACACATGCGGGCATTTGCCTCTATTGTGTTTGAACCAATGATGCCTTTCATGAAAATATTCTCCAGATACTGACCTTCCAAGGAAAGTTGACCAGAACCGTACAGGCCAACGGCATTGCCTCCCGAAGTTTTCACAATCTCTGCAGTTTGCTCGGCGATCAGTTCCTCTGCCTCCTCCCATGTGGCCTCGCGAAACAAGGACGGATCGTAACTACCCTTGGTTTTGGACACCTTCCCACGCAAAGGATCAGACATGTCCTTGCGAATGAGAGGCTTGGTCAGGCGGTTGACATAAATTGCCTCCGCTGATGTCAGGCCCTTGATACACTGCAGACCGCGATTGGTCGGATGATCCTTGTCAGGTACGATGTTCGTGATGCGCCCGTTCTTTGTCTTGATAATCGTCCCGCATCCCACTCCACAGTAAGGGCAAGCCGCGAGAAGGTCTGTACCCGCTGTGTCTTTATCCAATACGTACTTCTCCCCATCTGGCACATTCCATGCGCTGGCGGATACATTGCCCAGTGCTGCTGTGGCAGCCACACTCTTGATGAATTGTCGTCTTTTCATTTCTGATGTTCCATGTTGATTCTTTTTTATTGTCCGCTTCCGGTTCCTTTGCCCATCACCCGCAATTGGGCGATTATATCATGTGCATCCTCTACAGTAAGATTCGCAATCCCCTTGGCTCCAAGGAAAGGCTTCATCGGAGTGCCAATCCGGCCTTGGCGGAGAGTCTGTAAGATATAATCGTCTGAAACCGACTTTAAAAAACCCGACAAACCTATCCCAGGTCCGGGCACCCCAGCTAGATAACCCTCTCCTCGGCTCCCGTGACAGGAGGCACAATAGTTGGCGTATTTTACAACTCCCTCTTCCGCGTTGCCTTTGAATGACAAGGTGGAATCCACCACAATCTCCACCGGGTTGGCAACAGGAAGGGCTCGAAGATAGGCAATGATGTCGCTGACCGCCTGGAAAGCCAGATCCGGCCGAGGAATCATCGCAGTTCCCAGGCGGCCATTCCGTATTGTCTTCCGGATGAAGTCGTCCGAGGCTATGGCCAAAAAATCCCTGTTACGAATACTGGGGGCAAAACCAACCTTGCCCACGCCATCCGGTTGATGGCAGGCGATGCAGTTGACATCAAAATGCAGCTTACCTCGCTTCTGATCTCCTTTCTCGGCTACCTCCCTGTCCCTTGTAGGTACATTCTTTCTTCCCAGTTCACGCAAATAGGCGATCAGGTCGTGCCCATCGATTTCGGTTAAGTTAGCCAATCCACGCGATCCGATGAACGGTCGCATGGGTGTGCCAACCCGACCCAACTTTAGGGTCTGGAGAATGTAATCATCCGAGACGGCAGATAAAAAACCGGGCAAGCCAACACCCGTCCCGGGCACACCAGCGACATAGCCTTCCCCCTTTGCGCCATGGCACGCAGCACAATACCTTCCGTACTTCTCTGCTCCCGCCTTGGCATCCCCGTTGAACTTCTTTTCCCAATCCACACTCACCTTCACAGGGTTGGCAACCGGAGCCGACCGGAGGTAGGTGATGATCGCGGTGACCTGATCCTCACTCAAATCAGGGCGAGGCGCCATCGCCGTGCCTTGCCGTCCGTTTAGGATGGTCTGGCGGATAAACGCATCTGTGGCCAATGCCAAAAAGTCACGGTTTCCAATGCTGGGAGCAAAACCGATCTTCCCTACCGCATCCAACTGGTGACAAGCCAAACAATTCACATCGAACAACTGTTTCCCCTTGGCCGCGACAGCATTACTAGAAAATTCCTCCTCGGCTTCCGCCTGCACAGTGGGTTCCTGTTTAGATGGTACTGCCGCTTGAACCACAGCAATCGGTCCTGAACCAATCCCAGAGACATCAACCGGAAGGCTGCCTGCAATTTGCCCGCCACCTTCTTCGATGCGGGATTCCTGTATTCCCTCATTCTCTGCAATCCCACCTGTTAACAACCATTTGGCCGGGTACAACAACGCCACCACCCAAATAGCCACAGCTATCTTCACTGAAGTTTTAACGGAATTATCCCTCATAGAAAATCAACCTCACCTTCCTTACGAGTGGAAATGTCATCGCACTCAACACTGTTCGACTTTGTGAAATTTTTCACAAGCGAACCGGAATCAATATCCTCATATATTGCCATTTTATCATCATCTCCTTGTTGTAATTTGACTTAAATCTATCAAACAAGCTCAAAACAAATGTCAAGGTAGACCTCATTCTTTGTCTATGCAAGCGTCTATCATGTTCATCTATTACCCTTTCTTGTCCTTCAATTGTAAGTCTTGTGTGCAAAGATATTCATCTATTAGGGTTATTGGCTATTTATTCGCAAGGCAATTGAAGATCATTCGTCCCAAGTTTTCTGGAAAGTGAACGATAAGTTTGGCTCAACACCATGCCACGAAGTAAAAACCACCTTTATCCAACAGCCCCTACCTTTGTGGACAATATTCCCATCTGTATAAATCAGAATAATCTGCGCCTAGTCGGCGCTGAAGCTAAACCTGCCGGGTTAGGCTGATGCCCAAGCGAATGAGTTTCTTGGCGTCAGCATCACTGCGAGCCTCAGCGTATATACGCAGGATTGGCTCTGTGCCGGAGCCTCGCAGCATTAGCCACACGCCGTTGGCTGCAATGTACTTCACGCCATCGAATGTCTTCACTTCGGTCACTGGCGAACCGGCGAGCTTGGCGGGTGGATTGGCGGCACAGTGCTTCATCAGCTTGGCACGTTTCCCGAGCGGGAAATGCGTGTCGAGCCGATCATACCGATGCGGGCCGAACTGTCTTTCCAGTTTGGCCAGGAGTTGATTGAGCGAGTTTTTTTCCGTGGCCAACAACTCGAGCAAAGCCAAGCCGGCAAGGATACCGTCGCGCTCCGGGATGTGTCCCGGGAAACCGATGCCGCCGCTCTCCTCGAAGCCCATCAGCACGTCGCCCTTCTGCATCTCGGTGCAGATGTATTTGAAGCCGACACCGGTCTCGAGCAGTTCCAACCCATGCGCCTCACAGATGCGATCGACCATCGAGGTGGTCGTCAGCGCCTTGACCACGCGGCCACGCTGGCCTCGATTGACGATGTAGTGATGAAGCAGCAGGCAAATGATCTGGTGGGTTGTCAGCGCGTTGCCGCGGCCGTCCATTCCCCCGACGCGGTCCGCGTCACCGTCTGTCACGAGGCAGAGATCGTGCGGGTGCCTGCGCAGATACGCGGCACTCGGGCCATAGTTGTGAACGATCGGCTCGGGGTGGATGCCGCCAAAAAACGGGTCATGCTTCGCGTTGAGCGTGGTGACTTTGCACTTGGTCCCGCCGAGGATTTGTTCAAACGCCCCGGCGCCGACGCCGAACAAGGCATCATGTGCGAAGCGCAGCCCGGAGTTGGCGATCAGGTCGAAGTCCACGAGCTTCCGAATCGCCCGAGCGTGAGGCATGTGCAGGTTCTTGACGCGAACCAGACGCCTGCGCTTGGCCAAGCGCAGGTCGAGCGCCTTCACCGGCTTGGCATCGAGCAACGCCTCAACTGCCTGGCTGGTCTCGGACGCGGCTGAACCCCCGAAATATCCCTTCAGCTTAAAACCGCAAAACCGGGCCGGATTGTGGCTCGCGGTGATGACAATGCCACCGGCCGCCTTCCCGGCCTTGACCGCGAATGAGATCGCCGGAGTCGGCGTGGGAGAATCGCCCAAGACGACTTCAAAGCCGTTTCCGGCAAACACTTCCGCCACGCGCCCTGCAAACTGGTCTGCCAAAAAACGGCGATCAAAACCGATCACAATCTTCTTCCCAGTTGTCTTTGGGCGATGCTTTTTCCAGTGCTCCGCCGTGGCCTGCGCCACCCGGTCGACGTTGGCAAAGGTGAAATCCTCGGCAATCACCGCCCGCCAGCCGTCGGTGCCAAATCGGATTTTTTGGCGACTCACTTTTTGAAACCGTTGTTCACCTTGGAGACAACCTGATGCATTTTTCTGACGGCGCGCGCCAGGCTGCGCTCTCCAAACAAGGCCGACCCAGCCACGAACGTGTCGGCCCCAACCCGTGCGCACTCCGCGGCGGTTGCCATGTTCACGCCGCCATCGACCTCGATCCGGAAATCCAGGCCCATCTCCTTTCGCCACTCGTAAACCTGCTGAATCTTCGGGACGCATTCCTCAATGAACGGCTGCCCGCCGAATCCGGGATTCACGGTCATCACCAGCAGCAGGTCGACCTTGTCGAGGAACGGCTTCACCTTGTCGATGGCAGTCGGTGGGTTGATGGCCAAGCCGACCTGTTTCTTGAGCGAACGGATTTTCCAGAGCAGCGACGAGACACTATCCTCCAACTCAACATGCACCGTGAGCAGGTCGGATCCAGCCTCGGCGAATGGCTCGAGCAGTATTTCAGGCTTGGAGCACATGAGGTGCGTGTCGAAGAAAAGACTGGAGTGGGGACGGACGTTGGCAACGACCTGAGGGCCGAACGTCAGGTTGGGGACGAAGTGCCCGTCCATGACATCCAAGTGAACCCAGTCCGTTCCGCTTTTCTCGACCCGCTTGAACTCGCGGGCGAACTTGCTGAAGTCCCCCGCGAGAATGGAAGGTGCAATGACCATGCGCGGCACAACCTACGGAGCCACCGGCCAAGCGGCAAGATTCTTACGCTCCAAGCCGCCGCATGACGCGTGTCATCTCGATGGCCGTCCGGGCGGCCTCAATGCCCCGGTTGTGCCGGGCGTCGAGGCATCGCTTCCGGGCCTGCTCTTTATTTTCGAGCAACAACACCTCGTGAATCACCGGCAGTGAATGCCCGATCTGGATCTGCGCCAGGGCTCCGCTCACCGCCTGGCCGATATGCTCCGCATGGGTGGTCTCGCCGCGGAGGATGACGCCCAGGCAGAGAATCGCATCGACAGGCTTGGCCAAGCGCCTGGCCAAAGCCGACGCCACCGCCGGAATCTCGAACGCACCCGGCACCCGCACGACTTCCGCCGCCACCTTGGCCCTGGCCAGTTCCGCCTGGGCGGCGCGCAGCATCGAGTTGACATAACGCGCGTTGTAACGGGATGCGACGATGGCCACCCGCTTCCCAGCCGCGCGATTGGCCCTGGCTTTGGTGGCTTTTTTCAGCATGGATCAGTCGACGAGGAAGGTACCCTGCGAGGTTGAGGCCTTGACGGCCGTGGGCAGCGCCTTCGGGTCGAAGCGCAACACCAGAGAGTGTTTGCCGGCGGCCAGGCGGGTTTTGATCTCGCCGGTGGCTTTTACCACCCCGCCGTCGATCCAGACCTTGGCACCGTCAACGCCGTCAAGTTGCAACGTCACTTCGCCAGCCTGTGCGACTTCAAATTCCGTCCCCGCGTATACGCCGATCACCCCGATCCATTGGCCGGCGTTGGTCCCCTTTTTGAGCATGTCATCAGTCAGGCGGCCGTCGACGAGCGAGTTGACCGCCAGCCAGCGTTTGCGGTTGATCCCCCCGTCCGCGATCCGGTCGTCTCCAAACTGCTGGTCGCGATGGTTCGCCGCACGCAGTCGCCACAAGCGGGCGACGTTGCCCTTCGACGCATCGAACGCGCCTGGCTTGCCCAGTCGGCTCATGAAACTAAACAGGTCGATCTGGTCCTGTCGCTCCAGGCGCTCGATCAGCCCGGATGGCATGAGCGAGTTACCCTGCGTGCGCTTGCGAACATTCGCCTTGGCAACGGCGGTTGACTGGTTGGCGACATTGCGAAGGATCAACTGCGTGTCATCCTCACGCTCGAGCATTCCAAACAAAACCTGATTGTCCCTCGTCTCGACGACAAGCGAGTGGTAGCCCTCCTTGATTTTCCGGTTCGGGTAGTACAGCGACTCGACGAGGTAATCGAGCGGCGCACTGGCGCCAATGGAGGTCAGGTCTGGCCCGACCCTGCCGCCCGCACCGCCAATGGCGTGGCAAACCACGCAGCCCAACTCAAGTTTGCGGTACACCAACTCACCACGGGCGGGATCGCCGCTCTGCTCGACCGCCTTGGTCAGCGCGCGAATCTCACTCCTCGACAGGGTGATATCCTCATCCTTCAACCCGGCACTACTCGGCAACGCCAACGCCAATGACTGGAGGCTTCGTCCTCCCTCACGGATCGCGCGCAGCCCAGCCTTGGCGGCCACTTTGGAGAATCTTTTCCGGGGCAACGTCTTGGCCAGCGCGCTCTCGGCATTCTTCACGCCCAGCAATGCGCGCCAGAGATTGAGTGCCGCCGCCTCGGTTTTGCAGTCGTCTAGTGCCTCGATGGCCAACGGCGCCGCCTCATTGATATCCAAGACGGCCAACGCAGTGACGGCCATGTGTCGTGCTTCAGTGTTCCGCTTCTCCTGGCCAAGGGGCTTGAGTACCTGGACGGCCTTGGCGCCGCCGATTTCGCGGATGGCATTGATCGCAGCCTGCCGGACCGGAGTCGCAGTTTTTCTGCCACTGGCGAGTTCGACCAAGCCATCATATTTTGCCCCGAGCCCCTTCCACGTGCCGGCCAGGCCAAGCGAGGCCACCTGCACGGCCTGGTCCCCGCTCGCGAAGAATTCGGCAACACTCTCCTTTTGAACGCCTGGCCTGAGATTCCGCAGGCGCGAGGCATGACTGAGAGCGTTCAATGCGCGCACCTGCCCGCCAGTTGACAACGTACCACCAGTAAGCTGGGCGTGCAGTTGCTTCAACTCGATCGCCGTCCCGGCGCGGCCGATGATCTCGATCCACGAACCGTCCTCGGGAATGGTCTTGCCGTTGAGGAACAATCCGAGCACGTCGCTGGCCTTCTTGGCGGACATCGACTTGAGCGCAAACTCGAGTTGGTGTTCCCGACCGGCCGGCTTCCATCGACCGGAGCGCACCAGCGCCAGCCATGGCTCCTCGATGTCCCTCATGCTGAGCCAGGCGGCATAGTCGAGATGGCTGTCGACCGGCTTGTCAAGCACGCTCAACGCGGCGCTCACCGACTTTTCAGTTGGTTTGCGGGTGATGGCGCGCAGGGCCGCCAAACGCGGCCTCGGATGCTCATCGGCAATCCGCTTGGCCAAGCGCACCTCGGCATCGGCGATACGATCCGCCCACTCGTCCAGCACCTGTACAGCCGCAGTGCGCACTCGGCCGTCCTTGGCCTCAAGCAGCCTGTCGAGCAGCG
>MPLX02085182.1_pt1 | contig 17901 bp, 21 predicted proteins | sample 1617341 | NCBI WGS metagenome assembly MPLX02 (sample SAMN05944804, study PRJNA350692) | marine metagenome | biome: marine; feature: ODZ; material: water; isolation source: 120 m water sample filtered on 0.2 um supor filter | place: Pacific Ocean | collected 2012-04-08 | depth 120m m | reverse complement strand
TTTATCAACGCTTCAATCATTCTGCAGTTACTGACCGCAGCCCTGCCCCAACTCGAAGACCTGCAAAAGAACGAAGGAGAAGCAGGACGCCGCAAGATCGCCCAGATCACTCGTTATGTCGCCCTTGGCTGGGGACTCGTCCAAAGTGTGGTTTTCGCCCTAATCCTTCGGCAGAACGACCTCTACGCAATGGAAGGGCTCACTCCCATTGTGCAGACATCCCTGGCATTAGTGACGGGCTCCATGATCGTGATGTGGTTGAGCGAAATAATCACCGACCGAGGCATTGGTCAAGGGGCTTCACTAGTGATCTTCCTCAACATCGTTGCCACCCTGCCCAAAGCACTCTCTGCAACGATTGAGAAAGCCCAGACCGGTGATCGCGGTGAAGTGATCGGAATCATCGTGCTCGTGATGGTTTTCCTGGTGACAATCGTTGGGATCATCTTCGTGCAGGAAGGATCTCGCCGCCTGCCAATTGTGAGCGCGAAACGACAGATCGGCGGCACAAATTTGCTGCCAAACCGCCAGAGCTATCTACCTCTGAAGCTGAATGCCGGTGGTGTGATGCCAATCATCTTTGCTTCTGCACTGATCTTTCTACCAATCACCATTGCGAACTTCACCAAAAACCCGTTACTCATAAGGGCTGCAAGCACTCTTAACCCAGGTGCCGCTAATCCATGGCCCTATGCCTTGATGTTTTTTGCGTTAATCATCGGCTTTTCTTACTTTTACGCCTCACTGACCATCAATCCGGTAGATATCGCCACCAACCTCAAACGTGGCGGCGTAGCAATTCCTGGGATTCGACCCGGCAGCTCCACAGCGAACTACCTATCCGGGGTTCAAAATCGACTCACCCTGTTAGGTGGATTATTCCTCGGTTCAGTTGCGATCATTCCCGCCGCGGTGGAACGCGCCACCAACGTCACAACCTTTAGAGGCCTCGGAGCTACGTCTCTACTGATCCTTGTAGGTGTGGCGATAGACACGGCAAAACAAGTGCAGACTTACGTGATCTCTCAACGCTACGAAGGTCTTGTGCGCCAATAAAACGAGTTTTCCCTTCGCTTTAAAGCCCTTTAATGAAATCCATCAAGCAACGCCTCCTCTTCCTAGGCCCCCCCGGAGCAGGCAAAGGTACCCAAGCTGAGCGCCTCTGCGCTTCCCATGGATTGATGCACCTATCTACAGGTGACCTATTACGAGCCGAGGTCGCCGCCAACAGCCCCCTAGGTCAGGAGGCGGCTGCAGTAATGAACCGTGGCGAGCTAGTCAGTGACGATCTAGTGCTAGCCATCGTTGAAAAACAGCTAACCACACAAAGTGGTGGCTGGCTCTTGGATGGATTTCCACGCACCGTCATCCAGGCTGAAGCACTAGAACCAATTCTTGAACAACTCAAACAACCAATTCAGGCTGTTGTACTGCTGGAACTCAACGATGCCGCGTTAATCCAACGGCTGCTTTCCCGCGGGCGCACTGATGACAACGAATCCGTAATTCGACATCGCCTAGAGGTCTATCGGAAAAAAACCGCTCCCCTCATAGACCACTACCGACAGCAAGGATTGCTTGAAACAGTAGAAGCTCACGGCAGTATCGAAGCAATCACCTCGAGTATCGAAGCTGTCCTATGTTGACCTACATGATACTATTGCCGTTTGGAAATATGGAGAGCCACACCCAATGAAGGTGCGTGCCTCAGTCAAGAAAATGTGTGAGAAATGCCGGGTGATCCGCCGCCACGGCAGGGTAATGGTGATCTGCACCATCCCAAAGCACAAGCAGCGTCAAGGGTAAATCTCTGACTCAGCAGATGATTGAACATCAATGAATTGATCGTTCAGACATCATCAATAACTCCCGCCGCCATCGGCGACCCCTTTTCCCCCTCGAATTAATTGCTCAGTGGCAAGGATTGCTGGTGTTGACATACCTCGCGATAAGCGAGTTGAAGTTGCACTCACCTACATCTATGGGGTTGGTCTAACCCGCGCCAAGACCATCCTGGCGAAAGCCGGCGTAAATCCTGATATCCGGGTGAAGGATCTGGAAGATGGAGATGTGCAGAAACTGCGCACAGCCACTGAAGCCTTCACTATTGAAGGCGACCTTCGACGCCAAGAAGGCATGGCCCTCAAGCGTCTGCAAGATATCGGTTGCCTCCGTGGGCGTCGCCATCGCATGAGCCTGCCAGTTCGTGGCCAAAGAACCCGAACCAATGCCCGCACCCGTCGTGGAGCTCGCAAAACTGTGGCTGGCAAGAAGAAATAAGCCACACCATTTCCCTGCCCTGCCTAAGCAGACCCTCGCAAACCCGTATCTACCAGGCCCAATCCCATGGCCAAGCCCGCCAAGAAGACAGGTTCCAAAAAGACCAAGCGCAACGTCCCTAACGGCGTTGCACATATTCAGAGCACCTTCAACAACACCATCGTTTCAATTACCGATAGCGCCGGGGAAGTCATCTCTTGGTCTTCTGCTGGAGCCAGCGGCTTCAAAGGTGCCCGAAAGGGCACCCCCTTCGCTGCTCAAACGGCAGCTGAAGCTGCCGCCCGTAGAGCTCTCGAACAGGGAATGCGTCAAATCGAGGTGCTTGTACGTGGTCCCGGCTCCGGCCGTGAGACTGCCATCCGCGCCTTACAGGTAGCAGGCCTCGAGATCACCCTGATCAGAGACGTAACTCCTCTACCCCACAACGGTTGCCGTCGGCCCAAACGCCGGCGCGTCTAAAACCCCCGCTTCATTCCTTGGCCTCTGGCCACTAACCACTAACCCCGCTTCAGACCGTGTTGCAATACCAGATCGACAGAATCGAGCATCAAGTTGCTGACGATCGCTCCCAAACAGGCATCTTCCTTATTGGCCCCCTAGAACGAGGTCAGGCCACCACGCTGGGGAATTCCCTAAGGAGGGTGCTGATGGGTGGTCTAGAGGGCAGTGCCATCACCGCCATACGTATTGCTGGTGTCAACCATGAATACGCCACTATCCCTGGAGTGCGAGAAGACGTTCTCGACATCCTTTTGAACTGTAAGCAGCTTTCAGTCAATAGTCGAACCAATGAACAAGAAATCGGGCGCCTAGTAGTTGCCGGCCCTGCCCAAGTAAAAGCTAAAGACCTGCAATTCTCATCACAGGTACAAGTAGTTGATGGCGAACGCCCAATTGCCACCGTTCATGAGGGCCACAGCCTTGAGTTAGAGGTTCATGTAGAGCGCGGAATTGGCTACCGACCCGTTGATCGCCACAACGAAGACATCAGCGCCATTGATCTACTGCAGATCGATGCAGTTTTCATGCCCGTACGTCGGGTGAACTTCACCATCGACGAGACCGCCGTCGCTGAAGGAGGCTCCACCCGCGAGAGACTCCGCATAGAAATTGTCACCGATGGTTCGACCACCCCTGATGACGCCCTTGCAGAATCAGCAAACCAACTGATCGAGCTATTCCAGCCCCTGGCTACGGTGACCATGGTTGAGGAACCTGGCCTAGAGCCAGAGCCTTCAGCCGAATCACAGATACCTCTTGAAGAGTTAAACCTCTCTGTAAGGGCTTACAACTGCCTCAAGCGCGCCCAAGTGAACTCAGTATCTGACCTAATGGGATTCAGCTATGAGGACCTACTTGAGATTAAAAACTTCGGATCCAAATCAGCAGACGAGGTCATTGAAGCCCTCGAGCGCATCGGCATCTCGATCCCTCAGAGCCGCACTAGCGCCTGACCTTTGTCCCTATTTCGCCCCAGCCCCACCTGAGAACCATGCGTCACCAATGTCGAGTCCCCAAGCTGGGGCGCCCAGCTGATCAACGCAAAGCCATGCTTCGCGGTCTAACAACTCAGCTAATCCGCGAAGGTCGTGTGACCACAACCAAAGCCAGAGCCAAGGCCCTTCGGGACGAAGCTGAACGGATGATCACTTTGGCCAAGGAAGGAAGCTTGTCTTCTCGGCGACGCGCAATCGGATATATCTACGACAAGCAACTAGTTCATGCTCTTTTCGACAAGGCCCAAGACCGCTATGGCGATCGCCAAGGCGGTTACACACGCATCATTCGTACGGTGCCACGCCGCGGAGATAACGCCGAAATGGCAATCATCGAGCTGGTCTAAAACCTGGGGGCTGGCTACGACATGCTGCGCAGATCAGCAATGTCCCCAAACCCCACAAAAGAAGTGCTAGCAGCAGCACCAATCAGACGTATTGGCCTCAGTCTGCAATATGAAGGTTCAGGCTTTTGCGGTTGGCAGCGTCAGCCACATGGGGTGAGCGTGCAAGGGGAGCTGGAAGAAGCAATCTCTCAGCTAGATCCACTCAGGCCAATTCAAGCCGTTGCCGCAGGGCGAACAGATGCTGGAGTGCATGCCGCGGGGCAGGTAGTGCACTTCGACTGCAGCGGCCCCATTCCCGCAGAACGCTGGGCACCAGCCCTAAATGGAAGACTGCCGAAAACCATTCGTGTACGAGAAGCAGTAGCACGCCCCTCAACTTGGCACGCGTGTCATTCAGCCACATACCGCAGATACCGCTACACGATTTACAACGGTCGTCGCCCCAACCTTTTCCTCGCCCCCTGGAGCTGGCATCGCTACAACGTGCGTCTAGATGAAACAGTAATGAAGCTTGCTCTGAAGGGGCTCCTAGGGCTAAATGACCTCAGCGCATTTCAACGAACAGGCAGTCGAAGAGCCCATGCCCGCACCACTGTTCAAGCGGTGCAAATTGAGCGGCAGGGTGATTTGTTAGTGATTGAAATCCAGGCCAGCGGCTTCCTCTACGGCATGGTTCGATTGTTGACGGGGCAATTGGTGGCCTTAGGTGAACACCGGCTCAACCTTGAGACCTTTGAGCGACGCTGGAAAGAGAAACGCCGTCAAGAAGTAAAAGAAGCGGCTCCCGCTCAGGGACTATGCCTACTGCGCGCAGGATATAAGGAGGCCATATTCTCTAAAAGTGGTTGGTATGACTGCCAACCGCGTTATTACCTGGAGACAAGTGATCCTCCTTCAGATCCACCTTTAAATTCTTGATTTTTTTCATCGGCTATGAACTGATCACCACTTCCAAAGCTGCTGAATACAGCAAATAATCCGCAGCAACCCTTGCCTAAATCATCTTTTTTGCTGTTTTGTCCCAGCGAAAGGCTACAGTCAACGATCGAGCTTGATCAGGCTCAGACCAACGTGCCCGATGCTCCCTGCCCAGCCCTATCCATTGCGATAGTGCATCTTCGAACCGGCCTGCCGGCGTGATGAACAAGACCTCAATTCCCTCAATCGATTCGATAGACCGCCAGTGGTTTCTGGTGGATGCAGAGAATCAGACACTCGGCAGACTTGCCACTGAAGTGGCCTCCGTGCTGCGCGGCAAGAACAAGCCCACCTTCACACCACACCTCGATACCGGGGACTTTGTAGTTGTAGTGAATGCGGAAAAGATCAAGGTCAGCGGCAACAAGGCAACTCAAAAGCTCTATCGCCGTCACTCCGGCCGCCCTGGAGGAATGAAAGTTGAAACCTTCCAGCGCTTACAGGATCGCCTACCCGAACGTATCGTAGAGAAAGCCATCAAAGGGATGCTTCCTCACAATGCCCTTGGCAGGCAATTGTTCCGCAAACTTAAGGTCTACAGCGGCCCAGAACATCCCCATACCGCCCAGAGCCCACAAACCCTCCAGCTCAACCCCGCCGCCACAGCCCAATGAGCACCACCAATAACAGCGTTGTCTACTGGGGCACAGGCCGCCGGAAAACATCCGTTGCACGCGTCCGCCTTGTTCCTGGTACAGGCACAATCACTATTAATGGACGACCCGGCGACCACTATCTGAACTTCAATCCCGCTTACCTAGCGGCTGTGAAGGCACCCTTACAAACTCTTGGCCTCAACGAGGCATACGACGTTCTAGTCAATGTTCATGGTGGTGGCCTTACCGGTCAAGCAGACGCTATCAAGCAAGGTGCAGCACGAGCCCTATGTGAGCTATCAGCAGACAACCGCAAGCCGCTGAAAACCGAAGGCCATCTCAGCAGAGATCCCCGCGCCAAAGAACGTCGCAAGTACGGCCTAAAGAAAGCTCGCAAAGCTCCTCAGTTCTCCAAGCGCTAATCCGCTTCACATACTGCCTTTACCTCTCACACTTCACCTGTCATGCCCAAGCCTGATATCCATCCAACTTGGTATCCCGACGCCAAGGTGATCTGCAATGGAGAGGTGGTAATGACCACCGGTTCCACCCAGCCTGAACTTCATGTTGATGTATGGAGTGGTAATCATCCCTTCTTCACCGGCACCCAAAAAATCCTTGATACTGAAGGGCGTGTTGATCGCTTCATGCGCAAATACGGCATGGCCAGTGTCGATAGTGCTGCAGATGAAAAAAAAGGCGATAGCGTGGCCGCTGAAAAGGAAACAGACGACAAAAAGAGCAATAAAGACAGCAGCTCAAGCGAAGCCTGAGCTGCTGTTCTCGAAAGCCACACCTAGCGCCAATAACCTCCGGAGTTGATGGACATGGACTCCTCAACCCTTATCAGCCAACTGGAAACTGCTAAGAGCAGTTTCCAAAACCTAGAAAGGCAGCTAGCCGACCCAGATGTGGCAGCTGATCCCAAGCTTCTAGAAAATATTGCCCGAGAACGAGCCCGGCTCGAACCGCTGGTGCTCGATTATGAAACGCTCCAGCATGTAGATCAAGAGTGGCAAGAAACCCGGCATCTACTACGCGACAGTAGAGGTGATGAGGCCATGGAATCCTTAGCCCAGGAAGAGTTGCAGCAACTCGAGGCCCGTAAAGAAGCCTTGATCAAGCGCCTCACCCTCGCCCTACTCCCAAGTGACCCACGCGATCAACGCAGCGTCATGCTGGAGATCCGTGCAGGTGCAGGCGGTGACGAGGCCTGTCTATGGGCAGGTGATCTGGCACGTATGTATGAACGCTACGGTCAGCGAATTGGCTGGTCAGTAAAACCAGTAAGTGCAACAGAGGCTGATCTAGGAGGCTTCCGTGAGCTAATTCTCTCGGTCAAAGGCGATGCCGTATTCAGCCAGCTGAAATTCGAAGCCGGCGTGCATCGAGTGCAACGCGTTCCGACCACTGAATCCCAAGGGCGGGTCCACACATCTACTGCAACAGTGGCCGTGATGCCGGAAGCTGATCCAGTTGAAGTACAGATTGATCCCAGCGAACTCGAAATCAGCACCGCACGCTCTGGCGGAGCCGGCGGACAAAATGTAAACAAGGTAGAAACAGCAGTCGACCTACATCACAAGCCCACAGGCATCAGGGTGTTCTGCACCCAGGAACGCTCCCAGCTCCAGAACCGCGAACGGGCTCTGGAGATCCTGCGCGCCAAGCTCTACGAGCGTCAACTAGCGGAAGCAAATGCCCGCGAGAGCTCAGCAAGGCGGGAGCAAGTGGGGACAGGCGATCGCAGCGAAAAGATCCGCACCTACAACTTCAAGGAAAATCGCACCACCGACCACCGTCTAGGGCGCAACTTCTCCCTGGAAACAGTTCTAACTGGCCAGTTAGAAGAGTTGATTAGCGCCTGCATTGGCGATGAACAACGCCGTCAAATAGAAGAGCTAAGTCATCAGCAGTAGAGCTAACACCTAATTCTGGTAATCAGCAAACCTCAGCCGATCACATACTTTTGCCACTCACTATGGCGACCCAAACGGATCTGTCGGTTTGCCTCAAAACTGAGACTACTTAGCGGCCGCCAAGGCACACGATGCAAAGGCATATCAGCCTCCTGAGGAGTTCGACTGCCCTTGCGAACATTGCAAATCAAGCAAGCCGTGGTGACGTTTTCCCAAGTGTCGCTACCGCCACGACTGCGAGGGATCACGTGATCTATCGAGAGTTTCTCTCCTTGATAGCCGCAGTACTGACAGCAATGACCATCACGATGAAATACATTGCGTCTGGTAGCAGGCAGCTGCCGGAAAGGCACCCGCACAAACTGGCGCAACCTAATCACCGTGGGGAGCATGGTGTCATGGCGAATCATGCGACTGGAATCCTGTTCCAGGCTCTCCGCTTTGCCCTTGAACATCATCACCATGGCACGACGCCAGGTAGTGATATTCAAGGGTTCATAGGACGCATTGAGAACGAGAACCTGGCCCATGCCAGCTCCCTGATTAAGCGGCATGCTACCGACACAACAAGGTTGTCGTCAGGCCCTTGCCTACCCTGCCACCATGCAAGATCTGATCGCCAAGACCGGTGAACCTCCCAGGAACAAAAAACCTGCGGAGATCGCAAAGGCAGATCCACGTCAGCGTGCCTGGATAGAAGTTAATCCCACAGCGGTGGAGGCAAATTGCCGCAACTTGCGTAGATACCTAAGCGAAAGTTGTGCCCTGATGGCGGTAGTGAAGGCTGATGGCTATGGCCATGGCGCAGTGACCGTAGCCCAAGCCTCCCTACTGGGAGGCGCCAATAGCCTGGGAGTGGCCACACTTCAAGAAGGGATTGAGTTGCGTCAGGCCGGGCACAAAGCTCCTGTACTGGTACTAGGTAACCTCACCCATGCTGAAGATCTGCGGGCCTGCCTTGATTGGCAACTAATGCCCACCCTGAGCAGTATGCGAGAAGCCCTGCTTTGCCAGAACCTCGCAGACGGAAGCGGTCGAAAATTAAGCGTTCAGCTCAAAGTCGATACAGGGATGAGTCGCCTCGGTTGTGAGCTGAAGGAGGCTCCCAGATTGGTGGAGGCAATCGGCCGCCTCAATCAACTCGATTTAAAGGGTATCTATAGCCATTTAGCACTAGCGGATGGGGATCTACAAGGTGAAGCAGCACTGGTAACAAGCCAACAGCAGCAATCCTTTGAAAGGGTATTGCGCGCTCTGCCAGCGCAAAAAAATGGATTCTGCAGGCACCTGGCCAACTCTGCCGGCACCCTGCGTGATCGCCGACTCCACTACGACATGGTGCGCGTTGGCCTGGCTCTATATGGCCATAGCCCCAATAATCATCTGCATGGGAAAGTAGATCTAAAACCAGCCCTAAGCGTCAAAGCAAGGGTGACTCTCATCCGTGACGTGCCAGCTGGGGTGGGGGTTAGCTACGGCCATCGCTTCACTACACAACGTCCCAGTCGCCTAGCGATCGTAGGAATCGGCTATGCAGACGGCGTAAGTAGATCCTTGTCAGGTCGAATCTCTGCAATAGCAGATGGCCAGCTTCTCCCCCAAGTTGGCTCCATCACCATGGATCAATTAGTACTTGATGCCACAGATCATCCTGAGATGGAAGTAGGCAGCATTGTGACCCTGCTAGGTCAAGACGGTGACGCCTTTATCACACCACAGCAATGGAGCGATGTCAGCGGGTCAATTCCCTGGGAGGTGCTTTGCAGCTTCAAGCATCGGCTGCCACGAATAGTGATCTAAAGCTAAAACCACACCTACTCTCAGCCTGAGCGAACTAGTGAATGGATAAGGCTGTTGGTAAGGTATGCATGCCTCTGGAGAGGTGGCCGAGTGGTTGAAGGCGGCTCCCTGCTAAGGAGTTACAGGAGGCAACTCTTGTCGAGGGTTCGAATCCCTCCCTCTCCGTTCCAAGTCAAGTGCAGGAAGGTACCTGGCCTGCTGAAAAATAACAAAAAACCTCACGGGAATTCCTGAAAAGTTCCAAGGAGCATTTCCATTTTTCCTTGAACATCACAGTTTCAAGTGAGGGAAAGAGCTCCTGCTATAAGACAATTCAAACACCAAATATCTGGGAAAAGCAATTTGGCTTTATGCCACGTCAAACAAGCTCTTCCTCAGTGCTTGAATACATTGATACGTCCCGAGCTAACCAGTGGCAGAACAGAAGGCAGCAGCGCAAAAAGCAGCTGCTGAACTAAAAGCTGCTAACGAGAGAAAGGCAGCGGCTGAAAAGAAGGCTGCCGCCGAACAAAAAGCAGCACTAGACAAAAAAGCTGTTGCTGACAAGAAAGCAGCCGCTGATAAAAAGGCTGCACTAGATAAAAAAGCTGCTGCTGAACTAAAAGCTGCTAACGAGCAAAAGGCGGCAGCTTACAAACAAACTGCTCCCAAAAAGGGAACTGAAATGGGGGAGAAAGGGCAAGAGTTGCTGACCATCTCAATCCATCTGAATACAGGAATAGTGACAGGCATTTTTGCAGTTGGCTTCATCGTCTCAGCAGTTTTGTTTGCTGCAATCACCCTGATCACAAAAGCGGTCGCGTAAGTGATGAAAAAGAGAATTAAGGAGCGGATTAAATAAGTAGTGGCCTTTGCAACTACTGAGTCGCAATATAGTTCCGCAACAAAAGGGTGGAAGAATAATTATGCTTATTACTAGTAGGGCCTATCACTCAATCAATCTTCAAAAAAGGAGATAAGTTTGCAGCCATGGCTGTTTATTGGGATACAGGAATAGGCGCAATTATTGCTGGAGCAGTGTTTATCATCACAACACTTCTGCTTTTAGACATGTCTTTAATTATATGGCGAAAGCAAATGCCGTAGGACACCCTCGTTCCTGATAAAGGAGATAAAAATTATAACTTTGATCATAAAAAGATAATGCCTCTAATCTCAGGCAACCCTGCACTAAAAGCCACTCCTTAATTGAAGCCATTGCATCTAATATTTTCCATATTAACTAGTCAATGGGGTGCAATCCCCATTCCATCCTCTGAAATTTAAGTCAGAGAAGATATCAATAATCCCTGCGAATAGCAGCCCATCTGGGCCATGCCAGGGAAGTCCGTTCGTTTAAGCATGCAGCTTGCTGAGTTCGCGAGCCAACGCCGGCAAAAGGGTTGTGTCGTTAGCTCGCTCCCTCCCCTGAGTGAAAACCACTAAAAGCATCGGAGGGCCTCCCCCTGATGACCACCAGGCCGCATCATGACGAGCCTGACTCATCCAGCCAGCTTTACTCCAAAGCCTGGTTCCCATCGACAACCCTTCGCCAAGAAATCCATCCACCTGATTCTCTGGATCCGCCTTTCGCTGCATGAGATCAATAGACCTTAAAAACAACTGCCGAAGCCGCTTGCAAGCCAAAGGAGACACCAAGGCATTGGTCATCACAGCTTCAAGCATGCGAGCTGTTGCTGCTGTGGTTAATGCATTGCGATTGCCAAGGCCTTCACCATAAAAATCTCGCTCTCGGCCATAAGGTCCATCACCCCAGGTCTTCTGGCAGCAATTCACCTTCTCCAGCTCAGGCCAGCCCAACCCTTGCAACCAATCGTTCACCAACTGCCGCTGCTGCTGCCAAACCTGCCAACATTCTCCCCTCAACGAAGGGCCGCTTGTCGTACCGGTCAGGAAGTCCACTACAAGGCTAGTAGCGTCATTACTCGAATCGGCAATCATGTCCCGCATTGCTCGGCGAAGCTCCTCACCCTCAGGCAAAAGGTCCTGCTGGAGCCATTCCTCAACAGCCAGGGCATAAACAAGCTTCACGACACTGGCCGGGAAAAAGGCACGCTGATCCGACCAACCCGCCCCAAAGCCACTGCCAGTAGTTGGATCTGAATGGTCATAACGGACCCAACTAACCGCCAGACTGTTATGCAAACCAGGGCGATTCTCGGCCGCTAATCGATCCAACAGCCCCGCTAGCTGGGCCTGCATGGCGCTATCGGGGCGGTAGAACGCCATAGCCAATCACTTCAGGCAATGCCGACCCTAGGCAACTCAGTCACTTCTGAACTTTTTACTCCAGGTAGCTACTGGCAACTACTAACGGGAATCAATGGTTACGCCGAGATTAAAGGAGCTGGACTAGCAACCCAGGCAGCGACCGGCCGCTGCTTTGAAGTGCTCGATTCATTGGAACAAGAAAACTCTCTACAACAAACAGCGCGGCTAAGGGTGCGGCTATTGGAAGACGGGTACCCCTGTTGGCTAGATCCCGTCGAGTTACAAGGCCAAGTTGTTCAACAAAAAGGCTGGCAACCTCAACTGCTAACAGTCAAGAAGATCCAGCAACGGCTAATAGCGGTGATGAACTGGGTGGAAGCCGCCGCCGCTCAACCGAATAATTACCTCTGGGGAGGCAGCCTAGGGCCAGATTTCGACTGCTCCGGCCTGGTTCAAACAGCCTTTGCCAGTCAAGGCATCTGGATACCACGCGACGCCTATCAGCAAGAAAGGTTCTGTACGCCAATAACTGTGCAACCTGACAACACCAAACAACTCCGCCCTGGAGATCTGATTTTCTTCGGCAGTCGACATCGCTGCAGCCACGTTGGCCTATATGTAGGCAACGGAAGCTACTGGCATAGCTCCGGTCAAGAGCATGGTCGCAACGGCATCGGTTGCGATCGACTGCCTGCCCACGACACCCATCCAGTGGCCTGCTACTACCGAGCTGAGCTCCGCGGGGCGGGGCGAGTGGAACGCTGCCATGACGGCACCACTCTCCCCTGAAGGGCAGCGCCTAAGTTGCTCATTACTGCGGAAGGCTTCCGGCATGACCTCGCCCATGGACCTCTCAGTCGTAGTGCCCCTCTACAACGAAGAGGGAAGCCTGCCACAGTTGGTAGATCAACTCCTCGCAGCCTTACGCCCTACTGGTGAAACCTTCGAGCTAGTGCTCGTGAATGATGGCTCCACCGACGACACCGCCAAGGTGCTGAAGCAGCTAAGTATTAAAACGCCTGAACTGGTGGGCGTACTGCTACGCAAAAACTATGGCCAAACAGCTGCTATGTCAGCAGGGTTCGACGTATCACAAGGCAAGGTGATTGTGTGCCTGGATGGCGATCTACAGAACGATCCCGCAGACATCCCACTACTACTTGAAAAGTTGAATGAGGGATACGACCTCGTAAGCGGCTGGCGTCATCAACGCCAGGACGCTGCCCTACAGCGCAAGCTGCCCTCAAAAATTGCTAATCGCCTGATCGGCCGCTTCTCCGGTGTAAAGCTGCATGACTACGGCTGCTCACTAAAGGCCTACCGCAAAGAAATCCTCAACGACATGCGCCTCTATGGCGAGCTACATCGCTTTCTACCCGCACTGGCATTTATAGAAGGCGCAAGGATCACTGAAGTGAAGGTGCACCACCGTGCACGCCAATACGGCAGCAGCAAGTACGGAATCGATCGAACCTTCCGTGTGTTGATGGATCTTTTCACCGTTTGGTTTATGAAGCGCTTCCTAACCAGACCGATGTACTTCTTCGGCTTCGGTGGGCTAGTGGCAATGAGCGGGAGCCTGCTGACCAGTGCCTATCTACTAACTATCAAGCTAAATGGAGAAGACATTGGCAACCGCCCACTGCTCACCATGGCTGTGGTACTTGGCCTAACGGGAGTTCAATTGTTCTGCTTTGGACTACTAGGTGAGCTGCTGATGCGCACTTACCACGAAAGTCAAGGAAGACCGATCTACCGCATACGGGCAACGTTGCGCGGCGGCGGAACATCCTGAATTTTCACCGCACGCGATTTACCTCGATAGCGTTCAAGAGCTGTCGCTGCAGCAGAGACCACACGGCCATCAGAATCGTGCAGGCCTTGCCTCAGAAGGGACATAACCGACACATGACCCCAAAGACCCGCAAGGGTAACTGCCTCTAATCGTTGTTCAGGGCCTGCGGCCATAGCATCACGCAACTGGCGTTGCATGGTGAGGCGCTCAAGAGAGGTGGCCGGTGACTTCCATACCTGCTTAGGAACTGAACCAGAGTCATCCTCAGCCGCATCAGATTTAGGTTTTACCAGAGTTAGCTGTACACGATTCAAAGCAGCCACACTGCTTGCATCTGTATTACTCAGCAGAAGCTTGCGTGGGCGCTTACCAAGGCCCCAGAGCACCAAGGTAAGAGCGACAACAGCAGCACCAGCAAACAGTCCATTCATTTAGAGATGCCTCATTAAGCCGGGGTTACCGATGATGAAGTAGGAAGTGACGGATTGAACTTTTATTTCGCCAATGGGTCCTACATAGCCCTTATAGAAAGGCGATCTATACAGTAGCTATGGACCCTTTGGCTGACGCCATGACAAGTGATTTTGCTGCCACCTGGCTGCCTGCGGTATTTGTACCTCTGATAGTGCTCGTGACACCCGCGATTTTCATTGTCCTGGTAGGTCGCCATATCACAGCTACCGACTGAGCTGTAGACGCTTAACCCCCAGCCAACCGACTCCCCTAATGCCGAATGACTGACGAGAATCTGCCCCTTGGCCCCAAGAAGCTCAACGAGAAGTATCGCGACCGAGGGCACGTAGAAGCGTGGGCCGTGCAACCGCCTGCTGATCCCTGCGTCGGAAACCTAGCCACTCCAGCCAATAGTGGTTATTTCGTCAAAGCCTTAGTCAACAATCTCCCCCTCTACCGCGAAGGTATTTCTCCAAACTTCCGTGGTCTAGAAACTGGCGCCGCAATCGGCTATTTCATTTACGGCCCATTCCTTGTCATGGGACCGTTGCGTCATACCGATTTCGCCACAACCGCTGCTTTGCTAGCGACTGTTGGAGCAGTGCATATTCTCACTGCACTCTTAGTCCTATACAACGTTCCCGGCAAGGCACCTAACGTGCCACCCCCGGATGTCATTGTTAGCAACCCACCTCTCGACCTAGTCACCAGGAAAGGCTGGGCAGACTTCACTAGCGGATTTTGGCTGGGCGGTTGCGGTGGAGCCGCATTTGCATGGTTCCTATGCAACACCTTGCACATGGGACCACTGTTGCAGGTTCCGATGAATGTCTGGGCATCTTAAAAATCCCAAGAGGTCTTAACTAAAGACCAAAACAAAGACAGAAAATTGATCTAAACACCTTTTCCCGGGGCAGCATAATTGCTTCCCCGGTTTTTTTGTGCCACAAGAATGCCCAAATATGAATGATCAAATAATGAAAAGCAGTGAACCGCTCAGGTCAAAAAACAACCACCTATAAGTCTTGAAAACTCGATTTCAGAAATTCTATTGCCAGCATATTGGCAGCAAACTAACCCCAGCAATGCTCAGAAAGCGCCATAAAAGAGCTTGAGCAGCGTGTGGCAACCTAAAGGGAATTTAATACGGACGAATGAGATCAATGAATCATTAGAGATGAAGAACTTTTTTGAGATGAACATCCCTGCAGAGCAAATGAGAATGGATCCTCATCTTGGGATTCACGAAGTGAAAACTGCTTAGACTTGGAATCTGGCGAGAATCAGCAAAGCAAATCCAATCATTTATCTTGCATACATATATAAATGCATTGAATCAGAGGCAAACTAGCCAAAACAAGAGCCCCAGCGCAGCACTCATTCAATACGATCTTGCAAAAGGCTTGGACAGCTTCTAACTTTGGATCTTTTTGTTGATCCTGACTCAATCAAAAACCTGACTCCTTTTCTAGCCAATCCGAATTGACTTCATGGCTTATCACCATGGCATGAACAAATAACTAAGCCTCTTCCCAATCCAAACTCGCCACAAACAAACCAGCACATAAGGGCAATAAAAAACCCCGTCAAGCTTGACCTGACGGGGTGGATTTTTGCCGAAGTATCGACTAATTAGCAAGCAAGATGTTATCCAAACTTGCTTGATGTGGAGGCGATCACAAAGGCCCCGAAGGTGAATATGTTGCCCACTGCGAAGTGGGTCACACCAACCAAACGAGCCTGAACAATCGAGAGAGCCACTGGCTTATCACGCCAGCCAACAAGGTTGGCAATAGGCGAGCGCTGATGTGCCCAGACGAGAGTCTCAATGAGCTCCTGCCAATAACCTCTCCAGGAGATCAAGAACATGAATCCTGTTGCCCAGACCAAATGGCCGGCCAGGAACATGAATGCCCAAGGAGAAAGGTTATTGATTCCAAATGGGTTGTAACCATTGATGATCTGAGAACTATTTAGCCACAGATAATCCCTGAACCAACCCATTAAGTGGGTACTGGACTCATTGAACTGAGCCATGTTGCCCTGCCAAGCGGCAAGGTGCTTCCAGTGCCAGTAATAAGTGGCCCAAGCAATGGTGTTAAGAGCCCAGAAAATGGCCATATAGGTGGAGTCCCACGCCGAGATGTCGCAGGTGCCACCGCGACCAGGGCCATCACAAGGGAAGGAGTAGCCGAAGTCCTTTTTGTCAGGCATCAGCTTGGAACCCCTTGCATCAAGTGCACCCTTGATCAGGATCAACGCTGTGGTGTGAAGACCCAACGCAATGCCGTGATGAACCAGGAAGTCTCCTGGACCAATCGGCATGAAGTTGGTGACTTCAGGACTGGCGTTAACCAGATCCATCCAATAGTGATCGCCAGGCATGCCATTGGCAGCCATGGTTGCAGCACTAGTTGAATTGGCAAGCAATACGTCGATGCCGTACATCACCTTGCCGCTTGCTGCCTGAAGGAACTGGGCAAAGATGGGTTCCACCAAGATCTGCTTCTCGGGAGTACCGAAAGCAATCACCACATCGTTGTGGAGATACAGCGCCAAGGTATGGAAACCGAGGAGCATGCAAACCCAACTCAAGTGGCTGATCAGTGCTTCTTTAGTTTCTAAGACCCGAGCAAGAGCATTGTTCTTGTTGGCCTCAGGGTCATAATCACGAACGAAGAAGATCGCACCGTGAGAGAAGGCACCGCACATCAAGAAGATGGCGATGTACTGATGGTGGGTATAAAGCGCTGCCTGAGTTGTGTAGTCCTGCGCAATGAAGGCATACGAAGGCAAGGCGCCCATGTGATGAGCAACCAAACTGCTTGCCGTTCCTAGACAGGCAAGAGCCAGTCCAAGTTGGAAGTGCAGTGAGTTGTTGATCGTCTCGGAGATCCCGTTGTGATTAAGGCTGAAGTGGCCAATCTTTTCCCGGAATCCATTCTTATGTGGATCATTGGGGTGATCAGTGTTGTGACCATCGGTGATCTCCTTAAAGGTGTGACCAATACCGAAACCGTTTCGGTACATATGGCCACCGATGATCATCAATACACCAATCGCCAAGTGGTGATGGGCAATGTCAGTTAGCCAAATCGCACCACTCTGTGGATGTACACCACCAAGGAAGGTGAGGATGGCAGTTCCAGCACCCTCTGAAGTGCCAAATACCTGATTCAAGGAATCAGGATTCTGTGCATAAGCACCCCAATTTCCTGTGAAGAATGGGGTTAAACCTTCAGGGTGAGGAAGAACTGATAGCCAGTTGTCCCAACCGACATGCTGACCACGGGACTCTGGAATGGCCACGTGAATCAGGTGAGCGGTCCAAGCGATGTTGGTAAAACCGAACAGCACTGCGAGGTGATGATTCATCATCGCCTCGGCGTTCTTGAACCAAGCCAGTGAAGGACGGAACCTTGGCTGCAAATGCAACCAACCACCAAACAAGAGCCAGGCCACCAGGATGTCAATCCAAATAGCACCCTGATAAAGCTCGGTGTTGGTGCGCATACCGATGGTGTACCACCAGTGGTACAGACCGGAATAGCAAAGGTTCACCGGACGAGATGCACCCGCTTGGGTCAAAGCATCAGTGATGCCTTGACCAAAGTGAGGATCCCAAATTGCGTGAGCGATAGGGCGAACATTCTGTGGGTCGGCGACCCACTGTTCGAAGTTGCCCTGCCAGGCGATATGGAACAGGTTTCCTGCAACCCATAGGCCGATAACAGCAAGATGACCGAAATGGGTTGAGAACAGCTTTTGATAAAGCCGTTCTTCGGTCATGCCGTCGTGGCTCTCGAAGTCGTGAGCCGTGGCAATGCCGTACCAAATACGGCGGGTTGTAGGGTCCTGTGCCAGACCCTGGCTGAACGAAGGAAATTTCGTTCCATGTGGGGAAAGGTCAGGAAAGGTCAGCCGAGCCCAAGAAGGCGGGCGTGGAAGAAAGCCCAGGTGGTCACAATGCCACCGAACAGGAAGTGGGTTACACCAACTGCACGGCCCTGTGTGATTGAAAGGGCA
>MPLX02004678.1_pt1 | contig 17914 bp, 16 predicted proteins | sample 1617341 | NCBI WGS metagenome assembly MPLX02 (sample SAMN05944804, study PRJNA350692) | marine metagenome | biome: marine; feature: ODZ; material: water; isolation source: 120 m water sample filtered on 0.2 um supor filter | place: Pacific Ocean | collected 2012-04-08 | depth 120m m | reverse complement strand
CGACCAATCTCAATGGTAATTTTTCTAAGTTATATCCACTTAAGGCACGCTCTTGAAGCAGGTTTAGTATTTCTCGTTGTGATGCGCTTAGCTCTCATATCTCTCGACAAAGCTTCGGGCTGCGATTTGTCATCATCATCGTGACAAGGGTGCCGTGCAATATCCGTACAAAATCCGTACAAACAGCCCATAACAACGCATCGCAGCCCGACGGCACGCGTTGCTGTTTTCTGAGCATTTGGCTATCGGCTGCCATGCAAAAATAGGTTATTCCTAGGCCTGTCACGCCAGAGGTCGCGGATTTGAGTCCCGTCGCTCCCGCCACGAAGTTCCCAGAAAATTGATATTTTTTACTTAATCCCAAGGTTTGCTAAATGTGGGCGAATAGGCCCTCGTCCATCTCTGCTTGCGTTTTCTACTATTTCAAGCACCTCAGCCGATTCTAATTTAGTCAACTGCGTGTTGTTATCTTCTGAAGTTCTTGCTATGCGCTCGTCATGCTGCCATGCGGCTATATTTTTAGTCGCCGATTTTCACAAACCAGCTTGACAGCTGGGAGAACAATGAGATCGATACGCTATGTTGGAAATTACCTATAAACGGTGGGGCCGACAATTAACCGCTCAGACAAACATGAGCCGGGAGCAGCATCCATGAGAACGATGCAAGAGCATCCGTTGCGCTATGTCCTTGCCAATGAGATTCATGATCGCCCCTTTCCAGATATCGGCGCGCCTGAACAGGCATCCTATTTGGTCCTGTTCTCCTCGGAGGACACGCGGCAGGCGGACCGCAAGCACCTGCTTGCCCTGTGTGAACGGTATGGCAGCGACCGCCCGCCCAAGGACGCCAGTCACTTTGCCGTCGATCTCGGATCATTCAAATTGAAGTGGGAGCGCCACTCCGAGTTCACGGCCTATACCTTCTTTCACCGCGGCGAGTTCGCGCGGCCATTCGCCGAGCCGCCCGTAAGGCTCGTGCCGAAGGAGTGGCTGAGTGCCATGCCCGGCGAACTTATCTACGCGGTCCACCTGGCCGTGGAGCCCGGTTCGGCGCCTGAGCGCACGGTGGACGATTTATCGGAATTCTTTGTCACCGAGGACCTTTGCTCCAGCTACGTCGGCAACCGCGCTGCCCAGTTGTGGACCGACTTCCGAATCCACGAGGACGGCTTCGGCCGCATACTGATCAGCGATATGCACCTCGCCCATGGCCAAGCCGGCCGCCTCGCCCAACGGCTTCTGGAAATTGGAACTTACCGGACGATGGCACTGTTGGCCTTACCGCTGGCGCGGGAGAATGGGCCCACGATAATGAATATCGACCATCGCCTCGCCGAGCTCACCCAGCGCATAAATGATCTCGATGGGCTCGAAGAAGAGCGCCAGCTTCTCGACAACCTAATGCGCTTGTCCGGCGAGATCGAGGCCATTGCCGCGTCCACGGTGTACCGCTTCAGCGCCACGGAGGCGTACTATCCGCTGGTCGGGGCTCGTCTCGCTAAGCTTCGTGAAGAACGTGTCAAAGGGCATTCCAGTTTGGGCGATTTCCTGGACCGACGCCTTGGACCCGCCACGCGTACCTGCCAATCCATCGCTGCGCGCCAGGAAATGTTGGCGCGGCGGGTGGCTCGTGCTGCCAATCTGCTGCGCACGCGCATTGACATCACCCTGGAGCGACAGAACCGCGACCTCCTGGCCTCCATGAACAGGCGGGCGCGCTTGCATTTGCGCCTGCAAAAAACCGTCGAGGCTTTGTCAGTGGCGGCCATAACTTATTACTTGGTTAGCTTGGTAGGATACGCCCTCTCAGGACTTAGTTCGACGGGGGTCGAGGTCGATGTGGGGTTGGTGCGGGGGCTCTCCATTCCTCTACTTGCCGCGCTCGCGTGGTTCGGCATGCATCGGGCGCGGCGCGCTATACTTGGCGAGGGCACCCAAGAGGACGGCGAGTGATCGCGTGACGGGGCCATTGGCGTGAACCGTAGGTAGCGGAAACCGCGCCGGCGAAACTTGGGCCAGGAGCATGAGAAGATTGTGTCATTGGTAATCTGGCCGGCCTGTGTGACGAGATCTTGGAGCCGATCCGCAACGCATTCGGGCTGTCGTTCTCGCCGCCGTCGGGATACCGTTGTGATTATTCGGTAAACATGTGCGGTTTAGGGGGTAACAGACTGATGAAAAGCCGTTGATCCAACCATTCGACTTTATTTTGAAAAAAATCCAATGAAGACTTGGTTCAATCGCTGTTCCTTCCACGCTTTCCTCGATAGGTGTCATTTCCCCGATTTGCGACAGAAATCCTTTCCGCGCCATTGCAGCTGGAGAGAGAAGCCGTTATAGGATTGGGTGCCTCGCGGCAACAGTATCGCCGGAGACGCTTGGGAGGCTTGCAGCCGTGGACGATCTTTTAAGAGAATACCTGCCAATCCTGATGTTTTTAGCCGTGGCCGCCGGTCTTGCCGCGGTAATCGTGATTGCTTCCATGTTGGTTGTGCCCAGCCATCCTGACGCGGAAAAGCTTTCGGCCTACGAATGCGGGTTCGAAGCTTTTGATGACGCGCGTGGCCGTTTCGATGTGCGCTTTTATCTGGTCGCCATTCTTTTTATCATTTTCGATCTGGAAGTCGCGTTCCTGTTTCCCTGGGCGGTCTCGCTTGGAAAGATCGGCTTGCTGGGTTTCTGGTCCATGATGATCTTCCTGGGCATCCTGACCATCGGCTTCATTTATGAGTGGAAAAAAGGCGCGCTGGAATGGGAATAAACGAATCTGGTGCGGCTTCTTCGCGGACCGGTCTTGTGGTAGAAGGGCAGAACGCGTCTTTCGCCGAATTTTCCGATGAACTGGCGGACAGAGGTTACGTCACCGCGCAATTGGACAAGGTGGTGAATTGGGCCCGTACCGGCTCGCTCTGGCCTATGACCTTTGGTTTGGCTTGTTGCGCGGTGGAGATGATCCATGCCTACATGCCCCGCTATGATCTGGACCGCATGGGCGTGGTGCCGCGCGCGTCACCCAGACAATCCGATGTGATCATTGTCGCGGGGACCTTGACCAACAAGATGGCGCCGGCCCTGCGCAAGGTCTACGACCAGATGCCGGAGCCGCGCTATGTCATCTCCATGGGCAGTTGCGCCAACGGCGGTGGCTATTACCATTATTCCTATTCTGTGGTGCGTGGCTGTGACCGGATCATTCCGGTCGATATCTATGTCCCTGGTTGCCCACCGACAGCGGAGGCGCTGGTCTATGGCATTCTGCAATTGCAGAAGAAGATCCGCCGCACCGGCACCTTCTTACGATAACTGGCTTACGAGGCGGATTGAAAGATATGGCGGACGATGGCGCATTGCAGGATTTGGGTCAGCATATCGCTGCCGTTTTGGCGGATCAGGTCATCGAGGCCTCGGTGGCTCATGGCGAGTTGATAATCACGGCCCGGGCGGAGCAAATTATCAAGGTCGTGACTTTCCTGCGCGATGATCCGCAATGTCTGTTCAAGGTGATGGTAGATATTTGTGGCATCGATTTCCCGGAACGGCCAAAACGGTTTGAGGTTGTCTACAATTTCCTTTCCCTGGTGCATAATCAACGCGTCCGGGTCAAGGTGGATGCCGATGACCAAACACCCGTGCCCTCGATAACCAGTCTGCATAATTCAGCCAACTGGTTCGAGCGGGAGGTCTGGGACATGTACGGCGTGATGTTTGATGACCACCCGGATCTACGCCGGTTGTTGACTGACTATGGTTTCGAGGGTCATCCCCTGCGCAAGGATTTTCCCCTGACCGGCTTTGTTGAGGTGCGCTATGACGACGAGCGCAAGCGGGTGGTCTATGATCCGGTTAAGCTGCCCCAGGAATTCCGTAAATTTGATTTCCTCTCGCCGTGGGAGGGCGCGGCCGCCGTGCCCGCCGTTTTACCCGGCGACGAAAAAGCAGACGGGCAGGAGCCCAGCTAATGGCTGAAGTCGATATCAAGAACATGACCCTGAACTTCGGGCCCCAGCATCCGGCGGCCCATGGGGTGCTGCGCCTGGTAATGGAGCTGGACGGCGAAGTCATCGACCGTTGCGATCCGCATATTGGCCTGCTGCACCGGGGCACGGAAAAGCTGATCGAATATAAGACCTACCAACAGGCAATTCCCTACTTCGACCGCCTGGACTATGTCTCGCCCATGTCGATGGAGCACGCCTATGTGCTGGCCATTGAAAAGCTGCTGGGCTTGGATGTGCCGGCCCGTGGTCAGGCGGTTCGGGTGCTGTTTTCGGAAATCACCCGCATTCTGAACCATATTCTGAACGTGACCTCGCATGCCATGGACGTTGGCGCCGTGACGCCGGCGCTATGGGGCTATGAAGAGCGCGAGCGGATGATGGAGTTTTACGAAGGCGTCTGTGGTGCGCGCATGCATGCCAACTATTTCCGGGTCGGCGGTGTGCATCAGGATATGCCGGCGGGCATGGCGACGGATATCGCCGAATATATGGATAGTCTGCTCAAGTATCTCGACGATATGGAAACCCTGTTGACGGAAAACCGTATCTTCAAGCAGCGTAATATCGATATCTCGGTGATCAGCCCGGATGAGGCCATGGACTGGGGCTTTTCCGGTGTCATGCTGCGTTGCACCGGGCTGCCGTGGGATCTGCGTAAGTCACAGCCCTATGACGGCTACGAGAAATATGATTTCGACATCCCCGTGGGCAAGAATGGCGACTGTTACGATCGCTACCTTTGCCGGGTAGAGGAAATGCGTCAATCGATCCGGATTATCAGACAGGTTTTGGAAACCCTGCCCGATGGCCCCGTCGCCAGCACGGACCGCAAGGTCGTCGCCCCGGCGCGGGCCGAGATGAAGCAATCCATGGAAGCCTTGATCCATCACTTCAAACTTTACACCGAAGGTTTCAAGGTACCGCCGGGCGAGACCTATACGGCGATTGAGGCGCCCAAGGGCGAGTTCGGCGTTTATTTGGTGGCGGATGGCTCCAACATGCCCTACCGCTGCAAGATCCGCTCGCCGGGCTATGTTCATCTGGCAGCTCTGGATCATCTATGCAAAGGTCATTTGTTGGCCGATTCCGTGGCCGTTATCGGCAGCCTAGATATTGTGTTTGGTGAGATCGATCGATGAAGCGCGTACCCGCACCCAACGAAATTCAGCCCGACAGCTTTGCATTCACGCCGGAAAATCTGGAAAAGGCCAAACAGCATATCGCCAAGTATCCGCCACGGCGGCAAGCCTCCGCTGTGATGCCGCTGTTGGATTTGGCCCAGCGTCAACACGAGAACTGGTTGCCGCGCGCGGCCATGGATGCGGTGGCTGAGATGTTGGAGATGCCGCGTATCCGGGTTTACGAGGTCGCCACCTTTTATACCATGTACAACCTCGCTCCCGTGGGTGAGCATTTTGTCCAAGTTTGCACGACGACGCCATGTTGGCTGCGCGGTTCGGACGATGTGGTTTCCGCCTGCAAATCCAAAACCGGTGTTGAGTTGGGCGAGACCACGGCGGACAGAAAGTTTACCGTGATCGAGGTGGAATGCCTGGGCGCGTGTGCCAACGCGCCGATGATGCAGATTAATGATGCCTATTACGAAGACCTAACGGCGGAGAGCACGGCCGCCGTGCTGGATGCTCTGGCCAAGGGCGAAAAACCGAAAGCGGGACCGCAAAGCGGACGCCGTGGCTCGGAACCGGCCGGCGGGCCGACCACCCTGCAAGACTATATAGGGGACGGCTAATGCTGCGCGACGAAGACCGGATTTTCACCAATCTGTATGGTTTTCAAGATTGGCGTCTCGAAGGCGCGTGCAAGCGCGGTGATTGGGATAATACCAAGGCCATTCTGGATAAGGGCCCTGATGCCATTGTCGACGAGATCAAGGCCTCGGGACTGCGGGGACGGGGCGGGGCGGGCTTTCCCACCGGTCTGAAATGGTCGTTCATGCCTAAGGAATCCGACGGCAAGCCCACTTATCTGGTGGTCAACGCCGATGAGGGCGAGCCCGGCACCTGCAAGGACCGGGAATTGATGCGTCACGATCCCCATAAACTTGTCGAAGGTTGCCTGGTTGCCGGTTTCGCCATGCGCGCCTCGGCCGCCTACATTTATATTCGTGGTGAATTCTTTCTCGAAGCCAATAATTTGGAGGCGGCGGTTCAGGAAGCCTACGACGCAGGGCTGATCGGCGCCAATGCCTGCGGTTCCGGCTACAGCTTTGATGTCTTTGTCCATCGCGGTGCCGGCGCCTATATCTGCGGCGAGGAAACCGCTCTGATCGAAAGCCTGGAAGGCAAGAAGGGCCAGCCGCGCCTAAAACCGCCGTTCCCGGCGGGCGTTGGCGTCTGGGGCCGGCCAACGACCGTGAACAATGTGGAATCCATTGCCGTCTCGCCCACCATCATGCGGCGCGGAGCCAGTTGGTTCGCCGGCCTGGGCCGCGAAAACAATACCGGCACCAAGGTGTTTTCCATCTCGGGCCATGTGGAGCGGCCTTGCAATGTGGAAGAGGAAATGTCTATTCCGCTGAAAGAGTTGATCGAGAAGCATGCGGGCGGCGTGCGCGGCGGTTGGGCCAATCTGCTGGCGATTATCCCTGGCGGTTCCTCAGTTAGGATGCTGCCGAAGTCTATCTGCGACACGGTACTGATGGATTTCGATTCGCTTAGCGCCGAGAAATCCGGCCTGGGCACGGCGGCGGTGATCGTGATGGATAAATCCACCGATCTGGTCCGCGCCATTGCCCGGCTGTCACAGTTTTACGCGCATGAATCATGCGGCCAGTGCACGCCCTGCCGGGAAGGTACCGGTTGGATGTGGCGGATCATGGAGCGCCTGGCCACGGGTGAGGCGGATGTGGCCGAGATCGACATTCTGTTGGAAGTCAGCACCCAGATCGAGGGGCATACGATCTGCGCCCTGGGTGATGCGGCGGCGTGGCCAATTCAAGGTTTGATGCGGCATTTCCGGCCCATGGTCGAGGAACGCATCATGCGACGTAAGAATAAACAGCCGGCTGCGGCGTAGCGGAAGCGACAGTTAAGGACGTCTAGAAAAATGCCCACGCTGACCATCGACGGCCAGGAAATCACGGTCGAAGCCAATACCACGGTGCTGCAGGCAGCCGAGGAACTTGGAATTGAAATTCCCCGCTTCTGCTATCATGACCGCCTATCCATTGCCGGCAATTGCCGCATGTGTCTGGTCGAGATGGAGAAGGCGCCGAAGCCCATTGCATCCTGCGCCATGCCCGTGGGCGAGGGCATGGTGATCCATACCAATTCACCGGTGGCGGAAAAGGCCCGCAAGGGCGCCATGGAATTCCTGTTGATCAATCACCCCCTCGATTGCCCGATCTGCGACCAAGGCGGCGAATGTGATTTGCAGGACCAGGCCGTGTCCTACGGCAAGGGCGACAGCCGCTTTGGCGAGCACAAGCGCGCGGTTAAGGACAAATACCTTGGGCCTTTAATCGCGACCACCATGACCCGCTGCATTACTTGTACCCGCTGCGTCCGCTTTGCGACCGAGATCGCGGGCGTTGAGGAATTGGGCGCGACCTTCCGGGGTGAAGCGACCGAGATCAGCACCTATGTGGAAGAGGCCTTGACCTCAGAGCTGTCGGGCAATCTGGCTGACGTCTGCCCGGTCGGCGCCCTTACCCATCAGGCCTATGCCTATAGCTCCCGGCCTTGGGAGCTGCGCAAGACGGAAAGTATTGATGTGCATGACGCGGTTGGCAGCAATATCCGCATTGATTGCCGGGGCGCGGAGATCATGCGCATCCTGCCACGCCTACACGAAGACATTAACGAGGAATGGCTCTCTGACCGCTCCCGCTACGCCTCCGATGGCCTGGCGCTGCAGCGCCTGGATAAACCTTATGTCCGCGTTGACGGCAAGTTAACGCCGGCAAGTTGGGAAACCGCCTTTGCCGCGATCAAGGCTAAGATTGACGGACTGGGGGATGGCGCGGGTGGGCGCATGGCGGCCATCGCCGGCGATATGGCGGATGTGGAAGCCATGTTGGCCCTCAAGGAAATGTTCACCGCTTTGGGCTCAGCCAATTTGGATTGCCGTCAGGACGGCGCCAAAATAGAGGGCCGGCACCGCGGCGGCTATATCTTCAACAGCTCCATCGCGGGGATTGAGGACGCGGACGCTCTGTTATTGGTTGGCTGTAATCCACGCACGGAAGCAACACTGGTCAATGCCCGCATCCGCAAGCGCTGGCTGGTAGGTGGTTTCCCCGTTGGCGTGATCGGCGGCGTCGATGGTCCGGGCACGGATCTGACTTACAAATACGACTATCTGGGCGCCGGCCCCGCGACCCTGGCCGAGGTTGCCGATGGCATTAACGCCTTCGCCAAGGTGCTGGGGGATGCCGAACGGCCGATGATCATTGTGGGTAGCGGTGCGCTGGCCCGGGATGATGGCGCAGCGGTGCTGGATCTGGCCCGCAAGGTGGCTGAAGGCACGGGCATGATCGGTGCTGAGTGGAACGGCTTCAACGTGCTGCACCGGGCGGCATCGCGGGTCGGCGGTTTGGACCTGGGCTTCCTACCCGGTGACGGCGGCCGGGACGTGGCGAGCATCGTTGATGGCGCGAGCAAGAACGAGGTTGACCTGCTTTGGCTGCTGGGTGCAGACGAAATCGACATGGCCGCCCTGGGCAACACCTTCGTGGTCTATCAAGGCCATCACGGCGACGCGGGTGCTCATCGGGCGGATGTTATTCTGCCGGGTGCGGCTTACACCGAAAAAGACGCGACCTGGGTCAATACCGAGGGCCGGGTCCAGCATGGCCGTCGGGCCGCTTATCCGCCGGGCGATGCGCGGGAAGATTGGACCATATTGCGGGCCTTCTCGGCGCTGTTGGGGCAGCCACTGCCCTATGATAGCTTGGCGCAGTTAAGGGTTCACATGGCTGAAGCCGTGCCGGGCTTGGGTGCTATTGACGAGGCCGCATCGAGCGCGATGGGTGCTTTTGGAATGGCGGGTGATTTGGGCGCAAACGCCTTTGAAAGTCCGATCAATGATTATTATATGGCCAACGTAATCTGCCGGGCCTCCGCCGTGATGGCGGAATGCAGCCGGCTTTATACTGGCGCGGGCGGCTCGGGAGAGGCGACGGGTACCAATGGCTGAATTCTGGTCCATATATCTGCTGCCGGGCATTATCATCCTGGCGCAAATACTGGCGATCATCGTACCGCTGTTGTTGTGCGTCGCGATGGTGACCTATTACGAGCGCAAGATCATGGCGGCGATGCAATTGCGCATGGGCCCCAATGTGGTCGGCCCGTTTGGCTTGCTGCAGGCCTTTGCAGACGGCGCTAAACTATTCTTCAAGGAAACCGTGTTGCCCACATCGGCCAACAAGGTCGTCTTCCTGATCGCGCCGATGATTACCTTCCTGCTGTCCCTGGTGGCCTGGGCAGTGATACCGTTTGATGACGGCGTTGTTGTTTCCGACATCAACGTTGGCATCCTCTACCTGTTCGCCATATCTTCGCTCGGTGTTTATGGCATCGTCATGGCGGGTTGGGCCTCGAACTCAAAATATCCTTTTCTTTCGGCCCTGCGGTCGGCGGCGCAGATGGTCAGTTATGAAGTTTCCATCGGCTTCGTGATTATCACTGTTTTGCTGTGCGTTGGCTCTTTGAACGTATCGGATGTGGTCCGCGCGCAGGCGGAAGGCGTATGGTTCTTTATACCGCTGTTCCCGATGTTCGTGATCTTTTTCATCTCTGCCCTGGCCGAAACCAACCGTCATCCCTTCGATCTGCCGGAGGCGGAGGCGGAGTTGGTGGCCGGCTATCAGGTAGAATATTCCTCCATGGCCTTCGCGCTGTTCTTTCTGGGCGAATACGCCAACATGATACTGATGTCGGGTCTGACCGCAATCCTGTTCCTCGGCGGTTGGCTACCACCCTTTGATATCGCCCCGTTTAACTGGATCCCCGGACCGATTTGGTTCTTCCTGAAAATCGCGGCCCTGTTGTTCGTCTTCGTCTGGGTCCGGGCAACCTTGCCGCGCTACCGCTATGACCAATTGATGCGCCTTGGCTGGAAAGTGTTCCTGCCGTTCTCCCTGTTCTGGGTGGCGTTGACGGCGGGCGTATTGGTGGCCTTTGATTTGGTGCCGAACACATGAGTTTCATGAAACAACACATTCGCGCCCTGCTGCTGTGGGAAATTGTCGAGGGCATGGCGTTGACCTTCAGCTACATGTTCCGCAAGCGGGTGACTGTGAACTATCCTTACGAAAAGGGTCCGCTTAGCCCCCGTTTTCGTGGTGAACATGCGCTGCGCCGCTATCCCAATGGCGAAGAACGCTGCATTGCCTGCAAACTATGCGAAGCGATTTGCCCGGCGCAGGCTATCACGATCGAATCGGAACCGCGCGGCGATGGCTCCCGGCGGACCACACGCTATGATATCGACATGACCAAATGCATCTATTGCGGCTATTGCCAGGAAGCCTGCCCGGTGGATGCCATCGTGGAGGGCCCGAATTTCGAGTTTGCCACGGAAAGCCGTGAAGAATTGTACTACGACAAGGCCAAGCTGCTGGCCAACGGCGATCGTTGGGAACGCGAAATCGCGGCTAATATTGTCGCCGATGCGCCATATCGCTAGGCCGGAAAAAGAAGTCCGAGATGAAGATATATACGACAAAAATGGATAAGCGGTCATGATTATTCAGGGACTGACATTCTATATGTTCGCGGCGATAGCCGTGGGCGCGGGCGCCATGGTGGTATTGGCACGCAATCCGGTGCATTCGGTGCTGTTCCTGATCCTGACCTTCTTCACTACCGCCGGCCTGTTCGTGCTGATCGGGGCGGAGTTCTTGGCCATGATCCTGGTAGTGGTTTATGTGGGCGCCGTCGCCGTGCTGTTCATGTTCGTGGTGATGATGCTGGATATCAACTTCGTAGAGATGCGCGAGGGTTTCCTGCAGTTAATGCCTGTCGGCGTCTTAGTGGCTATTATCCTGCTGACCGAGTTGCTGATGATCCTCGGCACGGCCTCAATATCGCCCGAAATCATGGCGGGCACCGAATCGATTCCGGATTTGGCAGATCGCCAGAACACCGCTGCCCTGGGTGATGTGATCTATACCAAATATATCTACCTCTTCGAGGCCGCTGGCATGATCCTGTTGATTGCCATGATCGGCGCCATCGTGCTGACCCACCGTCAGCGTCCGGGCGTTCGGAAACAAGTCATCTCCAAGCAGTTGGCCCGTACCCGTGCCGAATCGGTGGAATTGAAAAAAGTACAACCGGGCCAGGGTATATAGGTGCGCATGTGATGGCATTTCTTGAAATTGGCCTCGGCCATTACCTGACCCTGGCGGCGATACTGTTCACCATCGGCGTGTTTGGAATTTTTCTGAACCGCAAGAACGTCATCATCATTTTAATGTCGATCGAGTTGATGCTGCTGGCGGTGAATATCAACCTGATTGCTTTCTCGGCCTTTCTGAACGATCTGGTGGGGCAGATTTTCGCCCTGTTCGTGTTGACCGTGGCGGCCGGCGAGGCGGCTATCGGCCTAGCCATCCTGGTGGTGTATTTCCGCAACCGCGGCACCATCGAAGTCGAAGATATCAACCTGATGAAGGGCTGAGCGTTAGATGTATCACGCCATCGTCTTTCTTCCACTTCTGGCGTTCCTGATCGTTGGCACGTTCGGGCGTGTTTTTGGCGACAAGCCATCGCAATGGATCACCTGCGGCGCGGTCATCGCCTCAGCTATATTGTCGCTGGTGGCATTCTGGCAGGTCGCACTGGGCGGTAATCCGGTCAAGGTCGAGATCGCCAGCTGGATCGTCTCGGGCACCCTCGATGTTTCCTGGGCTCTACGTATTGATGCCCTGACTGCCGTGATGTTGGTGGTAGTCAACGGCGTGTCGGCGCTGGTGCATGTGTATTCCATCGGCTACATGTCTCACGATCCGCACAAACCGCGCTTCATGGCCTATCTGTCGTTGTTCACCTTCGCCATGTTGATGCTGATCACTTCGGATAATTTCCTGCAAATGTTCTTCGGCTGGGAAGGTGTCGGGTTGGCGTCATACCTGTTGATCGGTTTTTGGTATCACAAGCCGTCCGCCAATGCCGCTGCGATCAAGGCTTTCCTGGTCAACCGGGTCGGTGATTTTGGTTTCGGCCTGGGCATCATGGCGACCTTCATGGTCTTTGGCTCAATCGATTTTAACACCGTGTTCGCCGCCGCGCCTGATCAGGTTGGCAAGACCTTCCATTTCCTCAGCTGGGAATGGGATGTGATGACCACCATCTGCATCCTGCTGTTCATCGGCGCCATGGGTAAATCAGCCCAAGTGCCCTTGCATACCTGGTTGCCTGACGCCATGGAGGGGCCGACGCCGGTCAGCGCCCTGATCCATGCTGCGACCATGGTCACCGCCGGTGTGTTCCTGGTGGCGCGCTGTTCGCCGATGTTTGAATTCTCGCCCACTGCCTTGGTCGTGGTGACCGTGGTTGGTGGCAGCACCGCGTTTTTTGCCGCCACGGTGGGTTTGGTGCAGAACGATATCAAGCGGGTGATCGCCTACTCCACCTGCAGCCAGCTTGGCTACATGTTCTTCGCCCTGGGCGTTGGCGCCTATCCGGTGGCTATTTTCCACCTTTTCACGCATGCCTTTTTCAAGGCGCTGTTGTTCCTCGGCTCCGGCTCGGTCATTCACGCCATGTCGGAGGAGCAGGACATGCGGCGTATGGGCGGCATCTTCAAATATGTGCCGCAGACCGCCATTCTGATGTGGGTTGGTTCTCTGGCTCTTGCCGGGCTGCCGATCTTCGCCGGTTTCTATTCCAAGGATGCCATTTTGGAATCCGCCTTTGCCGCGCACACGGGCGCTGGCGATTATGCCTTCTATCTGGGTTTGGCGGCGGCGGTGATGACCGCGTTCTATTCCTGGCGCCTGTTGTTTATGACTTTCCATGGCATACCGCGGGCCAGCCAGGCGGTAATGAGCCATGTGCATGAATCGCCACTGGTCATGTTGATGCCGTTATATTTCCTGGCCGCAGGTTCGATCCTATCCGGCATTTTGTTCGTGCATTATTTTGTTGGCGACGGCCATCAAGCATTTTGGGGCCAGGCAATTTTCATGGCTGAGGGGAACGACATTCTCGAATCCTTCCATCATGTGCCCATTTGGGTGAAGGTCGCGCCGATAGCTGCCGGCGTCTTCGGTATCTTTGTCGCCTGGCTGTTCTATATCCGGAACCAAGATCTACCCGCCAAGCTCGCAAAGTTGCATTACCCCCTGTACCTGTTCCTGCTCAACAAGTGGTATTTCGATGAACTGTATGACCTGATTCTCGTCAACCCCGCGAAATGGCTTGGCCGACTGCTGTGGAAGGGGGGCGATGGTAAGATCATCGACGGCTTCGGGCCGGATGGCATCGCGGCCACGGTGATGAACCTGGCGCGCCGGGCCTCCGCGCTGCAAAGCGGCTATCTCTATCATTACGCCTTCGCCATGCTGATCGGCGCCGTAGTCCTTGTCACCTGGTATTATACCTCTACCGGCGGGGGGCACTGAGCATGGGTGACTGGCCCCTCTTAAGTCTCGCGACCTTCCTACCGTTGGCGGGCGCCGGTTTCATCTTCCTCTTCGCCCAGGGCGGCGACGAGGCGGCGGACCGTAACGCCAAGGGCGTGGCCTTGATGACCACGCTGCTGACCTTCCTGATCAGCCTGGTGATCTGGGCCAATTTTGAGAACGGCACGGCCAACTTTCAATTCGTGGAACGCCGCGTCTGGCTGGGCGGTAATATCGATTATTCCCTGGGCGTGGACGGCATTTCCATGCTGTTCGTGGTTCTGACCGCTTTCCTAATGCCGATCTGTATCTTGGCATCCTGGCGCTCCATCACCATGCGGGTGCGGGAATATATGATCGCCTTCCTGATGCTGGAATGCATGATGATCGGCGTCTTCTGCGCCTTGGATTTTGTGCTGTTCTATCTGTTCTTCGAAGGCGGCCTGATCCCCATGTTCCTGATTATCGGGGTCTGGGGCGGCGAGAGGCGGGTGTATTCTTCGTTCAAGTTCTTCCTGTACACCCTGCTGGGTTCGGTGCTGCTGCTGCTAGCCCTGATCTATATGTATTTCGAGGCCGGGACGACCGATATCCCAGCCCTAATGGCGCATGGCTTCACGGCGGAGGCACAGACCTGGTTGTGGCTGGCGTTCTTTGCTTCCTTCGCGGTGAAGATGCCTATGTGGCCGGTGCATACCTGGCTGCCCGATGCCCATGTGGAGGCGCCGACCGCCGGCTCGGTCATCCTGGCCGGCGTGCTGCTTAAAATGGGCGGCTACGGCTTCCTCCGCTTCTCGCTGCCCATGCTGCCCTTAGCCTCGGACCAGTTTGTGCCATTGGTGTTCGCGCTGTCCGTGGTGGCGGTGATCTATACTTCTCTGGTCGCTCTGATGCAGGAGGACATGAAAAAGCTAATCGCCTATTCCTCCGTGGCGCACATGGGTTTTGTGACCATCGGCATCTTCACTTTCAATACCCAGGGCATCGAGGGCGGCATTTTCCAAATGCTTAGCCACGGCATTGTTTCAGCCGCCTTGTTCCTATGTGTTGGGGTTATTTACGACCGCATCCATTCCCGCGAGATCGCCCGCTATGGCGGCCTGGTGAACCGGATGCCGGTCTATGCCTTCACCTTCATGATCTTCATGCTGGCATCAGTTGGCTTGCCGGGCACGGCGGGTTTTGTCGGCGAAATCCTGGTCCTTATCGGGGTCTATCAAGTTAATACCTGGGTTGCCGCCTTAGCCGCTCTGGGCGTGATTTTGGGGGCCGCCTACATGTTGTGGCTCTATCGCCGCACGGTCTTTGGTGAATTGGAAAAGGATGACCTGAAACAGATACTGGATATGAACAGCCGCGAAATTGCCTTCTTCGCCCCGCTGTTAATTCTGGCCATTGCCATGGGCATCTATCCCGGACCATTCCTGGATGTCATGCATGTTACGGTCGATAATTTGATCCAACAATACCAGACGGCGATACAGGTCGCGGCGGATGGCGCCGCCCTGCCGCAACTGGCCGCGAAATAGGGAAGCCGCAGCATGGCCAACGCACACGATTACGCCACGGCAGCGCCTGAGATTTTTCTGGCGGTTTCAGCCATGGTGCTTTTGATGCTCGGGGTTTTTCGGGGCGACCAATCTACCAAACTGCTGTCCTGGCTGGCGGTTGCGGCATTCGCCGCAACCCTTTTGATGGTTCTGCGCGCGCCGGCGGAAAGCAGTGTCAGTTTCGCTGGTATGTATGTCGCGGATGATTTCACGGCGTTTGTTAAAATCTTGGTACTGATTGCCGCCGCTGGCGGCTTGATCTTGTCGCTTGGCTATATCAAGGAAGAAGGGATGAGCCGGTTCGAATATCCGGTTCTGTTCGTCCTGGCTACGCTGGGCATGCTGATGATGATCTCCGCCAACGATCTTATCGCGCTGTATATGGGGATCGAGTTGCAAAGCCTCGCGCTCTATGTGGTCGCCGCCTTCAAGCGGGACAGCCTGCGTTCGACTGAGGCGGGGCTGAAGTATTTCGTCCTGGGCGCTCTGTCGTCAGGCATGCTGCTGTACGGCTGTTCCCTGATCTACGGCTTCACGGGGGCCACGGGCTTCAATGCCATCGCCGTCGCCATTAAGGGGCAGGAGCATGCCTCCATCGGCTTGATCGTGGGTATTGTATTCCTTTGCGCGGGCCTAGCTTTCAAGGTTTCCGCCGTGCCGTTCCATATGTGGACGCCGGACGTCTATGAAGGCGCGCCGACGCCGGTCACGGCCTTTTTCGCCGTGGCGCCGAAGATTGCCGCCATGGCACTGTTTATGCGGGCCTTGATCGTGCCTTTTGTGGCGATCAGTGCCGATTGGCAGCAAATCATCATTGTTATCTCCGTTGCCTCCATGCTGCTGGGGGCCTTTGCCGCTATTTGGCAGAACAATATAAAGCGTCTGATGGCCTATTCCTCGATTGGTCACGTGGGCTATGCCCTGATCGGTTTGGCGGCGGGAAGTGCCGAAGGGGTGCGCGGCGTGCTGGTTTATCTGGCGATTTACGTTGCAATGAACCTGGGCACATTCGCCTGCATTCTGTGCATGCGGCGTAAGACCGGCATGGTTGAGGGGATCACCGATTTGGCTGGATTGTCGAAGAGCAATCCGCTCATGGCGTTGGCCCTGGCGGTCTTCATGTTTTCCATGGCGGGAATCCCACCACTGGGTGGCTTCTTTGGAAAATTCTACGTCTTTGTCGCCGCCATGAACGCCGAACTTTACACCCTGGCCGTGATCGGCGTGCTGGCCAGCGTGGTGGGCGCTTTCTATTACCTGCGGATCATCAAGATTATGTATTTCGATGAGCCTGCGGAATCGTTCGAGGCACCCATGGCCATGGAGATGCGGGCCATCATCGGGCTATGCGGCATTTTCGTTGTATTTTTCGCCTTTTATACTGCGCCTTTCGTGGCCTCGGCCCAGATCGCGGCGTCCGCCCTGGTGCCGTGAGCAAAACCCAAGTGAGCCCACCCCCGGATCTGCCAGCCTTTTTCGAGCCCCATTATCTGAAGAGCATTGGCTCCACCAATGACGAGGTAAAGCAGCTCGCCCGTGGCGGCGCGCCTGAAGGTACGTTGGTGATCGCGGGCGAGCAGTTGTTGGGCCGCGGGCGTAGCGGCCGGCAATGGACCTCGAAACCAGGCAATCTCTATATGTCGTTGCTGCTGCGGCCCCAGTGCGATGCGGGGCAGGCGGCACAGATTTCGTTTTTGGCGGCCTTGGCACTCTCCAGCGCCATCGTACAGATCGCTCCGGAGCTAGAGCCCCAGCATAAATGGCCTAATGATGTGCTGATCAATGGGGGCAAGATCGCAGGCATATTGCTGGAATCATCGGCCCGCCTGGGCGGCGGCGTTGAGTGGGTGGTCCTTGGCATGGGCGTCAACGTGGCCCACCATCCCGATAATACGGGCCAATCGGTAGCATCTCTGGATGCTCTTGGGGCTACCGATTGTACCGCCCATTCGGTCTTGAACGCCTTGGCGCCAGCATTGCTGCGGTGGCTGGACATCTGGCATACAGAAGGTTTCGCGCCGATACGTATTGCGTGGCTGCGCCGCGCCGCCGGAATCGGCGGGCCGTTGCGGGTTCGCCTGGCAAAAGAAGAGTTTACCGGCACCTTTCGGGATTTGGATGGCGATGGTAGCCTGCTGGTCGAGCAGAGCGACGGCACCTTGCGCCATGTTTCTGCCGGTGAAGTCTTCCTGCCATCTATTTGAAGGAGCACGATCATGCTGCTCGCCATTAATGCCAACAATACAAACATCAAGTTTTCTTTGTATGACGGTGATAGGGCTGTTGGAGAATGGCGCCAGCATACATCGGCTACCAGGACTGCGGATGAACACGCTGTCTGGTTGACGCAGCTTTTCGATTTGAGTGGGTTTGACAGCAGTGCGGTGACCGATACGATCATCGCAACCACGGTTCCCCAGGCGTTGTTTAATCTCCGGCGGTTGTGCAGCGATTATTTTAAATCGGAACCGCTTGTCCTCGGCGACGAAAAGATGACCTATGGCATAGAGGTTCATGCCACCCCACCCGTTGGGGCTGACCGTATCTGTAACACCGTGGGTGCGGGAGTGCTGTATCCGAACCAGCATGCCGTGGTGGTGGATTTTGGCACCGCCACCACGTTTGATGTGGCCGATGACACCGGAGATTACAGGGGCGGCGTGATTGCGCCTGGTATTAATCTGAGCTTGGAAGCATTGCATGATGCGACGGCCCTATTGCCGCGTATCGTCGTGGCCCGACCGGAAACAGTGATCGGTACGAATACCGTTG
>MPLX02133751.1_pt1 | contig 17931 bp, 10 predicted proteins | sample 1617341 | NCBI WGS metagenome assembly MPLX02 (sample SAMN05944804, study PRJNA350692) | marine metagenome | biome: marine; feature: ODZ; material: water; isolation source: 120 m water sample filtered on 0.2 um supor filter | place: Pacific Ocean | collected 2012-04-08 | depth 120m m | reverse complement strand
TCCCGGTCAATCACCAGCAAACTTCCATGTTTGCGATCTGAGTCATGATCAGATACTAAAACGCCACCATCTTGAAAGACAATATGATCATCCGCCGGGTCAAGATCTGGATTCACTTGCTGCAAGAATAACGCATCATGTATACCTGTAGTTTCGCTGTCTACCACTTGCTCCCATAGCATGTAAATGCCAGAGTCTTTATCTGACTCAAAACCATAGATATTACCCGCCATACTGGAAGAATGAGCGCCTGAAATTATATATCCACCCTCATCACTAATGCGATTTCCAAAAAAATCAAACTGTGCGACGCGGTATTCATAATCGGGATACTCTCTTCTATCTCCCCACTCTACCCAGACGGAGCCATCAGAACTGACAGCAACTTTGGGATTTAACTGGTTTTCTTCCCATGACTCGACAAGCGTATTAGCGACGGGATCTCTTGTCCACTGGGAAAATGCAATGGATAAAAGCAAGAATGGAAGAATAGTGCATTTATTCATTATTCGATCCTCCTGAATAAACAGTGAAAGTTATTTGAATAGGAATCCATTCACTAATTCTTTAATTGTTAAACTGAACAAGATTACCGCTACAAATATTGTTCTCCATGCCGGAGCACTTACCCGGCATCACCACCGGCATGGTTTCCAAGTTCTCAGTATTAGAAATATTAGCTGACACCCTTGGACAAAACGTTCATGTCCCTATCAAATACGGCCTGGGATTTTTCTCGATAATATTTCTTTGTTGATCTGTCAGCCCGTCCATCTTCTAATCACTCTTCTTAAACTTGATCTTTCCACCGATGATGGTATAAACAATCTCTGTTTCCAGAATCTCATCCTCGGGCACTGTCATAATGTCTTTTGAAAGTACGGTAACATCAGCCAATTTACCTAGTTCAAGAGATCCTTTAAAGTTTTCCTCGAAGGCTGCATAAGCGTTATTGATGGTGTAGGAGCGGAGGGTCTGCTCTCTCGTCATTCTCTGCTCCGGTTGAAAAATGGAACCGTCAGAAAGCTGGCGGGCAATGCTGCAGTGAAAGCTTGCAATAGGATCGATCTCCTCCACGGGAGGGTCAGTACCGTTCATCACCACGGCCCCTGATTCGACCATGGAACGGAAGATATAGCCCCGTTCTTCTGTTCGTCTCTCACCAAGTCTATCGGTCACCCATGGTCCATCTGAGCAGGCAAAGATGCCTTGGATTCCGGGAATTACACCCAGAGATGCATAACGAGGGAGATCATCGGGGTGGGTTACCTGTGCATGCTCGATTCGCCACCTGAGATCTTTTTTCTCAGGGTGTTCTCTGAACTGTTTCTCATAGATGTTGAACAGTTCCCGGGCGGCACGGTCGCCGATCCCCTGTATGGCCATTTGATAGTCGTGCGAGATAGCAAGTTCGGCAGATTGTCGAATCTCAGGGACAGGGGTTACGTTCAGACCGTAGCTTCTGGGCAGATCAGTGTACGGTTCCAGCAGCCAACCGCCGTGGGTCCCTAGCGCACCATCCAACACTTTCTCTCCTATACATCGGATGGTGAGATAATTATTACCATAACCAACAATACGGTAATCATCCAATCGACTTTTCATTTCGGAAGCAGGCTCCTGGATTGCCATATAGAGTCGTACAGGGAGATTCCCTTCTTCGGCCATGACCTTGAGAAGATCCAATTCTTCCCAAGTTGAACCCATGTCGTGAAAACTGGTAATGCCGTTCTCCAGAGCATTCTGGGCAGCCAGGCGTACCTGCTGCCTCATGTCAATCTCAATCTCATCCTCTGATCTCTCCGCCTTGTACCGAGCCAGGGCATCCCGCGCCGGCTGGGCGGCTGATTCCCGGAGCATCCCTACAGGATCACCCTTGTCATCCCGGACAATCTCACCACCCGGCGGATCCACACTGCGAGAAGTGATACCGGCAACTTCCATGGCTGCAGCATTCACAAAAACACCGTGCCCACTGGTATGACTCAAAAAAACAGGGTTGTCGGGACTAACAGCGCTCAGTTCGTGGTGAAAAGGGAGCCCCTCAATATTCGGTTCCGGTGTGCGATCCCATTTGTCCTGATGCCAACCCCTCCCTACAATCCATTCTCCCGGTCTTGCTTCCCGGGCAGCCTGAGCAACCAGACTGACAATCTCAGCCCAGCTATTGGTGTACCGCAGTTCAAGTTCCATGAGAGATGCACCCAGGGAATAGTAGTGACCGTGTCCTTCGATAAAACCGGGGATGGCCAGGTACCCTTCCAGATCGATGACCTCTGTTTCTTCACCCACATATTGCCGAATCTCACTGCTGCTTCCCAGTGCCACGATGGTATCACCGCGGGCGGCCAGCGCCTCGGCTTCGGGCTGCTGTTCATCCACCGTCAGAATCTTCCCGTTGAGTAGAACGAGATCAGCTGGTTCCATTGGCTTTTCGCATGCGAACGCAAAGAAACCAATGGCTATGATTCGTGGGAGATAAACTGTTAGAGCCGGATTAGAAAAGAAATTCATGAGAGAGCCAGGACGTTCTTCTCCAAAATGGCCATCCCTTCATCAAGTTCCTCATCGCTGATAACAAGGGGCATAAGTGTCCTGATAACATTTCCATAGGTACCGGAAAGGATCATAATAAGGCCGTCCTGAAGGCAATTATGAAGAACCTCTGCCGCCCTTTCCTTGGACGGTTTCGCCTCAGGTGTCCCATCACACAGTTCAAGGGAATACATAGCACCGATGCCTCGAGCCTCATTCACAAACGGAGATTTTTCCGCCAGGGCGTGGAGCCGTTCTGGGATAACTGTTGTCAGCTGATCAAGCCTACCGCTCGCTTGCAGCTCCTCCAACAGACCGATGGCAGCGAGCCCGGCCTGGCAGGCAGCAGGATTGCCACCAAACGTACCCCCCAGTCCACCAGCGTGGACTTTGTCCATCATTTCAGCCTGCCCGGTAATGGCTGACATGGGAAGACCGCCGCTGAGGGATTTAGCCATGGCCATGATGTCCGGCTCAAGGTCGTACCAATCACAGGAAAACATTTTGCCCGTTCGGCCAAAACCGGTCTGTACCTCATCAACCACCAACACAATCCCGTGGTCTGAACATCGTTTCCGAACGTGGATCACAAAATCTTTGTCGGCAGTCATAAAACCACCCTCCCCTGCCACCAGCTCTATAACAACGGCGGCAAAGGTCTCCTCGCCCTTTTCTGTAAGCAAGGCATCAAATTCCTCCAAAGCTTTCTTACCCCTGTTGTAAGGATAGGGGAGCCTGTGGACTACATCGGGGAAAGGACCAAATCCATGCCTGTAAGGCATATCCTTATATGTGAGAGCCATAGTCATAAGGCTTCGGCCATGGAAAGCGTGTTCAAAGACAATAACTCCGGGACGTTCGGTCCAGTACCGTGCTACTTTCACAGAATTCTCCAGCGCTTCGGCACCACTATTCACCAATAATGTTTTCTTGGGAAAATCACCGGGCGTCATGGCGTTCAACTTTTCTGCCAGTGCCACGTAAGGTTCGTAGGGGGTCACAGTAAAACAGACGTGAAGATAGTCGTCAACCTGACTTTTTATCTCATCAGTGATAACAGGATTTCCATGCCCGGTGTTCATGGCACCGATGCCTCCGGCGAAATCGATGAAAATATTCCCGTCAACGTCAGTGATAGTCGCTCCTTCGGCTTTCGCTGTATATACAGGTACCACCGATGAGTGGGCGTTCACCACAGCTTTCGCCCGACGATCAGCCAGCTCTTTGCTTTTTGGACCGGGGATATCTGTCTGAATGTTTACCTCACCCATCAGGTTTTTCTACCTTTATCAAGATCGTAGGGGAACCAGTAATCTTTCCGTCGGATCTTGTAATCTATAAGAATATGTTTTGCTTCCCTGAATTCATTCAACCCTTCGATGCCTAATTCCCTACCACCACCGCTCTTACGCATGCCTCCAAAAGGTGCCGCCTCGTTATCAGTGAGAGGATCGTTGATCCAGAAACTGCCTGCTTTTACTTCCCGGGCTGCAGTAAACGCTTTCTCTAAATCATTAGTATATAGAGAGCATCCGAGCCCGTAGTCAGACTCATCAGCCAGTTTTACAGCTTCCTCAAAACTGGAAACAGTCTGAATGGGCACAACAGGACCGAAAGATTCTTTCTGCATCATTTCCATGGAACTGTCCATGTTTGTAAGTACTGTAGGCTCAAGGAAATATCCTTTGGTAAACTGAGTAGGCCGATTACCGCCCGTCACCATTTTAGCTCCCTGATCCTTGGCGTTGGCAATCTTGCTCTCAATTTTCTCTCGCTGCTCCGAACTCACCATGGGACCGATGTCCGTGGTAGACCCCATTGGATCACCCAATTCCACTTCTTCGGCCTGAGATACCACTGCATCGATGAAATCTTTGGCCACTGGCTTCTCTACATAGATCCGCTCCGCACTTGTGCAAACTTGTCCGCAGTTCAAAGTAGCAGCCCAGAAAGCACCTCTGGCTGCAACTTCCACATCCACATCGGAACAGACAATGAGGGCGTCGTTGCCGCCCAGTTCAAAGTGAGTTTTTTTCAACTGCTCAGCCGCCAGTCTTGCAATTCGAGTCCCTGTTTCTACAGACCCCGTAAAGGCAATGACATTTGTCCCTTTAGATGTGACTATGGGCTCGCCGGCCTCCTGGCCGTAACCTGTTACTACGTTCACAACGCCGGGCGGGAAATGGTCGAAACAGGTCTCCATCCACCTGAGAATGCTCAAGGGAGAAAGTTCAGATGGTTTGACAATACATGTATTCCCAGCTGCTATTGCCGGCGCTATTTTCCATGCTGCCAGGAGAAGAGGGTAATTCCAGGGGATAATGCTCCCCACCACACCGTAAGGTTCATAAACAACAATAGACATCTGTTTGTCTTGGGTGGGTGCCACTACACGACCGATCTGATCGCGGCCCAGTTCTGAATAATATTCGAAGCATGAGGCAATCCACTCCACTTCATCGGTATTTTCAATAAGGGGTTTTCCCATCTCAGCTGTCATAATTTCTGCCAGTTCCTCACCGTACTTCCTCGATTTAACAGCTACTTCCCGGAGCATATCCCGCATATCGCCGCCAGCAATAAAACGCCATTCTTTCCAAGCCTCCCTAGATGCTTCTACTGCTTTTTCCACATCTTTCGCACTGCTTTGAGGAACCGTTTCAATCACTTCTTCGGTAAACGGGTTGATCACATCGAACCGTTTCTTGGAAGCGGCATCACACCACTGATTGTTGATATAGTTCTGGTTAATCATCTCTTTTTCCCTTTATTCTCAGGATCACTAAAATATCACGGAGGAACAGGATAAAGACAGCCGTGGCACTCAATCCCAACATCCATGCCGAGATGATAGAGACTGCCTGCCATATATTCATGCTCATAGTTTTTCTGATCCTCTATCTAAAAGGAGCCCTACAAAAAATCCGATCAATGACAAGGGCAATGTAAAAAGCATAGCGTACTCCTGCCATATATCGTATCGGATGCCAGATTCTGTGATGATGGTAAGGATAGTGGTACCGTTTTCTTCTGAAAAAGTACCCAACCATTCTACAATACCATAGAATAGTATGGCAGAAACCAATCCCGTCACCGCACTCATAAGCCCCGCCAGCGGCTTGCGCCAGTCCGGGCAGAAGATTCCCAATAAAATGGGGACAAGGACCGTACTAGTAAGGAGTGTACTGAGGAAAACCCACAGCGCCAGCATTCGCTCAAAGTAGAAAGCCACAAAGTATCCGATCACCCAAGAGATCACGACACCAATTCGGGTCATTCTGATCAACTGTTCATCGGTCACATTTTTCATAGCTCTCGGCTTATAAATATCATAGGAAAGATTGGATCCTGCTACAAGACAGTAAGAATCAACAGTAGACATCTCCGCAGCAAGAACTCCAACAATAAAGAGTCCAACCAACCCAGCTGGCAATGACAAAACAGAAATCCGGAGCACAGCTTCATTGGGATGAACATCCATCGGTAATATTCCTTGGAGGGCCGCCCCTTTCGCAGCCATGGCAATGGCCGTTACTGCCCAATCGTAAGATCCCCAAAGAACAATACCAAATAGCATAGCATTACGTACAGATTTAGCATTCTTGGCAGAGAATATCCTCTGATAAAATGCCGGTTCTACCAAAACGCTCAATCCGGTCATTACATATATGAGTACAAGCCAGATGGGTACATCGCCAAAGAATTGAAAATATCCTGGATCTAGATTTGCCTCAAGCCACTCATAACCACCTACTTTCCCAAGGGCAAGAGGTACCGCCACCGCCAAAGTAATGCACATCATAAAAAATTGTATAGCATCAGTAACGGCCACCGCCCACAATCCACCTAATATTGTATAAACAAGTGCAGCTCCACCAAGGATTGCAGCACCCACCATTGGTTCCCACCCAAGAACAACATGAGCCACCAGACCAAAACCGAAAAGAGAAAGCGCAGGAAGAGAATAAAGAAAACTGGCTATAGCTCCAAGCATCTGCGTGTTTGGACCGTAATACCTCATCAGAATTTCAGGAAGACTGGTGAACCCCTGGTTCTTTAATCGTTTCGCAAGAAGTAGCGCCGCTACCAAATAAAAGAGATAGATGGGCATGGAGTAACCGAAGAAACCGACAATGCCCTCATTATACGCCAGTTCGCTATCACCGAGGAGGACATCAATTCCATAGTATGTGCTGACGAGTGTGCAGACAAGGATAGGCGCTGTCAGGACCCGGCCGGCAAGAAAATAGTCATCAAAATTTTTGTGCCGACGGCTTAACCAGACACCCAAAACGATAACACCACCAATGTATCCAACAATGATAGCAATATCCACAGAGCTTAGTGTTATTAGAGAATTCATCTAATGAACAAGAAATTAAAGATTTTTAAATCTGGTGAAAACGTTTCCGATTTCTCCCAATCAGGCACCATTCAAATCTTCCACAGCTCTATATGCCTGGTCAATTGCACTGTTTAGATAAGCATAGCCGCCTGCATCTGAATTGGCAATGGCTATTCTTCCGGACTTCCGGCGGGCGGCAACATGAGGAAATTCTTCAGGGGCCCAGTCTGGATCAAAAAGGGAATTATATTCATAAGAGTAACCGTGAGGCCACCGGTTAACGGTGATGGCCTCAATATCCCGGGCCGGATCGAAACCTCCTTGTGAAAGCATGCCTCCGAGTTGCGTTCTGATTTCCCGCTCAAAAGTGTCAAAGGTAGTCCTCAATAGATCGTAACGTCCTATCTGATGCTGCTCCCTGGCTGAAATACCGGAACCAGGGGCACAGGGTGTGCGCACCAAGTGCAAAACCATAGGTTCCTCGGGTGAACTGGAGAATGAATAATTTCCTAGACTGACAGGAAAATCGAGGGAGACAGAATGGTGGTATCCCGCTGGGGAAAAAACATTTTGAACCCCAAGTTTATGAAAAGAAGTCCAATCTCTAATAAGCACGTTGGTGTAAACCAAGGGCACTTTCACGTTGTATCGTAGCGCTTCCTTTTGGGTTTCAGGCAGGTCTGGGCAAAGCCATGGAATAATACGGTTGTAGCAGGCTAGAATGCAATTTTTGGCCTCGACACGGTGTGCTTCACCTTCATTTATATAAGTAATATCCACTCTGTTTCCACTTATCTGTTTCGTATTAACCACGGTTGAATTGAGGCGCACTCTTACTTCGGCCCCTTCTCTGTCAAGTTTTGCATAACGAAATCTATCTGTGACTACATCTTCCATGGAATTTCCTGGTGCAACATGAGGCATCATCTCGCTTACTAACAACCGGGCCACTGAAGCATTTCCATCAGGAAAGTGAAAAATATATGGCTCGGTGCCAAGCCAGTTCGGTTCAGGTTCTTCATCAAGATCAATGTTAAGTCCTTCAAGACCAGGAAAGATCATTCCGTAGAGTATACTCATATAAAGACAATCCATGGATGAAACGGCGTCTGTTCCAACACCCCACAGGCTGTTAGAGCGCTGCTGAAAAAGGGAAATTACCTCTTCATCCACGCCGGCGTATTCCTTTAGAAATTGACTATAGCTGGTTCGTTTTAATTTTTCGATTTTTTCTGCATTGGTGAGACCCGTCAGATAATCACTGCTCTCGTTGAAAAGATGCTTCAGTTTGCCTTTTGCCTCCTGTGAAATGGGTGCCTCCGCGAAAAGATTTCCCAGTCCTATTTCCTCATCCGGTACAAGGAGATGATCCCTCCCGAACGTGGCCTTGTCAAAGTAGATGCCCCATTTCAGTCCATATTTATTGTACAGTCCCCTGTCAAAGGCTCTGTAGAACTTTCTGAGATTAATACCCAGCCGGCTCAAGAGCCTTTTGGATTCTTTGCTGTACTTTGAGGGATCCTGAATGGACTGGCTGCCACCATAACCGATAACTGTACGGCCATTAATATTAAATTCGTTCCGCCTGGCATGACCGCCGAAATCGTCGTGATTTTCAAGAATAAGAATCCGCAAATCTTTACCGTATTTATCACGAAAAAAATAGGCAGCTGACAGTCCGCTAATACCGCCCCCCACCACCACTAGGTCATAGGTTTCATCGGTTTGCGTTGCTGGCTTGTGCCATTTCCTCCCTTCCCTGACAAGAGCATGAGCCACTTCCCAGGCACCGTCATTCGTCCCTCGCATCCCAGTGAGGGCCGGGGGATAATAATGTTCCTCATTGTGGGCTGTTTCCAGTGCGGCGATAAGAGGACGAGGCAGCAGTCCTGCGGCCACCACCATGCCCATTCCGCTCAGAAAATCCCGACGCGGAATGGGACGGTTCAATCCCAGTTGGCGATCAGCGTTATTCAAAAAATCCTTTACCTGATTTGTTCAGATTCATGAAGAAATCCGCCGAAATGTAGGGCTCAGGCCATCCCTGAGCATATGAAAAAATACTTTGACTCAATATGATACAATCGACTACATTAAATCTAAACCAACCTTTGATTAAAGTTGATTATAGTTGGAGAAAACTCAAAGAAATACGGAGGAGCAAACTATGAATAAACGGATAACAGTCTGTCTGGCTGTTCTTTTTCTTTTTTCGCTAGGAAATGCGGAAAGTAAAAAAGATGCGGCCATGAAACTTCGGTCCATATCCCCACAGAGGGATGGATATACCTGGCTAGAAATGAATGCCGGGTATGATGCTGACCTCGACCCCGGTGCCGCTGAAGCTTCTCTCGATGCATGTCTCTATCTTGACACTTTTGATTGGGAAGGTGAAGAGTATGAAATGTGCTGCAACTTCTGGGAAGTGTATCTCTCAGTCAATTTCACAGAACTGGATGCGCCGCTTACATCTCTTTGGGAAGGTGATTACGACGACGATACCGAAGAGAGGGTCGTTTATAATGGTCTCCTCCACGAACCCCACAATGATGACTATTCCGAGGATGCCTTTTCGGATACGGTTGGTCCCTCAGGATATGACCTTATGGGTATGACCGCAATGGGCAATGAAGCCAGTGGTGTGAGTGTTGTGGTGACACAGTACCAGGCCGGCTATGAACATTGGGATTCCTGGAATAATCGTGATTATCAGTATGTAAAAGTGACCGTTCATAACGGCTCCACAACAAACTACACCGGCGGTTCTGTGACTATATTCAATGACAATGACGCTGGTGGTGGTTGGTGGCCAGATGAAGAATGTGCGGATTGGGAAGACTGTACCGGCGATGAAGATGCTTTTCTATGGCACAAATCAGGAGTATATGACGCCACCGGACTGATCTACCAATATTTCGATCCAGCCGTCGTCGATATGGATGAAGACGGCACCGCTGATTTCGATGATCCACCCTATATTAATGCGGGCATGTCCTGGGTAACTGGCGGTAATAGCGTGAACCTGGGTGTCTATGAAGATCCATGGGGTACATTTAACGTAGATGTGTTCAGTGAACTTCTTGAAGGTTATTATGATTACGATGACACCTACGAAGCTGATAGTAATGCTACAGACCTGGGCTCCTTTATTACCGTTAATATCGGTGCTCTGGCAGCAGATGCTGAGACGAGTATTGTGGTCGCTTTTGTTGGTGGTGAAGATTCGGACGAGATTATCAGCAATTCCAAAGATGCTTCAGACCGCTGGGCAGCAGGACTTAAGGTGGATGATAACAGCATCTCCCTCCCCTCTGCTTTCAATCTGAAGCAGAATTATCCCAATCCGTTTAACCCCACAACAACCATCGCTTTTGAATTGGATCGAGATGGCCTCGGGCAGCTGGATATCTTTGACATTAATGGAAAATTGGTAAAAACATTGATGCAGGGTGTAATGCTTGCCGGGCAACACACAGTTCAGTGGGACGCCACAGGTATGAACGGCCAGATTGTTCCTTCAGGGGTATACTTTTACAAGCTTACCCAGAACGGAACATCTCAAAGCCAAAAAATGGTGTTGATGCGATAATATCCGGATCGCCTTTTTTTTGATAAAAAACCCCGCTTCCTGCGGGGTTTTCTATTATTGAACCATTTTGATTTTGTGAACCTAAACTACACTCTTATATTCCGGCTTCAACGTGCGGCACAACTTTAAATACCTCTCTATTCTTTTCACTTTATCCGGGCTTCTCTTTGCCGGAAATACAGGTAAGATTGCCGGTACAATCACTTCTTCTGACACCTCTGAACCCCTCATTGGCGCTAATGTGATCATCCTAGGAACGGATCTGGGCGCCAGCACAGACAACGAAGGCGAATACTTTGTTATCAACGTTTCCGCCGGAACCCACTCTATTAAGATAATGATGATAGGATATCAATCGATGACCTTCACTGATGTAGCTGTGAGCCCAGATCTCACCACCCAGGTTAATGCATTAATGGCTGAAATCGTTCTGGCAGGTGAAGAGGTAAACGTTACTGCTGAGAAACCGGTCATTCAGAAAGATGTGACCTCAACCACCACCACGGTTAGTTCATCAACCATGCGAAACATGCCTGTCCAGGGCGTGGGTGATGTATTGAAAACGGTCTCTGGTGTCATCGGACATGATGATCATGTTCACTTCAGAGGCGGAAGAAGCAATGAAGTTGTTTACATGGTAGATGGTGTGCCGGTTAATGATCCCCTTTATGGTGTGCCAGGAAATATGCTTTCTACCGGTTCTGTGGAAGAAATGGTAGTGGTCACTGGAACCTACAATGCTGAGTACGGAAATGCCATGTCTGGTATTGTCAATATTGTTACAAAGACCGGGCGGAATGAACATACGGGACGACTCCGCTTCTTTACGGGCCATCCAGGGGATTTGACAGATTTTGACTACGAGTACGATTCCACTAAACTCACCATCGAACCCCCTTATATCGAGGATGAGCCTTATGATGATGACAACGAAAACAGCACTTTTGATTCAGGCGAATCGTACCGGGACTGGAACCACAACGGCCAGTGGGATTCTGCTTCAGATCAGCTTGAAATGCTCAATAGTGAACTATCCAAAGGGTTTGGTGATTTTCAACGGTTCGAACTTTCTTTGAATGGGCCCATCATAAAAAAGAGGCTTTTCTATACCGTTAATCTGGAAGGTGTGGATGACAAAGGGTGGCTTCCTTACTCACATGAAAAAGAGTCAGGTATTGGCGGATCACCCATTGGAAAGATTTTTTCAAAACTGGCCGTGACTACACCCATGGGCCTCAGAATGTTTCTTACTTACAGCACTGCAAAAAGTGACTGGCGGGAGTATGATCATTTCTGGAAATATCTCCCTTATCGTCAGACCTACAAAACCGAAACCACTGATCAGATGACAGCTGCTTTCTCTTTTCAATTTTCGCCTAAAACTTTTATTGAAGGGTCCTTCTCTCTTTTTACCAACCACAATTTTTCCGGGGCCAACAGTGAATGGGAATTTGACGCATCGGAAGGACCTTATTTCGGTAGTCAGGATATCTTCCAACCACTCTATGATGATCCGGAGGAGTTTGGAATTGGTGGCTACGAAGGGAAATGGGTAGACTCTGAATCCAAGCGAACAATCGCCAAAGGGAGTATAACAAGCCAAGTAAATAAGTTTAACCTGGTGAAGGCAGGTTTTTCGTTTATTCAGAATAGTCTCCACCGGGATAGTCACGATGCACTGGAAGGTTTTGTGACACTTGGAGACTGGGTGAACCAGTACTATAACCACACACCAATGGAAGCATCGGCCTACCTCCAGGACAAGGTGGAGTTTAACAATCTGATCCTGAACGCAGGTGTGCGCCTGGATTATTTCAATCCCAGTGCCAACTACTGGGTCGATCCGCGTGATGCAGGAGATGACAGCAAGGCTACCAAGGCCACAACGAAATTGCAGGTTAGTCCTCGTCTGGGATTCTCTCACCCCATCACAGACCGGTCTGTACTCCACTTCGCCTATGGTCATTTCTTTCAGATACCTGACTTCGCCCACCTCTACTGGAATTTGAGCAACATCCGGGGATCTGACGGTGAATATGTTTACGATCCACAGCAGATCGAAATCCATAATCCAACACTGGGTGATCCGGACCTGGAGCCTCAGAAAACTGTAGCCATGGAGATCGGGTGGGAACAGCAGATCGGTGCATCTTTTAGCCTCGACGTTACTGCATTCCACAAGGATATCCAGAATCTCATCGCATCGAGGCTGAACTATGTGGGTGCCATAAACTATACCCGGTATATTAATACGGACTATTCCAACGTGAGGGGTATTGAGGTATCAATGAATAATACCTTTTCACGATCCCTTTCGGCCTCTTTGAATTATACCCTTTCTAGAGCTGAGGGGAACAGTTCAGATCTTTTTGAGGCATTTTATGACCTCTATTCTTTTCCACCAAGAGTTAGACCCAAACGGGTCCTTCCACTGGATTGGGACCAGCGCCAGACAGTGAGCTTTACTGTTGACTTTAACAGTAGCCAGCTGCGGAGTGCTTTTCTTAAAGACTGGAACTTTTCACTCATCGGCAACTACGGCAGTGGTATCCCTTACACACCACTAAACACACAGGGAATGCGTATTGGTGAACAGAACAGTGAGCGGCAGCCAAGCACATTTTACATGGATGTTTATCTCTCACGATCCTTCGATGTTCCTATAGCTGAAAGTTTCGGGATTTTTATTCAGATCGATAACCTCCTGAACAGAAAGAATGCCCTTTACGTCTACCCAACTACTGGCCTACCTGATAGGTCATTCTACCACGATGTAACACCTGACGGCGTCAATGATCCCAGCATGTATTCCCCGCCACAGAAGATCATGATGGGGATAGAGGTGATGTGGTGAGAAAAGCTCTTCTTTCCATTTTCATACTCTCGTTCACTCTCTTCGGTCAGAAGGGGGTGCCGAGAGAACAACCTAAACCTACCCTCATCCAGAAACTTCTCCGGACTATAGGATACGAGGACAGGGCCTACAGTATTCACAATGATGGCAAGATTGCTACCTATTTCACCAATTATGGTCTAATCGGTTATTTTAATCCATCTGTTGAATATCCCACCAATACAGAGAGATACTACGCCTGGCAGATCGGAATTATGATCGGTGCCATGGTAGACACTTCCGATGACGGCGTTAATAATGCCGTGTCCCTATCCAGCGATACTTACCACGATTACGGTGAGAAGAATTTCAACCCTATTATGGGACTCAATTCTGGTGGATACAATCCTTCCGTGGCCATGAGTGACGATCCCAACACATGGCCTTTGAGTTGGCCGGTCGGAATTCCTGTGGGACCCAGTGGCTGGCCCGGACTTCCTCTATTTAATTACGAACCTATCGGCTCTCAGGAATCCTACTGGATCATGCGCGATTTCGAAAACGAAGCCTTTGACTTAAGAGGAGAAGGAAAGCCGAAAGTAGGCGCATTGGAAGTCGTCTCTAGAGGGATACAAAGTAACAGTACCCTTACCAATAGATTTCTTTTTTACCAATATGATATTGTGAACAAATCTTCAAAAACTCTTCGCGACGGCCGTTTTGGCATTTTGGTAGATCCTGATCATCCAGCTCATCTTGAAACGGAATACGGAGATGATAGTGCTGAATTTGTTTCCAGTCTCAATCTGGCACTCTCCTACGACTACGATAATAATTACACAGGTTGGCCAGGGGTGGATCTGGCTTTTCTCGGAATTCAGTTTTTGAAATCACCCTCTGATGAGGAGGGAAATCTTCTTGGGATGACATCGTGGAAATCTTTTACCTACGGCCAAATGCCTCAGTCAGGGGAAACTGGCGGCGTTCTTTACAACTCCCGTGATGAAGCCCAGTATGACTACATGAAGCCAGGCATCTTTTCCCCTAGTCCTCAAGTAAATAAGGATATTGTTTACATTATGGCCAGCGGTGATTTTACAATCGCTCCGAACGATACCCAGACAGTCGTAATTGCAGTCCTAACTGCCGATACACGAGAGCAACTCATAAAAACGGCGGAAGCAGCACTGGCTGTTTTCAACAATGATTTCAAGACCCCCTCCGCCCCTGACCCACCTATAGTTAACGCCGTGGCCACAGATGAAACGGTAACACTCTACTGGGATTCAGAATCTGCTGAGAACAGCCAAGACAGACTCACGGGGAAAGCCGACTTTGAAGGATACCGAGTCTATCGAAGTACCGATCTGGGCGCCAATTGGGGTAAGACTACTGACAACCTCACCATTTATCCCCTAGGTTACAAACCACTGGCTGATTATAACAAATTCAACAGTATTGATGAACTGGGAACCATTGAGACGGCCCATACTTCAATCATGTCCAATGCCACCATTAAGGCATGGGGTATAATCCCTAACACTACGAATATGGTGGAGAATACTTATTTAATTACATTTGTCACAGACAACACATTTAATGTTTATGATGCCCGTAACGGATGGCTATTGGCACTTAACCGCCAGTTTTTGACAGATGGTTTTTCTATCATCCATACAGGCAACTGGGACACCGATCCTAAGTTTGTTTACGTCTCTGGAAGCGATCCCATTACGGAAGCACCCTATACCTCTGGAAAACTGATCTACGTGGGCGGTGCTGTGGTCCAGATCGAAAATTTGGCGAGCGACTGTGATACAAACCCTGCCGACTGTATCATGGCTGGTGATGTGTTTCAAGTAAAAACGCGGCTATTGGATAGCGGACTGGATAACGGTTTGAAACACAGCTGGATGGACACCAATGTGGTGAACGGCGTAGAATACTGGTATGCGGTGACAGCCTATGACCGAATTGACCTCACTTTGGATGTACCGGTTAACGAATTGACTCCCGCAACAACACCAAACACACCTGCTAATCCTCATACAGTATCGGTTATACCCAACAAACCAGTGAGCAGTGTGGAACAGGGAAAGATCTCTGATCTGGGACTGCAACATGTATCAGGAATTTCCACAAGTGAAATTCTTATCGATCTATATGATACCAGCCTTCTAGCCAACGCAGAGTACACTCTAGGCGTAAAGTATCTAAGTGAGCTGGAAAAATCCTTCTACTTAATTGAGAAGACCAGTTCAGCAGATACCATCTTAAACAATTTACCCATTGTTTCAAGAGACCAATCCTGGATGGGATACGATAATGCGCCTGTCATTAGAGGTTTCAGACTGTCCGTTATTGATGATCCCGCTGATACGGTAGGATTCATTCTGGTTGAAGGGGACAGTGCACACTTTGCCGATGGTGATGTCGCAATAGATCTGCCAGGTGCCACTGGCAGACCGGACGTTCCTCGGCGGGATGTAGAAATCATCTTCGACAATTCAGGTTACATCGCCCATTACGGCGGACAGCCTGCGCAAAAAAACGTGACCGTTCCATTTACGGTGTGGGATATTACAGACTCCACCAACAGGTATAAACTCCATTCCCTTTTTAAGGATAAAACACCAAAGGATGAATGGGGACCTAATGATGATATAACTCTATTAAGCAAAGCTGCTGACAATGATTTCCCTACCGGCAATTTCAATTCCGTAAAAGCAAATTACGGCCTTTTCACACTGAGTTTCGGCTTCAGTGAACCTGATTCCCTCTACCTGGCAACCCAGTGGCAGGGTGACCGATGGCAACTTCTGACAATGCGCCCGCTACAGGGTGATGATGTCTTCCGTTTCTCAACATTGGCGCCCAAACTGCGTGACAAGCCTTTGATTGACCTTATTAAGGTGGTTCCTAATCCATTCGTGGTTTCGGCAGCGTGGGATTCCCGGGAAGGTCAGCACCGTATACAGTTCACCAACCTACCGGAAACATGCACCATCAAGCTCTATACGGTGGCAGGGGACCTCGTTCGAACCATAGAACACAATGGCGGTTCATTCGAATGGTGGGACCTCCACAATGAATCGGACATGGAGGTGGCTTTCGGTGTTTATCTCTATCATATTGAATCGGAATCCAATGGAACTACTGTAGAAAAATCCGGAAAAATCCTGGTGGTACGTTGAAGATACAGATCATATTGGCGTCAGTTATGTTCTTCTCCCTAGTTTCAGGCCAAGTGGATGTGAAAGAATTTGAAAGTAAGGTAGGAACTACAGCTGCCAGTTTTCTCAAGATAGGTGTAGGTCCTCGGGCACTGGCCATGGGTGAGGCATTTGTGGCTGCTGCTGACGGCCCCTCATCAGCATTCTGGAATCCCGCCGGTTTAGGGAGAATGACAGGGACAACTATTTCTGCCTCAACTACTGATTGGATTATGGATCTCAGACTTCATTCGGCTGTAGCTTCCACAAAATTGCAGGGACCAGGTGTAGTAGCCTTTTCCGTAAATACACTTCAGATGGACGAGATCGAAGTCACCACTCTTCGGTCCCCTGATGGAAACGGAACTTACGCCAGCGCATCAGATGTCATGATCGGCCTCTCATATGCTCGACCACTAACGGATGTTTTTGTTGTGGGAGTTACCGGAAAATGGATTTACAACAATGTGGCAAATGAAACAGCCTCAGCCACAGCAATAGATATTGGTACCCTCTTTTCACCGGGATGGCGAGGCCTACGAATAGGTATGTCCCTCACCAACTTTGGAACGAAAATGCGCTTGGACGGCCGTGACCTAAACGCTGAACACGATGTGGACCCACTTTTGGGATTAGACGAACCAGCAGAGAGCCGCCTTAGAACCAGGGATTGGGATCTCCCCACTGCTTTTCGATTGGGAATGGCTATCAATGTTGTAGAAACATCAAATCTATTATGGATAGCTACAGCAGACGCCATCCACACTACAGACAATGTGGAGCGGGCCAACTTTGGCTCCGAAATCACAATTGGAAAAGTAAAACTCCGGACGGGAGGAGGAGTGAACTATGATCAAATGAGGCTAGGTTTTGGTGGTGGCGTGACCCAGAAGTTGGGCGGGAGAAATGTTACCATCGATTATGCAGCTGTTACTCTCTCTCCTTTCGGCCTTATACAGAGTATTGCTTTTACTGTCAAATTGTAGAACAACCTATTATTTATTAACCATAGTTTTTCAGAACAATTTTCATCATTGTCAAGGTAATATATCTAAACTATGGAACCTTTCCTTTGTACAAAGCGTAACAGATTAAAATGATCAAAAGAGACTCGCATGAAGTCGAGTCTTAGGCAAACTCGTGAGAGGAGGGAATGTCCCACGACATTTCCTCCTTTTTTATTTGCCCAGCTTAAACAATAAACCAAGGAGACCCACTATGGATTCAAGAAAAAAAGAGATCATTGTCCTTTCGACCTTCACAGCAGTTGCATTGGTTGCCATCGGTATCGGAATTAATCATAACCAATCCCGAAAATCGGAATCACACAAAGCTGTTGAAAAAGCCGTGGAAAGATTCACCCCTACCTCAGAAGTGGGAAGTATCCTCATTTCACACTCGAAAACGGCTTTCGAAG
>MPLX02316598.1_pt1 | contig 17932 bp, 17 predicted proteins | sample 1617341 | NCBI WGS metagenome assembly MPLX02 (sample SAMN05944804, study PRJNA350692) | marine metagenome | biome: marine; feature: ODZ; material: water; isolation source: 120 m water sample filtered on 0.2 um supor filter | place: Pacific Ocean | collected 2012-04-08 | depth 120m m | reverse complement strand
TGGTGGGATTGGTTTTGCGATTTTCCTTTAAGGTCTGATAAAGGCGTTGGCACGTGATGGTTTTCCCCATCCCGTATTCACCGAGTAAGGCGAACAAGCTTGGGCCTTCTGGCTCCTCAACCCAGTCCAGTAGATATTCCATCACGGGGATACCTGGCTGTCCGGCCAGTGGAAGTTCATCTTTGCCTGGGTTCTTATCCAATGACTCTGGCGTACCTCGTGCGTCATGGATCAATTGCTTCTTGTCAATTGAGGCAACTTCATCCGTCTTGAAACCCGGGGGTTCTTTGGGTGGTGCTGACTGCAAGACATCTTCGATGATCGCCCTTGCTACCAGGGCGGCATTTTGGGCGGCAAGTTGCTGTGATTTTGGTTTTGCCTTGTTTTTGTAGCCATCCCCCCAATCAGAGATACCTTTTACGATGAGCCAGCGCGCTCCCTCATGTTCGGCAGTGTTTGCGATACCGGTGCCTTCCATGTCATAACCGACACCCTTGGGGTGGGTGGTTTTTATTCTTTCCCGGCTCGGTTCATGATCTATCAGCGAGTTGCCGCAAAGAAGCGGAGCAAAATGCACTGTGGGCCAATCCATTTTATTACTGTTTTTATTGTTAAGCTGGTCGAGATTTTTGACCCTGTCTAGAAGTTTACTGGAAACCGGATAAATTGTGTTACGGTCTGTTTTGGAGCCATCGGCATTCAGGCGCACCATCTCAGTATCTTCTACCGCGCTGGGGACGAGAACGTCGCCGATTTCCTGCTTTTCGTTGTCAAGCCCCGCCGCAATGCCGACGGCGATGATATAATCTGGGTGCCAATGCCGTATTACATCGCCAGCGTACATCGCCGCACTGACTTGACCCTGGTTATGACAGTGGAGATGAACGATGGTATTTCCGTTGAGAACACCTAGTAGGTCATACTCTATTTCGTCTACGGTTCGTCTGTCTCGTGGTCCGATGTTTGAGAAACGTTCAAGAACAGCATCACGTTCGTGCTCGTTGAATGTCATCAAGGCCACCACCGGATTATGGGCAATAAGCCCCCGGGTATCCTCGATCAGGTTAGATGTCCCATAAAGTTCAGGCGTGTCTGTTGATGTAGGACCCTCGACCTTGCCTTCAAACCAAAGGCTCCGTTGCGGTCCGAGCTTTTTATCCGGAGAAATCATCAAGCGAAGGCTTGATCCGCTTTCCCGGGATGCGGTGTTGATCTCCGAGATTAGCCGGTTTAACTGGGAATTGGCGCTGGCCCTTGTGCTGAACGGAAACAGCGTCTGATGGATCTCATCCACCGTCGTGGTGTCATTTTCGCCCATCACTTCCAGGATTTGATCCGCATATTGCCTGGCAGCTTTTGCCAGTTGCGGCTGAATATCCACCAGGGCGCGCTTAATATGATAAAGGGATAATTTAGTCATGTCTCTACACCATCAATTACGGGTTATGGATTATGTAAATGACTAAAGGGAATTTGTCAAAGAATTTCTTTGTTTGATATGTTTGAAGACGGATTTTGTAAATTTGACAGCAATATTTTACCTTCCTTGCCGTCTCTCAGCCTTCATGCGATTGCCCTGCTGAAACGCCACGAAAGCGTTGACATGTGAGGATTTGCGGGTATATTGCCGCCTTTCCAGCCTGCGAAGGTGAACTTCGCGGGGAGTTACAATGCGCAGTCCGAGGCGGGGGGCTCCCCAAAAGACCGCTTTATCTCAAGCGGCGCCACACGACGCGAAAAGACAAGAACAAAGAGAACTCAATTATGTTCGCAATTATTAAAACCGGCGGCAAACAGTATAAAGTCGCCGAAAACGACGTTATCAAGGTCGAGAAACTCGCCGCTGAGGCTGGCTCCACTGTCACACTGGACGATGTGTTGATGATTGGCGAGTCCGGCAAAGCCGCCAAAACCGCATCAGCCGATCTTTCCGGGGCAGCCGTGCTCGCCGAAGTGCTTGATCAGTCCCGCGCCGACAAGATCATCGTTTTCAAGAAGAAGCGTCGTCACAATTATCGCCGCAAGGCGGGTCATCGCCAGCACCAGACGGTTTTGCGCATTACCGGCATTAGCGCCACTGGCACCAAGCCAAAGGCCGCAGCCAGGAAGGCCGCGCCAAAGAAAGAAGCCGACAAGGCCGCCGAGCCGAAGGCTGAAAAAAAGAAGGCCGCGCCAAAAAAGGCCGCCGCTAAAACAGAAGCCAAGCCCAAGCCCAAAGCGAAAGCAAAGGCTCCGGCCAGGAAGAAAACCGGGGAGTAGAGTCAGATGGCACATAAAAAAGCAGGTGGCAGTTCCCGCAACGGTCGCGATACAGCCGGTCGCCGTCTTGGCGTCAAGAAATTTGGTGACGAATCCGTCGTCCCCGGCAACATCATCATCCGTCAGCGTGGCACAAAGTGGCACCCCGGTGAAAATGTCGGTATGGGCAAGGATCACACCATCTTTGCACTGATTGAAGGCCATGTAAAATTTCAGCACAAGGCCTCCGGCCGCGTGTATGTAGGAGTGGAGCCGTCGGCGGGTTAAGCTCGCGGCGCTGCCATTCACTATGATTTTAGAAAGGGGAATGGTCAGCCATTCCCCTTTTTGATTCTGGCCTCGAAAGTATTTAAAGTGACGGCATTATGAAATTCCTCGACGAAGCAAAAATTTTCATCAAGAGCGGTACAGGCGGAGACGGCTGTGTCGGCTTTCGTCGTGAAAAGAACATTCCCTTTGGCGGCCCCAACGGCGGCAACGGCGGGCGCGGCGGCGATGTTGTCATTAAATGCGTCGATGGCCTGAACACCTTGATCGATTTTCGCTATCAGCAACATTTCAAGGCCAAACGTGGCATTCACGGCATGGGTTCCAACCGGGACGGGCCGAAGGGCGAGTCGATCATTGTCAAGGTTCCCGTCGGCACCCAGATTCTGGATGAAAATAATGAACATGTCCTTGCCGATTTTACCGAGACAGGACAATCGCAAACCCTGTTGAATGGTGGCGATGGCGGATTCGGCAACGCCCACTTTAAAACGTCTACCAATCAGGCACCCCGGCGTTTTGACCCCGGCTGGCCGGGCGATGAGATGTGGGTCTGGTTGCGCCTGAAGCTGATCGCCGATGTTGGATTGGTCGGCCTGCCTAATGCCGGAAAATCCACCTTTTTGGCCGCCGTATCGCGGGCCAGGCCCAAGATCGCCGATTATCCCTTCACCACCCTGCATCCAAATCTGGGCGTCGTCGGGGTCGATGAAGAAGAATTTGTCATCGCCGATATCCCCGGCCTGATCGAAGGGGCGCACGAGGGCGCCGGTCTTGGACATCGCTTCCTGGGCCATTTGGAACGTTGCCGCGTACTGCTGCATCTGGTCGATGGCACGGCGCAAGACGTTGCCGATTCCTACAACACCATTCGCGGCGAGCTTGAGGCTTACGGCGGTGAATTGAAAGACAAGACCGAGATCGTCGCCCTGAACAAGTGTGACGCCCTGACGAAAGAAGATATTGCCGAAAAACTGGAAGCCCTGCGCAAGGTCCTTCCCTGCCACCGGCCGGACAATAATGAGACCTTCGGTGCCGATGTGATGGAGCTTTCCGGTATCGCCGGGCTGGGTGTCGAAGGAATGCTGCGCACCCTTAACGCGGTAATCCACGAACAACGCGGTGACAATATCGAAAAAGTCCGCACGGAGTTCAGGCCTGAACTTGACGGGCATTCTGCCCATTCTTCGCGAAAAGCCTCGAAGGGGAAGGGCCCATGAATCCGCACAGACAAACGACAGACCTGAGTGCCGCCAGGCGCATTGTCATCAAGATCGGATCAAGCCTTCTGGTCGATGAGGAGCATGGCACCATTCACCGCAAATGGCTTTCTGCGTTGGCCGAGGACGTAGCGCGCCTGAGCGCGCGCGCGCAGGAGGTGGTCATCGTTTCGTCGGGTGCCATCGCCGTCGGTCGCCGTCATTTGAAGTTCGCCGATGGAAATTTACGGCTGGAGGAAAAACAGGCTTCCGCCGCTACCGGCATGTTGCGCCTGGCCCACGCCTACCAGGAAGAACTGGCCCACTATGACCTGACTCTTGCACAGGTGTTGATGACCCTGGATGACAGTGAAAACAGGCGCCGTTACATCAATGCCCGCAATACCCTGGAAACATTGCTCAGGCTCGGCGCAGTGCCGCTTATTAACGAGAACGACACCGTTGCAACCGATGAAATTCGCCTGGGCGATAATGATCGACTTGGTGCGCGCGTAGCGGCCATGATCAGCGCCGATACGCTTATTCTTTTGTCCGATGTGGATGGCCTGTATACGGCCGACCCCCGCCGTGATGAAAACGCCACAGTTATACCCGAAGTACATGAAATCACGCCCGAGATCGAAGCCATGGCCGGTCAGGCCCAAACCAGCGTCGGCTCCGGCGGCATGGTGACCAAGCTGGCCGCCGCGAAAGTCGCCATGGGCGCGGGCTGCCGCATGATTATCGCCGACGGTCACGAACTCAATCCCGTGCGCCGGATCGAAGAGGGGGCTTCCTGCACATGGTTCATTCCCAAAGGAACACCGCGCACGGCGCGCAAGCACTGGATTGCTGGTACCTTGAATCCAGCAGGGAAACTAATCGTGGACGATGGCGCGTTGAACGCATTGAGGGGCGGCAAAAGCCTGTTGCCAGCTGGCGTGGTCGATGTGGAGGGTAACTTCCAGAAAGGCGATGCCGTCGTTGTCGTTAATGGTGACGGCGCTGAAGTGGGGCGGGGGCTGGTCGCCTATTCAATAGATGACGCCCGATTGTTGATGGGTCACAAAAGTAGTGAAATCGAACACCTGCTAGGCTATCGTGGCGTCGATGAACTTATACACAGGGATAATCTGGTGTTGTCATGACTGAGTTGGATAAAAGCGACATTCCCGCCTTGATGCTGGATATGGGTAAGGCGGCCAAAGCCGCCGCTGTTGAACTGGCGACGACATCAAGCGACGTCAAAAACCTCGCCCTTCGTGAAGCCGCGAAGTCCTTGCGCGCGCGCAGCCCGGATATCATCAAAGCTAACTCAATCGACATGACGACCGGTGAGCAGAAGGGTCTGAAGGGGTCGTTTCTGGATCGCTTGTTGTTGAATGAGGAACGGGTCGAGGCGATGGCCGCAGGCCTGGAATCCATTGCCGCCTTTCCCGATCCAGTTGGCTCTTCTTTGGGACAGTGGGATCGACCGAACGGATTAAAGATTGAACGGGTTGGCACGCCCCTGGGTGTTATCGGGGTTATCTACGAATCCCGCCCTAACGTTACGGCGGATGCCGGTGCGCTGTGTCTGAAGGCGGGCAATGCGGTGATCCTGCGTAGCGGTTCGGAAAGTTTTCATTCTTCCTGCGCAATCGTGGCGTCGTTGGCTGAAGGCCTGTCTGTGGCGGGTTTGCCAGAAGCCGCGATCCAGCTTGTGCCGACCCGCGACAGAGCCGCAGTTGGCGAACTTCTAAAACTGATCGATTATGTGGATGTCATCGTGCCGCGCGGCGGCAAAAACCTGATCGAGCGCATTACATCGAAAAGCCGTATTCCGATGTTCAAGCATCTGGAAGGTATCTGTCATGTATATGTCGATGGGGCGGCGGATGAGCAGATGGCGCGCAATATTATCGTTAACGCCAAAATGCGCCGTACCGGCATTTGCGGTGCCGCGGAAACCATTCTGATTCAGCGTAGCGTTGCCCCAACCATGTTGAGTGGCATCGTCGATGATCTGGCTCGTGCGGGATGTGAAGTGCGAGGCGACGAAGAAACCCAAACCATTGACGCACGGGTCATCCCCGCGACCGAGGCCGATTGGGACGCGGAATATCTGGATTCCATCATATCGATCAGGGTCGTCGAAGACGTAAAAGCCGCAGTCGCCCACATTGCCAAACATGGATCACAACATACGGACGCCATCATTACCGAAGATGATGAGACGGCCGCCGTTTTCCTGAACGAAGTCGACAGCGCCATCGTCATGGTCAACGCCTCGACCCAGTACGCCGATGGTGGTGAATTCGGCATGGGCGCGGAAATTGGAATTTCCACAGGCAAGCTTCACGCCCGGGGCCCCGTTGGCGTCGAACAACTGACCAGTTTCAAATACATCGTGCGTGGGACGGGTCAGTGTCGCCCCCAGTAAAGCCCGGTCAGCGCATCGGCCTGCTGGGTGGCTCGTTCAATCCTGCCCATGAAGGACACCTGCATATTTCGTCGCTTGCCCTGCGGCGATTGAACCTGGATCAGTTGTGGTGGCTGGTCAGTCCGCAAAATCCGTTAAAGCCCGAATCCGGCATGGCTTCCTTGCCCGATAGGGTAAAAGTGGCCCGGAAGGTGGCGTCGGAAGATTCTCGCATTGTTGTGACCGATATCGAAAATGAACTCTCGTCAAACTATACGGTGGATACGATAAACGCCCTGAAACTGCGGTTTTCGGGGGTTTCTTTCGTTTGGGTGATGGGGGCGGACCTACTGGTTCAATTGCCTCGCTGGAGCCGGTGGCGGGCCCTGTTCAGGACGGTTCCCATTGCGGTTTTCGCCCGTCCAGCTTATTCTTCAAGGGCGTTGTCTTCCAAGGTGGCGCGGCGCTTCGCGGCATCAAGAGTCGCCAGATTTCGCGCCAGCGCACTGGCGGATATGAGACCACCGGCGTGGGCTTTTTTGCGTACCCGGTTAAGTCGAGAGTCCGCAACCCGCCTCCGTGCCGAGAGCCGGTCACGGAAGCAATAATTGAAGGCAGTGGGATTGTCCCTCTGCCGATAGTAAAGGTTTAAGGAGTCGACCATACCTCTTTCGAAAAAGACGCCACCGGCACCGGCTGAATTGCTGAAACTGGTGGAAATTTCGTTAGATGATGACAAAGCCGTAGGCATTGTTGTTATTGATCTTGCAGGCAAGACATCATTGGCCGATTACATGGTCATTGCCAGCGGAACCTCGCAGCGCCAGGTCGGCGCGATGGCTGATCATCTCCGCGATAAAATCAAGGCAAGTGGCATTCAGGGCGTGTCCCTTGAAGGGAAGGCGACATGCGACTGGGTCTTGATTGACGCCGAAGACATCATTGTCCATCTGTTCCGACCGGAAGTCCGGGAATTCTACAACATCGAAAAGATGTGGGGTGTCCCCTTGCCCGGTGGCGCTGACGACCAAACGCAAGATCGCAGGATGGGATGATCAGTTCCTGTTCGAGATCATTACAGCGTGAGCGCGTTCATGCGATTGCCCTGGACAGGTATACTATTTGGGGCTGTCCCAGATAAGCAATTTTTTGCCGCTCAGGTGATTCCTGTTTGATTCCTGAAAAGAAATAAGGGTCTAGCCGATTCCAGCTAAGCCCTTGATTTCATTGGTGGAGCCGAGGGGAATCGAACCCCTGACCTCAACACTGCCAGTGTTGCGCTCTCCCAACTGAGCTACGGCCCCTTCTTACAATTTTTCCTGTTCAGCAGGCCGCCTGGGGGCGGCGCGTAAAACATTGTGAACAAGGCACGGTTACATACGGGCGGCGGCGCGCCAAGGCAAGGGAAAAATGACAGAATTTTTTGTCAGGATGTCACAAATTCTTATACGGACGCGAGCCCGAAAATTAAATTATGCTTATTTGTCTGCGACGCCGTCGTCGACGTGCTCCAACACTTCCGACATATCGTCGTTGTCTTCGCCCATGTCAGAGGTGTCCTCCATCAGATCGTCATCACTCTGATCGTCCTCCAACTCGGCTTCCAGATCATCGACCTCGTCCGACCCCTCAAGGACCTCCAGATCGGAATCCTCACTGTCCTCCGGTGCGTCGGCCGCGTCAACGGCGTCCGATGCCGCTTCGCCAGTGGTGGTATCGGTGCTGGGTGTTTCCACTTCAGTTTCCGCTGCCGCTACCACTGGTCGTTCGGTTTCGGGCTTGGCAATTCTGATTCCCTCGCCGCATTTAGGGCATACAGCGGGATTTTTGTTTAAATCAAAAAAGCGTGTCTCGCAGCTCTTGCAAGTATGCCTCTTTCCAAGATTTGGCTTCGTCACCCGTGATCCTCCGTAACTCGTCTTTTTCAACAGATAATGCCAATTGCCATTTTCTTAAGGCCCTGTCAAAAGCAAAAATACGATGACAGAAATCACCGGTTCAAGTCAACGCTACCTATTGAGCGTAAAATTGTGCTAGAGAGCGCAAAATGCTTTGCGGGTCTGAGCCGGGAAGCATTTGCTTTATCTGGGTTTTTTGGGAATTTGTCGTGTGAAACCGCTCAAATCGCAAGCCGCAAAAAAAATTTCCGGAAATATAAATGTACCGGGAGATAAATCTATTTCCCATCGCGCCTTGTTGTTTGGCGGTCTCGCGGTGGGTGAAACCAGGGTACAGGGTTTACTGGAGGGCGAAGACGTATTGGCCACGGCGGCGGCGCTGCGCTCCCTTGGGGCCGACGTGGAAAAACAATCCAATGAAAGCTGGCTGATTCGGGGACGCGGTGTTGGCGGACTGAGCGAACCGGAAGAAATTCTCAACATGGGAAATTCTGGTACGGCGGCGCGCCTGTTGCTGGGTGTTCTGGCGACCCACCCCTTTTCATCGACCCTTTCGGGCGATGCGTCGTTAAGCGCCAGACCCATGGGCCGCGTAATCGAACCCTTGTCCAGAATGGGCGCGACGTTTAAGTCGCGAAGTGGGGAAAGATTGCCTTTGAGTGTGACTGGCCTGGCCGATCCAATGCCTGTCGACTATGAACTTCCGGTCGCCTCCGCCCAGGTGAAATCAGCCATCTTGCTGGCCGGACTTGGCGCGGCGGGGAAAACGCGCGTGATCGAGCCCAGGCCAACGCGTGATCATACGGAATTGATGTTGCGCCATTTCGGCGCACAGGTGGATGTTGAGGAGTTGGCCGACGGTCGTCGCGCTATTGTGGTTCATGGACAACCTGAACTGACAGCCAAAGACGTCATTGTGCCCGGTGACATCTCCTCGGCGGCTTTTCCCATGGCCGCGGCATTGCTTCTGGATGGATCAAAAATCACATTGGCCGGAGTGGGCGTTAATGTGTTGCGGGCCGGATTAATCGAGACATTCCGCGAAATGGGCGGCGCGATAGAGCTGATTAACCAGCGAAGCGAGGCCGGAGAGCAGGTCGCCGATATTGTTGTCGAAGGGTCGGACCTAAAAGGGATCACAGTTCCGGCGCAACGTGCCCCCTCGATGATCGATGAATATCCCGTCCTGGCGGTTGTCGCTGCCTGTGCAAAAGGGATCACCCGGCTTGAAGGGGTGGGCGAATTGCGGGTTAAGGAAAGCGATCGCTTGAGCGCCACGGCTCGCGGACTTCAAGCCTGCGGTGTAAAAGTCGAGGAAGGAGACGATTTCCTGGTTATTCACGGTGACGGAAATCAGCCCGCCGGTGGGGCGCAAATAGAAACCTCGCTTGACCATAGAATTGCCATGGCGTTCCTTGTTCTGGGCATGGCGAGCGCCGCGCCTGTGACAATTGATGACGGAAGCCCGATCGAAACCAGTTTTCCGGGATTTGTTGATTTGATGAATGGCCTTGGGGGCCATATCGAGGAGGTTTTAAGAGCATGACCGGCGCACCAAGGACAATCGCTATAGATGGACCGGCTGCTGCGGGAAAAGGAACGCTGGCTAAACGGCTGGCGGAACATTTCAATCTGGCATTGTTGGACACCGGACTTTTGTACCGCGCCGTGGGCGCGAAGGTCATCGATCAGGGCGTCGATCTAACCGCCCCGAAGCACTACCAGGAACCGGCAGGAGAAGTCGCCCGGTCCCTGACCCCCCAGGATCTTGAAGCGGATGGTTTGCGCACCGATGAAACAGCGCAGGCGGCGTCGAAGGTTTCCGCCGTTTCCGCCGTCAGATCGGCGCTTTTGGACTTCCAGAGAAACTTCGCGTCAAACCCGCCCGGCGGCGCAAAAGGGGCTATTCTGGACGGTCGAGACATCGGAACAGTGGTTTGCCCGGATGCTGACGCCAAATTATTCATATCGGCGTCAACCGAGGTTCGTGCAAAAAGACGTTTTAAAGAGTTGCAGGATCGAGGTCTCAAAGCTATATATGCCCGCGTTCTTGAGGATATGGAGGAACGTGACGCCCGTGATCGTGGACGGGACGTCTCTCCACTGGAGCCGGCCGAAGACGCATTTGAGCTCGACACCAGCGATCTGGATGCCGATCAGGCTTATGCTGCGGCGCTGGATTACATTCAGAACAGATAGACGTTTCTGCTTTTTTGCAGTTTTTGACGATGGCTTTCCCGCATGGTGCGGGGCGGCTTTATTAATTCCGTTTTTGTTCAAAGACCGCCGGACATAACCGGCTGGCCGGAAAAACATTTTGATTAAGGATACCAGATCATGGCTCCTGCACCACAGGCAAGCACTGAAGAAACCCCGTTTGATACCGGAGAAAATTTCGCCGACCTCCTTGAAGAATCCCTTGGCGATGGCAATCCGTTTGAAGGTTCAGTTGTAAAAGGCACCGTTGTCGCGGTTGATGGCGATGCGGCGACAATTGATGTTGGCCTTAAATCCGAAGGCCGCGTTGACTTAAAAGAATTTTCCATTCCCGGTCAGGACGCCGATATTAAAGTTGGCGACACCATCGACATATTTGTCGAACGCTTCGAAGATCGTGATGGTGTTGTGCGGCTTAGCCGCGAGAAAGCCCGCCGCGAAGAAGCCTGGACCGAACTGGAAACCTCGTTCAACGCCCAGGAACGCGTCAATGGCACGATCTTTGGCCGCGTCAAGGGCGGTTTCATTGTCGATCTTTCCGGCGCCGTCGCCTTCCTGCCCGGCTCGCAGGTCGATATTCGCCCGGTTCGTGACATTTCACCCCTGATGGAAACCTCGCAACCATTCCAGATTCTGAAAATGGACCGTGTGCGCAACAACATCGTTGTCTCGCGTCGCGCGGTGCTGGAAGAAACCCGTGCCGAAGAGCGCGATGAGTTGATTGCCAACATGTCCGAAGGTCAGGTTCTGGAAGGTGCCGTCAAGAACATCACCGATTACGGCGCATTCGTCGATCTTGGTGGTATCGATGGCCTGCTGCACGTCACCGATATTGCCTGGCGTCGCGTCAACCACCCGTCGGAAGCCCTGCAAATTGGTCAGGTCCTGAACGTTCAGGTTATTCGCTTCAACACCGAAACCCAGCGTATTTCCCTGGGCATGAAACAGCTTGAAGCTGATCCCTGGGAAGGCGTCGAACAGAAATACCCTGTCGGCACTAAGTTTCAGGGACTCATCACAAACATCGCCGATTACGGCGCATTCGTCGAACTGGAACCAGGCGTCGAAGGCCTTGTCCACGTATCGGAAATGAGCTGGACCAAAAGGAATATCCACCCCGGTAAAGTCGTTTCGACGAGCCAGGAAGTGGAAGTCATGGTGCTGGATACCGATTCAGACAAGCGTCGCATTTCGCTTGGCCTCAAACAGTGCGGCACCAACCCCTGGAAAGACTTTGCCGATATGTTCTCTATCGGATCGGAAATCGAAGGCGAAATCAAGAATACCACCGAATTCGGTCTGTTCATCGGCCTTTCCGGCGATATCGATGGCATGGCTCACCTGTCGGATCTGTCCTGGGAGAGACCTGGCGAAGACGCCCTGGCCGACTACAAGAAAGGTGACATGGTCAAAGCCAAGGTACTGGATATAAGTGTTGAAAAAGAACGCATCTCGCTTGGCATCAAGCAGCTCACGGAAAATCCTTTCCAAGGTGAAATTTTCCCCCTCAAGAAGGGCTCGGTCGTTACCTGCACGGTAACCAAGATCACCGATGTTGGCATCGAAGTCAGGGTTGGCGAAGGCATGCCAGGTTTCATCCGCAAGGGTGACTTGTCGCGCGAGCGTTCCGAACAGCGCACTGATCGTTTTGCCCAGGGCGACAAGGTTGACGCCAAGGTCATGCAAATCAATGCCGCTAGCCGCAAACTGACCCTGTCGGTCAAGGCTCTTGAAGCCACCGAAGAAAAACAGGCGATGAAAGAATACGGCTCGTCCGATTCAGGCGCATCCCTGGGTGATATTCTTGGCGCTGCCCTGAAGGAAAAGCAGGACACAACCGGCGATGAAAAACCGGCGAAAAAAGCAGCTCCGAAAAAAGTCGCCGCGAAGAAGGCAGAAAAAGCCACCGATAAAGCTGTAGAAGCGGAAGCGAAAGCGGAAGAAGAAGCCAAGCCAAAGAAAAAGGCCGCTCCCAAAAAGACTGCAGCCAAGAAGACTGCAGCCAAGAAGACGGACGACGGGGCTGACGAAAAAAAAGAAAAGAAGGCGGCGCCGAAGAAAGCTGCCGCCAAGAAGGCCGCACCAAAGAAAGCGGCTGCCAAGAAAACTACTAAAAAAGACGAAGAAAAATAATCGTCTTTGCCGGTAAAGCCTGATGCGGGTGTATTTTTGCGCATCAGGCTAACACCGGGTCGGGTAGAGCAACCTGCGTTTAATCAAACGCAGGCATTTGATCTAGGTACAGCGGAGGGAAGATGTCACTCGAAGCTGATTATGTTGTCGATCGTCGCCGCTTGAAGCGACGCCTGCTGTTCTGGCGTCTTCTGGCCCTGGTCATTCTTGGCGTTGCAGCCATCACCGCCCTGACAGATATCGAAGAAATTACTGATGGTGATCACATTGCGCGTCTTAGCGTCAGCGGAATTATCGTCGACGACATTGATCGTGAACGCATCTTGCGCGAGCTTAAGGAGGATGAGGGCGTTCATGCCCTGATCGTCAGGATCGACAGTCCCGGTGGCACGGTTGTCGGCGGCGAAAGCCTGTATCATCAACTAAAGGACATCGGTGATAAAAAACCGGTCGTCGCGGTTATGGGATCGATGGCGACATCTGCCGGTTACATGACGGCGCTGGGCGCCGATCACCTGATAGCACGGGAAGGATCCTTGACCGGTTCCATCGGCGTTTTGCTGCAAACCGCCGATATGACGGGCCTGCTCGAAAAGATTGGCGTCAAGCCGGAAACCATCAAAAGCGGGCCGCTTAAGGCCCAACCCAACCCCATGGAACCCTTTAGTCCGGAAGCCCGCGAGGCGACCAAAGAGGTGGTCATGGATATGTATGCGATGTTCATTGGCATGGTGGCCAGGAACCGTAATATGGCGAACGAACAGGTCAAGGATCTGGCTGACGGCAGGGTTTTCACCGGTCGTCAGGCGCTGGCGAATGGACTGATTGACGCCATCGGCAGCGAGGCCGAGGCTATTGACTGGCTGGAGAATTCAAGGAAGATCAAGGGCGATCTTCCCATCCTCGACGTCGTTATAGAGCGCCCCGGACAGAAATGGCGGCAGTTTTTTAACGGAATGATTGGAAAAACACTGTTTTCTGAAAGACTTAGACTTGACGGCTTGATCTCCCTTTGGCAACCTGAGGGCTGGTAGGGTCAAGAACTGGACTGACAGTGGCCCCAATTACTCGGAAGGAAGGTGGCGATGACTAAATCAGAATTGATACAACGTCTGGCCGATGCGAACCCGCACCTTTACCAAAGGGATGTGGAACGGATCGTGACAACGATCTTTGATGAAATTACGATGGCGCTGGCAAACGGCGACCGTGTAGAATTACGTGGTTTCGGGGCTTTTTCCGTCAAGGAACGGGGCTCGCGAGTCGGCCGTAACCCCAGAACCGGCGAAGCGGTTAATGTTACCGCAAAACACATTCCGTATTTCAAAACCGGAAAACAACTCCGCGAAAAACTTAACGGATAATCTTTTGTGACCCGGTTTTTCTCCTGGATTTTGATGATCCCGCTTGCGGCGGTGGGTGTCTTCTTTACGATTTCAAATCGTGGGCTGATTTCAATCGACCTTTGGCCTGTCCCCTTTAGCTTCGAAATTCCCATGTTCGCTGCAATCCTGGCCGTGGCTTTTGGCGGCTTTTTGGCAGGCGCTATCATCTCGTTTATTTCCGCCGGGCACAGGCGCGCGTGCAATCGTGAACTGATGCGTATGCTGGAAAATTCCAGGCGCGAGGAAGCCCTGCTGCGCGAGCAAATCAGAAAACTGGAAAAAGCGGCCTCCCAAAAAATACCGCCGAACGGCGTTGGCCTCCGCCGCGATATCAAAAAGGCCGAAATCGCCGCCGCCGCCAAGCTGGCATTTGAACGCTCTTGAGTATAAGAATGCTTTTATGACAATGCTGCATCCTCACGAACGAACCTTTGTCGCTCTTGATACTACCGATCTTGAGCGCGCCTTGGAGCTGGCGAAAAGCCTTAGCGGTCATGTTGGCGGCATGAAGGTCGGCAAGGAATTTTTCACAGCCTGCGGCCCCGAAGGGGTGCGCGCCGTTACCGATTGCGGCATGCCGGTTTTTCTGGATTTGAAGTTCCATGACATTCCTAACACGGTGGCCGGCGCCATTTGCGCCGCCCTGCCGCTTAAGCCATATATGGTCAATGTCCATGCCTCGGGTGGCGAGACGATGATGCGCGCCGCCGCGATGGCCGCCGCCGAAGCAGGCGAGGGACGCCCCCTTACCCTGGCGGTGACGGTGTTGACATCCATGGACGAAAGCGACCTGCAAGGCATCGGAGTTGACGACAGTGTCTCCGATCAAGTCCTCAGGCTGGCTTCGCTGGCGCAGTTCAGCGGCATGGACGGTGTCGTCTGTTCCGCCCGCGAGGTTGAAGACCTGCGCGAACATTTAGGGCGCGACTTCAAGCTGGTGGTCCCCGGCATTCGCCCCGCCTGGGCTTCCAGCGACGATCAAAAGCGAATCGTCACTCCGGCCGCCGCCATCGCCATCGGTGCTGACTATCTGGTTATCGGCAGGCCCATCACCAGCGTTGATGACCCAGTCGAAGCGGCGGACAAAATCGCCGCCGAAATCGCGGCGGGAATATAGCGCGAATCTCTGTTTGTTGTTATTCCATCTTCGAAACGCCACGTGATCGGGCCGGGTCGTTTGAGCCGCAACTGGTGAAGAAACACCAGACCCATATGAGTGACGGGATCGAGTGCAGGATTGTTTCGATGTTCGGGCCTGGGATGAGCTATCCGGACATCGCTGGACAGCCATTACCCGTTCGTTTGGCTTGATGCAATCCAGCGATCAATGCCATCTTTCTCTCTATCTATTTTGAGGGCAGGCTAGACGACGTTTTGGATATCTGGACTAACCCAGTGACACGGAATTCTGAACACCCTCGGAAAAATTAGACCCTGAACTGACGAAACCCCTGGGTCTCCCTAGGGGTTTCGATGGTGGGCACGACTGGGATTGAACCAGTGACCCCTGCAATGTCAATGCAGTGCTCTCCCGCTGAGCTACGCGCCCTTGTATAAATCGACGCCAATGCGCCTTAAGGAAGGGGGGTTTTAATCCGATCCGTCCAGCTTGGCAAGTCCTGTCGTTCAATATAGCAGGGGAATAGCATTTGAACTTTCAGTTATGTCTTGCTCAATGCAACTAGCCTGATTAGCGACCAGGCATCAACTACAATCGATCAAGCCACAATCTGGTTCATTTCTCTTTAATGCAAAGCTATCAGAGGGTAGCATGCGCCGCCATTGCGTCCTGACCGATTGAACCAGACATGATTATTGCCCAGATTTCCGACCTGCACCTTCGCACTGACGGACAGTTGCTTAAAGGTAAAATCGACACCGTTGCCAGCCTTGAAGCAACTATCGAGCACCTGAACTTGCTTACACCGCGCCCTGATCTGATTTTGGCGACGGGAGATCTGGTCAACAAGGCCCGTGAACAGGACTATGGCATCATGCGCCGGGAATTTGACCACGTTGAAATGCCCGTATACGTCATCCCCGGCAATCACGATGACCGGGACATGATGCGTGAACATTTCATCGATCAGGGTTACCTGCCAAAAAACGGACCGTTTTTGCACTACATTCTTGAAAACTACCCCCTGCGCTTGATTGGCCTGGACACCAAAAGGGACGATCACGATGGCGGTGAAATGTGCGATGACCGACTGCAATGGCTTAATGAAGCTCTTTCGGCACAGCCAGATCGACCCACCCTTATCTTCATGCATCATCCGCCCTTTAAAAGCGGAATAGGATTCATGGACAAACACCCCTTCGTCAATGCCGACAAGATGGAAGCGATCGTCAAACGATATTCTCAGGTCGAAGGCATCGTCTGTGGCCATACGCATCGCAATTTTTCCGTCGCCTGGGGCGGCACCATAGCCTGCGTGGCGCCATCATTGGTTTTTCAGATGAATATGGATATTACCCCCGGCGCGCCCTCCAGTTTTGTTCTGGAACCGGGTGCCTGCCCAGTTTTGCTGTGGAACGAGGGTCATGGCTTGATTGTCCATTGCAGCCTGATCGGCGATTACGGGCAACCCAGTTCGTTCGTTGTCGATCCTTTATAAAGAACCATTATAGTGTCCATGATGATAAAAGACCTCTCCAGAAAATACGACTTGATGGTGCCGCGCTACACCTCGTATCCGACTGCGCCCCACTTCAATGATAGCGTCACGGGCGACATCTATCGTGGATGGTTAGAAAGCCTTGATCCTGCGGCTCCGCTGTCACTGTATTTCCATATTCCGTTTTGTGACGAGATGTGCTCCTACTGCGGTTGCTACACAAAAATCGTCAAACGTTATGAACCCGTTGCCGATTATCTGGAAACCCTGCTGGACGAAATAGATCTTGTTGCGAAAGCACTTCCGGCGCGTTTCAAGGCGACCAACCTGCATTGGGGTGGCGGCAGCCCAACCATGCTCAAGGGCGGTGACTGGAAGCGTATTATCGAGCGCCTTGGCGAGCGTTTTGATGTAACCGACGATGCCGCTATCGCTGTTGAATTGGACCCCCGCACGGCAACTGAAGAATACATTCGAGCCATGCAAGAAGCGGGGGTCAATCGCGCCAGTATCGGTGTTCAAAGCTTCGACGCCGACATTCAAAAAGCCATCAACCGCATCCAGCCCTACAAAATGACGGCCCAGGTCACCCAGTGGCTACGCAAGCACGGCATTGACCACATCAACATGGACCTGATGTACGGCTTGCCACAACACACGGCTGAGATGCTGGCCCATGAGGCGGAACTGACCATTGGCCTGAAACCGGCCCGGGTCGCCCTGTTCGGATACGCCCATGTACCGTGGATGAAATCTCATATGAAACTGATCAACGAGGACGACCTGCCCGGCGCAGATGAGCGCTGGCGACAATTTGAAACCGCTTCCAACAAATTCATCGAAGCGGGATACGTTCCGGTCGGCCTCGATCATTTTTCTATGCCGGACGATGAAATGACGGAGGCCCTGGAAGAAGGCGTTCTGCACCGTAATTTTCAAGGCTACACGGTGGATACCGCGCCCGCCATGATAGGTTTCGGGGCCTCTGCTATCGGACAGTTGAGTCAGGGCTATATTCAAAACATTTCTTCCCTGAAGCAGTATCGGGAAAACATCGCCGCAGGAAAATTACCTCTCGAGCGGGGCATTGAACTTAGCGACGATGATCGTCTGCGCGCCCATGTTATCGAGCGCATCATGTGCGACCTTGGCGTCGATCTGGATGAGGCTTGCGAAAAATTCAACGTCTCAAAAGCGACGTTTGTTCCAGAAATGGAAAAGATGACGCCCCTTTCCGAAGACGGGCTCGTAACCCTGCAAGACAACTCGATCACGGTTACGGAAACTGGCCGCCCCTTTGTTCGCCTAGTCGCCGCCGTTTTTGACAGCTACCTGGATAGCGGCAAAGGCCGTCACTCGCGGGCGGTTTAGATTTTCTCAACGAAAAGGCCAGAAAATCCGCAACCTGTTCTAGGGCCTGTGGACATTTAGACCAGATGAGCGTGTTGTCACGATAAGGTGATGTTGATTTACTCGGTGAACTTTGGAAGTTTACGGAGAAAATTGATATGAAACGAACAGTTTACGTAGGCATGGATGTCCATGCAGATACGAT
>MPLX02178592.1_pt1 | contig 18012 bp, 18 predicted proteins | sample 1617341 | NCBI WGS metagenome assembly MPLX02 (sample SAMN05944804, study PRJNA350692) | marine metagenome | biome: marine; feature: ODZ; material: water; isolation source: 120 m water sample filtered on 0.2 um supor filter | place: Pacific Ocean | collected 2012-04-08 | depth 120m m | reverse complement strand
TGTCATCACAGTCAAAGTTGAGAGGATTGTCATTAAGAACCTAAGTCAATTCAAGGGGGATAAGGAATATGAGGAATATTTGCAAAAAGAAGATAGGACTAGTACAGGGATTCAACAATTCTAGATGTGGGGATACTTAAAACCTTCTTTTCCTTTTTGACCAGTACATCTCTGAACAGGTGTTTACACGGATGTGACTAACCTCACAGGTAGTCGTGAACTGAATCACCACATTGTACGTTGATTTGGGAGATGGTGTGTTTGTCCAGACGGACTTCTGCGAGACCTACTACATCCCACTTCACAAGACAAATGACTTACAATGAACTAACTAACGACCAACTAACTTTTGAGGAACTATCAGAGGAGTATCTGGTGGTCGGAAATATGGTATGTGTCCTACCGGTTATGAGTGGGTCATACCGAATCCATAAGATGATGAAGTATCCCCGAGGTAGGATTGTAGAACTACCCCCTATACACCCTAGGTATGTAAAAAAATAGAAGGATAGTTATCATCTCATAGGTAATGATTTATTTAATAGAGCTTAAACGGAACGGTGTCGTTAGATAACGACAAGGAAGACTTACAGGAAGTAGAAGGTAAGAAGAAATAGAGTTACTTCGAGTTATTATCAATCCCCTCTAATAAGATTCTACTAACTACAGTACAAATAACCCACAACCTAACAAACTGGGAACATTTTACCTGTTTCTCGTTTTCGTTTGACTATGTCTTTACAGTTCCTGTCCTCAAACGGTTTGTCGACATAGTTAAACGTCTGGTCACATATGTCTTGACCAAAATAATGAAAGTGTTTATCTACACCATATTCAATCAGAAGACTGATTATAAAACCAGAAATGATACTATTTCTAGTTCTACTGTCTATAATGGGTCATGGGTGAGTTAACACTATGTTGGTGTCTACCAACATCAGACATCAAATAAATAGAGAAGGAAGACCTACAGGAAGTAGAAACTTATGTAGGTGTGAACAACCTCACAGGTTGTCGTGAGATCAATCACCACATAGAGCCTTGATTTGGGAGATGGTGTGTTTGTCCAACCAACTTCACAAGAAAATGACTTACTACGAACTCACCAACGACCAACTAACTAACGACGAACTAACTGACCAGGAACTAACTCAGGTTTCTGGTGGTTCTCTCGTCGAGATAGTTAAACACTGGCTGAGAAAGACTAGTGGATTCCAAGACGAATGACTTACAACGAAAACACTAGGGAGGAAGTCATTCTTCCTTCCACGGATGAAGTCTCACTTCATTCGACTTCTAACTATGAACTGCCTGACCAGAAACTATCCCAGGTGTCTGGTGGCTTTATAGAACTTTATCCTTGGTGGCGAGAAGGATGGGTTTGAACCCTCCAAAATCCTTATTCACTCATCACCCCATTGGCGTTCATTTGGGAGATGTTGTCCTGATAAGCCAACTTCACAAGTCAAATGAATTACAAATAACTATCTAACAACGAATGAACTCCTCAGTTCACTTCATATTGCTTCTGGTATTTATCCCTATTCTATAACTAGAGAAAAAGAAATTAAATGGAAAGAAGCGTATCAGAAATGCTGTAATAAACCAGATAAGAATCAGGAGTATCCCGAGAATTGTTTATTTAGAATTCAACCACTTGCTTGAATCGGTTTTGATGTATTGACAATCCTCTACCTAGTAGAATCTACAGGCCAAAATATTTCCGTGTGTTCCTTACTAATTATTAAATATTTAAAACCTTCTAGTGGATGTACGTTCTGATTCTCTTATTTCACAGGACTTGCTAGAGGGATACACCTGATCACTATCAACGATGGAATCCAACCGCTTGTATATCCCCAATCCAAACCTTGTTAATTCCTCGATTGAGAGATCTTCCTTGTCGAGTTGATTAGTCATGGATTTGACCTTACCTTATGAGGAAGATCCTTAGGTTGAGCACACCATACCTACCTCTTTTCGTAAATCAAGTACCATCTATAAGTCACATGAACACTTAGAGATAAATCTCAGGGTTTAGTTCACCTGTTAGGGCCTCAAAGGATGATCAAGCTATCATCAGAGCATTTACACCTATGGCTGGCTCAAAAGAGGCAGGCGAAAAGGAATCAGTCGAGGATGGTTAGTTGGAGAATGTTTCTGGTGGTTCCAATTCCACCAACATAAGTTGAATCTCACGGAAGTTCCCTTGGGTAAACCTTTTACTGATGATGAAGTTGAAGCAGTTAGTGGTGATGGTACAGAAAAGGCCGGTGGTGGTTGTCGACCGTTCGTTCTAGATGAACGTGAATGTAATGTCTCAGATCGATCAACAGGCCATCGGATACCACCTTTTGGTTTGGGTCTTGTCTTAGATTTATATGATTGTTGATATTTAGTTTGCCAGCCTCCAAGAGTCTAACTGTCAGCATCTGTGCCAAATAAGCATAGCGTTATTGCAGTAAAAGCCACTTAAAGCAAATATCAGAAGAACAACCCAAGGCGTTCATTGTCAAGGTTCAAGTCGACAGCACTCTTCTGGAATAGCTCAAAGCAGAATGTGCTGATATTTCGGAGATTGCTAAGGCTGTTGGGTCTTTAAATTATGACTGAGCAACTCAATTCATATTGTCAAAACCTTTCTGATGCAGAGCTTGAGAATATTGCTGGTTATTCTACTGATTCTGGTTGCTAATCATATGAGAGTCCAGATACTGAAGGCTGCACATACTGGCAGCCGTGCCGACCTAGGCGCTGAAGGTTGCACCTACTTGCTGTAATACAACTTCAGGTATCACTGTGCATTGCTCTGCAACTTCTGAGATATAGCTTGTCATCTTTCGATCAATAACTAAGCCGAAGTTTCATGCAATGATGTGCTAGTAAGCCTACCGACTAATATCATTGCTGCCAGGAAAGCAAACACCTGTAAAGGCAGTCCTGCATTAAGTCCAAATATTTGTGTGAACATACCCATGAGAAGGCTGCCTGCTAGGCCGCCGGCCGAGCTTGAACGGATTAGAACCTGCCATCGAAGTGGGGCATCTCCTCCCATTGGCGCCATACTTTCTACTAGCGCAGCATCTGTACTTGCCGCAAGGGCTCCAAATGGTACGAAGAGAACTGCTGCGCCGATACCTGAAGTGAATTGAGTCAGAATTAGTAGAGCTGCCATTAGTGGATACTTTATTGTTTGCGAGAAGGTTGGCAGTACCCTATTAACGCTACGCCCAATACCATAAGCAGCTAATAGCATCCCGAAGTCAAAGCAGTTCCCCTCTCCAATACTGCGAACCCATAGTGCTAGAAGTGCAAAAAGACTGCCGAATACCAAACCTTGTAGAGCACACAATTTGTTGAAGGGAATCTCAGTCTTTATTTGACTTATTGATCCGACTTGCGAAGTCTCTTGTTTGTTTCGGTAGGCTAATTGACCCAAAGGTAGAAGTAGTAGTAGTGCTGGAAAATATTGTCTGATAGCCGGAAAAAGCATACCAGTTAGGATATTACCTGAAAGCGATCCCAGCTCGCTACTTGTGCGCAAGCGATTTACAGGAAGGCCTTTTTCATTAACAATTCTTCTTTGAATTGTCAGCTGGCTCATTTCATTGCCAATACCAAAAAGGAATGTTGCAAGAAACGAAATTAATAACAGGAATTGGGCTTCGACTATGGCTGTTGATTGCAGATAGCTAACTATTAAAAGAAGAATCAAAGCTATTAGTATAAGTCCATAGCCACTGCTTTTCCTCTTCAGAGGTAGCAAAACAGGTAGAGTCGCAATCGCTGGCAAAAGACTGTTGATCATTGGAGATACGCTCAGCCCACTGATGAGCCAAGACGTCGAGGCCATGGTTAGGCTCCTTCCGGCCTGAAAACTTCCCCATCGAATAGAGGAGCCAAGATGATCCTGGCTTGGATTCATGTCACCACCACAATGTTTCTCTTCTCAATCACTTTGGCACTAACCACAATGATGTGCCATCAATACCTTGGACTCCCTCGGCTCCAAAGCCTTGCTATATGACGATATAAAATATAGACATATAAACACCATAACAATACGAACTAGGGCTAAATAGAAGGCCCAGCGTTTAAAGTCAACAAATTAGGCTACGAGAAATGCCCTCAAAAGCAATAGATAGTCAAGACATAGAGAAGCTCAACCGCCTCTACCTCCATCACACTCATCTGCCGATGAGCTAGAGATTGTTGCCGTCGGCCCTTGTGGCAATTCAGCTCTGCATGCTCTGTGCTCAAGGGTGTGCTAATTAAACTGAAGGTCAATGTTGTTAACTATTGCGCGAAAACCACAGCCTAAATGTCAATGCAATGGCAAGGCTTTTTACGTTATTCGACATCCCAAATCCACTTAAGTATGCCAACCTATGCCTTGCTCCTTAAACTTACAGGCAGCAACCACCAGCTAAACTAATGGCAGAATCTAGGCCAACCGCAGTAATCTTCTGAATTGACGCCTGTGACGAAAAGGCTCACACTTGCTTATACCTGTAGCAAGCATTTTTCTGGATATCCATGCTGCCATAGGCAATGGCGCCATCCTGGGCACTGCCGATTTGTGCATGGCTATAGCCGTAGTTTTACTTTTTGGTTTGCCGCTCAGCAGCTTGATAGCTACGGATTTGTCGTCGACTTTTCCAGCCTTAGGCCTTTAGAGCAACAACTTCGTGACCAATTTGATCACACCTTCCTAGCCAATGCGGATGATCCGCTCCTGTCTGAGTGGCAGGAACTGCATGAGCAGGGTGCTGTTGATCTGAGGGTTATGGACAATGTCGGTATGGAGTCCAGCGCTGAACTTGTTTGGCAATGGGCTAACGCACTTTTACTGAATCGAGATGCTGGACGCACCTGTTGTTGGCGAGTAGAGGCGCGGGAGAATGAAGCTAATGCTGCTTGCTTTGAAGAACTACCTGAGTGGTTTCAAGCAACTACTTAGCCCAGATCAAGTTTCATTCTCTCTCTTTGGCAATCTTTGCGCCGATCAGGATTAACTCAATACAAGCCTTTCATCTCTCACATCCACACGCACAGTTTGGCTGTCTCCGTATTGACCAGCCAGGATACTTTTAGCAATAGGGGTTTCCAGCTCGCGTTGGATGGCTCGTTTAAGCGGTCTTGCTCCATAAACTGGGTCATAACCTGCATTTGCTAGCCAATCAGCAGCTGTTTCACTGATTTCAAGGTTGAGTTTGCGATCCTCAAGACGCTCACGTAGCCGATTCACCTGGAGGGCAACAATTTTACGTAGTTCCTCGCGCCTGAGGCTGTGGAAGATAATAGTTTCATCAAGTCTGTTAAGGAATTCGGGCCTAAAATGAGCATGCAAAGCATCATTAACTCGTCGTTCCATTTCTTTGTATTTTCCTTGATCTCCAGCCAGTTCAAGTATTGATTGGCTGCCAATATTGCTGGTAAGGATTAGCACTGTATTTGTAAAATCAACGGTGCGACCTTGGCCGTCGGTGACACGTCCATCATCGAGAATCTGTAGCATCACGTTGAACACATCTGGGTGTGCCTTCTCCACTTCATCGAAGAGGATTACCGCGTACGGGCGTCTGCGTATGGCTTCTGTGAGCTGTCCACCAGCCTCATAGCCGACATAACCAGGAGGTGCTCCGATCAGTCTGCTTACGGTGTGCTTCTCCATGTATTCCGACATATCGATTCGCACCAAGGCTGCTTCGCTATCGAATAGTTGAGAGGCCAATGCCTTGGATAGCTCCGTTTTGCCGACTCCTGTAGGACCAAGAAACAGAAAGCTTGCAATTGGGCGATTTGGATCGCTTAGGCCTGCTCTGGAACGTTGAATGGCATCAGCAACAGCTTTGACAGCAGGTTTTTGCCCAATCACCCGCTCATGGAGCTCGGCTTCAAGTCCGAGCAGTTTTTCCATTTCCGATTGCACAAGTTTGGCAACGGGGATACCGGTCCATTTGGCGATAACTTCAGCTATATCGTCTTCTGTGACCTCTTCTCGCAGCAATGATTTGTCTCCTTTATCACCTTCTTGGGCTAGGGCAGTTTCTTTTTCGATAAGTCGTTTCTGCAATCCCGCCAAAGTTCCATACTCGAGTTCTGCTGCTTTGTTTAGGTCGTAGCTGCGTTTGGCTTGCTCAACTTGTAATTGCACCTTTTCGATCTCTTCTTTGAGCGAGGAAAGCTCATCAATCGCACCTTTTTCTTGTTGCCACTGGGCATTTAGGGCGCTCTGTTGCTCTGCTAATTCAGCAAGTTCGCGTTCTAATTTCTCCAGCCTTTCCTTGCTGGCTGAGTCGGATTCGCGTCCTAGCGAAAGCTTTTCCATTTCAAGCTGCAAAATCTTGCGATCAATTTCATCAATTTCCTCTGGCTTGGAGGTGATTTCCATTTTTAGTCGTGCAGCAGATTCATCCATCAGATCGATAGCTTTATCTGGTAGAAAACGATCGGCTATATATCGGCTGCTGAGTACGGCTGCTGCTACCAGGGCGTTGTCGGCGATCCGCACACCATGATGAACTTCGTAGCGTTCTTTGAGACCACGCAGGATAGAAATGGTGTCTTGCACTGTGGGTTGATCCACAAGTACTTGTTGGAATCTTCTCTCTAGAGCTGGATCTTTTTCGATGTGCTGCCGATGCTCATCGAGTGTTGTGGCACCGATGCATCGCAGTTCCCCTCTAGCCAGCATTGGCTTGAGCAGGTTGCTGGCATCCATTGCACCACCGGTTGCACCAGCACCAACAACAGTATGGATTTCATCAATAAAAAGTACTATTTGTCCTTCAGAGGCGGTGACTTCTTTGAGCACTGCTTTGAGTCGCTCTTCGAATTCACCTCGATACTTTGCACCTGCAATTAAGGCACCCATATCGAGAGCTATTAATTGTCTGTTCTGTAGAGCTGCTGGTACATCACCGTTGACTATCCGTTGAGCTAATCCTTCAACAATCGCGGTTTTACCAACACCTGGCTCACCGATTAGGACAGGGTTGTTTTTGGTGCGACGGCTGAGAATTTGAATGGTGCGCCGGATTTCATCATCCCGTCCGATCACCGGGTCGAGTTTGCCTTCTCGGGCTGCAGCGGTAAGGTCTCTGCCATATTTCTCGAGGGACTCGTAGGTTCCTTCTGGGTTCTGATCAGTCACCTTTTGGTTCCCACGTACCGCATCAATTGCGACCTTTAGTTTGCCTGCATCCACGCCGGCTTGACTGAGCAGTTGACGACCGCAACGGTTGTCTTTGGCTAAGGCCAGGAGAAGGTGCTCTATAGAGATGAAGCTATCGCCGAAGGCTTCTTTGTGTTGTTCTGCCTGATCGAGAAGATGATTAATCCCTTTACCTACATAGACAGACTCTGGTGCTGCTTGCAGGGTGGGCTGTTTCTGGAGGTGAGCTTCAAGGTCTGTTTGCAGATTGCCGATCAATACACCGGCTTTCTCAAGGATTCTGCCCGCCAAGCCATTTTGATCCAGCAGTGACAGGAATAAATGTTCTGTTTCAAGTTGCTGCTGTTTGCGTTGAAGGGCTAGTTGCTGTGCCGAAACAATTGCGGCCCAGGCTTTTTCGGTAAATTTCTCCGCAGTTGGTTGCATGTGTTTTTTTCGTTGATTAAACCGTATGTCGATTGATCACTGAGGCCAAGCGGTTAACCGTTCTAATTAGTTCGGCTTTTTCGGCAGAGTAGGGTTTGCCACACTCTGTCTATAGAACATCTTGCTATTTAGTTGCTAATGGATGTTTATAAGTTTTTTAAAGGTTGATTTTTGAATATTATCTTCTGCTAACTGCTTTCTGTAATAGTTGATTCTTTCAATCAAACTTGAAGAGTTTAATCTATTTGTTATTTGCGTATTGGAGGGATTTTGCTATTTTCAAACCAGTCCTCTATCCGTTGAGAGCTGTTTTCATTTTCAAGGTCACAAAGCTTGATAGAAAAACCATATCGTGAAGCTAAGTTTAATAGATCCTGATGACTAGAGCAATTCCTTAATTCAAGTCGCAAGGATAAGCTGTGCTCAGCAGCTTGCAGAAGATCAATCAGCCCTTGGCGTGACATTAGGCTTGTAAATATGATCGGATGATACATCCGCTCTTTGATGGTGGCAATATCGCTAGAGCTCTTTGTCAGTTCACAGGAGTGAGACGATTATTGCGATAAAAAAAGGGAAGAGGAGATGATTGTTTGATCATCTCCTCTTCCCTTTGGAGGTTTTAAGAAATCTCTAGTATCTATTGATACATCCTCTTTATTAATCTCAATCTCACTCGACAACTACTGTCCCAACCATTCCTGCACCGCGATGGGGCTCGCAGTAGAAGTCATAATTTCCCGCGTTTGAGAATGTTTCTTCCCAGGATTCGCCAGGTGCAAAGGCCAGATCTGTATGGCTCAACTCGTCATGGCCTTCAAAGACCGCGTTATGTGGGGCCAAGTTGTTGTTGACGAACTTTATCTTGTCCCCGGCTTTGATTTTGATGTTGCTGGGTTCGAACGCCAGCATGCCTGAATCGCTGCCAAGCTTCACTTCAACAGTGGCAGCTTGGACGGAAGATACTCCGATGCCAAGCACCAAAAGTAGGGCGCAGAAAGCTCCAGCCATGGAGCGAAGCATTGAAGGCATGAGGGTTTAATAAGGGCTATTTATACACATTAACCCTGATTGGGAATTTTTCCTCGCTTTGGCAAACGTGAATCAGCTAACACTGCTTCAAGTGTGCTGGCAATGCTTTGGCCTCCGAATCGTTCTGGAGTGGTGATTGGATCATGTACAAAGTGACGCTGTTTGATGCTGAAGCGATCCCAAGCATTGATTTCGATCGGTAGGACCTTAATTAGGGCCTCAATTAGCCAACCCCAGAGGGGTAGGCCAGGAGTTCGCCTCACCCCTCGCCAGCGGCAGAGAGTTGCCACAGCTTCATTTACAGAGATGGACGGTTGGCCCATGACTAAACGCCGAACAGCTCCTTGGCCAGCTTCTCGGTTAGGTCGCTGAGGTGACGTTGCTAGGTGGCCACAGATGAATGCAATGTCTGCTGCGTGAATGAAATGAAAGCTGGAGTCTGCTCTTAGCCAGCGTGCCAGCCATAGCCAGCGGCTTGCTTCTGCCAACCCTTCGGTTAGATAGCTGGTAGGGAAAGGGCTCGAACCATCGACTCTTCCCCCGAAAACGAGTGTGGGAAAAACTGCCACGATCCGTTCTGCTAAAGGATGGTGCTCAAGGTCATCGAGGCACTTCGCTTTAGTTTGAATGTACTCAGTGCCATAAGCCAATGCTTCAGGCAATGGTTGGAGAGTCTTGTTGAGGATGCTTGCGGTAGAGAAATAGGTGATCTGTTCAATAATTGCTGGATTTAAAAGCTCTAGAAGAGCTTTGACGGCCACAACATTTACTTGGTGGGCTCGCTCTGGATCTCCCCATGCCGTTGCCGTATGAATCACGCGGGTGACTGTTGCTAGTTGATTGGCAAAACAATATGGTTCACGCAGATCTCCAACCAGTAGTTGGACTCGGGGGTGTTGCGGTGAGATGGCCGTTAGTTTTGCTGGATCCCGTAGCCATAGCAGTAACTCGGCATCAGAGTTTTCAAGAAGCCAGGCGGCTGTGTACTGACCAACACAGCCGCTAGCTCCTGTGATCAGAATGCGAGCTTGGGTCAAGCGGCGGATCCGATCAGATCGTTGACAGTTTTGCCGGTTTCAAAGAAGACCCTGGCATTGTCTTCTGGGGTTCCAGGAAGAATGCCATGGCCAAGGTTGAGGATGTGACGACGGCCGCGAGCCTTGCGGACTGCATCAACAATTCGCTCGCGGATGGCTTCAGGAGTGCCAAATAAAAGGCCAGGGTCAACATTGCCTTGCACTCCTAAGTGCTTAGGAAGACGGGCGCAGCCATCAGCCATATCAACAGTCCAATCTAAAGAGACGATGTCGACTCCAGTGCGGCCCATTCGCTCCAACACTCCAGCACTGCCAGAGATGTAGAGGATCATTGGTGTATCTGGATGGGTTGCTTTTACTAGGTCTACAACTTTCTTTTGATAAGGCGCTGCAAAGGTGTCGTAGTCGATCGGACTGAGCTGGCCGGCCCAGGAATCAAACATTTGCACCACCTGAGCACCAGCGTCGATCTGATATCGCAAGTAGGTAGCAATTGATTCGGCGAAATGGTTGAGCAAACGATGGAGTAGGTCTGGTTGTTGGAAGGCCATGGCTTTGATCACGGCATAGTTTTTGCTGCCTTTACCTTCAACTACATAGGCAGCAAGAGTCCAAGGTGCTCCTACAAAACCAAGTACGGCAGCTTGGTTACCAACGCTTTCACGCAGACGTCCAAGCACCTCACCTACAAAAGGCATCGTTGCTTTGGGTTCCAGTGGACGCAGCGCTTCAATTTGGCTGAGATTACGGATTGGTTCTTGAATTAAGGGGCCTTTGCTTTCGACGATGTCGAAGTCGATGCCCATACCGGGCAAAGGAGTGAGGATGTCTGAGAAGAGGATTACCCCATCGGGCTGGAATGCCTCGAACGGTTGCATCGAGATCTCGTAAGAGAGATCAGGGTTTTCGGAACGCTCTCGAAAGCTGGGGTAGCGGTCCCGGAGATCCCGGTAGACCTTCATGTAGCGGCCCGCCTGGCGCATCATCCAAACAGGGGGACGCTCCACTGATTCACCACGCGCAGCGCGGAGCAACAAGGGCAGTGAGTCGCTCATTACACGGGGTCAGGATCAATCAGAAAACTTACCTGAAGGCCGTTGTTGTTAAGGCCTTTAAAGATGTGGAAGCAGCAGTTTCGTCACATGTTCTTTGGTTGTGGCTGAACTTAAAGGTTTTGTTTGGGGTCATGGCGGAAGACCTGCACGCTCAGTGCTGGTAGGCAGAGATCAAGGGACTGCTCATATCCATGGATGTTGTATTCATCTGTTGTCTTGCCACCCATGTTGCCAAGGTTTCTGCCGCCGTAACGGGCGCTATCTGTGTTGAGGATTTCCTCGTAGTAGCCCTTAACAGGCACTCCAACCCTGTATTGGGAATGACTTTGTGGGGTGAAGTTGGCGATAACAACAAGCCAGCTTCCACAACTGCTTTCACGACGCATAAAGCTGATTACCGAATGGCGATTGTCATTGCAGTCGATCCATTGGAATCCGTATTGATCGAAATCATCTCGCCATAAAGATGGCTCTGCTTTGTAGAGAATATTTAGGTCGTCAATTAGTTTTTGTAGGCCCTTATGCGGCTCATGCTGCAGTAACTCCCATTGAAGATCTCCCCATACGTTCCATTCTGAGCGTTGACCAAATTCCATTCCCATGAAAATGGTTTTCTTGCCTGGGTGAGTCCACATATAGGCAAGTAACGCACGAACATTTGCGTATTTCTGCCAATCATCTCCTGGCATTTTATGAAGAAGATGACTTTTGCCATGAACAACTTCATCATGACTAAGTGCCAACATGAAGTTTTCAGTGTAGGTATACCAGATTGAGAAGGTAATGTTGTTCTGGTGAAATTGCCTAAACCAAGGATCAAGCTCGAAGTAATCGAGCATGTCATGCATCCAGCCCATATTCCATTTGAGGTTGAACCCTAGACCTCCTATATCCGTGGGTTGGGTAACCATTGGCCAGGTTGTTGACTCCTCCGCAATTGAAAGTGCACCAGGGAAGTGTTGAAAGAGAACGTGATTTGCCTGTTGCATGAATAGAACGGCTTCGGTGTTTTCTCGCCCTCCTTCTTCATTGGCAAGCCACTCTCCGTCAGGGCGAAGGTAGTCGCGATAGAGCATCGAGGCGACTGCATCAACACGAATGCCATCAATGTGGAATTGCTCAAACCAATAGACAAGATTGGCAACTAGGAAGTTGCGAACTTCGTTCCGGCTGTAGTTAAAGATCAGTGTGCCCCATTCCTTGTGTTCACCGATGCGTGGGTCGGAATGTTCGTAGAGATGGGTCCCATCAAAGAAGGCAAGACCATGACTATCTTTCGGGAAATGTCCAGGTACCCAGTCGAGGATTACTCCGATGCCTTCGGCGTGGCAGTGGTCAACAAAGCTACGGAATTCATCGGGTGTTCCATATCGACTTGTGGGGGCATACCACCCAGTTACTTGGTATCCCCACGAACCATCAAATGGATGTTCCGAGATTGGCATTAGTTCGATATGGGTAAAACCTCGATCCTTCACGTATGGAATCAGTTGATCGGTTAGTTCGGGATAGGTCAGTAGCCTGGCTCCAGGCTTCATGTCTGCAGCGGGTACTGGTCTGCGATGAGTGCCATCCGCCTCGATATACGGTTCATCGGCAGCAGCATGCATCCAGCTGCCCAGATGTAATTCGTACACTGAAATTGGCTGGTCCAGAGCATTGCGGCTGTCTCTTTGCCGCATCCAGTGCTCGTCTTGCCATTGATAGCGATCTAGCTTTGCTACTAAGGAACTGGTTGCGGGGCGTACCTCGTGTTGGAAACCGTAGGGATCAGCCTTCTGATAGCAATGACCGTTTTGGGCTCTGATCTCGTATTTGTAAAGGCTCCCTTCCTCTATCCCTGGGATAAACAACTCCCAGAGGCCCCCCTGGCGTTGTTGCATCGGGTGATGACGTCCATCCCATGAATTCAAATCGCAAAGCACAGAAACACTGCGGGCGTGGGGAGCCCAGAGGCAGAACATCACACCTTCAACACCCTGAAGCTCGATTAGGTGAGCCCCCATGCGTTGCCAGATGTGGTGATGGTTGCCTTCTGCAAAGAGGTGACGGTCCATCTCCCCCATCCATTCCTCTCGAAAGGCCCATGGATCGTGTTGTTTGTGCTCGAGTCCTCCTCGGTTAATGCGAACTTGGTATTTGCTGCCAGGGTCTTGGTCAAGAACTGCTTCGAAGATCCAAGGGTGATTAGGTGTGGTCATGGCAGTAGTACTGCCATTAATTAGTAGCTCTACTTGGCTGGCCTCCGGCATCCAGATGCGTACTATCCATTTCCCCTCATGGGGCTGTGGACCAAGCACCGAAAAGGGACTCTCGTGGCGGCATTCAGCAAGCTTTTGGCTGTCCTGAACCATCCAGTCGAGGGCAAAACTGGTGGTCATCAGCTAAAGGCATTGTTGGCCGGGAGCTTAGATCGGTTCGTGGGCTTGAAGGGCGAACTAAGCGCCAGTAGTGCAAGTTGAATCAGGGAATGCTGATTAATCAGACAAGATCAGCGGAGAAGTCCACGTTGATGATCTCTCCTTGGTCGTTAAAAATCACGAAAAGGTTGTCTGTCAAATTTCCGAATTCAATAGTCACCAGAACCAGCTGCTGCTCACCACCTTGGCTGGCAACGATCGCAGTTTCGATCTTTTTAAACCCTCCAGTGACGCGGTCGAGTTTTGTCCATTTGCGTTGTATGTCTTCTGGTTTTAGTTCCTGTTGGAAGCTCAGTTCAAGCAGGGAACGTGCAGATACCCAGCGCTTGGAAGCTAGATCGTTGACGAAGTCAATAGCCGATTGTTCGATCGGCAGTGCCTGGCCAGTCCATTTCCATGCAATCAGTTTTCCACTTTCATCGAGAACCATTATCAGAGGGATTTCTCCCTTTGCGGTCATGACCATTGCGTCAACAGTGGTGTCGTCTAAACCTGAACTGACTTCGACAATGCGACTTCCGGAAACTTGATGAGGCCGACTTTCTAGGCGCTGCTGGATTCGTTCGGTGGTAGTAGTGCTATGCAGAGGTTCTGACAGCTGGCTATAGATGGTTTTGGCATCTTTATTGGCTAATGCCTTTAGAAGGATTTGAGCTGCTTTTGTCGCCTGAGCGGGGCTAAGAGGGGTCCTTTGAATGGACGCATCTGCTGCAAAAGTTGGCAGGGGTAGTGCACCCAGGCTGCAAGGGAGCCCAAGGGATAGGGCTATTAAGCAAGCAGATAGCTTCAAGGCTCTTGGGAGAAATCGTTATTCATTTTGCCGGAGTCGAGTGGCAAGAGCAGCAACTTTGATCCATAAAGCTGCAAAGTCAGAGTCACCACTTTGCAGTGGGCCGATGGAGGTCCACAGGGCTGTTGATCGTGGCCTGGGTTTACTCCTATCGCCGGCCAGGCAGCGCCGGCTATAGATAATCGCAACTGCTCTCCTGGTTGCAGGTCGGCAAGTATTGGTTGCAAAAGCACCATTCGCGGTAGAAGCCGCAGGGCTCTTTCCCCTTGTACACGCAGAACTCCGGTTGAGATCTGTTTTGCTTGGCTTTGGCTTCGATTGACAATGGAGAGGGCGACACAGAGGTCAAATCCAGGTTGATCTGACTGCATGGTTAGTTGCAGTGACGGGATCCCATTTAGCTGCAGGGATTCTTGCAATGCTTGGCTGGTGAAGGTGGCTACATCGGCACGCTGGTCTACGGCACTTCGCTCTACTAGGCCTGGTTGTGGGCTCAAATGTCCTCCGACTGCTTGAACAGGTCGCCAAGGGTCATGGACCACATGAACCAATCCGCTCCCTTGTTTATTGCGATGCAGGATGCCTTCAGAGGGATCAAGGCAGGCCAATCCTTTACTTGAAAGCCCCCAGCTTGAGATTGGTGAGCTTGAGTTCTTAGTGGTGTATGTGATTTCCTGCCATTGATTGGTTGTGATGTTCCAGCCCCGCAAATGTCTTTTTTGATTGGTTGAGACTTGCGAGGTTTGAAGGTGGCGATCGAAAAATCTCAGCAGGAGTTGTTGTGTTTCTGGCCACCACTGAAGGTGGGTTGCTGGACCGATATGAAGTTCAGGACTACCACCTGCTTGGCTCGATTGCTGATATAGGTCAAGCAGGCCGTGCAGATGGGGGTCCCACCAGCCACCTATAAGCAACATCGGCTTACGCAGCCAGGATTTCAGTGGCTGGTGAACGGTCCAGGCGTTGTCGCTCTGGCTCGAGCGATTTAGCCATGACAGGGCCATTCCCTGAGGATCATGGCGTTTTAGGAGTGCAGGCCCCTCATGTAGATAGCTACCGTCTTCCAGACTGCGGCGTAGTTCCATCCAGCCTTCTTCATTGCCACGGCGACGAGCTTGTAGTGCTGCGAGTTGCAGGCCCCAGGCAAGACCAATGTGCCACCAATAGGCACCGCCTTCACAGCTCCAGTGATTTCGTTCATCGACTCCAGCCATGGCTGGCGCCAGGCAGTCCGGTGGTGGTGTCCCGGATTCAGCAAGTAGCTGGGTTAGGCCCTGATAGGAAAAGCCATAGGTTCCAAGGCGGCCATTGCATTCTGGTAACGCTCGCACCCAAGCATGAGTCTGGCTGGTGTCAGTCGCCTCTTGAGAGAAGCCATTGAATTGGCCTTCCGAATCACCTTGCCCACGTACGTCCTGGATCACTACCAAGTAGCCATGACTTGCCCACCAGGCCGGATGGCTGTAGGTCACAGTTGAGGCGATATCGCGTCCGTAGGGCTGACGCATCAATAGAGCTGGCCATGTTCCCTCTCTTTTGGGTAGCCATAGCCTGGCAACGAGCTTGACGCCGTCAGTGAGAGTCAGGCTGGCATCGCGCCAGTAAACGGATCTATCGTTAATTTGACCTTCAGAACACATCAGGGCAGGTCATTCCGATCACGTAAGTGATCACAATGTCTGCGTCTTTGGAGTTGAGATTTCGTTGTTTGGCTACTTTGGAGATTGATTGACCTGAGTGGGCTGAAATCCCTTTGGCATTAAGAGCTTTGAATTGATTGCACAGTGAAATACGTTCAGCTTTGTTGTTTTTGACGCTTTCAAATAGGCCGGATTGCGCCTTGACATCCGAAGTAATAGCAAGGGCCATAACTAGTAGCGCTGGAAGATAGCGCATGGGACCTCGAGATCTGTTGCTTCCTTATATTTGAGACATCGTTACCGGGTATGTGTGGCTTAGTAGGGTCAGTTTTGCAGTTGCCTGTTCTTGGCAAGTTGGATCCAACGGCTTGCCGTAGCAAGGTTCACGAGTGATTGTTGATTGCTATTGAGTTGGCGTTGCAGTCGTCCTGTTTGGCGCACAACATCATTTGGACTGGCTGCAGCTAAAACAGCTGTTGTTGCAAGCCCTGAGTGGACTAGTAATGCAGCATTTGCTGGATTTAAATTTAGCTCGCAAACAAGTGCAGCTATGCCTTGCAATCGTTTGAGGTTGCGGACAGTGGCAAGGCTGCCTTTGGTGAGATTGTTTAGTTCATTACCCTCGAGATGTTTAAGAGCAATCCACGTTGTGATTCCTGCATTTATGAGCTGGGCATGTTCGTGACGAAAGCTCTGAGGCAGATTTTCCAGAGTTTGATCAGTCTGCATAGCTTGTTTCTGGCAATGGCAGCGTGATGTTCTGACGCAAGTCGCGAATTACTTCGCCGAGAATTACTGGTTGGCTTACACCATTCCCGATTGGTTCGAGTTTGCGCAGTCGAACATGCACCACTGAGCCGTTGTAACCACCTCCATGCAGGTTCCCTGCCAATTGTTCCAAAGTTGGTTTTATGGCCTCATTTGGAAAGTCTTCAAACGCCTGTGCGACTAGAAGGTTAGTGCTGTTGTCATATACAACCGGGACGGAGAGAGCTCCTTCAACAGCCAGTGGAGGGGTATAGCTGACGTTAAAAGCCCAACAGCTTGCTAAAAGCAGAAGGTTAAAGCTGGTCACACCAATTAAGCGGAACCGTTGATTCCATCGCAGCAAGAAAGCAATTAAGGTGACTCCGCTTAGGGCTAGGCCTGACCAGGCAAGCCATCCGGTAGCGGTTTGAATTAACTCTGGAATGGACATGGATGGGCTGGTGAACTGCGAGGGAACTACTTATATTTCGCATGCTCCCGGTAAGTCTGACTCAAATCGATGGGAGTAAGGATTCCATCTTTGGCCAAAGCACGATGGAAGCGATCAGCTGTTTTATTGCTCAGTGGCAGTCTGATTGTTTGGGTTGGCGCAGATCGACTCGTTGCTGCCCTTTTTGAGCGTCTACGTCCAGAGCTGGAGCAGAAGCTTTCAGAACCTCTCGGTCATCCGTTGAAAATCGGAGATTACCGGGGTTTGCGGCCCTTGGGACTAGCAATTGGTCCGACTGAAGTGCTGCCGGGGCCTAAGGACAACTCAAGGGCTTCACTTGAAGGTTTAACGGTAAGCCTCGCACCACTGGCCAGTTTGATCCGTCTCAGGCCAGTTGCTGTAGTCACTCTTGAGGGATCGCGGTTGACGTTGCGTCGTAACAACAGCGGTTCTTACTGGGTCCCTGGACCAACTAAAGGTGAACCGCCGCCAAAGATTGATCTTCGGTTGCGGTTTACTCAGCCGGCGAGGGTAAATATTCAGCCAGCCAACCTGAAGTTCACTGCCAATGCTCGCGCAGACGTCCAATTAGCGCAGGGGTGGGTCAAAGGGGCTGCCCAGCTTGGTTTGCCTGATCAAGGACGGCTCTTTTTGGAAGGTAGTGGGCGCTGGGATCGTTTGGAGTTAGATGCCCGTGTTCGGTTGGAGAAGATCAGACTTAAACAATTGCAGGGGCTTTTGCCTGGGAATGAGCCCCTGCAATTGCAGGGGCAGATTGGTGGAGATTTTCAATTAAGTCTTCAGCAGGGGCGTGTGGGCTGTGATGGAGCCTTATCACTGGTCGGTTTTCAACTGCGGGGTGATTCTTTCACCGAGTCACTCTCTTCTCGTGAGGCCAGGATCAGCTGTCGCGAAGATCAACTGCAGCTGCCTTTGAGTCATTGGCGCTATGGACCCTGGACAGCTTCTGTTCAGGGGGGGGCTCGACTCAATAATTCCTATGAGATCGATTTAAAGGTCAACCAAAAGCATCAAGGACATGCCTTCCAGGCTCGTATTGATGGGCCTTGGCATGAGCCTCGTTTGAGAGCCAGTGGTCGCTGGAGTCTTGATCCGAAGAGTCCGGTGGATGGCCCGCTGCAAATGAAATTGCAGATGCGCACTAACTGGCGTAATCCAAAGACCGTTAAAGCCATTCTTGACAGCCTTGAAGTTAATTCTCCAGGCCTTAAGGTCCGCG
>MPLX02041804.1_pt1 | contig 18016 bp, 12 predicted proteins | sample 1617341 | NCBI WGS metagenome assembly MPLX02 (sample SAMN05944804, study PRJNA350692) | marine metagenome | biome: marine; feature: ODZ; material: water; isolation source: 120 m water sample filtered on 0.2 um supor filter | place: Pacific Ocean | collected 2012-04-08 | depth 120m m | reverse complement strand
CAGTACTCCCAACAATCGTTGCCAGATGGGTATGAGCATGAAGGTCAGATCTTTGCGTAGAAGCTAAGTCGCGAGATGGCTCAGAGCAGCTTTTCTCATTTCTTCGATTGGCACATCGTTTTTGCCACTCCACAGCCTTAGAGATGCGGCACCCTGTTGAACAAGCATCTCGAGTCCATCTATGCAGCGGCAGCCATGTTGTGCTCCCCAGCTCAGCCAGTTGGTTGGTCTTGGTGTGTAAATCAGGTCATAGAGGGTTGTGCTTGGTTTGAGGTTTTGCCATATCTCTTGTCCAAGGGGAATTAGCTCTATTGGCTCTGAGTTTTTCGAATTGATTGCAGCCATGCCCACAGGAGTTGTATTTATCACCAGATCGGCCCTCGTTAACTGTTCAACGAGAGTGGGGTCTTGTTGAAGAATTCCTTGCAGCAGCCCTTGGTCGTGAGCGCTGGAGCTTGAAGGGGTGGGCTTTAAATCATCGAGAAATCTCTTTAGCGCATCAGGTTTGCGGCCCACCACGATGATTTGAGCAAGTTTTAGATCTTGTAGACCTGCCACTACGGCTCGGGCGCTGCCACCGCAGCCGAGCACAACTGCAGAAAGCCCATGCCATTCAAGATTGCATTCTTGAAGGGGTGCTAGAAAACCAGCCACATCGGTATTGGTGCCTGTCCAGCCGCCGTCGGCATGAGGTGTCAGAGTGTTTACAGCCCCAAGTCGCTTTGCCAGGGGGCTGAGTTCTTTACAGACCTTGGCCACATCTTGTTTGTGGGGAATGGTGATATTGAGCCCAAGGCAGTTAATAGAACGCAGAGCACTCAGCACAGTTTCGAGTTCGTCGGTCTTGCAGGGCAGTGCCATGTAGCACCAATCGAGATCCATAGCAGCTAGGGCTGCGTTTTGCATCACTGGTGAGAGGGAATGGTGCACTGGTTGGCCTAGTAGGCCAACCAGGGAGGTTTTGCCGCTAATCATTCCCATTGCTTTATCAGTTCTGCGCCCAGCCTGCCGGGTGAGCTGTTCGGGAACCACACCTCGCCTCTAAGTGGTCTCACTGCCGAGGATGCAACTGTTTAAGACTGAGATCTTTAGGAGGTCGGCACGAATGGGAAAGGTTGTTGGCATTGACCTTGGAACCACGAACAGTTGTGTCGCCGTGATGGAGGGTGGCAAGCCTGTTGTGATTGCTAACGCCGAAGGGTTTAGAACAACTCCCTCTGTGGTCGCATATACCAAAAATCAGGATCAGTTGGTTGGTCAGATCGCCAAGCGTCAAGCGGTGATGAATACTGACAACACCTTTTATTCAGCTAAGCGCTTCGTTGGTCGTCGGGTTGATGAGGTGAATGAAGAGTCGAAGGAAGTTAGTTATGAGGTTGAGAAGTCTGGATCCAATGTGAGGTTGAAATGTCCAGTTCTCGACAAGCAGTTTTCTCCTGAGGAAGTAAGTGCTCAGGTGTTGCGCAAGTTGGCTGAGGATGCTGGTAAGTATCTGGGCGAGAACGTAACTCAGGCCGTGATAACGGTTCCGGCCTATTTCAATGACTCACAGCGACAGGCCACCAAGGACGCCGGCAAGATTGCTGGCCTAGAGGTGCTGCGCATCATTAACGAGCCCACTGCGGCAGCGTTGGCTTATGGCCTCGATAAGAAGAGCAACGAGCGCATTCTGGTATTTGACCTGGGTGGTGGAACCTTTGATGTCTCTGTGCTCGAGGTAGGAGATGGTGTTTTTGAGGTTCTCTCTACCTCTGGTGATACTCATCTGGGCGGAGATGATTTCGACAAAGTGATTGTGGATCACTTGGCTGAAACTTTTAAGGCCAATGAAGGCATTGATCTGCGCCAGGACAAGCAGGCTCTTCAACGTCTAACTGAATCAGCAGAGAAGGCCAAAATCGAGCTTTCCAGTGCTACGCAAAGTGAGATTAATCTGCCATTTATTACGGCTACTCCTGAAGGACCTAAGCACCTCGATCTCACTCTTACTCGCGCCAAATTTGAGGAATTGGCCTCGAACTTGATTGATCGCTGTCGTATACCGGTGGAGCAGGCTCTTAAGGACGCCAAGCTCTCTTCTGGTGAATTAGACGAAATCGTGATGGTGGGTGGTTCCACCCGTATGCCTGCAGTGCAGGAACTTGTGAAGAGGGTCACCGGTAAAGATCCCAATCAGACAGTGAACCCAGATGAGGTTGTTGCTGTAGGTGCTGCCATTCAGGGCGGGGTGTTGGCCGGTGAGGTTAAAGACATCTTGCTGCTTGATGTCACTCCCCTTTCTTTAGGTGTGGAGACTCTTGGTGGCGTGATGACAAAGATGATTCCACGTAACACCACTGTTCCAACGAAGAAGTCGGAGACGTATTCCACGGCCGTAGATGGTCAGACCAATGTAGAGATTCACGTGCTGCAGGGTGAGCGTGAGATGGCCTCTGATAACAAGAGCTTGGGAACGTTCCGTCTTGATGGTATTCCTCCTGCTCCTCGTGGTGTTCCTCAGATTGAGGTGACTTTTGATATCGATGCCAACGGTATCCTTAGTGTTAATGCCAAGGATAAGGGCAGCGGCAAGGAGCAAAGTATTTCGATTACTGGTGCTTCAACCCTCTCCGAAAATGAGGTGGAGAAGATGGTGAAAGATGCTGAGAGCAATGCCACAGCTGATAAAGAAAAGCGTGAGCGGATTGATATTAAGAACCAGGCCGAGACGCTTGTTTATCAGGCTGAGAAACAGCTTGGTGAGTTGGGTGACAAGGTGGATGCTGATTCAAAGGCGAAGGTAGAAGAAAAGCGTGTCAAGCTTAAGGAAGCCGTTGATAAAGATGACTTTGTTGCGATGAAGTCTATGTTGGAAGAACTGCAGCAAGAGCTTTACACCTTGGGCGCTTCTGTTTATCAGCAGGCGGGTGCCGCTGGCGCTGCACCAGGTGCTGATCCTGGGGCGGATGGAACTGATGCGGCAGGGAGCTCAAGCAACGGTGATGACGTAATCGATGCCGAATTCACTGAGTCGAAGTGAGCGATTTAATTAGTAATTTTCTCGGCAGCCTCAGTTCGGAATCCTCAAAGATAAATTTTCCCGACGCATTGGCGTCGAGATGCTGCTCACTCTCAAATGTGTGTTAAAACATAAGGCTTAATATCTGAGATTTCATGGGAACCCTCTTTGCGTTGTTTCTTACTGTTGTTCCAGTTGGTCTGTTATTACACTTTTATGCCAGGTATCGGGGCAAAGATATAACTCTGAATTGATTGTTGCTTTCCCTGTTCACTAGTATCAGGTCTTTAGCTTCTTTAATTAGGAAGTTTGATCACAGAGCTGGTTGTTCAAGCTCTGTGATTGTTTATGGGAACTGGTTTTTTGAAAACTTTCTCACTAAGTGGTTGAGTATTTGTAGGCATAACGTATCTATTTTGATCTGATCTGAAATTGGAGCTCCAAATCGTCCCTTTCTTTAGATCATTGCCAGGCTGTTGAAATGGCATTAATTAAGAAGTTAGCAGTTTGTCTTACAAGTAAGTTGCGTACTTACCCATTCAGCGCTGGCTGGGGCTAGCAGCACTCCATTTCGATAATGGCCAGTTGCCAGGATTAGCCCTGGCTCTAATTGTTCTAAAAGAGGTGCTGGACGTTCGATTGGTCGTCCACGTAATCCATGCCATTGTTTTATTACCTTTGCTTTGAGCAACCAATCTGGGGCATCTCCCTCGAGATTTTGCATGGCCTTTAGGCAGCACTGACTTGGTTGATCTCCTGGTTCAAGAGTTGCGCCTATCCAGAGTTTATTAGTGCCGTGAGGGATCATGTTGATGCCATGGCTTACGAGCACTGCTGGCCAGCCGGACCAATTGTTTTGATCTGAGATCAGCTCTAGATCTACTACTTGTCCAAGCACAGGGGCCATCGGACGACTATGGCCTAGAGGTTCAATCAGGGCTTCGCTGCCAAGTGCTGCACAGATCACTACGGCATCGTTATTCAGATTCATGCCTCCAGCAAGTTGAATACGCCATCGCGTTCTAGCTGTTGAAGAACTACGTTCTATTGAGACCACTGGTTCTTTGATCTGTTGCACTTCCTGTTTTTGTAGGGCGGTGCGTAGGCATTTCTGCAGGGAGATTGGTTCTACATAACCGTCTTGGTGAGAAAGCAGCCCTCCATATTGCGTATGCGGCCATGAACGCCCCAAGCAGGGATTGGAGTTTTGTGTGATTAATTCAAGGCCCAGATGTTGTCGTTGTTTTGCGAGCTGCTCCATTTGGGTGGCTTCTGCTGCGCAGCTTGCTAATTGAATTAGAGGAGTATTTAGCTGGAGCGGATGTTCTGGGTTGCTTAGTTCTTTGATCCAGTTTGGCCAGAGGGCCATGCTGCGTTGCCGGAGTCGCCAGGCGCGCCCACTAGTGCGTCTGAAAACATGTCCCATCAGCACGCCAAGTGATGCTGTTGTCCCGGGTAGGGTTCCTGATCGCTTAATTGGTTCGCGTAGCTTTGGATCGATCAGGATTACTTGGTGGCCGTGCTTGGCTAAATGCCAGGCGGTGCTAGCACCAACTGCACCGGCACCAATGACAGCAACGGTGTGAGAATTCATTCTGGCCACTGCTGAGCTATGGATTTCACTTTGCGGTTTTCTTCGTGTTGATGTTCGTCTGGACAGAATGAGTTTTTTTTATTCAGGTTTCGTGAGTTCTCCCACGGTGATCTTGCAGCTCATATGTCCAGATCGGCCTGCTTTGGTAAGTGAGCTAGCTGGCTGGGTGGCTGCTAATGGCGGCAATATTCGCCATGCCGATCACCATACGGATTTTGGGGCTGGGCTGTTTTTGAGCAGAATCGAATGGGGACTTGAAGGCTTCGGATTGCCTCGAGAGGCGATTGCTCTTGCTGTTACTGCTTTGGCTGAGAGTTTTGGTGGTCAGGTGCACTTGCATTTCTCGGATCAGATACCTCGGGTGGCGATTTTTGCCAGCAAGCAGAGTCACTGCTTGCTGGATCTACTTTGGCGTGCTCGTAGTGGTGAGTTGCCGATGCAGGTGCCTTTAGTGATTGCAAACCATGCTGATTTAGCTCCCTTATGCAGGGAGTTTGATGTGTGTTTTGAGTGTGTACCTATGACGTCAGCCAGTAAAACAGAGGCGGAACAAACCATGCTGGAGTTATTGGCCGAGCATCGTATTGAGTTGGGTGTTTTGGCTAAGTACATGCAGGTGCTAAGCGGTGCCTTCCTGCAGCGTTTTCCTACTTTGATCAATATCCACCATTCCTTCTTGCCGGCTTTTAAGGGGGCACAGCCATATCACAGGGCTTGGGATCGTGGGGTGAAGTTGATTGGGGCCACTGCCCATTACGTCACTGAACAACTTGATGATGGCCCGATCATTGAGCAGACCATTGCTCATGTGAGTCATCGTGATGAGGTGGATGATCTGATTCGCAAAGGGCGAGATACTGAACGCCTTGCTTTGGCACGTGCCCTGAGATTGCATCTTTGTCGACAGGTGATGGTTTATCGCGGTCGCACAGCCGTTTTCGCTTGATGGCTGTGGCTTGGATTGCTCGACATCGCCCTGTTGCGGCGAGCCCCCTTGGCTGGGTTGTGTTCCAGTTCGGGCTTTTTTTGTTGCCATCAAGTGCGTTGTTGGCAGGTTTGTTGTTGCTTACGGCGCTCGTGCTTGGTAGTTGTCAGCGAGCGCAACCTTTTTGGCGTGATCCTTGGAATTGGCCCTTACTGATTGCAGCTCTGTTGATGCTGTTTGGCTGCGTGCAGGCGTATTCGGGAGCACGTCCTTGGGTTGGCCTGGGTAATTGGTTGCCTTTCTTTTGGGCATTCTGGGGCTTTCAGCCTTATTTGGTCAGTGATCAAGCCCGAAGACGTTGTGCTCTTTGGCTCGTTGCTGGCACTGTGCCGGTGGTAATTACTGGCCTCGGCCAGCTCTGGTGGGGATGGCAGGGACCATGGCAAGTTTTAGGTGGATTAATCGTTTGGTTTGTGGCGCCTGGAGGTGAGCCCAAGGGCCGTTTATCTGGTCTATTTGATTACGCAAATATTGCTGGAGCCTGGTTGGCGTTGGTTTGGCCATTTTGTTTGGCTGCTCTGCTTCAGCCAGCTCTTAATCGCTTGCGACGCAGTATGGCCTTAGCTGTAGCCATTGCTGTTGTGGCTGCATTAGTGCTTACAGATTCCCGCAATGCCTGGGGAGGACTGATACTGGCGATTCCCTTTGTTTTAGGGCCTGCCAGGTGGCCTTGGCTGTTGCCATTGATGGCGATGGCGCTAATGCCAGTGATACTTGCAGTGGTGCCTGGTACTCCCTCAGGTTTGCAGCAGTGGGCCCGCACGTTGGTGCCTGAGGGTATTTGGGCTCGTCTTAATGACATGCGCTATATCCAGGAGCGGGAGTTGATGTCAACTCGATTGAGTCAGTGGGGGGTAGCGCTACAGCTAATTGATTTACGTCCCTGGTTGGGATGGGGTGCGGCCGCCTTTTCGGTGCTTTATCCCCTGCGCACTGGTCGCTGGCATGGCCACGCTCATAATCTTCCTCTAGAGCTGGCGGTGAGCCATGGCTTGCCCGTAGCTTTGCTGGTGGTGGGCACTGTTTTGGCTCTTTTGATCACAGCCTTACGCCGTGGTGTTTTCAACGCTGGAGATCTGACAAACAGGGGTTTGAGCAGCACGGTTTTTGATCGTGCTTGGTGGGCGGCAAGTCTCATCTTGGTGATGATGCACGCTACTGATATGCCCTTTTTTGACAGTCGGCTCAACATTGCCGGTTGGATTTTGTTGGCCGGATTGCGTTGCATCATCTTTTCGCAGCAGCCACGCCAACGCTCTGGTTCAGAGCTTGATGATGATGTTGGATCAGCTGTTCCTGGCTGAGGGGTCCTTCTAGATGAGTCCAGGGAAGCACTCGTGATGCTTGCCATGATTCATGCACTACTTCCTGCCAAGCGGGTGGGGGTGGCAGGGGCAAGGCTTGTTCGTTTGTTGTTGATAGGTCTCCTTCTCTTGCTGATCTGTATGCCTTTTTCCAACCGCCCAGCTTGTTCTGGGATCCCCGCACTGATGCAATGACTGGGGCTAGGCGTCGGTCACTGCGTGATAGCAAGGCTTGGATCACGCTCCAGCCGAAGCTTTCTGGGCGTAGCTCAATGCCTTTTGGCTTCAGTTGCTTGGCTAGCTGTTTGAGCCGTTTTTCTGCTTTTGGGTTTACCCCTTGCCATTGGAAGGGAGTATGAGCCTTGGGCACAAAGGTGCTGACTCCTAGGGTGAGGCGGAGGCCTGGATTTGTTTTTTTGAGCTCCAGTAGCAGTTCGGCCGTCGCATCAATGTCAATGTCTTCTTCTGTTGGTAGTCCAACCATGCCGTAGAGCTTTAGGCCGCTTAGGCCGCCTTCCCGTGCATATCTTGCAGCTGCAAAAATCTCTTCTTGGATTAGTTTCTTATTCACCATTGCGCGTAAGCGCTCACTGCCACTTTCGATAGCGATCGTGAGTGATTTACTACCGCGACGGCTGAGAATATTAGTGAGCTCTGGGTTCACCGTTGCTGTACGCACAGAGCTAACGCTGAGGCGAATGTCATCGAAGCAATCTTGATTGAGCCAGTGCAGTAACTCTGAGAATTGGGGATGTTGAGTAACTGATGGGCCCAGTAGCCCCAGCCGCCGAGTGACGGATAGGCCTTTTTCCACTGCAGGGATCAGTCCATCTTCAAGGGATGAACTGCGAAACGGCAGGGTGAGGTAACTCGCCATGCAGAATCGGCAAAGTTCTGGGCAGCTACGCACTACTTCAACCATATGGATATCTGGCCACGCTGCATCTGGCGTGATCACTGTTGAATGACTCAGGCTGGTGCCGCGCCAGGTTTGTTTGGTTACTGCGTTGGGAATACCGGCTTCGATCGGCTCTACTGCCAGAAGGGTGCCATCTTTGTCGTAGCGGGGTGCAAAAAACCTGGGCACATAGATGCCTGGAATTTTTGCTAGAGCGCGTAGGCGATCAACTCGTGCAAGTTGACGCACTTGTTGGAGCTTATTGATGAAGGTGGGTAATAAATCTTCGCCATCGCCCAGCAGAACGACATCGAAGAAAGGAGCTAGGGGTTCTGGGTTGGCGGTGAGTACTGGGCCACCACCAAACACGATCGGGTCATCTTCTCCTCGTTGATGGCTCCATAGCGCTATACGTTGCTGTTCAAGTAGATCCAGCAATACCGGTCCATCTAGTTCCCAGCTCAGCGAGAGTCCGAATAAGTCGCATTTGCGATGAGGGGGGTCTCCTTGATCGGTAAACAAGCGTCTTACATCGACGTCTTGACGTGTGGCCAGTGTGCTCCAGACCACCTGATACCCCAGGCTGGTAATCCCTACGCTGTAGGCGCTCGGGAAGGCCAGCATCGCCCGCAGAGCGCCGGGTTCGGCAATGGCGGGGGTGAAAAGGAGGGTTTCCTTTTTCAGGAGTGGAACCTTGACAACATCAGTTCATTTTGCAGGGGCGATTGGTAGAAGTTGTTTAGTCACTCAATAGATTTCAGTAATTAAATAATTTATTCGAAATTCATTATAATTGTTTAGATGATCTCACGCTTATTTGTTTTCTTGTTCCTATGCATTGCTTGGCTTTTGGCGTAGCTTTTGCAGTCATTTAAGGTTGTTGCTAATTTTAGCAAGATAAAGGTTGTAAGTAGATAGGCTTTTCCTTTTTTGGTAATATCAATCAGCAGATAATATTGCTTGAGCTTAGCTTGCTTGGTTTTCGTTTTATGTTGTGAGTTAGGCTAGTGTGGACAATTGTAAGTTATTATCTTTTAGATTAGATTGATCATTGCTTTTTGCCTTCTTCTTGGATTTCAAGATTCATTTGGCGCTCGTAAATTGAGCGTTGATTCATTAGACGTGCGATCAGAAAGCTGGCGAGGCTTGCTATTAGAATTGGCTTGAGGATTAGTAAGTCTTTGGTTAGCGCGAAGGCCAGAAACATTGCTGTTATCGGTGTGCGCGAGCAGCTGGCGACGAAGGCACCCATGCCGGCAAATACATAGGTGCTTGGAACGTGGCCGGTTAGTACTTCCACCCAGTCACCACAAGCCAGGCCGATTGCTCCTCCTAGGATGAGCATTGGAACAAAGAGTCCGCCAGGTGCTCCTGACGCTGCTGCAAGCCCTGTACTGAAGAAGAGTACGACGAAGATAGCCAGGGCTTTGCTGATGCCTACTTCCCCCCCCCCGATCAGATGCTGCAGCTCAGCAGTATTACTAAATCCGTCAGGAAGGCACGCGTATACCCCTCCTAGTACTGCACCACTGATAACCATTCGTAGGACGAGCCGGTCGCCGAACCAGGCGTTGCCTTTGCGTTGCATAGCCAGTACGTAGCGGCAGTAGAACTCGGCCAATACACCAGCAACCAAGCCAAGTGCTATTAGGTAGCCAATGTCTATGGATAGAAAGAGCACATCGGGGTCGAATTTCTTCGCTAATTGGAAGCCCACGCTTCTGTCCAGGCCGCCCGCAGTGGGGCTTAGTCCCATAAACCCAAATACATCGGCCCAAGCATCAGCCCAGAAGGTGGTTACAACTACCAGCAGCAGCACTACGGGTCGAGCGGAATGCAGTAGTTCCTCGATGACGTAAATGAATCCGCCGATTGGTGCACTGAAAACAGCAGCAAGGCCTGCACCACCACCAGCAGCGACAATGACTCGGCGAAAGGACACAGGAGCCTTTAGCCAGCGAGCGAATTGCCAAGCCACAGAGCCTCCCATTTGCACCGACGGTCCTTCTGGTCCAAGTGGAAAGCCGCTGCCAATGGCCACGATCCCGGCGATCAGCTTTACCAGGCCAACCTGTAGGCCCATAGGTACGGCCCGATGTTGCAAGAACGCCATGATGTGGCTGACACCAGAGCCGCGAGCGGCAGGTGCCAGCTTTGCAATAAGCAGTCCAGAGATCAGTCCTCCTGTTGCTCCAAGTGCAGGGAGAACGGCCCAGGCAGGTAGTTCTGAAAGTAGTTGTAATCGCCAGCTACCTAGAGCGTTAACGCCAGCTTTGAATAGAACTCCTGTCAGGGCCGCGCCTAGCCCTGTCAGCATCAGAGCCAGCACGACTACAAACCAGCGCTGCTCCAAGAGGTTGCGGATGCTGCGGCTGGAATTCACCAGATGGCGTTGCTTTGCTAGTTCATTCAGCACGGCCATGGGTGGATCACAATCCAGAAAGAATTTTTGCTTCTTCGCTGTTGCTCACCACTCGCCCTTGATCTGTAAAGCCATTGATTTTGTCGAAGTTTAGATAGCGATATAGATCATCAGAATGAGGAGCAATTTTTTTGCCGGCAATTTGTTTGTATTCCTCAGGAGTAGGAATGCGCCCTAACGAGGCGCAGACGGCTGCAAGTTCAGCGCTGCCTAGATACACCTGAGCTCCTTTACCAAGTCGATTATTGAAGTTGCGCGTGCTGGTGGAGAAAACGGTTGTGTTGTCTTCAACGCGGGCCTGGTTGCCCATGCATAGCGAACATCCAGGCATCTCCATACGGCTTCCTGCTGTTTCAAAAGTTTTGTAGTAGCCCTCTTCTTTGAGCATCTCTTCATCCATGCGAGTTGGTGGGCAAACCCAGAGGCGGGCTTTGTTGACGCCTGCACCTTCGAGCACCTTGGCAGCAGCGCGGTAGTGGCCAATGTTTGTCATGCATGAGCCGATAAAAACTTCTTGCACTGGATTGCTCGCTACTTCGCTGAGCAACTTGACGTTGTCGGGGTCGTTGGGACAAGCCAGCACGGGCTCATTGAGTTCATCGAGATTGATATCGATGATTTCTGCATAGTCAGCATCTGCATCGGCTTCGAGCAATTTGGGCTTGGCTAACCAAGCCTCCATCGATTGAATTCGCCGCGCCAGGGTTCTGGCATCCTGATAACCGCGCGCAATCATGTTCTTCAATAAAGCCACATTGCTGCTGAGGAATTCCGTAACCGTTGCTTCAGAGAGTTTGATTGTGCAGCCTGCGCAGGAGCGTTCAGCACTGGCGTCAGTGAGTTCAAATGCTTGTTCTAGTTTCAGATCAGGTAATCCTTCGATTTCCATGATCCTGCCGTTGAATACATTGATCTTGTTGGACTTCTCTACGGTGAGAAGACCCCTTTGAATCGCCACCCAGGGGATTGCATTCACTACATCGCGGAGTGTTATGCCGGGCTGTAGTGAGCCATTGAAACGCACTAGTACGGATTCCGGCATATCGAGGGGCATCGCGCCAATGGCGGCAGCAAAGGCCACTACTCCGGAGCCACCGGGGAAGGAGATCCCTAGGGGAAAACGGGTGTGGCTATCGCCACCAGTTCCTACCGTGTCTGGCAAAAGCATTCGGTTTAGCCAGCTGTGGATGATCCCATCGCCTGGACGAAGCGCCACACCACCACGCTCGGAGAAGAAATCTGGCAGTTCTTTCTGGGTCAGTAGATCTACAGGCTTCGGGTAGGCAGCGGTGTGACAGAAGCTTTGCATCACTAGGTCAGCCGAGAATCCCAGGCAGGCCAGTTCTTTCATCTCGTCGCGGGTCATCGGCCCAGTTGTGTCTTGGCTGCCCACAGTGGTCATGATTGGCTCGCAATTGCTCCCAGGTCGTACTCCCTCTAGACCACAGGCATGTCCAACAATTTTTTGGGCTTGGCTATAGCCCTTGCCAGTGTTGTTCGGTTTGCTTGGGCGGATGAATAGATCCGATGCTGATAGTCCCAGCCTTGACCTCACCTTGTCGGTAAGGGCTCGACCGATCATCAGGGGGATACGGCCACCAGCGCGTACTTCGTCGCTGATGGTGATTGGCTTGAGCGTGAAGTGAGCCACTATTTCGCCAGCGTTAGCCTCTCCGGGGCCTCGTTCGATGGTGCCGGCATGAGGACGAATGGTGATTACATCACCAGTTTGTAGACCACTTACATCACATTCGATTGGTAGGGCGCCGGAGTCTTCCGCCGTGTTGAAGAAGATGGGGGCGATCTTGCTGCCAAGGATTACGCCCCCGGCCCTTTTGTTTGGCACGTAGGGGATATCCGCTCCTGTGTGCCATAGCACTGAATTGATCGCCGATTTGCGTGAGCTGCCAGTCCCCACCACGTCGCCCACGTAGGCGACAGGATGGCCTTTGAGCTTTAGCCTGGCGATCGTGGCCAGGCCATTTGGATCGCGTGTCTCCAGCATGGCCAGAGCATGCAGAGGGATGTCCGGTCTGGTGGTGGCGTGGGTGGCGGGTGATAGGTCATCGGTATTGGTTTCACCTTCCACTTTGAATACCGTGACGGTTATCTCTTTGGCCAGGGTGGCTTTTGAGGTAAACCATTCGGCAGTAGACCAGTTGCTTATTACTTGCTTAGCGAAGCGATTGCTTTGCGCTAGCTCGATGACGTCATGTACAGCGTCGTAGACGAGCAGGGTGCGACTTAGGCCTGAGGCGGCGCAGTCAGCTAGAGCCTCGTTACTGTTTTGAAGCAGCTCAATTAGAGCAGCAACGTTGTACCCGCCCACCATGGTGCCCAGTAATTGTGTGGCTTTTAGCGGTGTAATTAGTGGGCTATTGGTGGTTCCTTGGGCCACAGAGCTAAGCCAGGTTGCTTTCACGTAGGCGGCTTCATCCACTCCTGGCGGGATGCGCTCACTGAGCAGGTGCAGCAGCTCAGGGCCTTCTCCTGCTGGTGGGTTCTGCAATAGCAAGGTGAGGGCTTGGCTTTGCTCGGCAGTCAGGGGAAGGGGTGGGATGTTCTGTGTCTCTCGTTCGGCGGCGAGCTGGCGATATGCACTCAGCATGCGGGTGATTCCTCGGCAGCGGTGATGTTCTCTCTATTGTTCTTTGTGGCCGATCTTGCTTTGAAGGAGATCGATATTGAAATGTCAGCACCCGATGCTGTCATCTTGTTGATTCTTTAGCCTGGGTCGTGATGAATTCTGGCGAGATGACCATCACTTCCGACTTGCATGTGGTGGATACCAGGCCTTTGGTGTCGCCCCTCTTGCTTCATCAGGAACTGCCACTTGAGCCAGCGGCGCTTGAGACTGTTGCCGCTACTCGCAGACGCATTCAGGCAATCCTGCGTGGTGAGGACCCTCGATTGCTGGTGATTTTAGGTCCCTGTTCAGTTCATGATGTTGCCTCTGCAAGGGACTATGCCCGTCAGTTGGAGCCGTTGCGTCAACGATTTGCTGCCCAATTGGAAGTAGTGATGAGGGTTTATTTCGAAAAGCCTCGTACCACCGTTGGCTGGAAGGGTTTGATTAATGACCCTCATCTCGATGGTTCATATGACATCAACACTGGTTTGCGGCGTGCTCGCTCGTTGTTGTTGGATCTAGCCCGTGAGGGCATGCCGACTGCCACTGAATTATTGGATCCTGTGGTCCCTCAGTACATTGCTGATTTGATTAGTTGGACGGCGATAGGAGCGAGAACTACTGAGAGTCAGACCCATCGTGAGATGGCGTCAGGCTTGTCGATGCCAGTCGGTTATAAAAACGGAACCGATGGCAGCGCCACGATTGCTATCCATGCGATGCATTCAGCTTCCAGACCACATCATTTTCTAGGCATCAATCGAGAGGGTCAGGCTTCGATTGTTAGGACTACTGGTAATCCTGATGGCCATCTCGTGTTACGTGGAGGCAATTGCGGTACCAATTATCAGCCTGAAGCTGTGCAAGAGGTAGCAAAACAACTGGTTAAGGATGGTTTGGTCGATCGGTTGATGGTGGATTGCAGTCATGCAAATTCCAGTAAGGATTTCCGACGACAGTCAGAGGTTTTGCATGCTGTTGCTAATCAAGTGCGTCAAGGATCAACCCACATCATGGGAGTGATGTTGGAAAGTCATCTTGTCGAGGGTAATCAGAAGTTACCTGAAGATCTTTCAACTCTTGTTTATGGTCAAAGCATTACTGATGCTTGTATCGACATGAAGACAACCTCAACTCTTTTGGAGGATTTGGCTGCTGCAGTCAGTAGCGTCCGTGGCACTTAAATCAATAGCTTGAGGTGTATTTAGGCAGCAATCATCCATGACCAGGTGAATGCAACTCCTATTGGCACAGTGAGGTTGTCGATACCCCAGCAACTTAGCTGCTCTAGCCCGACAGCAAGACCAGTAACGGCTAAAATACGTAGTGGATAGTAAGGAGCATCAACTATCAGGTTCAGAGTGATCAGTAGCATTAGCGCCATCACAGCCATGGTCAGCGTGCCTGCAATTGATTTTCGTTGACCCCATATCATCCAGCTAGCAGAGCGCACTTTGCGACCGATAAGGCCTGCCAATCCATCGCCGAAAGCCATAACAAGCACTCCTGCACAAACCGCTGCTGCGTTTTCTGGCCAGAACAAAACCAGTAATAGGGTGATCGCTAGTCCATAGGCCACTGTGCCGTAGCTTTGACGATTTACGTCTTCAACGGCTGGTAGCAAGCGCCAACGGTGGTTGATTAGGACCACCAAGGTAATCACGATCGCTACCGGAATGGCCAAATCCGCTGGGATCCCGAGCCACCAGGCCAAAGGTATTACCGGGCCAGTGCCAATGTGAACGATTTTGCGACTTAGCTCTTGCTGGTTAGGCCAGCGGATCCTGCAAATTACAGCAATTGAAAGCACTAATGCTATCCAGCCGACAATGACGACTAGAGAGTTGATGTATTCCAAGCCTTGTCTCAGGCTGCTTGTTGATGGTTGGTCATCATTCGTAGTTTGAGAATAGCTTTTGCTTCTAGCTGTCGTACGCGTTCTCGTGAGACGCTGATTTGCCGACCAATTTCTGCAAGGGTGAGTGGCTCTTCACCATCAAGACCGAAGCGCAACCGCAGGATCTTTTGTTCACGTTCATTGAGTTGAGATAACCATCCCCCCAGGTGTTCCTTCTGGATGCTGCGATCCAGGCCTTCCATTGGTTCGGCCCCATTGGGGTCTGGGATTAGCTCCCCTAGGGTGCTGCGATCTTCTTCGCCGCGGGCGTGGGCATCGAGTGATGCACAGGGGGCGCTTTGAGCGATTAGATCTTCAAGATCATGGGGTTCAATTCCCATTGCATGGGCCAGTTCCAATCGATTGGGTTGACGTCCGAAACGATGGGAAAGTTCTCTTGAGATGCGTCGCATCTTGGAGAGTTTTTCACTGATATGAATGGGAAGACGGATCGTGCGAGCGCTGTTGTCGATTGCTCGGGTCATCCCTTGACGAATCCACCAATAGGCGTAAGTGGAAAATTTGTAACCCATGGCTGGATCGAACTTATCGACAGCACGTTCGAGGCCAATGGCGCCTTCTTGCACTAAGTCGAGAAGTTCCAGGCCTTGATTTTGATATTTTTTGGCAACGCTAACTACGAGACGGAGGTTTGCAGCCATCATCCGGTCACGGGCGCGTTTGCCCATGCGAATTTTATGCCGATGCCGTGAAGTGTGCTCCTCTGCTGGTACTTCCAGCAATTCCTTCATGGCTTGCACGTGGTGGGCTAGTTCAATTTCCTCAGCGGCTGTGAGCAATGGGATGCGTCCAATGCTGCTTAGATAGAAGCCGATCGCATCAGTCCCTAAGCGACCACTTTGACGTTGGCTACGAGATGATTGCCTCGTGCGGTTGGTTTGCTTCGCTTTCTCTGTCAGCTGTTTAGCAGTTGACGGCAATTCAACTTCTGAAGAAGGTGCGCGTGAAGCAGCCTTCGCAGATTCCAGAGGGATCCCCATCACCCTGGCCTCCTTAATTTAGATTTGCGCGGAATTTAGCACTCAAATAGCTTAGAAACTGATCTGAATCAAAAGTCTTTCGGTAGTCCATGGCAGCAATGAGTTAATCTACTGCCTCTAGGTAAAAACACTCTTTTACAGCTTTTGCAGCTGTTTATATCTATTTACGTATTGATGAGTTCTTTGTCGCCATCATCGTTCCATGAGCTATGGAGTTTTTACTCTGTAGGAATGCCCTGACGCCAAAGGTTTATTAGTTGGTGCTGTGCACAACGCTCTTCACTTTTGGCTTGGCGCTGTAAAAAATTGCCATCACTTTGCATATCCCAGGCTTCGCGGTTGTCGTTCAGATACACATTCAAGAGCTTTTCTAGGTGTTCTTTTTGTTCCGGTTCTTCAATTGGAGAAATGGCTTCCACGCGTCTATCTAGGTTGCGTGGCATCCAGTCAGCACTGCCTATATAGACCTCAGGTGTTTTGTCATTAGCAAACCAGAAGATACGCGAGTGTTCTAGGAAACGGCCGATGATGCTGATAACGCTGATGTTTTCGCTGAGTCCTTTTCGCCCAGGGTAGAGACAACACATGCCGCGGATGATCAGTTCGATGCGAACTCCTACCTGGGAAGCTTCGTAGAGCAGGGCGATGATGGCTGGATCCACCAGAGCATTCATCTTTGCGCGAATGTGTCCATTTCGGCCTGCGCGGGCGTGTTCTATTTCGCGGATGATCAGGGATTCCATCCCTTTGCGTAGGGTTACTGGTGCCACCAGCAATCGACGAAAGCTCTGTTGCTTGGAGAAGCCAGTGAGATAGTTGAATAGCTCTACTAGATCTTGTCCGAGTTCTGGTCGTGCAGATAGCAGGCCAATATCGGTGTAAAGCCGTGATGTCTTTGAGTTGTAGTTACCTGTACCGATGTGTACGTAGCTGCGTAGCCTTGCCTTCTCTTTACGCACTACCAGCACTGTTTTGGTGTGGGTTTTAAGCCCTAGAACGCCATAAACAACGTGCACTCCTGATTGTTCTAGATGCTTGGCCCACTGAATATTGTTGCCTTCATCAAAACGGGCCTTGAGTTCAACTAGCGCCATCACTTGCTTGCCGTTTTCGGCTGCACGGATCAGGGCTGCAATGATCGGTGAATCTTTGGATGTCCGATAGAGCGTCATCTTGATTCCCATCACTAGGGGATCGTCTGCTGCCTGATTGATGAACTCCTCTACGGAGGTAGCAAATAGGTCGTAAGGGTGGTGTAGAAGAACATCTTTGCGACGTATAACAGAGAAAATACTTTCGAATTCCTCTTCTTTTATTGATTCGTCTTCCAGTAGTCCGCGTTGACTGCGGGCGAGCACTTTGCACGTTTGACCAATGTGGGGTTCATCTTTGAGTTGTTGTAGGGGTAGACGCATCAGCTCGAAAAGATCATCGAGTCCTAATAGGCCACTAATGCGATATAGATCGTTCTCTTCAACAGCCATACCTTCAATCAACATATCTACTACTCTTTGAGGCATTTCGTTTGTGACCTCTAGTCGCACTACTTCTCCTCCCATTCGCCTTTTGTGAAGGCCCTGCTCAATGGCACTCATAAGATCGTCTGCTTCTAGGTCTCTTAGTTCAAGGTCTGCATCGCGGGTGACACGAAAGAAATAGTGTTCTTCAACTTTCATTCCTGGGAAGAGCAGTTTTAGATTGAAGGCCACCACTTGCTCCAGTGGAACTGCAGCAAGAATTGGTAGTGGTTTTATCTCACTTAGATCTGGAGGTATCTCTACGAAGCGAGTCATTGTTTTTTGAGGAACCTTCACTCTTGCGAATTGCTGCTGGCCTGTCTCTTGATCAAGGATCAGAGCAGCGACGTTGAGACTGAGATTGCTAACAAAAGGGAAGGGATGGGCCTGATCTACAGCCAGCGGTGTCAGCACCGGGAAAATAGCTGTCTGGAAATAGTTGTCGATCCAGACGCGTTGTCGTTTATTTAGTTGCTGATAGTCGAGTAGGTGAACACCTTGATCGTGTAGCTGTTTTTTGAGGTGTTTGCGGTAGTGATTTTGTTGTTGCTCGATTAAGGGAATGAGGTGATCTCTGATCGTGAGAAGTTGTTGAAGTGGGGTTAGACCGTCTTCACTGGTTTTGGTAATACCAGCCTCCACTTGCGACTTGAGGGAGGCCACGCGAACCATGAAGAATTCGTCGAGGTTATTGCTAAAAATGGCATTGAATTTTGCTTGTTCAAGCAGTGCGGTGCGTGTATCTAGTGCCTGGGCAAGGACGCGTTTGTT
>MPLX02411463.1_pt1 | contig 18019 bp, 15 predicted proteins | sample 1617341 | NCBI WGS metagenome assembly MPLX02 (sample SAMN05944804, study PRJNA350692) | marine metagenome | biome: marine; feature: ODZ; material: water; isolation source: 120 m water sample filtered on 0.2 um supor filter | place: Pacific Ocean | collected 2012-04-08 | depth 120m m | reverse complement strand
TGTCGTGCACCTTCGTGGGCTTTGGCGATATCAAGAGTGGCGTTGCTGTCTCTCTGGTCCGGCACTTCACCCGTCAGCAGCACAATTCCGTTGAACACCGTCACGCTCACGTTCTCATTCTGGATTTGTTTCTGATTCCCGATCGCTTTGCCGATACTAAACTCCATTTTGTTATCGTCCCAATAGACGCCGGCACCGCGGCGGTCTCGTACCACATCGACCGCAATCACGGCAGCCGTGGTCGCCACCATGATGCCGCAGCCACTGACGAGAAGGGCAATCAGTAGTGCTAGGACAGTATGCCTGAAAGGTTTGGGAATGATGGCGTGATGAGAGTGGATCATGAAAATTATCCGCAGAAGTGATTATCGATCAATCGACACAGGCAGTGAATGATTATAGCGTGCACCTCCTGGATTCGTGCGGTATTGTCAGAAGGCACCCGCAGTTCAATATCCTCAGCACCCAGAAAGGAAGCCAGTTTGCCTCCATCACCTCCGGTGAAGGCGGTAATGGTGATGCCGCCGCGTCGCTGGGCAGCTCGTGCCGCCTCAAGGATGTTGACCGAGTTACCTGATGTGGTGATCACCACCAGGTGATCACCCTCGTTGGCCAGGGCCTCGACCTGCCTTGAGAAAACCTGGGCGAAGTCGTAATCGTTTCCAATTGCGGTCAATGTGGCGGTGTCGCCAGTCAGTGCAACCGCTGGTAGTGCTCGGCGCTCTCTTTCAAAGCGCACCAGCAGTTCAGCACTGAAATGCAGTGCATCACTGGCTGATCCACCATTACCGCACAGCAGCACCTTACCACCGCTTTCTATTGTTCCAATGATCCCCCGACTGGCCCGGGCGATGTCGCCTGCCAGAAGTTCGCCGCTCGCCAGGGCTGTCTGCGCGCTGGCGCTGAACTGGTCACGGATGTCCTGTTCCATCTTTATATACCGTTACGGCAGCTCCGGTTTGTGGTCACCATCATTAACAGGACTGCACGGTAGCGTGAGTGCGCGCCTGGTGCAACCAGCGTGTTAATCATGCGCCGGGGTGGATCATGGGGTTATCGCCACTATCGAGTTGATTGACTAAAAGGCATTGGGTATCCACCGCGCGGTTTTGCCTGGACCATGGCCGGTAATGGCAAGAATATCGAAACGGCATGGGTCCAAGGCGCATTCAGGGTGATGCGCGAGAAAATGCCGTGCAGCCAGTCGCAGTCGACCCTGTTTTTTCAGGCCCACAGTTTCTTCAGGTCGACCGTAAGCGGTGCTCGATCTGTAGCGGACTTCAACGAATATCAGGCTCCCCATATCGCGCATCACCAGATCAATCTCACCCCGCCGGGTGCGGTAGTTACGGCAGACCAGTCGCAACCCCCGGGAGACCAGGTATTCCAGGGCCAAGTCTTCCGACCAGTGACGTTTTGTTGTCAACGCGCTGGTCAATGCTGCATTGGGCTCAGGGGTGATTCCAGCGCCCGGGGCGTCCCATCGCGAAAGTGCACCCAGTCCGCCAGCCGGTGAATCTGACCGTCAGGCTGTAGCGTGAGTAAGCCGCTGGCTCCCGCCCAGGTCTGTCGTGCTGGTAGTTGCCCCTGTGATGATAGGCAACTCAGCCTATAGGCATCCATGCCCAGGGCGAACAACCGGTCCGTAGCCAAATGCCGGTAAGGCGCATTTAATGGAAAGTCACCACCCGTCCGGTCAAAGCGGCCGCCACTGCGCACGAGCCAGGGCATATCCGAAAACACGATACCTTCGAGATCAAGATCAACTGCGGGGTCCGGTTTGCCGTTGTAGATGGTATTCAGCGAATAGATCGGGATGGATCCCGCCCGGTGGAAATCGATCTGTGGTTTGAGCAGTCGGGCTGTGGACTGATCCGTAAACAGCAAGATAACGTCAAAGTCCTGCCTTCTTCGGGGTACCGAGTGCAATTGGGTACTGCCACCCAGCAGTCCCTGCAGCCTCTGGGCCCGTTGCGCACTTTCGTCCAGTCCCAGCAGATTGCCCAGGACACCGGAATAGTCGTTTATACCTGTTGGAATCACAGTGGTATCCAGAATAATTCCGCCGTGTTGCGCCCACGCGGTTGCCCCGGACCGGGCAGCTCGTTCGCTACGCCCATCTGCGCTGTGCAGAATCAGGGCGCGACGTAGCCCCCGCCTGCGGGCATGAACTGCCAGCGTTCGGGCTTCGCGTTGACGTGACAGATCCAGAATGAAAGCGCCTGGGCGAGCCTCGAACTCACCTGACCCCAGCAACAGGGTTGGAACAGGAAAGCGCTGATGATTCGCCAATGCCGCGACGGCTTTTCGCCCCAGCGGGCCGACCACCTTTTGGGCGCCCTCTTTAAGCGCTTGATCATAGTAGGTGGGCACCAGTGCAATCTGTTCACCGAAGTCATAGACCCGAACGATGGGCTTGGCTGGATCGCTGTCAATCTGGTGCAGACTCATAAAGCCATCATGAAACGCAAGGGCCGCTTCCCGGTAACTGGAGCTCAACGGCAGCAGCAAAGCCACCTGATCAATGGGGCAATGTTGAGGGCGTAATTCGATCGCGATGCTGGTCGCTGGGTGGCCTGGGTGCTGCAAGGTCCAGCCGGTCAGCGCTTCGCGCAACTGATAATCGTTCCAACCTTGCCGGGCATGAAGCACGGCCAGGCTGACCCAGGCCTGATCCTGGGGGGTCAACGTTGCATCGGCACCCAGTTCTTCCAGCGTGTCGCGATGTAACCGTGTTAACTGAGAGAAAGCCAGGTGATAGAAAGACTGGGTCTGACCCGCAGGGGTGCCCTCGGATGAAGGGACTCTGAGGAAGGCGAGTGCCTGGGGAATTTCGTTAGCGGCAAAAAGGGCGCGCAGCTGCAGTTCCCACATCAGCGCCTGTTGTAGTGGATCCAGTGCCTTGTGATCCAGGTCCACGAGCAGTTGCCATGACCGTTTCGGTCGTTGTTCGGCCAGGGCCAGGGCGCTGCGCAGTAATTGGTACTGTCGGCTAGTCCAGGTCTCTGGCGTACTATCTGATACCCTGTTAAGGACAATGCGCGCCGGGGCACTGAAACCGGATTCAAGAAATTTTTTTGCTGCGGCAAGGAAGAGGGTATCGGCTTCGAGCTGCGTCGATACTAACGCCCGCTGCAGAAAATCCCAGGCGGATGTCCCCGGTTCGAGCTCTGCCAGGTCGTGCCTGCTGGGGCCGGTAATGGCCGCAGGCAGGTTCTGGGGTGCTGTGCCAGAGCTCGCTGTGTTGGGATTGGTCTGGGAATCGGTCCTGGTTAAGGCGCCCGGGCTGGCACAGCCGGTAGTCAGTGTCACGGCGAGTGCCGATATCAGGGCGAGTACCGACCCAACGGCAGGGGGCAGGGGCATGACTTCAGTATAGCGGATACACTTGAATTCCTTGCATGATCGACAGGCAGCAGACAATTTACCCGCGAGGCAGACAAAGTGACCGCAAGTGAAACGCGCACGGCGCAAGGGGGCGCGCTGTACGTAGTTGCGACCCCGATCGGCAACCTTGAGGACATAACCATTCGGGCGGCCCAAACCCTCGCACAGGCCAGCGTGATTGCAGCTGAGGATACCCGCCACACCCGGATTCTTCTGGATCATCTGGGCATTGCCCGGCCACGCCTGATGGCCCTGCACGAGCATAACGAAACTCGCCAGATCCCTAGTGTGCTGCGGATGTTGCACGAGGGCGCACAGGTGGCACTGGTCAGTGACGCGGGCACTCCACTGATCAGTGACCCCGGGTACCGCTTGGTCAGCACAGCGCGTGAGCAGGGCCTGAATGTGTTTACGATACCGGGACCGAGCGCCGTAACAGCCGCACTGTCAGTTTCGGGTTTACCGACAGATCGTTTTGTATTCGAAGGGTTCCTCCCGGGACGGGCCACTGCTCGGCGTGCTCGCCTGGAGACACTTTCACACGACACCCGAACATTGGTTCTCTTCGAGTCACCACGGCGTATCCGTGACACGATTGATGATGTGTCGATGATCTTTGGCGCTGATCGCCCGCTCGCACTGTGCCGTGAACTGACTAAGCGTTTTGAGTCGGTGCGGCGTGGGTCAGCAGCCCAGGTGGCTGCGATCTTGCATAGCGAGCCGGATGAGTGTCGGGGTGAGATGGTTGTCGTGGTGGGGGGCGTTGAAAAGGCCCCGGTCAGTGCCGAGATCGATGAAGCACTACTGCTTGACCAGCTTGCTGACGTGTTGCCACCGCGGGTAGCCAGCGAGGTTGCAGCCCGCCTCACCGGGGGGCGTAAGAATGCATACTACAAAAGGATTCTGCAACGCGCGGGTACTCACCGGCAGTGAAATTCAACTCGACTTGCATTCACGGGGCGCTGGGCTTAAGTTTCGCCTTGGAGTCGGCCGGGCAACCGCGGCCTCGGTGTCTGTTCTTGACCCTTTAGGGTTATGGACGGTACGGGGTGGAGGAAAGTCCGGGCTCCTTAGGGCAGGGTGCCAGATAACGTCTGGGCGGCGCGAGCCGACGGAAAGTGCCACAGAAAACATACCGCCAGCGGTTTGGCCTCAGGTCATCCGCGGGTAAGGGTGAAAAGGTGCGGTAAGAGCGCACCGCGTTCGCGGTAACGCGAATGGCAGGGTAAACCCCACCCGGAGCAAGACCAAATAGGGATCCTTTGGCGCGGCCCGCGTCGGATCCGGGTAGGTCGCTTGAAGCGCGCGGTGACGGGCGCTCCAGATGAATGGTTGTCCTCGACAGAACCCGGCTTACAGGCCGACTCCATTTTCTCAAATAAATTAGTTTCTTATAAAAGTTATCCACAGAATACTTTAAGTTAGTAGCATTTTTCTCTTCGATTCTTACGGGCAGGACACCTGGTTTTATCCTGTTTTTGCTCCCGTTGACATCTCTTAGATCGCCTAAAAACGCTGTTTTTTCAGGCAATTGAGGGTTGACAGTTTCCCGCTTTGATCCCTATAGTGTCGCTCAGTGGGATTTTGTGGGAAAAAATGTAATACGGGGTCAGAAAATGTGGGTAAAAAAGTGCCATGAACAGCATTTGCCCAGGTGGCCAGAACCGCAAGGACAGGTTTCTTTTGTGATGCCGTGGGTGGCGGCTAATCCACCCCAATCCTCATCCTCCTTTGGTGATTACCCGGCCCTTAGCGGGGCCGGGATTTCTTTTTCTGCCCAGGCGTACGAGGACACCGAAATAGGGTCTTGGCCCGTCGACGAAGGCGGGCCTGAAAACCCACGGGGATTTGGGAGATAGGTAGCGAGATGTTCAGAGGAGCCAACACGCTCAATCTTGATACCAAGGGCCGCTTTGCCGTGCCCACGGTACACCGTGAACCTTTGGCGCAGCGTTGTGGCGGACGACTGGTGCTCACAGTGAACAATACCCGGGAGAGATGCCTGTGGCTTTACCCGCAGGATGAATGGGAGCGTGTCGAACAGAAGGTAGTCGATCTGCCCAGTTTTGATCCTGCGGCCCAGGCACTGAAACGGTTTCTTATTGGTTACGCCACTGACTGTGAGCTCGACACGGCCAGTCGGGTACGGATACCGGCTCCGCTGCGCGAGTTCGCAGCGTTGGAGAAGCATATCGTGCTGATTGGCCAGGGTAACAAGTTTGAGGTGTGGGATGAATCCCGATGGAAGGAGAGATGCGATGAATGGCTTGCGGTGCAGACCGGTGAGGAACGCCTGTCTGTAGAGCTCGAATCTCTTTAGCTGTAAGGAAAACCGGAACGTGCTGGCCGCAGCCCACGCCCCGGTCATGACAGCAGAGGTTGTGCAGGCACTGAACCCCAGCGCAGAGGGCATCCTGGTAGACGCGACCTTCGGTCGCGGTGGCCACACCCGCGCACTTTTGGACTGTCTTGGCCCCCACGGGCAGGTATTTGCTTTGGATCGAGATCCCGATGCCTGCGCTATCGCCAGGGAGTGGGCTGCCGGGGAGTCGCGTCTTACGGTCATACAAGCACCTTTTTCCGAGTTATCAGGGGTATTGCGAGAGGCAAAAGTGGCGGGTCGGGTAACCGGGATTGTCCTGGATCTGGGCGTGTCATCACCGCAACTGGACGATCCGGCGCGTGGTTTCAGTTTCATGCGTGATGGACCGCTGGATATGCGCATGGATCCGACAGCGGGTGCATCCGCTAGACAGTGGCTGGCTGATGTGGCCGAACAGGATCTGGTCACCGTTTTGCGAACGCTGGGAGAAGAGCGTTACGCACGACGTATCGCCCGGGCGCTGATCAATGCGCGCAACGATCAACCCTTAACCACGACCGCCGAACTGGCCCGCCTCGTCAGTGACTGTGTGCCAACGCGCGAGCCCGGGAAGCACCCGGCCACCCGCACTTTTCAGGCGCTGCGTATGCATATCAATCAGGAACTTGCGCAACTAGACGCAGTACTGCCCCAGGCGCTTGATATGTTGGAACCGGGCGGGCGGCTAGTGGTGATCAGCTTTCACTCACTGGAAGACCGTCGGGTTAAGCGATTTTTGCGTCAGGCCGCTAAGGGTGATCCTTTCCCGCCTGATTTGCCCGTAACTCAGAACCAACTGCACCCTGCTGTGACACACCTGCACAAGCCCACCCGGCCCGGGGCGCACGAGGTCGAGGTGAACCCCAGGGCCCGTAGCGCGATCCTGCGCTGGGCTGAGAAGTCGCCCCAGGCGCAAACATGAAGTGGGCCGGCTTTCTCAGCCTGATTGCACTGGTATCGGCGCTGTCGGTTGTGGTGGTCCGCCATCAGAATCGGCTCGAGTTTCTTGAGGTCCGGGCAGCGGAGAAGTTGCGCGATCGACTGAATGATGAGTGGGGTCGTTTGCAACTGGAGCAGGCAACTTGGGCAAGGCATAGCCTGGTGGAACAGGCGGCCCGACAGGAACTCGGAATGGTTACCCCGGGACCCACTGATATCGTCGTCGTGCAACTGGAGGTGGCCCAATGAAATCAACACGCCACTCGACCCGCCCCAACGGCTTCTATCGTGCCCGACAGTGGATGGTGCTGGCTCTAGTGGGTCTGGGCATGGCAGTGCTGACCGGGCGTGCTTTCCAGGTGCAGATACTCGACAGTTCCCGGCTTCAGTCAGAAGGGGCCGCCCGGCAGTTGCGTAGCATTGCAGTGACACCGGCCAGAGGACGCATTATTGACCGTAATGGTGATGTTCTGGCGGTCAGCACACCGCTGGATGCTGTCTGGGCGCATCCCCCCACGCTGTTCCAGGCGGCAGGTGACTGGCCACGCCTTGCCGATGCGCTGGGTATGAGCATCAATCAGGTGGGCAGTTTGCTGGACCGTTATCAGGATCGCGAGTTTGTCTATCTGCGTCGGCATCTGCCACCTGCGGAGGCAACGCGGATAGAAGATCTGGGTATTCCCGGTGTGGCGTCTTTACGGGAATACGGCCGTTATTACCCTGCCGGACCCATCACCAGCCATGTTCTGGGATTTACCGATGTGGATGATAGGGGGCAGGAGGGAATAGAGCGGGCGTTCGATAATCATCTTGCCGGTATAGAGGGCCGCAAGCGGGTATTGCGTGATCGCAAAGGGCGCGTGGTCGAGGATATCGAAAGCGTACAACCGGTGTACCACGGTCACGACCTGAAGTTAAGTCTGGATCTGCGTATTCAGGTTTCGGCGCAACGTCATCTGGCTCAGACGGCGCGCGAAACTCATGCTGCCGGGGCCTCAGCCGTGATGTTGGATGTGCAGACCGGGGAAGTGTTGGCGATGGTTAATGTGCCAGATTTCAACCCGAATAATCGTACTGACCGGACAGGGGAGAGATTCCGGAACCGTTCGGTAACCGATGTGTTTGAGCCGGGTTCGACGGTCAAGCCGTTCACCCTGTCGATGGCACTGGCCAGTGGGCGTTTTTCGCTGGAAACCCCGGTTTCGACCAGCCCAGGCATTCACTACGTAGGGCGCCACCCGATACGGGATGTGCATGACTACGGGGAACTCACCCTCTCGCGTGTGTTGATTAAGTCGAGCAATGTCGGTACAGCGAAAATTGCCATGGAGTTGGCGCCTGAAGAATTACATGGGGTTCTGGCGAAGGTGGGGTTTGGCCAGACGACGGGGATTGAACTGCCCGGTGAGCAGGGCGGTCGCCTGCTTAAGCGTGACCGCTGGCGTCCTATTGAGCACGCCACCTTGTCATTTGGTTACGGCCTGTCCTCGACACCAGTGCAGTTGGCCCGCGCCTACAGTGTATTGGCGTCCGGCGGCATTTTGCGCCCGGTCACCCTCAAACACCAGTCCAGGCCCGTCAACGGCCAGCGTGTTCTGCCTGAGCACATCACCCGGCAGATCAATGTTCTACTGGAGAAGGTCGTGAGTGCCGAGGGCACTGCACGACGGGCCGCGATCCCGGCATATCGGGTCGCGGGCAAGACGGGAACGGTGCACAAGATCAGTCCTGAGGGTGGTTATGAAGAGAGCCGCTACCAGGCCCTGTTTGTCGGTTTTGCCCCCGCATCCGCACCGCGCTTTGTTCTGGCCGTTATGGTAGATGAGCCACAAGGCAGACATTTCGGTGGTGAAGTGGCGGCTCCCGCATTCGCACGGATCATGGCCGATGCGCTACGTATACATGGTGTTCGGCCGGATGCCGGCGTGGATTCGGGTGTCACAATCGTGGCGCATACCAGGCAGGGAGCCCCCGGCGCATGAACGCTCGGGTATCCCATACTGAGCGACCCCTGGGCGAACTGGTCGAGGGCATTGTGGCACTTGAGCCGTACCAGGCGGCCCTGCCCATCTCAAGCCTCACGCTGGATAGTCGAGCGGCATCTTCGGGGAGCCTATTTTTCGGTATTCCCGGATGCGACAGTGACGGACGTGATTTTACCCACCAGGCCTTGGAGTCGGGTGCCCAGGCGGTGTTGGTTGAAAGCCAGGGCTGGTCCGGGTTGGACCCTGCACAGCGTTGTTACCCAGTCGATGATCTGCAAAACCAGATCGGTCATATAGCCAGCCGCTTTTTCGGTTTGCCATCCCAGACGTTGTGCGCCATTGGAGTCACTGGAACCAACGGGAAAACCACCTGTGCCTCATTGTTGGCACAGGCGCTGGACCTGCTGGGCCGGCGCAGCGGGTTTATCGGAACGCCGGGCTGGGGTTTTATGAATGCCTTGCATAGTACCGAACTGACCACCCCTGATCCGGTCACGCTGCAGTCAAGGTTGGCGACTCTGGTGGCCCAGGGCGCAGACAGCGTTTGCCTGGAGGTATCGTCACACGCGTTGGAGCAGGGCCGTATTGAAGGGGTCGAGTTTAATGCCGCACTGTTTACCAATCTCAGCCGGGATCACCTTGACTACCACGCGAGTATGGAAAGTTATGCTCAGACCAAGCTATTGCTGTTTCAGCGCCGTGAACTGCAAAGTGCCATTATCAACGTGGCCGACCCCATCGGGGAACGTTTTGCGGGCTCGGATCTATTAGCGCAGTTGTGGACATTTGGGGAGGATGCCCGGGCAGATGTCTATCCTCATCTGACGGATGTTCATAGGGGTGGGATAACTCTGCACCTGACAAGTCCGGTCGGTGAAATCACTTTCGAATCGACTTTGCGGGGTCGTTTCAATGTCAGCAATCTAGTAGCAGTGGTCACCACACTGCTGGCACTGGATTATCGGCCTGGTGAAATCAGCGAAGCGATGACGGAACTCGTGCCGGTCATCGGACGCATGGAATTCTGTCGTGGTTCCACCGGTGCCCGGCCGACGGTGGTGGTGGATTACGCTCATACCCCTGAGGCGCTGTCACAGATATTGCGGTCACTTCGACATTACACCGACGGACAGTTGTGGTGTGTCTTTGGGTGTGGTGGAGACCGTGACCAGGGTAAGCGTGCGCCCATGGGGGAGTGCGCTTCCCGTCTGGCTGATCGGGTGGTGCTGACCAGTGATAACCCGCGTGACGAAGATCCCCGTCAGATTCTTCTGGATATTGCGGGGGGTTTGGCCAGGCCTGCCGAGGCAACGATTTCGGACCGTTATGAAGCGATCGCGTATGCCATCAGCCATGCATCGGTGGGCGATCTGGTTCTGATCGCCGGCAAGGGCCATGAGACTCATCAGATCACCGGCGGCGAAACTGTGCCTTTCAAAGATCAAAACGTTGCAGAACAAATACTGGGAGAGATGCCATGCTAAGCCTGAAAGAGATTGCGCCAGTCATTAACGGGCAGCTGACAGGCGAGGATACGAAGTTCACGTCGGTCTCAACCGATACACGGTCGCTTCAGCCAGGAGCCCTTTTTGTTGCGCTTGATGGCGCGCACTTTAAAGGGCATAACTTTATCTGTGAGGCGCACAATGCCGGCGCGGCAGCGATTCTTTCTACCCAATCCGATTGTGCTCCTTTACCCGGCCTTATAGTGGAAAACACCACCGAAGCGCTGGGCCAGCTGGCCGCCTTTTGGCGTAACCGTTTCGATATTCCCGTGATTGGCGTGACAGGCAGCAACGGCAAGACCACGGTTAAGGAAATGATCGCTTCGATACTGGCTCATACCGGGGCTGTGCACGCCAGCCCCGGTAATTTCAACAACCACATCGGTTTGCCCCTGACCCTGCTGGGCCTGCGTCCGGAGCACCGTTTTGCTGTGGTTGAAATGGGTATGAATAGCCCCGGGGAGATTGATTACCTCTCAAGAATTGCACAACCGACGGTAGCCTTGATTACCAATGCAGCCTCGGCCCATCTTGAGGGGCTAGGTGATCTTGCCGGGGTGGCTCGAGCCAAGGCAGAGATTTTTCACGGCATGGCGCACGGCAGTACCGCCATTATTAATGCCGACGATCGTTTTGCCGCTTACTGGGTTGGGCGGACCCAGTCCCTTCAAACCATTACTTTCGGTGTTAACAGTCGGGCACGAGTCTGTGGCGAAGTCACGACTGAAGGTGATGCCCAGCTGATCGAATTACATTTGCCAGACGAATCATTCGGGATACGGCTTAACTTGCTGGGACGGCACAATGCCTTGAATGCTCTTGCTGCGGCCAGTGTTGCCTGGGCCTGTGGCTGTGGGGAGTCTGCTATTCGGGCTGGGCTCGAGTTGGCTCGAGCCCAGCCCGGAAGGTTGCAGGTGCGTGCCGGTGCCCGCGGTGCCTGCCTTATTGACGACACGTACAATGCCAATCCTGCCTCACTCAAGGCAGCGATCCGAGCATTAGGCGGCCGGTCCGGGCGGACCGCACTGATCCTGGGGGATATGGCGGAGTTGGGCCCCCGGGCTGAGGACTTCCATGGCGAGGCGGGCCGTCAGGCGCGCCAGGCGGGTATCGACACTGTGCTGACCTGTGGTGAACTGGCCAGCTTAACAACAGAGGCATTCGGTAATAATGCCAGTCACTTTGAGACGCCCGAGGCACTGATCGATGCGGCTCGCCAGTTGTTAAGCCCGGGATTGACTGTACTGGTGAAGGGTTCGCGCAGCGCAAAGATGGAAGTGGTTGCTGACGCACTCATCTGTGTGGCTCATGACGGAGCCATCGCGTGCTGAAGAGCCTATTTGAGCAACTGGCGGTGGATCACAGTGTTTTCAATGTATTCCGTTATCTCTCCTTCCGTGCGATCTGTGGCGTATTGACAGCGTTGGTCTTCAGTTTCGTGGCCGGGCCTGCCCTGATCCGCCGTCTGGAGCGTATCGGTGCCAGGCAGCCGATTCGCGATGATGGACCGCATACACACAAAACCAAAAAGACACCGACCATGGGTGGGGTGCTGATTCTGGCTGCGGTGATTTTATCCACTCTGCTGTGGGCGGATCTGGGCAACCGCTTTATCTGGATTACCTTGCTGACATGTACCGCGTTCGGCGTGATCGGCTGGTTTGATGATTTCCAGAAGATCGCCCATAGCAACTCACGCGGTATCGGTTCACGCCAGAAGTTCTTCTGGCAGAGCCTAGTGGCCTTTATTGCCGCGTTGGCACTTTATCTCACCGCACAGTCGCCGGCCGAGACCGCGCTGATTGTGCCACTGTTCAAAGATGTCGCAGTGGATCTGGGCTTTGGTTTTGTGGTGTTGACCTGGTTCGTGATCACCGGTAGCAGTAATGCGGTGAATCTGACCGATGGCCTGGACGGCTTGGCAATATTGCCAAGCGTCTTAGTGGCAGGCGGGTTGGGCGTGTTTGCTTATCTTACCGGCCATGCTCTTTTTTCCGGCTATCTCGGCATTCCGTTCATCCCTGGAGCAGGTGAAGTTCTGGTCTTCTGCGCTGCATTGGTGGGGGCCGGTCTGGGGTTCCTGTGGTTCAACACCTACCCAGCGCAGGTGTTTATGGGTGACATTGGTGCGTTGGCGTTGGGCGCTGCATTGGGCACGGTTGCGGTCATCGTGCGCCAGGAGATTGTGCTCGCAATCATGGGTGGTGTTTTTGTGATTGAGACCGTGTCGGTGGTCTTGCAGGTTGCATCTTTCCGACTGCTAGGACGGCGGATCTTCCGCATGGCGCCTTTGCACCATCACTTTGAAGAGAAAGGCTGGAAAGAACCTCAGGTCACCGTGCGTTTCTGGATTATCAGTCTGATCCTGGTGCTGATCGGCCTCGCTACGCTGAAGGTCAGGTAACCGGACAGTGGAGACCGCCTTGGCGATCAAAGTCAACACACCCCCCTGGCGCCGGGCCGTGGTATTTGGGCTGGGTACATCAGGTTGCTCCAGCGCGCGTTACCTGACAGAGCTGGGTGTTGTGGTTTCCGTGCAGGATACTCGTGCGGCGCCGCCGAGCCAAGCCACCCTTGCGCAGGCCTGCCCCAGTGTATCGGTGCACTGTGGTGGGTTTACGCTTTCTGCTCTGGAAAATATCGATCTGGTCGTGGTCAGTCCCGGCGTATCGTTGTCTGAGCCCGTGTTACAGGAGGCGGCGAGGCGACAACTCGAGATCGTGGGTGATATCGAACTTTTCGCCCGCGCCTGTACCGCTCCGGTCATCGCCATCACCGGCTCCAATGGTAAGACTACCGTGACCACTCTGGTGGGCAAACTGCTCAAGGCCCACGGCCTTGATGTCAGAGTCGGCGGCAACATCGGTCGACCTGCCCTGGAACTGCTCGACGGATCTGTACCCGATCTATACGTGTTGGAACTGTCGAGTTTTCAACTTGAGACGACCCGTTCGCTGTGCAGTAAGGCTGCGGCGATCCTCAATATCTCAGCTGATCACCTGGATCGCTACGGGACCCTGGACCGTTACATCGATGCCAAGTTGCGCATCATCCATGGGGCGCACAGCCTGGTGTTCGGTAGAGATGACCCGGCACTGGCTGGAGTGCGCACTGGCGGTGAAACTGTTACTGCGACCTTCGGCCTGAATCGACCACCCGGGGAATCTGACTACGGGATTGTTTCCGACGCTGACGGAGAATGGATTGTTCGTGGGACCCAGCGCCTGATGCCGGCCGCGGCTTTGTTACTGACCGGTCGGCACAATCTCGCTAACGCGCTTGCGGCTGTTGCACTGGTGGAGTTGGCAGGATACCCACTGGATGCGGCTGGCGTGGAAGCCTTGTCTACCTTCCCGGGTCTGCGGCACCGTTGTGAGCAGGTGCTCGATCGAAACGGCATTATCTGGATCAATGACTCCAAGAGTACCAATCCTGGCGCAACGGTTGCTGCATTGACCGGAATGGGTCGGCCCGTCGTGTTGATAGCAGGCGGGCAGTCCAAGGGCGCTGACTTCACTGCGTTGACAGAGGCCGTTCGGTTGTACGCCCGCCAGGTACTGTTGATAGGCGAAGACCGGGGGGTGTTGGCCGCTGCCATTGGAGATCAGGTTCCTGTGACGCTGGCTGATGATCTCGGTCACGCGATAACGTTAGCATCGCACTGGGCCCAGCCTGGCGACGCGGTACTGCTCTCTCCTGCCTGCGCCAGCTTTGACATGTTCGAGAACTTCGAGCACCGGGGTGAAACTTTCTGTCGTCTGACCCGAGAGTTCGTTGCATGAGCACTTCTGCGGCAACGACCTGGTGGGTACCCCGCCCTCACAACCCGGTTGATCCATTGTTGATTATTCCAGTTCTGTTGTTATTGGCCTTCAGCACAGTGATGGTGTTTTCTGCAGCGATTGGAACCCGGGGTGGCGTTGTGGGGGGCCTGGCGGTGTTGGCCAAGCATCTATTCAGCATTGCTCTTGGCCTAGGGCTGGGTTTTGCTGCGGCCAGCGTACCGTTGGCACTATGGCGCCGGTCCAGCAGAATCCTGTTGGCGTTGGGGGCGGTGTTGCTGATTGTGCTGCTTCTGCCAGGTTTGGGCCATGAGGTTAACGGCAGTACCCGCTGGTTTCCAATTGGACCTTTGCGTTTTCAGCCCTCTGAACTGGTCAAGGTACTGACGGTGCTCTTCCTTGCCGATCATTTCGTGCGCAATGCCTCGACAGTCAGTTCGTTCCGGGTAAGCATCGTGGAGCCGGCACTCGTGGTGAGTGCACTGGGTGTTCTTCTGCTGCTGGAGCCGGATCTGGGATGCACGGCCGTTATCCTGATGGTGACGTTGGGCATGATGTTTCTTTCCGGCACTCCCCTGCGTTTTATCGGCGGTGCTATCGCCGTGGTTGTGTGTACCGTCGTTGTATTGATCATGATTGCACCCTATCGCCTCGAGCGGGTGATGAGTTTTCTCGACCCGTGGGCTGATCCCTATGGCTCAGGGTTCCAGTTGGTGCAGGCCTTGATCGCACTGGGCAGTGGCGAATGGGCCGGGGTAGGCCTGGGTGCCAGCGTGCAGAAACTCTTCTACCTGCCGCATGCGAGCAACGATTTCCTTGTTGCTGTGGTCGGAGAAGAGTTGGGTCTTCTGGGTATTGTGACCCTGTTGAGTCTGTACGCCCTGTTTCTGTGGCGTACATTTCGCTTGGCAGATCGTGCCGGGCGCGCCGGTGAGTTGTTCGGTGCCCGCGTGGCGCAGGGCATTGGCCTATTGATGATTCTGCAGGTGATGTTCCATTTCGCGGTCAATCTCGGTTTGGTGCCTACCAAGGGTCTGACGTTACCCCTGATGAGCTACGGGGGCAGCGCTATGCTGATCAACGGCCTGGCGATCGGCCTGTTGTTGTCGGTGGAGCGTAGTCTGCCCGCCAGCCGCGCGGGGGCGCGTTGACTACCGTGCTGATCATGGCGGGTGGGACAGGTGGACACGTTTATCCCGCGTTGACTGTGGCGTCCGCATTGCGCGCTCGCGGGGTCGAGGTGTTTTGGCTGGGGACCCGGTCAGGTCTTGAAGCCCGGGTGGTGCCAGCTCAAGGTATGGTCATTGAATGGCTCGATGTTAAAGGCCTGATTGGCACAACCTGGCGGCGCAAACTGGCCATGCCCTGGATGCTGATCCGCGCAGTGTTTCAGGCCTTAGCGGTAATCCGACGGCGCATGCCGGATGTAGTACTGGGCATGGGTGGGTTCGCTGCCGGGCCCGGAGGGATTGCAGCACGTTTGACCCGCCGGCCGCTGGTGATCCACGAAGCCAATGCGGTATCCGGGCTTACCAACCGGCTGTTGGCGCCGTTGGCACGACGGGTCTTAGCCGGATTTGAAGATGTGTCCCGCCTGGGTCCGGGCACCCTGTGGACCGGTAACCCGGTGCGCCCCGATATCGTCGCCGTGGCCATGCCGGCTGAGAGGGGTCTTGCGCAAGCACAGCAGATTCGGCTGTTAGTGTTGGGCGGTAGTCAGGGAGCGCAGATCATCAATGAAGCGCTGCCCAGCGCTTTGCAGCGGGCAGCGCATGGCGCAATGTTGCAGGTCACCCACCAGAGCGGCGCTGGCCGGGATGACAGCGTGCGTAAGGCTTATCGTCAAGCGGGAATCCAGGCAACCGTTATCGCCTTTATCGATGATATGGCCGGCGCCTACAGCAGCGCCGATCTGGTGATCGCCCGCGCCGGCGCAATGACGGTCAGTGAGTTGTGTGCCGTGGGTTTGCCCGCAATCCTGCTGCCCTATCCTCATGCGGCTGGTGATCATCAGAGCGCTAATGCGATGTTTCTCGCCCGGGCGGGTTGTGCTGTCGTGATCTCAGCCACCGACCTTGACAGTATCCATCTGGCGACCGAGATCGATCGCCTGGTGCAGGATCGGGTGTTGCTGCGGCAGATGGCAGAGCGGAGCCGCGCGCTCGCACGGCCCGATGCCACTGAGCGTGTGGTTAAGCAGTGCCTGGAGTTAGCCGATGCGTGAGTTCGTGCGCCGAATTCATTTCGTCGGCGTCGGCGGTGCTGGCATGAGCGGCATTGCCTCGGTTCTGCTCGACCAGGGCTATAGCGTAACAGGCTCAGATCAGGTGGAGTCGGCTAATACGCGGGCCTTGGTCGACAAGGGGGCCCAAATCTGGATAGGTCACGATGCGGGTCACGTACGGGACACCGATGTCGTGGTGGCGTCCACCGCTATCAGCGCCGAAAACCCAGAGATTGTTATGGCGGGTGAGCAGGGTATCCCCGTGGTCCCACGGGCTCAGATGCTGGGTGAACTGATGCGCTTTCGTAACGGTATAGCGGTTGGGGGTACTCATGGCAAGACCACCACCACCAGTCTGGTGGCCGCCATATTCGCTGCAGCGGGTTTGGATCCGACCTTTCTGGTAGGGGGTCTGGTAAAGAGTGTGGCCGGTAATGCCAGGTTGGGTAATGGCCAATGGCTGGTCGCTGAGGCAGACGAAAGTGATGCTTCTTTTTTGCACCTGCAACCCCACATCGCTGTTGTCACTAACATCGATGCGGATCATATGGATGCGTACCGCGGTGATTTCGAACAACTCACTGAGACCTTTTTGCGTTTCCTCCATAACCTGCCGTTCTACGGACTCGCTGTGTTGTGTGCTGATGATCCTGCCATTCAGGAATTACGACCCCGGATTCGACGCCCTGTCGTAAGTTACGGGATCGAACCGGGCGCTCACTATCGTGCTGTCAATATCCGCCAGACAGGTACGCGGATGCACTTCGATGTCACGCTTGCCGATACGCAATGCATCACGGTTGATCTTGCTCTGCCGGGGCTGCACAACGTGGCCAATGCGCTTGCTGCAATTGCGGTTGCGGACAAGGTTGGGATCGATGCGCAGGCCATACGCAATGGCCTCAGTGGCTTTGCGGGTATCGGCCGGCGCTTCGAGATTCTCGGTGAACTGGCGCTGGACTCAGGCTGTGCATTACTGGTAGATGATTATGCTCACCATCCCCGTGAAATTGCAGCAACACTGGCCGCGGCGCAGGGCTGTTGGCCCGAGCGGCGCCTGGTCGTGGTGTTTCAACCGCATCGGTTTTCCCGAACGCAAGAACTGCTGGATGATTTCAGCGTCTTGCTGAGCACGGTGGAGTGTCTGGTCATTACTGAGGTCTACGCGGCCGGGGAAAAACCGGTATCGCGGGCTGATGGGCGGGCGCTGTGTCGCTCGGTGCGGGCGCGCGGTGGCAGCGATCCGGTGTTTGTACCGCGTCTTGATCTGTTGCGTGACGCATTGAGGCCTTTGCTGCGCGATCAGGATATCGTGCTGACGCTGGGTGCCGGCGATATTGGCCGAGCCGCTCGCGAACTCGTATCGTCAACCCAACTGCGGGCAGGTACCCACGGGTGAGCGCCGCCATGACGCTTTCAAAGCAATCTGGATTTAAAGCGGTGCGCGGCGTGGTTCGGCATGATGAGTTGATGTCACGCCATACGAGTTGGCAGGTTGGCGGTCCGGCACGCTACTTTTTCGTACCCGCTGATCTTAAGGATCTGTCCGTTTTTCTACAGAGCCTGGGGGCTGACCTACCGATACTCTGGGTTGGTCTGGGCAGCAACCTGCTGGTACGCGATGGTGGATTTGACGGCGCGGTGATTGTGACGCATCGGGGTCTTTCCCGGATTGAGTGTGATGCCGATGCTCAAGTGCGAGTACAGGCTGGTGTATCCTGCGCCCGACTGGCCCGTTTCGCGAGCCGCCATGGGCTCGCTGGCGCTGAGTTCATGGCCGGTATACCCGGTACGGTAGGCGGCGCGCTCGCGATGAATGCGGGCGCCTTTGGCGC
>MPLX02018685.1_pt1 | contig 18033 bp, 18 predicted proteins | sample 1617341 | NCBI WGS metagenome assembly MPLX02 (sample SAMN05944804, study PRJNA350692) | marine metagenome | biome: marine; feature: ODZ; material: water; isolation source: 120 m water sample filtered on 0.2 um supor filter | place: Pacific Ocean | collected 2012-04-08 | depth 120m m | reverse complement strand
ATACTATTTTCTTTATCAAGAACGTTAATCATTTCTCCAATGACTCTATATGGGGTGATAGGAGTCTCATTCGAGTTGAGAACCCCGCTCCATTCTGCCATCCATTTATCGTTTATTTCAGCAATTTGATCTGACAATTCTGAAGAGCCTTTCCTCTCGGCCCCTGCAAGTTGAATCTTGACTTCATCTACCATCATGCTGAGAGTTAGCTTTGTATCCCCGACCAACCCAACATCAATATTGAAATCCTTGTTCAAATCGGCCACGGTCTCAGTGTTATGTATCATCACTTTCCCATCTGGTATTGGTTGCCCATAGCCAGTCCGCGTAAGACTAGTCCCTACACCCAATAAAACATCTGCTTCCTGAAGCCATGTCCTGGCCTGTAAGGAAGTCGCGGAGCTTCCGGAGCCAAGAGCCAACGGGTGTCTTTGGTCGAACCCGGATTTACCAGGCATCGTGCAGTAGACTGGGATTTGAGCAATTTCAGCAAATTCCGTAAGCTCAGGGGATGCACCTGACATCAAAACACCCATTCCTGACCAGATCACAGGTTTTTTCGCTGCGAGCAATAATCTTACCGCCTCTTTAATCTCTGCTGAATCTGGAGCAAATTTATGTCTTTTAGGAGGAGAGTAAGAAGAAACAACTGAATCATCTACCTCCATCTCACCAACGTCTGCTGGGATTTCGACAATAACAGGGCCAGACCTACCGTTTCTTAAAGCATGAAAAGCCCTCCGCATAATAGATGCTACCTGGCCAGGTTGAAATATAACTTCGGCAGACACTGAAACTGATTCATAAGTTCTAGCTGGGGAAAAATTCGGCTTGACCGATCGGGCCGACACTGCTGGGCCACCAGGAAGATATAGAATTGGTACATTATCCGCATATGCCTGAGCCAAACCTCCCATCGTGTTCTCCGATCCTGGTCCCCCTTGGGTTATCAAAACTCCAAACTCTTCTCGATTTCTCATACGGCTAAACCCATCCACCGCCATTGCTGCTCCTCGTTCTTGACGGAACATGATTGGATTGATTCCAACTTCAGCCACTGCCTCGATCAGGTTATTGGATGGAAAACATCCTGCCCATTCAATTCCTTCGGCTTTTAATATCCTTGCTACAGCATCAAGCACTTTCATGAATATGATTCCTCCACTTAGAATAACTATTTATCTCTGGCAATCGGTAAGCATGGCAGGTTCAGACAACGCACTACTCACAAGCCGCTCAACCCACATTGTAATTGGCATAAATATCATTATCAACCTGAGTATACTAGTCAACATTATTCGTTACGTTAAACTTGATTCAAGTGAAATTTGGCCAAGGTTCACCTCTATTAATCAACAGTGAAAAAAGAAAATGCAAATTGGACAAAAAATACACCATGTACTAGAAATAAATTCTACTATGGAAGCCTGTAAACGGTTAGCTAATTTAGGGGAGCCAAACGGAACCATAGTGTCGGCAAATTACCAAGAATCCGGCAGAGGTCGGTTCAAGAGAAAATGGGTATCTCCAAGTGGGGACAACATCCAAATGTCGGTACTGCTTAGACCCAACCAGCAGGAACTAAAATATCTCAATATTTTCGCATCGATGGCAGTCTTAGCTACATGCGAACAAACACTAGGAGTTGATGGCAGTATTAAATGGCCTAATGATGTCCAAATCAACGGTAAGAAAATCGCGGGAATATTAGTGGAAACAGTGCTAGAAGGTGAAAAAGTAGTATCTTGCGTAATTGGAATTGGGCTAAACGTCAATCTAGACGTAAAACCCCACGCTGAAATTGAAGAGACAGCAACTTCACTTAAATGTGAGAAGGGCCGGTATATAAGCCGTTCCGTAATTCTAAAAGAGCTTATAAAACAATTAGATTTTTATTACTCGCAAATTAGTGACGGTAGGTCTTTGACTCAAAGATGGTGTGACAAATTGAGTACGATAGGGAAAAAGGTAACCTTATCATTTGGGAAAAACCCGAATAACCATATCTTAGTTGGGTTGGCCGAGTCTATCAGTGATGACGGTGGCCTAATTATACGGAAAGAGGACGGTTCGCTTTTCACAGCTAATGCTGGTGAGGTAACTTTAGCAAGAAAAGAGGAAATATTGTGATAAATTGGTCTTTAATAATTATGGAGTATAGAAATGCTTGAAAAACTTAATTTAGAAGACAAAACAATTGTCATAACGGGAGGAGGTACCGGTTTAGGTAAGGAAATGTGCTTGGCCATGGCCCGAGCTGGAGCTAACCTGGTAATTGCAGCAAGAAGACTTGAACCGATTGAAGAAGTATCAAAACTAGTCCGAGGTTTGGGACGTAGATCACTAGCAATTCCAACTGACGCAACAAACACCACTGACATCAAAACACTGTTCAATACCGTATTGGCAGAATTCGGGAAAGTTGATGTCCTGATCAACAATGCTGGAATCGTGAGAGAAGATTCAGCTAGGCCGATTTGGGAAATAACCGACGAAAGTTGGAAGATTGGAATTGATGTGAATCTCTCTACAGCTTTTTATTGTTCCAGAGGAATATCGAAACATATGGCAGACAATGGTGGTGGAAAAATTGTGCACGTGGCATCAGGTTTTGGGTTTAGAGGTGGTCGGGACAACTACATGTATGCTGCTGGAAAAGGGGGAATTGTAAATTTAACTAGAGCCATGGCAACTAGCTTAGGCAAGTATGGGATTACTACAAATTGCATAGTCCCTGGATTTATACCCACAGAGGTCACAGACCCAAATAGCGATAGATCTCAACAGCGTGGAAGATTTATACCAATTGGCAGGGTTGGGCAACCTTCGGAAATGGGTCCTTTGGCGGTCTATTTGGCCTCTGCCGCTTCGGATTACATGAATGGGGAGTTTTTCGCTATTGATGGTGGTGGCCTAGCGGGGGGTATAGCTCCCACACTTCACGCACCAGAAATACCTTTGGAAATTTAATTTTGATACAGCCAACACCGCTAATTCAAGGAGCAAATCTACTATGCGTACGCCAGAAGGATGGGATCTAACAGGTAAAAAAGCTGTCATAAGCGCCGATCGTAGAGGTTGGACTAAGTTTTTTTCCAGTGCCTTAGCAGAAGCAGGCGCCGATGTCGCAATAATCGGGTCAGAAAATTCTGATATGGAAGAAGCCAGCAATAAGGCATCTGACTATGGCCATACGGTGATCACCCAAACAACTAATCTAATGTCCAAAGCCTCCATTGATAAATCCATTCAAACCATAAATGATGCCTTCGGAACAATAGACATTCTGGTGAATAACGCCAAAGCTAATTTTGGGAAAAAGTTTGAAAAGGTAACAGAATCAGAATTTGACACCCTAATAGATTTTAATCTCAAATCCATGTTCCTAACTTGCCAATCAGTAGGGCAAACTATGTTAAATAAAAAAAGCGGTCGCATAATAAATATGACCTCTGACCTAGCTGTGAGGGGTTTGTGGAACTCTGTGGTTCCGTGCGCTTCTGAAGGAGCAATTCACCAATTAACCTCCTCACTGGCACTGGAGTGGGGACGGGATGGAATAAGGGTCAATGGTATCGGCGCAGGATGGCTTAACACCGAGCAAGAATCAGATCAAAGTGAACCAGGTTTATTAGAGCGTTATTTACCCTCGAAAAGGAAAGGGCATCCAAACGACCTTACACAAATGTTGGTCTACCTTTCTTCAGATTCATGCGATTTCGTGAATGGTCAAACGATATTCATCGACGGGGGTGCCCTTGCCCATGCTTAGGTTATCACGAGCGATTGATTCGCCCAAAAGGCCTCAAAACACCTGAATTTGTAGAATCCATAATAGAAGCTAATTCAATTGGGTATTAAATTAAATTTCGGGCGAGCACTCTTATAAAATGCAGTAATACCAGAGCAACCACTGGTGAAAAATCAAACATCCCAGTTTTAGGCAATACTTTTCTTATCGGCCCCATGATAGGTTCAGTGATAGCATAAATCAGCCGAATCACCGGAAAAAACGGACTACCAGGGGACACATTAAACCAAGATACCAAAACCCGAGCCAATATTGAAAAATAAAGTACTGATGCGAGAATGTTTAGGAAATTTGCTAAATAAAGTCCCAAACTTAATTACCTAACTCAATTGAGCGATCAAATGCAGCCTTGACTCCGTTGATCAAAGCAGCTCTCAAACCATCATTTTCCATAGAAACTAAAGCTTCTATAGTGGTCCCACCAGGTGAAGTAACCATATCACTGAGAACAGAAGGGTGCTTACCGCTTTCCAATACCAATTCAGTGCTACCCAATACCGTCTGCAGTACTAAATGTTTAGCCATATCTCTAGGCATACCTAAATATACCCCCGAATCAATCAAAGATTGAATAAATAAAAATACATACGCGGGACCACTGGCACTTAGAGCAGTAGCCATATCGATGTATTTTTCATCCTGAACATAATACTCTTCGCCTAAGGTTTTTAGGATTGCCGCGATCTCTTTGATATCAGTGGAATTAACTTCATTTGTTGAAGTCCATACCAACATACCTTTGCCTATCTGAGAAGGTGTGTTAGGCATCACTCTAATTATTTGTCGGTGTTCTAGTCCTTTCGAAAGATCCGAGGAATTACTCCCAGCCACAATAGATATAACTGGGCGACCAGGGGATATTTTTCCTTTGAGATCCTTGTAAACCTCTGGTAATGTTTGCGGTTTTACCGCCAATAATATTTTTCCCTTTTTCCCCAGTATATCAATGTTATCTTTTAGGCAGTTTACTCCATAAGTGTCGGTTAAATATTCCCTCCTGTCAGTAATAGGGTCACTTACATATATCTGGTCAGAAGAAAACAATCCTTCTTTCAGTACACCAGCTATAAAGGACTCCGCCATAACTCCACCGCCAATAAAACATATAGTCATAATTCATCCCTCGAGTTAATCATTTTTGACTACCAGGCAATTCACTATTACTTACCAAAGATACAGCCGTATTGATTGATTCCATCATACTTCTATGGTCTGCTATTCCTTTACCAGCTATATCAAATGCCGTGCCATGATCTACAGAGGTCCTAATAAAAGGCAATCCAAGATTTACGCTCACACTTCTTTGCCAGTCATGTACCTTAATTGGAATATGACCTTGATCATGGTACATAGCAATGCATACGTCATATTTACCATCGATATTCTGATTGAAAATTGTATCAGCTGGTATAGGTCCGGTAGCGTCAATTCCCATTGAACAAGCATCTTCGACAGCCGGTCCAATCTGCATATGCTCTTCATCACCTAACAGCCCACCATCACTTGCGTGCGGATTTAAAGCAGAAACCCCTATTCTAGGATTTGGAAAGCCCCATTTCTGAAAATAGTCATGAGTCAGAGATATTTTTGCCAAAACATTATCACGAGTTACGTAATCACAAGCTATCCTGAGTGATCTATGGGTGGTCAAATGAACTACGCGCAAGGTACCTGTCATGAGCATAGTGGCAACTTGGCTTACTCCTGTCTGGCTTTGAAAAATTTCCATGTGTCCTATATCTTTGTGGCCTGCCAAACTACAGGCTTCTTTATTGATAGGTGCTGTACTTATAGCCTGTATCTGGCCTGAAGCCGCTAATTCACCGGCTTTGAGTATCCACTCCACAGAAGCTTTACCAGACTCAGCTGAAATCTGTCCATATCCTATTTTTTCGAAATCTAAATTGTCTAGGTCTAAAACATCGACAGTTTTTGCATTCGTATTGATCTCTTCGACAGATGAAACTCGCCTTATGGAAACATCGGAATTTATTAACCTAAATGCCTGATCCATAGCTTCCGTATTTCCTATAACAAAAGGGTTACATTTTTCGTAAATACTGGAATCTATTAAAGTCTTGGCAACTACTTCAGGTCCAATACCAGCCGAGTCCCCCATAGTAATAGCAAGAAGTGGTCTGTTATTCATTGGTTAATATCCTATTTATTTCCCAAAGCAGGATGATATACATATTGCGACCAAATAAAGCCTATAAATCAATCTGCTTCCAACTTAAATGCTAGAAACGTACGACTGAAATTCTATATTGTTCTAAAAAAGCCCTATTCGCATTTGTTGTATCCGCAATCAGGGCAACTTAAGCAGCCTTCTTGGTGAAGTAAATATCCAGAGCATTCCGGGCATTTAGCACCACTAGCAGCATTTGAATTATCTTGCTGGTCACTCTCCTTGTTTGTGGAGGGAAATAATCCCAACTGCGCTGAGCTGGCAACGGTGTCAATCACATTGGTTCCATCATTCGGGTTAGTTAGATGTCTGCTTAAAGCCAAAGCAACGGCATCTGGGGCAGATCTCACAAGGGTGCCTCCATCCCAAACAGGAACATCTGTAATGCCTCTCAACTGATCCACTATTTGTGAGGGATCAATGCCAGCTCTCAAGGCCATTGAGGACAGCCTTGCGATTGCCTCCAAATAAGCAGAATCACTACTTCCTGATTTACCTAAGTTTGCAAATACTTCAAATGGATGACCTTTGTCGTCAAATGTTATATTGACAAACATAGTACCGTGGCCTGTTCTTACACGGTCAGTAACCCCAGTTACCGACATTGGTCGCTGCCTTGGAACTTTTAGGTGATCTTCCTGATTTTCTTCTCCCTCAGATTTGGTTTTGCCTGTTTCTAGAACCTGCATCGATTTAGATCCATCTCTATACACAGTTACTGCTTTACATCCTGTTTCCCAGGCTAACCAGTATGCGTCTTTCACATCCTGTACAGTGGCTGTATTGGGTAAATTGATGGTTTTAGACACAGAATTGGTTACATGTTTTTGCCAAACCGATTGCATTTTTACATGTGCTTCAGCCGAAACATTCATGGCCGTTCTATACACAGCTGAATCTAAACCATGTTGACCCATAATTCCTTCTGCATTTTCAGGATTTTCCACTATTTGCTTCAAGACTTCCTTAGCAGATTCCTCAGTCCCTATAGCGGATTTCAAACTTTCAACAATTGAAGACGGTGAATCTAAAAGTCTAGAACTTGTACCTTCATGATCTTCCCATAACACATTTGACCACCAAGCCAAAGCAAAATGAGGTTCTATGCCACTAGAGCAACCAGCTATTCGGCTAATGGTTCCGGTTGGTGCGATAGTTATCACACTTGCGTTTCTTACTGGAGGCATACCCCATCCCTTCAATGCTGAATTCTCATATTCTGGAAAAGGCCCTCTCTCTTCAGCAACTTTAGCTGACTCATCCCAAGCAGTCCTGTTCAAGAAACCTCCTAACTTGTCAGCAAGACCCAAAGCCTCTTCTGAGTCATAAGGTATCCCCATCCTAACAAGTGCATCAGCCCAACCCATGACCCCCAGACCAATCCTTCGGGTGTCTAAATTAACTTCACGCAACACAGGTAACGGAAATGAATTAACTTCAATTACATCATTAAGGAAACGTACCCCGGTTCGAGTAGTTTCTTCCAAGGATTTCCAGTCAAAATCATTTCCAGTTATATGCGCATCAAGGTTGATTGATCCTAGGCAACAGTTTCCGTAGTTTTCTAAAAATTCTTCCCCACACGGGTTACTTGTTTTTATTCTACCCATTTGGGGATTAGGGGCTGTCTCCCAAACCCTGTCTGCGAATACCACCCCAGGATCTCCAGTTTTCCATGCAGATTCAGCTATTTCGTTCCACAAATCTTGTGCCTTAACTGTTCCTAATATTTCATTTGAGGGTCCGTCACCTGTGTCTCTGGGATTAATGAGATTCCAATCCTCATCATTCTCTACTGCTTTCATAAAATCGTCGGTTATTTGAACAGATATGTTGAAATTTTGTAGAGTGTCATCATCATCTTTACAGTGTATGAATTCTCTTATATCAGGATGACTAATAATCAATTGGCCCATGTGGGCACCTAGCCTAAAAGCCCCTTGGGTAAGAGTCGTCCCAACCGCTGAAAAAAGTTTCATCACTGCAATAGGTCCGCACGCCTGTCCGTGAGTGGTGGATATCCGATCTTGCTTTGGCCGTAAGTCTGATAATCCAAATCCAATGCCTCCTCCCCATTTTTCGATCATAGCTGCATCATTGGCAACTTTCATAATAGATTGAATATTATCTTCTGGGGAAACAACGAAGCAGGCTGATAAGCAACCCCTACCGGTACCTGCATTCACCAAAGTTGGCGAATTAGGAAGGAATTTCAGGTTGGACATTATTTCATAATACTTTTCCTCATACTCGGCCTGGTTGACCTCTGGCTCCCCGAGAGCCACCGCATTGGACACCCTTCTAAAAAGTCCATCTGGATCCTCAATTGGGCTTCCATCATCATCTCTTCTGAGGTATCGCTTTTCAATAATAAACCTGGCGTTATCTGACAAAGGCAATCCATCGTTTTGGACATTTTCATCCAATGTTTCTATGCCACCTGATTCTATTATTGTGTTAGTCAGTGCAGCCGCCACCTCACCAGAAACCCCAACTGACTCTAAGGCTTTTACAACGTCTTCTCTAATTTCTCCCCTATCACCGCCGTTAGAAGACCCTCCCGAAACTACTCCTTGAGTCATTAATACTACTCCTCAATTTAAACTGTGATTTGAAATCTCTTTTCGATATCTATTATTTGCCGAAATTAGAACATTTGTACGTATTATACATCGTCCTGTTTTACTTTTAAATTTGGGCTGTCGGATTTTTAGGTTTCCTTCCTCTTTTTCTTCGTCCGACTGGGGTCAGTTCATCATCTTTAAGAAATGACAATTGGCTACTAGCCTCTTCTTTCTTGGGTTGCAACAATGCATCAACTTCCTCTTTAAAACTTTCTATATCCCTAAAATCTCTGTAAACACTAGCAAACCTTATGTAGGCTACCCTATCAAGATTACGGAGACGATCCATCACTAACTCACCTATTACCCTCGAGGGCATTTCTGCTCGTCCTGCACTGACCAAATATGTTTCAATCTCATCTATAGCTTTTTCAATGCTGCCAATCGGCAGTGGCCTTTTAGCACAAGCATTTTTCATACTCGACCATAGCTTATCTCTATTGAATTCTTCTCTCCTACCATCTCTTTTAACCACGATAAGGGCTCTGGTTTGTATCCTTTCATATGTTGTGAACCTAAGGCTACAAGTCAAGCACTCCCTCCTCCTCCTGATACTCTCATCTGAATCCCTAGAATCTATCACTCTAGAACTCTCATTACTACAAAAAGGACAATACATAAATTAAGCCGACTCCAGCACTCAAAAACACAGAAAGCATCACTGGTAAACATAACAAAACACACCACAAATCGTGTTACTGATGTGAGGTTACGCTATATATTGAGGTTTGGGGGGGAAAGTCTCAAGGGGGGAAGATCATTATTTTTTAGAGATTTTTATACAAGACAGGTAAGCTCAGGCACGAATGGAAAATTTAGGTCTTCTTTGAACAAAATTTCACAAAATAAGGTTTTAACGATGGTGGTTCCGGTCAGCGCAGTACCTTAGATAACCAGATTTGCTATCGAGTTATATTAACCGCGGATCACACATTTCCCCCACCTCTCCTCAAAAATGGAGGAAGATCTAGGGAGTCTTCGTTTATTTCTACTTTATTAACGGCATCTACCGTTCTAGCCATGTCTCGTTGAAGCAAAGTGTCAGTGGTAGGAAAACCTGTCGCTATAATAGTAATCTTGATTTCATTTTGCATTTTGTGGTCCGTCGTCATACCAAATATTATGTTCGCTTCAGGATCCACTACCCTCTGAATAACCTCCGCCGCCTCATGAAGTTCTGAGAGTTTTAGATCATTACCACCGGTTATATTGAACAAAACTCCAGTAGCCCCTTCTATTGAAACATCCATCAGGGGATTAGTGATGGCCTCTTGGGCTGCATCACGAGATCTTGTAGGTCCAGAAGCATGCCCGATTGACATCCACGCGGGTCCAGCATCTCTCATTATGCTCTGCACATCAGCAAAGTCCAAATTTATCTCGCCTGGGTTGGTAATGAGTTCTGTTATCGACTGGACCCCCAATCTTAAAACATCATCCGCTAATCTGAATGCGTTCTCTGCCGACACTTCCTCTTGGGAAATGATACTAAGTCTCTGGTTGGGTATAACTAGTAAGGTATCTACATTAGTTTGCAGTCTTTCTATACCAATTTGAGCCTGGTTTGATCTCCTTATCCCCTCAAATGCAAATGGCCTCGTCACAACTCCAACCGTTAAAGCACCTGTTTCCTGAGCTATTTCTGCTATCACGGGTGCAGCTCCTGTTCCTGTTCCTCCTCCCATTCCTGCTGCGATAAAAACCATATTAGAATCTCTAATCACATCGTATATTTCTTCCCTGCTCTCTTCAGCAGAGGCAGAACCTTTATCAGGATCTCCACCAACTCCCATACCTTGGGTCAGTTGTTCTCCTATCCTTATCCTGTTAGGAACATCGCTTTTTAACAAAGCCTGAATATCAGTATTCATGACAATATATTCAACACCTGAAATCCTCTCTCTAAACATTCGAGAGACCGCATTGGAGCCACCACCTCCTACTCCTATAACTTTGATCCTGGCCACTCCCTCTAATTCCCTACCACTGATAGTCATACGTACCTCCAAAAAAACAAAATACCCATTACAACTTAGCCCAACTTTAAAACATTCATTAATCTTCTCAAAAATCCCGCTTCTTCTATAGTGTCTTTAATACCCAACTGCCTTTCTGCCGAATTTTCAGAACGGTAGGCATGCAATACCATCCCTACCGCAGTTGCATAGCAAGGTTCTTTTAACTCATCAGTCATTCTCATAAGAAAATCTGGGATTCCTCTTCTCACCTGGCAATTCGGTATAAATTGCTCCGCCATCTCAAGAAAACCAGGTAGCTGCGATGCGCCACCTGTAATATAAACCAAGGAATTAGGATTCTCTTTCAATCCCCCTTGCTGTAATTTCAAATCCACCAATCGAATAAGTTCCACAGCCCGTTCTCTCATCAACTGGCATATGTCCCTCCTTCGTATTTCAATATTAGCTGAAGATCCAACAGGTGAAATCGACACAGTTTCCATTAAATCTACGGCAGATAAATTAGTATGACCGTATCTTAATTTGGCTTCTTCTGCCTCAGCGAACTCCACGTTATAAGTCAGACAAATATCGTTAGTAAACTGGAATCCCCCAACAGGAATGACAGCAGTGTAAACAAGACTTCCATTTCTAAACAAAGCGATGTCTGTGGTTCCGCCGCCAATATCAACAATCGCTGATCCAATATCTTTTTCTGCTTGAGTCAAAATAGATTCGCTGCTTGCAAATGGCTCCACTACCAGTGACTTTAATTCTATCCCTGACAATAGCACTGCCTCTCTCAACTTATCAGCAAAATAGGAATCAGATGTAATTAAATGAGTTGTAACTTCCAAGCCAGTTACGTGCATCCCTACCGGGTTCTTTATGCCGTCGTGCCCATCCACACTATAGTGGATGGGTAGGGAATGGATAATTTTCCTACCTGGTATCTGCAACCCATCAGTAACCATTGATGGGATCTTAGCAAATTCATCTAACGTCACTACCCCTTGTCTACCGATATCTGAAAAATAATCAACCCTGTTCTCATATGCAATATGGGACCCGGTGATACCCACATATGCAGACTTAACATCCATCCCGACATCAGCACGAATCTCACCCACAGTCCTCCGGATGGCCTGGCTCGTTGCATTGACATCCACCACATTACCCTTTGTGACACCAAAAGAAGGGACAACACTATGAGAAATTACTTCGGGAAAACCGTTTTGTGATTTGCGAGCTAGAATTGTACATACCTTAGTACTGCCAACATCTATGGCTAAAATTAGCTCCGAGTTAGTTCCTGTAGATCTCTGGTTCAAGCTATTTTCTCAACTATTCTCAACTTGGCACTTCTACTTCGGGGGTTAGTGGTTACTTCTTCTATAGTAGGAATTTTTACTTTTTTTGTAACAATTCTAAGACGGGGATGATGATCGCATACACAAAAGGGGATTCGGGTCGAACATATACAATCCAAAGATTCTTTTTTAAAAAACTGTTTTACAATTCTGTCTTCAAGGGAGTGATAGGTTAGTACTACAAATTTTCCATTGTTCACGAGCAAATCAAGACCTGAGGACAAACCTTTATTTATATTTTCAAATTCCTGGTTAACCGCTATTCGTAAAGCCTGAAAAACTTTCGTCGCTGGATGCCTTCTTGATTTTCCCGTTCTGCCTATCGTTTTTTCCACAATCTGCGCAAGCTTACCAGTAGTCAAAATAGGCCTATTTTGACACACAGCCTTTGCAATGCGTCTCGCGGCTTTCTCCTCCCCAAAATTCGAAAAAATATCAATTAATTGATCTCTGTCAAAGGTATTGACCAACTCAGCAGCAGGTACCCCCTTTGTTTGGTTATATCTCATATCCAACATTTCATCATTCCTAAAACTAAATCCTCTCCCTAAAGTCTCTAATTGCATCGATGACAACCCCAGGTCCAATAGTATCCCTGCAACAGGCCCTATATCTGCCTCCTGGGCTAAAATCGTCATGTTAGCGTAATTGCCATTGGCTAACAGAATTCGATTATTAAATTTTTGAAATCCTCCCTGGGACATTGCAAGAGAATCAGCATCAAGATCAATACCAAAAACCTTCCTATCCGGGTATCTTTCAAGTAGAGCCGAAGAATGCCCTCCTAACCCGAAGGTACCATCAATTATCCACCCCTCTGGAGTAGATTCAAAGGCTTTAAGAACCTCAGAAACCATTACTGGCATGTGCACGGTGCCGCCAGATTTAGAGTTCAATCCGTAGATCCCATTGCCCATGTTAGAATGCAATGAAAGCACATCAGCTCTAAATATCCGCATAGACCTAAACAATTTTGGCAATTTAACCGAGTTTTTTGCAAGGGATTTTTATCCAAATTTACGACCATTTTAGCGTTTTACCAAGGATATAATCATGACAACCGCAAGGCAAGACGATAACCCCCACTTTTATGCCGGTATCTTAACTATAAGTGACTCAGGAGCTATAGGAGAGAGGATTGACCTAAGTGGGAGAAAAATAAGCGAGATGATTAAAACAGCCGGTTTTAAAGAGAGACTTAAAGATATCATACCCGATGAAGTTCGGATTATTTCCGAAAAATTGATTGATTGGTCTGACGGAGGGGAGGTGGACATTATCTTAACATCAGGTGGAACAGGACTAGGTCCACGAGACGTCACACCTGAGGCGACAAAAACCGTTTTAGACATGGAAATTCCTGGTATCGGGGAGGCGATGAGAATAAAAACTCTAGAGCACACACCGTTCGCTATATTGAGTAGGTCAACCGCTGGGATAAGATCTGGCTGTCTTATCGTAAATCTGCCGGGCAGCCCGAGAGGGGTGGAAGAATGCCTAGATGTGATAATGGAATCCTTACCACATGCTTTGGAAATGATAAGAGGTTGGAAAACACATAAAGAATCCGATTAACCGATTGAACCGTAGGAATTATTTCTTAAAAAAATCATGAAATTCCACATTTTTACTTTATTCCCTAACCTGTTTGCAAGCCCCTTGGAGGAAGGGGTCATTGGACGAGCCTTAAAATCTGGTTTAGTCCAGATAAACATCAATAACATTAGAGATCATTCCGGAGACAAGCACGGAACAGTAGATGATTACCCTTTCGGTGGTGGCCCTGGTATGTTGCTAAAACCAGAACCTATTTTTAAGTCAGTGCAGTCCAACATAGAACGGAACAGGATAAAACGCGATTCCCCTTTAATTTTACTGTCTCCCCAAGGGCGACAATTCAATCAAGACATAGCAAAGGAACTTTCACTACATGAGGAAATATCCTTAATCTGTGGACGGTATGAAGGTTTTGATGAAAGAATTCGCTGCAATCTGGTCACAGACGAGATTAGCATCGGTGATTTCGTTCTTAGTGGCGGAGAAATTCCTGCCATGGCTATTATCGATTCAGTATCTCGCCTACTTCCTGGCGTTATCAATAGTTCGGATTCCGCAAAAAATGATTCATTTTATGACGGTTTATTACAGTACCCACAATATACAAGACCTGCTGAGTACCAAGGAATGAAAGTTCCTCCGATCCTCTTATCTGGAAACCACTCTGAAATAGAAAAATGGCGAAGAAGAGAGTCTCTAAAAAAAACCAAACTCCAAAGGCCAGATCTAATATCGTCACTTTCCCTTAGTGAGGAAGAGAGAACATTCTTAGAAAATATTCAATAATAGATATAAATCCCTAAGTCGGATCAGAATTTCTGCTATCGTTCTAAAAGTGAAAAGCCCCATACCCGAGGAAAACAGGGAGTGAGTTTAATGATAGGCAAAGATTTTTTGACAATTCATGATTTGGAACCTGGAGGCGTTCTTGGTTTAGTACAAAAAGCGGATTTAATGAAGAAATCCCCACCCCCACAAGTACTAACGAACAAAACTGTAGCCTTGCTATTTGAAAAACCTTCACTCAGAACTAGAGTTAGCTTTGAAGTGGGAGTAAAACAAATGGGCGGGTCATGTATCTTTTTAAGCAATGCAGAAGTTGGGTTAGGTGTGAGAGAACCTGAGGCAGATGTGGCCAGGGTCTTAGACAGATTAGTCGATTGTATAGTTGCCCGAGTTTTTTCACATAATAGTTTAATCGAATTGGCAAATAACACTGACTTGCCGGTAATAAATGCCCTTTCTGACAAAGGGCATCCTTGCCAGGCAATGGGAGACTGTCTCACAGTATACGAGCATAAAGGGAAACTGGAAGGTTTAAAGATGGCTTTCATAGGCGACGGAAACAATATAGCAGGAAGTTTGGCTTTAGCCTGTTCAGATGCCGGAATGGATTTTTCTATTTCTTCTCCAGAACAATACCAATTACCAGCAGAAATTTGGAAGTCGGCTCAAGAAATTTCTAATACTAAAGGCACCAATCTTATGTGGACTCCCGATCCAAAAGAGGCTGCAAAAGAAGCTGATGTGATATACACAGATGTCTGGGTAAGTATGGGAGATGAAGGAGAGAAAAAAGAAAGGCTAGAAACCTTTGCCCCATACCAAGTAAATGAATCTTTAGTGGAATACGCTAAGCCAAACTTTCTATTCATGCATGACATGCCAGCCCACAGAGGAGAGGAAATTTCAAATAGCATGCTTGACCATAACAATTCTGTTGTGTACCAACAAGCTGAAAATCGGCTTCATGCCCAAAAAACCATAATGTCTGAATTACTTTCAGGCTGACCTCTCAGTATTTATTTTCAAATAGCAATATAAATATACAAATTTAGGCTAAACGATATGCAAACGGGAAAAGAGCAACTCAAGAAACCAATAGTTGCGATTGTTGGACGACCTAATGTTGGGAAATCAACTCTATTCAATCGGCTTATCGGACAAAGGATGTCAATAGTCTCGGACATTGCAGGTACAACCCGAGACAGAATAATATCGGAGACAGACTGGGCCGGGAATCCTTTCATATTGGTGGACACAGGAGGGTTAGACCTGTTTCCAAATGACGATATTTGGGATCAAGTAAAATCACAAATTCATTACGCCATCGGTGAATGTGATGTGGTGATTCTATTAGTAGACATATCAGATGGAGTTACATCAAACGATCAAGATATTGTCGATATACTCCGTAAGACCGGCAAACCAGTTGTGGCTGTGGCCAGTAAGGCAGATAACGAAATCCGTGATCATATGGTCTCAGAATTATATTCCCTCGGTATGGGTGACCCTGTGTCAATAAGTGCCTACCACAACAGGGGCTTGGATGATTTGATGGAAAGGGTAGTGGCTCATTTTCCAGCCGATAACTCCTTTCCAGAACCCGAAGCAGACCTTGGTTTGGCGATTGTTGGTCGTACAAACGTTGGGAAATCAATGTTGCTAAATACTTTGTCCGGAGAGAATAGGGCTATTGTCAGCGATACGGCTGGCACAACTCGAGATAGCCTAGATGTAGTCATAAAACACGAGGATAAGGATATTCAGTTAATAGATACAGCTGGCATACGTCGGAGGGGCCAAATTGAATATGGAATTGAGAAGTATAGTGTGCTTCGTTCGATTCAATCCATCGATCGCTGTGATGTAGCGGCCCTTGTTATTGACGCTTCAGAGTTTGCAACTGCCCAAGACACGCATGTAGCCAATTATATTCTTGAAGCACACAAAGGAATCGTGATTCTAGTTAATAAGTGGGATCTATCAGATCAACTTGCCACAAACAGACAGGAAATGGCCAATCAGGTGAGAAGCAAATTTAAATTCGCCCAATATGCTCCTATTTGCTTTACTTCAGGATTGACAGGGTCGGGAATAAAAAACATGTTGGATACTGCAATAAACGTCCAATCTGAAAGGTCCAAAATTATTCCTCGCGCAAAAGTTAGACGAACGATTATGACTGCAGTTGCCAATCACCCACCACCAGTACACGGGAAAAAGGAACTGAAAATATACAGTGCTTTACAAGATACTTCTAGCCCACCCAGCTTCACTTTTTTTGTGAATCATGCAGACATGGTTCATTTTTCCTATAAGCGTTATTTGGAAAATAGTTTGAGAGAAAATTTCGGGTTTGAAGGGAGCCCACTAAGACTTCGGTTTAGCGGTAGAAGTAGGAAAACTGACCAATGATCATCTACTTAGAGGGCATAATTTTTGTTATTTTCAGTTATGTATTAGGTTCCATATCCTTTGGCCTGATTATCACAAAAATGGTCAAAGGAATTGACATTAGGCAATACGCCAGTGGCAGCACCGGGGCCACAAATGTTATGCGCGCCTGTGGGTGGCGTTGGGGCCTATTGGCCTTCGCATTGGATATGTTCAAAGCCGCCTTACCTCTGTTGATAGTGATCTATATATATGATTTTGGTATTCCTAATTGGGTGCATCCAATAATGGGGCTAGCCGCGATTTTTGGACATATATGGCCGGTATTTACAAATTTCCGCGGGGGTAAGGGAATAGCCTCTGGTTGGTCGGCTCTAATTGTTCTGTCTCCTTGGTCAGGGTTGATAGCTTGTGTCTTATCATTCCCATTTATGTTATTTACGAGATATGTATCTCTGGGATCTGTAATTGGTTCTCTATCTGGGGGTATCGCAATAACTACCCTGTCTATCACTGGACATATTGAAACATCGTATTGTGCATTCGGGTTGGTAGGATCTGCGTTGACCATATTGAAACATAAAGACAATATGATTCGGCTATTAAACGGTACTGAGCGAAAAGTTGGAGCAACAAATGACTAAATTATTAATGTCTTACCTCGTAGCCATATGGCCCATATAGCAGTCATTGGCCCAACTACATGGGGCACTACACTGGCCATAATTAATGCAGAAGAAGGAAAACATGTCTCTCTGCTAGTAAGAACTGAAAAAGAATCAAATCTACTACGAAAACATCGTGAAAACCAACGCTTTCTACCAGGAATCACATTCCCAGATACCCTTGAAATAACTTCAAGAAGCCAAGATCTTATTCCGAAAACAAATTTGCTTGTGATAGCAGTACCATCACAGACATTGAGGGAAAATGTCAGGGCCATATCAAACTACATTTCTGAACCCACCATCATAGTAAGTGCCTCAAAAGGTCTGGAATCTACTTCTGGCAGGAGAATGACAGAAATAATAGAAGAAGAGATTCCCAATTTGTCACCCGATAATCTATGCGCCCTCTCTGGACCCAACCTATCTAACGAAATCTTGGCTGGCAAACCTTCTTCATCAGTAATATCTTCCATTAATTTAACAACAGCAAAATCAGCTCAATCGATACTTAAATGTTCTCAACTACGTTTGTACACAAACACTGACGTAATAGGGGTAGAAATATGCGGGGCCTTGAAAAATATAACAGCGATCGCCGCCGGTATATGTGACGGACTTAACTTAGGAGATAACGCAAAGGCTTCGATCATAACTAGAGGTCTTGCAGAGATGGCCCGTTT
>MPLX02407853.1_pt1 | contig 18039 bp, 18 predicted proteins | sample 1617341 | NCBI WGS metagenome assembly MPLX02 (sample SAMN05944804, study PRJNA350692) | marine metagenome | biome: marine; feature: ODZ; material: water; isolation source: 120 m water sample filtered on 0.2 um supor filter | place: Pacific Ocean | collected 2012-04-08 | depth 120m m | reverse complement strand
TCCCATATCATGCATTGTTAATGATGTAGGAGCTCCAGCTCTAGCTCGATCACCGTGTTCGTCTTGAGTAAAAGATCTCCATTCTGGTCCAGATTCTTGTACTTTATCTGTTAATACAAACCCACATTTTGAACAAAACATTTCTCCCGATTCAACATCAGTGACTAATGTACCCTTAGCACATCTTGGGCATTTTTCTTTTGTTTTATTTTTATTTACCATTTTATGTCAGATTGTAAATGTAATCTCATAGACTTTATAAACCATATACTAAAGGTTGTTTATTTTTCAGGCACAAATGCTGAAATAATTCAATAAGGCGTGATTTTACATGCGATATAAAGAATTTTTGATATTTGTTTTGCCTATATTGACATTAACCATATTTTTTGTAATTCCAGATTCGTATGGACATGGTTTGGGTTATGAAGTTTTACCGCCAGTAGATCTCGGTTCTAAACAAGTTGCGCTTGAAATATCATCTAATCCTATACCTGATAGTGATGCGCGGGAAATATCGTTTACATTATTTGATACATCTAATGGTGTAACAATTAATGATGTTACATTTTTTGTGATGGCAATAAAACAAAATCAAACATTATTTGATGTAACTGGTCAAAGAGATGATGGTATATTTGTTATAAGATTAATTCCTACCGAGTCTGAACAGATCATAACTAATGAAGAGGATGCAGGTTTATTTGGTTCAATATTAGGTCCTAACAAAATTGTTAATGTATATGGAAACACATTTGATTCTGGTGGCTTGTATAATTTTAAAATATTAATAACAACAGCTGAAGGATATACAAATTTCCTTTCTCCTCCAATTGATTATGATGCAGGAATATCTTTTCCTGATACAACCTATTATGATATAGATGATCCTAATTTTGGACAACAAAAATTAGGTATAGTTACATATTATGAACAAATTAAAAATGATTTTAATTATAACGAACAGAATCGAATTATTAGCTACTCTATGCCATTTGATTGGTCTGAAGAAAATATGAAACAGGTATCAGTAATACATCAAGAACTTCTTATTCCAAAAACATTTGGGGATTTAATGGTAAAAGGTTTTTCGGCAAAAGTTAATGGTTTAGATATATTAGATAGTGATATCACCGTGGATGATTTTTCTGATGAAAATAGAATTATGCATTTAGTGATAAGTCAAAAAGAAATATTAGAGTTGTCTCAAAAATTACAAAATTCAAACAAGATTAAATTTGATATTACACCAAAAGATGAAAATTTACTTAGTACAATTACAGAAAATGGTCAGTTTAAAATAAATTTGAGTTGGGAACCAAAAAAGATAGAATCGGGAATAAAAACTACATTTATCTTTGATATTCTTGATGTATTTTTGTTAGATAAACCTGTTTCAGTAAATTATGATCTATCAATTATTTATGATGGAAAAAAGCTTTTACAAAAAAATGGTATTAGTACCGATTTAAGAACCGAACATAATACAATTGAATTTCTTGTACCTGAAAATACTAGCGGGCCTATAATATTGCAGTTTGAAAATCTAGATGAGAATGAATTAGCTAATGCCAGTCTTCCGGTAATTGTAAACAGAATCGATACTGGTGAAATATCAATTCCCGCTTGGATCAAAAATAATGCAGGATGGTGGGCTAATGAAGAGATTCCAGATTCAGCATTTCTTCAAGGAATTGAGTTTCTGATCAAAGAAGGAATAATGGTTATACCACCTACAGCGTCTGAGGCTATAGAGTCACAAGAAGTTCCTGCTTGGATCAAAAATAATGCAGGATGGTGGGCTAATGGGGCAATTGATGACAATACATTCGTTTCCGGAATACAGTATCTAATCAAAAATGGAATTATAGTAGTTTAGGCAGTTTTTGTATATTTTACCTTAAGATTATTCTTCGAAGAAGAATTTTTCGCTAAATGCGGGTTCTAGATCATCAAGCCATATTGCATTTTCATCATATTTTGCAAAAAATGGAATGCCAACCCATTTTGGGTTTCTTCCTTGTAATAGCTGGAATATCATTACTTTCTGACCAGCAGCTTCAGATATACCAAGAACGTGTACCTTGCCTGGAGTAGCTGACATACTTGGTCCTCTAACAGTTCTTGCTAGACCACTAACTTTTCTAAATGCAGTACGAAAGATTTCTTCTGCTTTTACTAGAGGTACTCCAAAATAATGTTGGGCACCTGTATCTCTAACAACGAACATGTAGTAAGGTATACAGCCCAAGGAAACTTGTTTTTCCCACATCTTTGCCCACATATCTGCATCATCATTTATGTGAGCCAAAAGTGGTGATTGCGTTCTAATTTGTGCACCAGTATTTCTTATGCGTTTGATTGCTTCCTTTATTGGATCCGTCGAAAGTTCAACAAGGTGATTAAAATGAGCCATTATCGCTAAGTGTATTCCACTTTTTACTATTTTTTCAAAATTCTTCAGTGTTTCATCAGCATCAGAATCGGTTAAAAATTTGTAAGGCCAATACGATACAGCCTTAGTTCCAATTCTGATTGTCTTAAGGTTGGGTAATTTGGCATCAAGTAAGGCATTAGTATAAACAGAAAACATGCTAGCCTTCATAATCATAGGATCTCCACCAGTAAACAAAACATCAGTTATCTCTGGATGCTCTCTCAGATATTGTACTAGTTGTTCTCCCTCTTTCATTGCAAATTTCATCTCATCCATACCAACAAACTGAGGCCATCGGAAACAGAAACTACAGTAAGCGTGGCAAGTTTGGCTTTGGCTTGGAAAGAAAAGACAAGTTTCGTCATATTTGTGCTGCATTCCATAAAGTTTTGTTCCATCCTTTAACTGTGGAATATTAAGTTCCATCTGACCGGCTGGGTGTGGATTTAATTTTAAGCGTATATCATTTGCAACTTTTTGAATCTCCTTTCTATCCGCTCCACTCTTTAGGGCGCTTGCCATCTTATCATAATGTTCAGGAATTAACATACCTTTTTGAGGAAATGTAAGAACAAACATAGGATCATTTGGAATATTATTCCAGTCAATAAGTTGCTCAACGACATAATTATTCGTCTTAAAAGGTAGTACATTACCAACGACCTCCATCTCAAACTGTGCTTCCTCTGACATCTGTTGGATTTGTGGAATGGTGCGAAAATTTGATAAAGTGTAAGATTTAATCGATGTGGTTTCGTTTATTGACCACGTTGTTTGCTGCTCTGTCATTACATATTTTATCAAATACTATTGTTAAATCTTGGCTCAAAATGGCAAAATAGGCGTAAATATTTATAAAAAATTTTGATATTTGTTTGAATAACTACTGACTGATTGAGTATAACTCTGACATTTAGGCAATTTTATTCGTGAATAGGGGAAATGGTTGACGATCTTAGTGAATTTTCGGCAGGGGAATTTCAGACTGTTTCGGATCTATTAGCATCAGATACATCTCTTCAGATTCTGATGGGAGTTCTGGTTATCGGTTTGGTTATACTCGCATCATCATACAGAGGTTTTGGTAAATGGATGTCCAGTAAAGAATTCAGTTATACACGTCCACATGTAGCAAGGTTTGCCCGTACTGCGATGCTGTCTGTTTTTGCAATTGGATTAGTTACTTCAATAAATTTATTCATCCAGTTTACGGAGACAGATGCAGTTAACCCTAGCTCAGTAGAAGCACTCGAAACATTTGCAAAGATACTAAACACAATTAACATACTTGTTATTGGCTACACAGTTTCTCATCTAATACCAATTGGATTGAATAAAGCAGAAAAAACAAAACTCGAAGCAGAAGATTTTGAAAAATGGAAAGATATGAAGGGTTTTAAGGATGATGAGGACGGATTGTTTCATAAAATTTTCAAATGGATTCCACCAAAAACTCCTCCAGAAGATTTGACAATGGAAGATTTTGAAAAAAATCTGCAAACAAAAGAGGGGCTTAATTTCTTAGAAAATTATAGAACAAGCAAGGGCGTTACAATAGGAAGTTATGAAAAGACGGTGAAGGATCCTATTGAAGATTGGAAGGAGGCAGAGAGGAAAAAATATCAAAAGTATCTTAATGATTGCAGGAGTGGGAATAATGAAACAGGAAGAAAACTTGTACTTGGTACAAAACCTCAAGAAATCTACGCTGTTGATGTATGGAGAGAAGTGAGAAGACAAAAAGGATATGATCCAATAATTCCTGCATCAAAACCAGCTGGCCATCAGCAATTACAAGAAGAACGTGTTCCCAAATCAGCTAAGCAAGTTCTTCCTATTGGTATTTTTGTTGCCACTGTTATCGGTGTGGTTGGATGGTGGGGTGTTGATCTTTTCGTTTTAGCTACTGCTACTGGTGGTATGGCGCTCGGTGTTGGATTAGCATTAAAAGAAACATTAGAAAATTATTTTGCATATATTCTAATTAGAAAAGATAAAGTGTTTACTGAAGGAGACAGAGTTCAACTAGAAAGTGGTTACAATGGTTATGTACACAGAATAACTCCAAGAGTTACTTACATTAGACATGGTCTTAACGAATCATTAGCAATAATTCCTACAAGACAGTTAGTTACTGCAGAAATAATTAATTTCACAAAAGAAATTCAGTTAGTACCAGCTGTTGTAGATGTTGGTGTCTCATATCTTAATGACCCAAAACAGGTCGCATCTATCTTGGTTAAGATAGGAAAACGTGCACTAATTGAAGTAAAAAATTCAAAAGGTAGTCATGTTGCTGCGCAAAAACGTTGTCCTTACCTCGATCAAAATAAACCAAGTTGTGGATGTGACAAAGATATTCACGTTGATGTAGATCAACCAACTGTACGTTTTAACAAATTCAATGATTCTTCACTTGACTTTTCTCTTTGGGTTTATGTTAATTCGTATGGCGCACAATTCCAAATGAAAAGTGCTATGCGTCTTATTATGTATGAAGAATTTAAAAAATATGATATTAGAATTCCATGGCCAATTAGAACAGTTTACCAGGGAGATGAAAAGAGAGAATCACAAGAGATTTCTGAATTTGAAGATCAGCGTAAGCAAGCGGTTGATGAATTTGGTATGGGTGATTTGGCACGCGGTGAGGGTGACGAATAGATTCTGTAAGATTTAAGAATCTGTTTTAGTTCGATCTAATGTTGGTAAACTTTACTGTAATTGGAGGTAATGCGTCTAAAGGTTTGGCCAAGCGTATTGCCAGACGATTAAAGGCAAAATACGTAGATGCAGATACAAGAACTTTTCCAGATGGTGAGAGTAAAATTACTTTTAGACATAATTTGAAGAAAAGTGTGGTGTTGGTAGTTCAATCAACATACCCACCTGTTGATACAAACCTATTACAAATATTATCAATAATTTCTGAAGCCAAGAAAATCTCCTCAAAGATTTATGCAATAATGCCTTACATGGGTTATGCAAGACAAGACAGGCAGTTTCTTAGTGGGGAGATAGTCACAATGTCTGTAGTTGCAAAGATGCTACAGGCAGCTGGCGCAAAAAAGATTATCGCTGTAGACATACATAGCAAAACCGCATTACGTCATTTTAAAATTCCTACAGAAAATGTTTCAGCAATACCAGAACTTGCCAAATATTTAAAAAAACTGGAATTGAAAAATCCAATAGTTGTATCCCCTGATACAGGCGGTTCTTTACGTGCAAAAAAATTTGCAGATATATTAAAATCTGATTCTATAACGTTGAAAAAATCCAGAAATAGAAAAACTGGTAAGGTGAGTATTCGATCAACCAAGGCTGATGTTAATGGGAAGGATTTGATAATAGTTGATGATATAATAAGTACTGGTGGCAGTGTTGTTAAAGCCACTCAATTTCTAAAAAAACAAAAATGCAAACGAATTTTTGTTGTTTGCACACATGGATTACTAATAGGCGATGCAGAGAAAAATATCAAAAAGGCTGGAGTGACACAAATCATAAGTACAAATACAATTCCTAGAAGTATCTCAAAGGTTGACGTGTCTGGAGTGATAGCACAAGCTGTTCAATAATGATGGAAATTATTTTTCTGGGAACTGGAGGGGCGCAGCCTACACTTGAGCGTAATACAACATGTATGTGTTTAATCAGGGAAGGCGAAATCATGATGTTTGATGCAGGAGAAAATGCACAAATTTCTTTCCTCAAATCAGGCCTTGGTTGGAATAAAAAAATGAAAATATTTGTCACGCATTTACATGGAGACCATTGTATTGGGATTTTAGGATTTTTACAAACAATGACATTACAAAATAGAACTGAACCAATAGAGATTTACGGACCTGATGGGATTGAGGAATTTATTGCAACAAACATGAAAGTTATGAATTTTGGCTTGTCGTTTCCAGTTTTAATAACTTCAGTAAATAATGGATTGGTTGTAAACGAAGAGAAATACGAAGTGTATGCTTGTAAAGCTGAGCATTCTGTTACTGCATTTTCTTATCTTTTCAAGGAAAAAGAAAAGCCTGGAGAATTTTATCCTGATAAGGCAATTGCCCTTGGAGTTCCAAAGGGAAAGTTATGGCATACGTTACAATGTGGCGAGGAAGTTACAATTGAAAATAAAACAATAAAACCTTCACAAGTAATGGGACCAAACATATCTGGTAAGAAAATTGGCGTTTCCGGTGATACTCGACCAACAAAAGAGTTGGAGGAGTTTTTCAATGCCTGTGATTATTTGATCTTTGATTCTACTTTTTCAGATGAATTGAAAGAAAAGGCGGTGGAGTCTGGTCATTCTACTGCAAAAGAAGCAGCGACACTTGCACAAAATGCTAAGGTGTTAAATTTGATTCTTACTCACTTTTCTGCTAGATATAATGATGATAAAGTGTTGTTGGAAGAAGCAAAGTCAATTCATAGTTCTGTAATAGCTGCTAATGATCAATTAAAAATTAAGATTAGTTGAATAAAAAATAAAATGTTTAACTAAACAGTTACGGACTTGCTAGTAATGGGAATATACTATCCAAGTGAAGAGGATGTGAACAGTGATTAATTCTGATTATTCAGTATCAGAAACTAACCATTCTATCACATCTTCAATGTTTTCAGAATGTAACACTATTTTTATTGGACCTAATGGTGATTCATCTGCTTCGTTACAAATGGCTATAACATCTACAAAAGCTGCCTGTTTGTTTAGATAAAACCAGGTAGAGTTTTTATCAATATTAGCTCTCAGATGACGTCGGTATGTATTTTGACTGTTGTTTCCTCGTATAGTTTCATAGATCTTTGTTAATGATTCATAATTGTTTGAATTGGAGATGAAAGAGTTTCCAGACACCCTTCCATCCATATCAGTGAGAACATTCGATATAGCTGTTTGTATTTTGTTAACATCCTCTGATATGTTTATCATACAATATGCAGATATTTTACAATCAACGTTTAGTGGTGTCAATTATCAATCCATTTTTTGATTACTGTGTGTGCGAGTTCAGTAAGTTCGTCCAATGTAAGATCATTATTAGAAATGGTTTCATCTGCAATTGATATGGATTTGTCAATTCCCACGCTGATCTCCCTATTATCACGTTCTGCAAATTTTTCCTTTGTTTCGGGATCATCTGAACGCCCACGCGCCTTCAAAAATTTAAAGCGAGTATCTGCTGTTGCTTCTATAGATAACAATTTTACAGATCCAACATTTTTTAAAACTTCAATTTCTGCTATTGATCTAATACCATCAATAATGATTATGTTAGATTGTGAATTCTGAATTTGATCGGTAAGTAAATTTGCTATTGCACCAGGTCCGTTTTTTTCACGCAGCTCTAACATTATCTTACCAAGATTCTCACCAGATGGTTCTAAATTACGCCTTTTTGCTTCTGCGCGAACACCATCACCCAAATTTAGGGTTTCAATACCTTTTGATTTTAATACTGATACGATTGTTGACTTGCCAGAACCAGGCATGCCAGTAAGACAGACTATGAGTTTTACCAATATGAAATTATTTATCAATGCCAGCGTATGAAGTTTACGAAAGTAATTAAAAACACAATAATAAAAAAGCATAATGCGAATTTTTGTTGCAATTGAAATAAACGACAAAAATGTTTTAGATTCTATCAGTAAGATTCAGTCTGAATTAAAAATAAATGCCAAACCAGTAAAAATTCAGAATTTGCATTTCACTGTACAGTTTTTGGGTGAAGTTTCTGATCAGATGGTTGAAAAAATTTCTAGAGATCTTTGTGATTTAGAATTTACTCCTTTTTCGATAAGTTTTTCAGGCGTTGGAGTTTTCCCTAAACCTAATAATCCAAGAGTGGTTTGGGTTGGAATAAATGATGGTGTGAGTGAATTAGAAGAATTAGTGGTTGATATACAGAAAAAATTATCGTGTTTCGGATTTAGCCCAGATAAAAAATTTAAGCCACATGTTACAATATTCAGAATTAAAAATAAAATTGGAGACATAACAAATGAGTTAGAAAAACTCTCAGGTTATTATTTTGGAAAACAGATGATTTCTGAGGTTAAACTAAAGAAGAGCGAACTCACCCCAAACGGTCCGATTTATACAGATCTCTTGGTTGTGAAAGGAAGGAAATGAATCCCATATTAAATTACGCAAAAAAAATAACTGTTCCTTCACAAAGATTGCAGGAAGAAAAACAACAGATTGCAAAAAAAGTGTGTGATTTGATAAATGAGTCTATTGGAAAATATAATCAAATAGTTGGTTTTGCTCTGGGTGGTTCGTATGCAAAGGATACATGGTTACCAGAAAAAGCTGACATTGATGTTTTTGTTAAATTTAATAAAAAAACATCTGAAAAGGATTTTAGAAGTATTGGAACAAAAATTGGTTTTGAATCTTTGAAGAAATACAAACCATATACTAGATATGCAGAACATCCTTTTGTCGAAGCTGTAGTTAACGGAACTAAAGTAAATGTTGTACCTTGTTATGATGTAAATGTAGGAGAATGGCAAAGCGCTACAGATAGATCTATACATCATACAAAATTCATGTCGAAAAAACTAACTAACTCTATGAAAGATGAAGTTAGAATTCTTAAGAAGTTTTTCCTTCACATAGATGTTTATGGTGCAGAGCTGGCAAAAGAAGGATTTAGTGGGTATGTATCTGAGGTACTAATTTCATACTTTGGTAGTTTTGAAAAAACATTGAAGAAAATCTCGAAATTGAAGCAAGGAGATGTGATAGGTAAATCTGCAAAAAAATTCAGTTCGTCTATTGTGATAATTGATCCGATTGATAGTAATAGAAATCTTGGTGCTGCTATTTCGGTAGAAAGTCTAGGAAAGTTTGTTTTAGCAAGTAGAGAGTTTCTAAAAAAACCTTCCAAGAAATTTTTTAATGAACCAACACCTAAGCGTAATATGAAGAATATTGATAAAATTGTGGTTGTTCAATTCAAATTTAAACAGAAAAGTGATGATATCATCTGGGGACAGATAAAACGTGCATCAAATGCACTAAAAACTCAATTAGAGCTTGATGGATTCACAGTTTTAAGAAATTCATCTGCAAAAGACGAAAAGGAAAATGGCGCGTTGATATTTCTACTACAGACAAAAAAAATTGAAGAGAGTTTTGTACGAGTGGGTCCAAATATTTCTAGTGAAGATCATTGTGAAAAATTCATTTCAGCTAATTTGAAAAGGAGTGAGCTTATGTGGATTAATGAGGAAAATAAAATACAATCATTACAAAAAAGGAAGTATTCTGATGTAATATTATTCCTGAATAATCTTTTGAAAACCAACCTAAAAAATTCGGGCGTTCCTAAGGGGCTTGAGAAGGATTTCAAAAAGGGAGTAAAAATTGTACATGCAAATAAGGTATCAAACAAATCCATTAATGAGGCAATCAGAAACATTGCCGTAACAGATGAAACAATCTTTTCTTAAAATTAATGAGATAACTGAACCGCCTCACTCAAACATTTGGGTTTATCCAAGGGGAACAAAGGCGCAGATAAAGTCTCGAATTAAAGAGTTAGAATCTCTTGGTGTAGAAAGTGTTTCATTTCAAGGAGAATTGAAAATTGATACCATCAATGTGTTAGGTAAGGGATATGTTGGAATCGTAGTTTTATGTAAAATAGGCAAAAAGGAAGTAGCTGTAAAAATAAGACGGATTGATTCCCAACGAAAAAATCTAAAAAAAGAAGCCGAATTTCTTACAATAACAAACCAAATTAATGTAGGACCAAAATTATTAGGTTTTAGTAAAAATTTTCTTGTGATAGAATATCTTGATGGTGAAAAAATTGGAAAGTGGATAAACAAATTAAAAGAAAAGCCAAATGTTGCACAATTAAAAAAGATAATTAAAAAAACTCTTACGGATTGCTACAAGTTAGATAAAATTGGTTTAGACCATGGAGAACTAAGTAACATAACAAAACATGTGATTGTTGGTAAGAAAATTACTATTCTTGATTTTGAAAGTTCAAGTGTTGATAGAAGGGTTTCAAATGTAACATCTGCTACTCAGGCATTTTACATAGGTTCAGGCATTTCAAAAATTGTAAATCCTCTTTGTAAGCCGTCTAGAAAATCTAAAATCATTTCTGTTTTACGGAAGTATAAAACTGATCAAACCAAGGAAAATTTTCTAGATTTGTTAAAGGTTTTAAATTTATGATGGGACCGGCAGGATTTGAACCTGCGACCTCCAGCACCCCAGGCTGGTATCATAGCCAATCTAGACGACGGTCCCTATTGTAGAAACCATATAGTAAATTATTAAATTATGAGTTGTTTAAACGCCGGAATTTTCTGCCTTTGATAGTTCCAAATACACTTTATCACCTACAGACAAACCTAGATCTTTGTACTCCATCATGTCTAGTTTTAGTGATGTTGTGTTACCTCCCATCATTCCTGGCATTCCACCTGCCATCATCTTGTTTAGCTCTTTAGCCATATCATTCATGTTGGTAAAACCCATAACATTTGGCTTTCCAAATGGAGATGATAGTGGTCCGTCACTTTCCTGCATATCTTTCTTTGATGACAAAGAAACTACCACGTATGGTGCTGCATCTGGTGCGGCATCTATACGAACTACAACGTACTCCTTCTTCATGGTCTCATTAGATATTTTTGGGTATTTTATTGTAACTTGTTCTTATTTTCATTATCAAAACTGCTGGTGCCACGAAATACATTCCAATGTTCAATAGGATTATGCCTATACCATATCCAAGCATCTCAGACTCGGAGTCAATGCTAGTGTATTGCAATAATGTCAGTGACGTCAATAGGGGAGTTAATGTCAATTTGACAGCCTCCTTAAACACAGGATTTTCCCTTTCATAATCAGCTATTATTGGCGAAAATGAATAGTAAAACTGGTTAAATCCAGCCATGAATAATGTACCGGATTCTGTTTGAAGTACAGTATTATCACGAATCTCCCTTAGGAACTGAACTTGTGGTGACATCTCAGAACCAAAAGCTGCTGTTGCAATTAAACATCCACCACCTCTTTCTGATGGGTCTCGGTCATCCACCGGATTATATTTTATAATATTTGGACCCCAATCGACAGATTTCATTTTTCCGTCAAAATTAAATTTGAAGTTTTCAAGCAGGTAATTGTATGAACTGATTTCCCGTGTGAAATTATTTTCATGGTTTGTATAGGTGATTTTGTATAGAAAGTCAGCGTTTGCAAATGTTACTTCTCTTGTATGAATGGGAATATATTCATCTTCAGCTATGTAATAAGGTTCAAGATATTCAACAAAATATACTGGATGACCGTCTGCTGTCATACCCATATATTCATCTGCCAAACTTAGTTTGCCTTCATTTTCATAACCATGATAAATATTCTTCATCTGTGTTGTATGCTCAGTAAAAGCGTGGTCAGTAGTCTCGTAAATGTTTATCATATATCGCGCTTGAACTCCATCTTTGAAATAATTTACATGTAATGCATTGGGTTCTAATGATAGTCTGTAATACCCAACACCATCATCACCTACTCCAGTTTTTACAGTCAAAGGTTCCCATCTATATGGTACCTCAAATCTAAACTGTTTTTCTTCGTTGTTGTAATATTTACCATCAAAATTACTGTCTCCTATAACTACTCCACCCAGAGTCTGCATCGTTTCACCTTCTACCAGAAAGGAATATCTGAACTCATTTAGTAAATCTAAATGATCAGGATAATTACTTTCAAGGTTTACATATGTAATTCCGTAAACGGTGGTTGAGGTGGCGAAAATAAATTGCTTTAATTGTGCTTGGTATGGTTCGTTACCTACAAGATCTTTGTTTATGTATTGTTTCAAGGTAACTACATATGCATGCCCTCCCATAAATTCCGTCAGATTCTCTGTTTCCAAGTCTAGTTTTCCTTCATCATGGAGTTTGTGAAATGTTGTTATGCGTTTATCTATAAAATCCTTGAAACCATCTTCGCCTAACTGTTTACTATTCATGTAGATTTGTGGTTTTACTCCGTCCTTACTTGGACCTGAAGCAAGGTAAATTGGACTGTTGTCGTCAAATTTGGCGGGTTTAATTATACCCCAACCCACAGGAGAAGTTACAGAAAAATTTAATTCTTCATCAATGTATTTGTGGTCTGGTGTAAATCCAAGTATTCTATTTGGTGGATCCATAGTTAGTACGTTTTCTATAGATGACCTTGAAACAATCTTAACATCAAAAAGTACCGCTTGTTGCATAGCACCTTCATATGGTTGGTTCCTAGAATTTACTTGCAGATTTGCTATTTTATCTAATATTTCATAACTTTCTGATGTGATTAATCTACCAAACACAGTATATTGCTCATCGAGATGTGTGGAGTCTTTATGAACTATAAAAAACTGTGAACCGGCACTATTGGGATCGCTTGATCGTGCCATCGAAACAATACCTCTTTCATGTTTTATACTATTGAATTCAGCATCTATACTATATCCAGGATCTCCAGTGCCCCATTTTTCTGAAGTATTTCCAGGCTCTGGTTTAGTATTTGGATCACCACCTTGAATCATAAAATCTTTAATGATACGATGGAAAAGTGTGGTGTCATACCAATCATTATCAGCTAAAGCTATAAAATTTTCTACATGTTTTGGAGCGTCTTCATCGAAGAATTCTATTACAATTTGTCCACTACCTGTATTAAGAACAGCTACCAAATCATCGCCAGATGGAGAGTATGATGGAGCTACCGGAGTAACTTTCTCTGTTTCTTCATAAAATAGTGGTCCAAACACTTTAGGAGCTATATGAAATACTTGAATTTTATTTTGCTCAAAATCAAGAAGATACATGTTACCATCTTTATCAAACTCTAATCCATGTATACCCCAAATTTTTCCTTCTTCTTTCCCTGCATCGCCTATTGTTCTAATCGGTAAATAGTACTCATCAAAAATATGAATTGATCTTTTATTATTTTCATATCTTTGATCAGATATGAAAAAATAGCCGTCAGGATTAATTGCTATAGATGTAGGGGTTTGGAAATAGATTAAGGCCAGTGGTCTTCCATTACCGTTTGTACTGTCTAATAGTATAATATTATCACCTGACTGGTCTACTATGTATAGCCAACCCTCATGGTCCATCACCATTAACGAAAATTTTGATTTATCAGTTATTGCTGTTTCAGGAATTGGGATAAACTCTATGTAACTTCCATCCGTATCTATTTTATGAACTCCTGCATTTTCTCCATAATCAATGTCAAGATTTCGGTGCTCTAATACGTATAATATTCCGTCTGGATCAATTACTATATCTGATGGGAGCCCAAAAACACTTTGATCTTCTATCTGAAAATCAGTTGCAGGTTCACCAGTTTTTGTAAACTTTTCAATACCTATAAAATCCCACCACTCCGTGACATAGATATTTTCATTCTTGTCCAAAGTTATACCATGTGGAGACCCTTTCAGTTCTATTGTTTGTACAAGTTGCCCAAGAGGGTTTAGTATCTGAATTCTTTTGTTTCCATAATCTGCAACGTAAATATTTCCAGATTCACCTACCGCAATATCTGTAGGTTCTGAAAATAGTTCTGAGTCAGGTCCTCCTATAACACGTAATAATTTCAGTTCTTCACGATCATCCCAATTGGATGATTGAGATTGATCAAGTTCTTGAGACTCAACTTGACCTGATGCTGCTATTGGAAGTATTAGTGCAGATACTATTGCAAACGCTAGTAATACTTTCAAATTCACATTACGTGGTTTTTTCTACTTTAATAAAAGCCATTACAGGATTAGTTTTTATCAAGTCAGAATTATTTCTAACTATGGAAGAAGGAGAAAAAATACAGGCTCATATTCTTTCAGTTTGGAAAGAATCTAGAGAGTTTTTTAGTGGGCGTGGAGCTGAGATTATGTTAATTTTAACCGATAAGCATCTCATGTTTATTAAAAAAACCGAATCAAAAATGAAGTGGTGGGGTGCCAATACACAACGCCAAGTTGTAAAATTTATCCAAAACAAAGATGTTATGGTTATGATTGATGGTTACACGGAAGAACATCTTAGAACAGATTTAGAAAATAAAAAAAATCAGGAGGTTAGTTTTAATAATATTTTAGATATTGGTGTAAAGGAAAAAGTGTGGGGGAGTGTATTATTGTTGGAAATTCTTGAAGATGAACAAAGTAAAAAATATCAGTTTTCAATTGTACAAGATTGGGTAAAATATCCATTAAAAGATCCTATAAAATACATGAAGGTGGATTGGAGTAGTTTTGTAAAATACGTTAAGGACAAACAATTGGTGACCGAGTAAAATGCTTAGAGAAAAATGTGCATACTGTGGCGATATTACTGACATGCCATTTGAATGTAATTACTGCAAAGATCCATTTTGTTCTGAACATAGACTACCAGAGGATCATAGGTGTGTGAAGCTTTCTCAAATAAGAGCAAAAAGATTTGGTGAAAAAGGTAAAGTTATTCGTGATGGTGGAACTGGAAGAAAGAATGCGTTTAGAAAAATGCTAGGAAGATTTGGTTGATTAATAAAGTGACTTTTTTGGATTGATTTTTGCACGTCTGGCTTGATAAAATAAGGCGCCTGATAATGCAAGTAAACATAATGCAGTTAGTACGTGCGGAGTAATCAAAGTCAAATATCCAACACCAAAAATAACCATAGTAATTCCTTGAATTGTTAGTTTTAACCATGATGTAGATTTTCTGAGTCGAAAAATTATTTCAATGATGAAAAGTGCACCGACTGGAATAATTGTAAGTATCAAAAATTCAAAGATATCTACATCGATGTGTGACATATTGGTTCTATGTTTATCGATTATAATTCCTATTGGTTTTCCCAATGAATTTTTACAGCAGAATTTTTTGATATTAAATTTTGAGCGTTTTCGTATGGTAATGTTGCTATATCTTCTGGTTTGTAAGGGCCATATTTTTTTGCATCTGCACCAGATATTTCTTCTACTTCCTCAAGAAAACGTACTGCAATTAGCTTTGTTTTATTATTTTGTACGATTGACTCTAATAATTTGGCTTTTCCGTTAAGAATTCCAGAAAGAATTACTTCCTTTCTTTCTATCATTTCTTCCTGAGAGTTCAGAATGTATTTTTCTTCATCTAACAATGCAGAATGATCTGTGTTGTTTAAAATTGCTTTTTCTAATCGTGTTTTAAGAAGAGATGAAGTTAGTTCGGTGAGCATATCAACCAAGGCTGTCTTGATTTTTGCTTCATGACCATCATATTCTTGACTTTTTAGGTTTCCAATTAATCTTGAAACAGAACTGTAAAGAGTCGAGTCAATTTTTTGAATTGACGTGTTTTCATATTCCTGTAATACAATTGAATGAAGAGAGTTCACATTAATTTGGTTTTGTTCAGACATCTGTTTTCTCCTAATAATCCTTAAATGTTGGATTCATTGTGTTAGCTGATAGATAAGTAAATGCCATATAAAATGATAGGGGGAAAAGCAACTCATGTCAAATATTCTCCTGAGGAAGTTTTTGCAAAAATCAATCAGGATGAGGTTTCTTTTATTGATTTACAGTTTACTGGACTCACTGGCCGATTCCACCATACTACAATTTCAGCCAATACCTTTACCCAAGACCAAATGGCAGATGGTCTGCCAAAACTAGATGGTTCATCAATTGTCGGATTTGCTTCAATAGAGGATTCTGATCTTATTCTGAAACCAGACCCTTCTACATACTCTCTCATACCTTGGGCATCTGATAAGAAAACAGCACGACTACTTTGTGATGTTTATTGGGGAGGAGATAGAGGTAGGTTGGAGTATGACCCCAGAGGGATTAGTCAAAACGCAGAAAAATTCCTCGAGACACAAGGATTTGATTATAGTTTGTGGGGACCAGAAGTAGAATTTTTTGTGTTTGATAAAATTCATTGGGATGTTTTAACACCATACAAGGGACAATCATACTCTATTGAATCGAAGGAAGCCCCATGGAATCAAGATGGTAATGGATATCCTATGGGTCTTCAAGAAGGATATTACCCAAGTACTCCATCTGATACTTTAACACCTTACAGAAATGAGTGTGTGAGTGTACTAAATGATAATTTTGGAATAATTTGTGATAATCATCATCACGAAGTTGCCACAGCTGGACAATGTGAGATTGATATCAAATATGATTTCCTTACAAACGCCGCAGATGGCGCTCAAACTTACAAATATGTTGTACGTAATGTTGCACAACAATTTGGCAAAATTGCTACAATGATGCCAAAACCAATTTCAATGGATTCCGGTTCTGGAATGCACACCAATGTAAGTTTGTGGAAAAATAAAGAAAATGCATTTTTTGATGTAGATGATAAGGATGAGCTTAGCCAAACAGGCCGTTATTTTTGTGGTGGAGTGATTAACCATGCCAGGGCATTAACAGCAATTACAAATCCTACAACCAATTCTTATCACAGATTAGTTCCTGGATATGAAGCACCGGTCTATATTGCTTGGAGCACAGGTAATAGATCTGCCACCATCAGAATTCCCGCACATTTTAAAGGTGAAAAATATTCGTATCTTAAAAGATTAGAATATAGAGTTCCTGATCCATCATCAAATCCTTATCTTGTTTTCCCTGCTGTGCTAGCAGCTGGTTTGGATGGAATTAAAAATAAAACAGAGCCTGGAGATCCGATCAAAGCAGATATTTACAAGATGTCGAAATCAGAACGAACAAAACATGGAATTGATGTTCTGCCGGCAAATTTGGGTGAAGCTCTTGATGAGCTTGAAAGTGATAAAAAATTCCTCGAGTCGATTTTTTCTCCTAAAGTCATTAATAGAATAATAGACTTGGAGCGTCGAGACCAAAAAGAAATTTCGATTAGACCGCACCCACACGAGTTTTATCTTTACTTTGATGTGTGATTTATTGGTATAGTGGCGAGCCAATAAGTTCGTATATAATTATCAAACTAACTGCGATTAGCCCAAACCCACAACACACCAACACACCGCGCCTTTTTTCTGACGTTATTGATTTGTATAGTAATATTCCTCCAAAAAGCCCAACAGCTAAAACACCGATGCCTTTTAGTGACAGTTCCCATCCGTCACCAGTAACTAAAGGATAAAAGATTCCAGATAATAGAGCAAAACATACTATCAAGTAGATGTATTTTACACCTGTAATAACGAATTTTGGGGTATTGGTTACGGCCTCTATGCTTTCGTTTTTTGGGGAAGTTTGAACATTCTCAGGTGTTTCCTCCACAAGTGTTGGTTCTTGTTCAGTAGGTTGTTTTCGTTCCTCTTCCTGCATTCTTTTTCGTTCCTGTCGTCTTCTCATACGTTTCCATTTAGTCATCTAAATCCCACATCATCGATGGTTATTAGAAATTACCATCTAAAGTTTTTGTTATTTTAAAACCACAAGATGTTGAAGTAGCAGGCGTAAAATGGTGATTTTGAACCGAAGTGGCTTATAGAATACTCCTATACATACGCTCCCTTAAAGCGTATGTTGTGCCTAAAAGGCTGTTTTTACCACTTCTAAAATCAGCTAAACTAATGC
>MPLX02269928.1_pt1 | contig 18049 bp, 17 predicted proteins | sample 1617341 | NCBI WGS metagenome assembly MPLX02 (sample SAMN05944804, study PRJNA350692) | marine metagenome | biome: marine; feature: ODZ; material: water; isolation source: 120 m water sample filtered on 0.2 um supor filter | place: Pacific Ocean | collected 2012-04-08 | depth 120m m | reverse complement strand
TATTACCATGTCCACTTCACGCCAACTTCAGCATCCTGGATCAATAAGGTTGAGCGTTGGTTTGCGGAACTCACGCGCAAACAATTGAAACGTGGCGTTCATACGACAGTGAAGGAACTCGAGGTCGAAAATAATTTATGGGCAGAACTTTAGAATCTGAATCACACGATATCAATATGTTACGTGGCCTGTGTTTAATCTTTCAGCAGCCGGATCAGGCTCGACGTGTCCCATCGGTTTCCGCCTTTTTCGGCGATCTGGTCATAAAAACCGGCGACAGTTTCGGTGACTGGCAATTTGGCGCCATTGTTTTTCGATTCCGCCAGGCAGATGCCCATATCCTTGCGCATCCAATCGACTGCAAATCCAAAATCGCATTGATCATCTACCATCGTGTAGCCGCGGTTTTCCATTTGCCAAGACTGGGCCGCGCCCTTGGAAATCACATCGACGACCCTTTTTGCGTCCAATCCGGCCCGTTGGGCGAAGTTCAGGCCTTCCGACAAACCCTGTACAAGCCCGACGATACAAATTTGATTGACCATCTTGGTTAGCTGTCCGGCGCCGGATTCGCCCATCAGCATCACCGCCTTGCTGTAACATTTCATGACCGGTTCGGTGGCTTCAAAAGCATCTTCGTCTCCGCCTAGCATAATCGTCAGCGCGCCGTTCTCGGCCCCCGCCTGCCCGCCGGAAACCGGTCCATCAAGGAACCGTTTATCAAGGGTTCTGGCAGCCGCATATATTTCCCGCGCGACATCTGCCGAAGCGGTGGTGTGATCGACAAAAATAGCGCCTTCGTCCATTCCTGCAAGAATACCATCGTCGCCAAAAACAACGCTGCGCAAGTCGTCGTCATTGCCGACACAGGCAAATACCATCTCGCAGCCTTCGGAAGTCGCTGCTGGTGTATCGGCAAGGGAGCCGCCGTATTCCCTGGCCCATTCTTCAGCCTTGGCGGTGGTTCGGTTGTAAACGGTAACATTGTGTCCGGCCTTGGCCAAATGTCCAGCCATTGGGTAGCCCATAACTCCCAGACCAATGAATGCTACTTTTTTCGACGCCATTTACTCTCTCCTCCAAAAAAACGTTGCTTATTACATTAAAGCGATTTTACCCTAATGCAGTTTGATCTAATTGTTCAGCATCCCGGATATCGCCATCAGGCGTTCCATATCCGGTGCCAGCATTAAAACTTCATCCGCTTTCCTTGCCTTTTCCGGCGTCAGGTCAGGGTGATATTCCCTGTCCTCCTTAATCAGGTGGCTGACGCCTCCAGCTTCAGTGTATAACAGCACCCCGGCGGCATGATCCCAGGGTTTAAGTTGAAAAGCGTAACGCGCAAAATCGAGACGCCCCAAAGCTAAATCCATATAATCACGACCGACACAACCAACCCGGCCAATGTCTGTCGGCGCGCCCTTTATGCCTTTTAACCTTTTCGCTGCACGGCCACTTAACGAACCCTTCATACCCGCCAGGGGCGGTGGCACGCCTAGCAAAAGGCGTTTATCGTTAATCCAGCACCCTTCCCCTTTTACGGCCCAAATCGTCTCGCCTACCATTGGATCGTGGATCCACCCCATTAGTGTTTCGCCCGCCTGGCAATAAGCGACAATAACGGCGAACGGTTCGCGACCACCCGCAAAGTTCCGAGTACCATCCAGAGGGTCCAACACCCAAACGGGGGCCTCTTCTTTCAGGCGGTTGATAACATCGGGGAAGTCCTCGGCTTCTTCCTCGCCCACGACAAGAGACCCGGGAATCAAAGAGGTCAATTCGGCCTCCAGACGTTTTTCCGCCTCGATATCGGCAATTGTGACCAGATCGCCTGGGGACTTCTCACGCACCTGCCCTTCGTTCAACTGCCTGAAGCGTGGCGTGATCAGCGTTTCAGCCGTTTCACGGATAATCTGAATGACTTTTTGAATATCGGGAATCATAGGATCATCCTCGCCCAGAATGACAAACGAGGAAAGGCCTGTTTCACTGAAAAATGAAACCGGATTTCAATGGTGGCGTCGCTCGAAACGAGTCCAGTTGGCCGGGTCAAGCCGCACTTTCAAGTGAATACCAGTTTCATCATCCAGGCGGTCAATAACCTCACCGTTTTCGTAAAGCCAGGAAAGCGAAGCTCCGTCGGTTGAATCCAGATCAATATCATGCTCCGAGGTCGACTGGGCGAGAAGATCATCAATATTATCCAGCAAGACCTGACATCCCTCGCCGGTAAGAGCCGATAAGGCGACGACACGTGTATCTGCCCGTTCTGTCTTGTTTTTAAGGATAGTCAGTTCTTCGGGGTCAATCGCATCGGTTTTATTCAGGATTTCGATAAAGGACTGGTCTTCACCGACAACGTCTTCCCCCTCGTTATTGTCGTCGTCATCGTTCAAACCCAGTTCCGCCATGACTTTCATTACATCGCGTTTTTGCGATTGTGTATCCGGGTGGGCGGCGTCGCGAACGTGAATGACAATATTGGCCTCAGTCACTTCCTCAAGCGTTGCATGGAAGGCCGTGACCAACTCATGAGGCAAATCAGATATGAAGCCGACTGTATCGGACAGGATAATCGATCGCCCCGAAGGCAGGTCAAGCCCGCGCATGGTTGGGTCCAGGGTAGCGAACAATTGATCTTCGGCCTCGACATTCGAATCCGTCAGGCGATTAAAAAGGGTCGATTTGCCTGCGTTGGTATATCCAACCAGGGCGACGATCGGATAAGGCACCTTTCTGCGCGCTTTTCGATGAAGTTCTCGCGTTCGCTTGACCTCTTTCAATTCGCGGCGAAGTTTTGTGATCCGTTGATCGATTTGGCGTCGGTCGGTTTCAATCTGGGTCTCGCCGGGACCGCCCATAAACCCTGCTCCGCCGCGCTGTCTTTCCAGGTGGGTCCAACTTCTTACAAGGCGCGAGCGTTGATAAGTCTGCGCCGCCAGTTCAACTTGCAGGCGTCCTTCCTTAGTGCGCGCCCGTTCGCCGAATATCTCAAGAATCAGGCCGGTGCGATCAATCACCTTGCAGTTCCAGGCCCGTTCCAGGTTTCGCTGCTGGATAGGAGAAAGGGAGGCATCGACGACACACACATCAATGCCTCCGCCTTGACCCTCCGGGTCACGGTTCGAAGGCAAGTCGCCCGAAATAACATCACCAATATTTTCCACCGTACCTTTGCCAAATAAAGTCGATGGTTTTACGCGGTTTAGGGTAACGATGCCTGCGTGGGCGATCTCGACGCCGATCGCAAGCGCCAGGCCGATTATCTCGTCCAGGCGTGCATTAGAGTCGCGACCAGCCGCACCGTAAGTCTTGATATGGGGACGGATAACAATGCAACGTTCCTGCATGTTTTTTCCATTCCCATTCAGGGTCTTCGGATACTCGGTCGTATTGATCAAGTGCTTCGTTTACTCAGCGTCGTCTTTTTCAGGCTCGAACAATTGTACGGGCTCTGAAGGCATGACTGTAGAAATGGCATGCTTATAGACCAGTTGCGTATGTCCGTCGCGGCGCAGAAGAACCGAGAAATTGTCAAACCAGGTGACAATCCCCTGCAATTTAACACCGTTTACAAGAAAGACTGTGACAGGCGTTTTGTGCTTCCTGATGTAATTAAGAAACACATCTTGAACGTTCTGATTTCTTTCGGGCGACATATTCGTAACCCCTTTTCTTTATTGTCCGTCTTATTATGGCGGAATGTTTTGTTTTTCCTGTTTTATGTTGCATCCGGCACCACCCTGAACCGGACGCTGTATAATACTACATATTCCCAACCATCTTGGAAAGTGTCAGACAGTCCACGAGATGGTAAATCGGAGAATGTTTCTCAAATTCATCGTCTTTCGGAGCTTCTGCCCGCAATAACACAGGCGCCAGTTGGGCGTTTATAGCGCATTCCATGTCAATATCGGCGTCGCCAACGAACCAGATATCCATGCCGCGTTTGTGCGCGCAGCCCGATAAGGCCAGTTCCACCGGATCGGTCGCGGGCTTGTCGTTGGCGGTGTCCAGCGCCCCTACCAATTGGGAAAAATGTTTGTCCCACCCCAAATGTTGCGCTTCCTTGCGAAGATATTCACCCCGTTTATTACTGACAACGCCAAGGTAAACGCCCTGGTTGACCAGATCGCCCAACATTTCAGCGGCGCCATCGATGGGGGTCAAATTGGAAATGTGGATTTCGTCGAAGCGCCCATAAAATACGTCCGCCGCCTTTTTCCATTCATCACCAAACATTTTTGGGAAACTGTCGCGCAGGGACTTTCGCACCCGGGACCTTGTTTGGTTCATGGTCCAGGGTTCTTTGCCAAATTCCTGCAACGTGAAATTCAGGGCATCGAAAATAATCGACCAGCTATCGACCAGGGTGTTATCCCAGTCAAACAGAATAGCCTTTGGTTTGAGCAATTCAGAAGGAGCAGAATTAGTCACGCTATTTGCGCCTTTATGTGTTCGCCAAAATAGGCCAGCAGTTTCGTCGATAACGGGCCTGCTTTACCGTCGCCTACAGGGTCTCCATCAATTTTGACGACGGGTTTTACAAAAGAAGTCGTCGAGGAGACAAAGGCTTCTCTTGCGGCCCTGGCTTCATCGACGCTAAAGGCCCGTTCGACAAATTCAATGCCATTTTCATTGGCCACCTTCATAATGGAAAGACGGGTGATGCCGTTAAGAATGGCATTGCTGACGTCGCGAGTGACGAGTTCACCATCCGCCGTAACAATCCAGGCGTTGGAAGACGTACCTTCCGTTACCATGCCGTCGTCTTCAATAAACCAGGCTTCATAACACCCGGCGCGGACTGCCTGTTCCTTGGCAAGACAGTTGCCCAACAATGAAACAGTTTTGATATCGCGTCGTTTCCAGCGGATTTCCGGGGTTGTGATAACATTCACCCCCTTGTTTGTGGCATCGAAATCAAAGGGCGGGAAACGTTTCGCCATCACCACCAGGGCGCTGTTTTGATGCGCGGGAAAAGCATGGTTACGGGGCGCCACGCCGCGGGTTACCTGCATATAAACGATGCCGTCCCTGATCCGGTTACGTCGGATGACTTCGCGAATAATAACTTCAAGGGCTGCAGGTGCGACCGGCCAGGCCATTTCAAGTTCCGTCAGCGAGCGGGTCAAGCGGGTCAAATGCCCGTCCATATCTATGAGTTTTCCATGGTGGACGGCGACAACTTCGTAGACACCGTCAGAAAACTGATATCCCCTGTCCTCAATATGAACGGCTGCGGTCATATGCGGGACATATTGCCCGTTAACATAAGCAATGCGTGACATAGTAGGTTTTCCTAAATCAAACTGCGTTAAATTGGAATCAATTTATCGCAGATCATTTGATCGTTTTCTATAGAATCGAGCAACCTGCGTTTGATTAAACGCAGCGGTTTTGTCGCAAACTTTTGAGTTTATCCATCGTGTGAAAGAAGTATCGTGCGGCCATCGTTGATTTGAAAACACCTGAGGACGTGATGATCGATTTCAAAGGCACCCATTATCCGAAAGATGTGATCCTGAAGAAATAATGGAGGAACGCAGCGTCAATGTCGATCACGCAACCCTCAACCGCCGGGTCGTGCGCTACTCGCCCCTGATCGCCAGGGAAGCCCACCGTCGCAAGTCCGCCACGGGGCGAATGGACGGGGCATATATCAAGCTCAGGTTTGAGTGGAAACAGTTTTACGAAACTACTGGGCCAAAATTTCCAATTGTTCGGGATGGGTCGCCTCGATCATCGGGCCATTGCGCTTTTTCAACCAGCCGCGAATACGCACTTTTTGACCCCTCAGGGAAGACAGATCAAGGCCTGTCTTCGTGAACAGGGCCGTGGCCCGCTTGTTCACGCTGATCGTGAAATCGCGACGCCAATCATCGCTAAAATTAAGATATGTCATGCCACGAACAGTCGCCACATCAAAAACCACTCCTTCGACCAATTGGAAAGTGCCGATTAAATCGCCCAGGTCATCAACGCCGTGGACTCGATAATAAGAGTGGTTCCATATCCCGCGTTTTTGATCCCTGGCCACCTTTTCCAGACTTAACATCCTGTCGACGGCAGCCCGGTTGTCCGGAAAGCTATAAACCCTGGCCATACCGGCAGAGATCATTTCGCCCTGCACCCATCTTCCATTTTCGCTGTAAAGATGGGCCAAAAGGCGCCCATGACGATCCATGCGCCGTCCGCCGAATTTGAGCTTGATAGTTTTACCCAGAACCAGACTTTCAAGCCGGTCCCTTGCGTCGTCCGCAAGAGGCCATTTTTTGAAGCCCGGGCGACCCAAAGGCAATTTCGGCGCCTGAATACCAACCAGGCGCACTTCGTTCGATCCCTCAATCACACCCTCAAGCAGAACCGTATCGCCATCAACGATTTTTTTGACCCGCGCCGCTCCCCCTTCGGAAAGGGATTGGGCTACGGCTAGATCAAGGCCCAAAAAAAAGATGAGGGAAGCGGCCAGGAGGCGCAAACCGGTCATCGGCTAATTTGTCTCCACAATTTCATAATAGTGGGTAATTTCCGCTATTTTACCCAGCATGATTGATGCCGAACCATGAAGCAGTTTCCGCAAATTACAAACAGGTAAGTTTCAAAAGTGATTCCACTGCGGTTTAGTCCAATGATCTTAAGGGGTTTGTTTTGTGATCTGATGGCGATCAGATGCCCTGATTTGCAGCGTCGCGCAGTAATTTTCCCAACAGCGTATGTAAACGGTCATTGGCGGCCAAAATAGAACCGCTTTCCGTCATTTTATTTTTACCACTGATCTCGCTGACGTATCCACCGGCTTCGCGGACCAGGACAATGCCAGCCGCCATATTCCAGGGGCTTAACCCTGTTTCCCAGAATCCGTCATAACGTCCGGCGGCGATGTAGGCCAAATCCAGGGACGCCGAACCGAACCTGCGCACACCACTGGAAACTGCCATGACGGCTTCAAGTTGGGCGAGAAATTCCGGATGATCGCGTGCCCCCTTAAAAGGGATACCGGTCGCGAAAAGAGATTCTTCCATGACCGTGCGCGCCGAAACCCGAATACGCCGGTCATTCAGGTGGGCACCCTGACCCTTTTCGGCCCAGAACATTTCGTCATGCACGGGCTCATAAATGACGCCTGCGAACATTTCACTGTCACGTTGAAGGCCAATGGAAATCGCAAAATGCGGTAATCCGTGCAGGAAATTGGTTGTGCCGTTCAGGGGGTCTATAATCCAAACATTGGATGTATCCGAGCCGACAACCTCGCCTGATTCTTCCATCAAAAAGGAATACTTGGGACGCGCCTTGGTCAACTCGTAGCGAAGTGTGTCTTCCGCCGTTTTATCGGCGGAATTGACAAAATCTGCAGGGCCTTTTCTCGAAACCTGCAAGTTTTCCACTTCGCCAAAATCGCGCAGCAGTTTGCGCGACGCCTTTTGGGCGGCGGCGACCATTACATTAATCAGAGCCGAGCTATGGGCCATCGTTTTTAAATCTTAATCCTTTGCCCGTTCGACGTAGGATACGTCGGCGGTGTTTATAACGATACGGGTGCCGGCCTCAATATGGGGCGGAACCAGGGTTTTAACGCCATTTTCCAGCATGGCCGGCTTATACGACGACGAAGCCGTTTGTCCCTTAACGACGGCATCGGCTTCCGTCACTTCAAGAATTACATGATCCGGCAATTGGACGCCAATCGGGTCTTCCTCGTAGCTTTCAATGGTAACGTTCATACTTTCCTGCAGGAAAGGTATCTGGTCTTCACCGATCATTTCACGTTCAAGGGTAATCTGCTCGTAGGATTCATTGTCCATGAAGGTGAACATGTCGCCATCGGCGAACAGGTATTGATATTCCTTTTGATCAAGACGCGCCCGCTCGACGGTTTCGGAAGAACGAAAACGGTCGTTCAATTTGGTGCCGCTACGGATATCACGTAATTCGACCTGCAAATAGGCGCCACCCTTGCCTGGCTGGGTATGCTGAATTTTGACAGCCCGCCAAAGGCGACCCTGATGTTCGATCACCATACCGGGACGAATAGCGTTTCCATTTATTTTCATGTAACCGGACCATAGTTAAATAGGGTTTCAGAATTCAGAGGCGCGGAAGCTATCAGGTTGGCACAAAGGAAGCAATGGGGCAGGTTTTAGTCTTTCATTCTTAAGATTCATAATATTGATTTAGCTCAAGTGCTCTTCGAAACAACATCTGTATAGTGCCGGTCTTTCTTTGGGTAGCTATCTCATTCTGGAGGGCGTTATCGTTAGCCAGAATTCGGGATAGGCAGGACACTAGAAATATTCGAGTTGGACCGAGAACATTTTCTCGACTTTGCTGACTTTATCGGCGGCGGCGAATAATACAATGCGATCACCAACCAGAACCACCGTATTGCCACGTGGTGTTATGATTTCGTTGCCACGAACGATAGCGCCTAAAAGAACCCCGGCAGGCAGGTTGACTTCTTTCAGGGGGGTATTGACCAAAGGCGATGTTTCAAGAGCTTCCGCTTCGATCAACTCGCCAAAGCCTTCACGCAAAGTGTGAACCGAGTGAATGCGGCCGCGGCGGACATGTTGGAGAATTGTCGAAACCGTAATATTGCGAGGACTGACAACCACGTCAATCCCAAGCGGCGCAATAAGGGGCTCATAAGTATTCTTATTAATCAATGTGATAGCACGTTTGGTGCCGTGTCGTTTCGCCAGGAGCGAAACCAGTATATTGGTCTCGTCGTCGTTGGTGACGGCCACGACGGTTTCCGCGGCGGCGGCATTTGCTTCCTCTAGAATTTCCGGATCCAGCACATCCCCATTAAGGACAATCGTGTTTTCAAGTTTCCCGGCAACTTCCTCGGCTCTCGCAAGGTCGTTTTCTATAACCTTGGCGTTAACCCAGGGGTATTTCTCTTCCAATTGTTGCGCCAGAAACAGACCGATGTTTCCAGCGCCAAATATCAACAGACGGCGGGCTTCGGACTCTTCGTGACCAAAGGCGGCCATGGCGCGGGGAAGATGTTCCGTGTCGACAACAAAAAAGACCTCATCGCCAGGGAGCATCTGATCGTTCCCTGTTGGGACAATCGGTTGATTTTCCCGCATCAATCCAACGATAACGATGTTCAGGTCTGGAAATAGTTGGGTCAACTGACGCAAGGGTGTGTGCACCAGTGGGCAGTCCTCACCACAGCGAACGCCAAGCAAGCGAACCTTGTCGTCGGCCATGGGTATCATTTCAAAAGCGCCCGGAACCTGCAGGCGGCGGATCACCGCATGGGCGACCTCGATTTCCGGGGAAATAATGACGTCAATCGGCATGTGATCGCGCGAAAACAGATTCGACGACATGGGTTGAAGATAACTTTGATTGCGTACGCGGGCGATCTTTGTCGGAACATCAAACAGGGAATGGGCGACCTGACAGGCTACCATATTGACTTCGTCGGCGTAGGTGACGGCGATGATCATATCAGCGTCTTCGACGCCAGCCCTTTCAAGCACGTCCGGGCGCGAAGCATGACCGACGACGCCCTGAACGTCTATGGTGTCACTGATTTGCGATACCAGTTTCGATGACTGGTCGACGACTGTCACGTCGTTGTGTTCCATCGATAGCTGGCGGGCGATGCTTGAGCCGACCTGCCCCGCTCCGCAGACAATAATCTTCATTATGAGTGCCTTCCTTCCCTAGTGTGATGGTTCTAAAGTTCGGCACATTATAAGTGCCGAACTTTAGAGGCTGAATCACACGAGATTCAATATGTTAGCGGCCTGTCTATATCTGAAATCAATTTCAGATGCAGGACACCAGGGTCCAAACTCATTAAAAATCCGGTGTACCGCCACCATCGTTTTTCGTGCCGGTTTGAATGCCTAGTGTTTTCAATTTGCGATGCAGGGCGGAGCGTTCCATCCCAACAAAACTTGCTGTGCGAGAGATATTGCCACCAAATCTAGTGACCTGTGAATGCAGATATTCCTTCTCGAAGGCCTTCCGTGCCTTTCTTAATGGTAACCCCATGACTCCATTGATGTTTTCTATGTCACCACTATTTCCGGTCGGTTCCGTGCCACTTATTTCCGGGGGCAGTACATCCGTTCCAAGAAGGTCAGTATCTTCCCCCGGCGCCATGATCAGCATTCTTTCTATGATATTCCTGAGTTCCCTGACGTTGCCTGGCCACGAATAGGACTGCAGGGCGGCGATGGCTTCTCGGGAAAGTTTTCTGGCTGGACGCCCCGAACTCTCCGCGGCGCGTAGGATAAAATTGTCGGCCAACTGGGAAATATCGTCGACACGCGCAGTTAATGGCGGCAATACAATGGGTACGACGCTCAACCGGTAAAACAGGTCTTCGCGAAAATTACCGTTTGTTATTTCCTCACTCAAGTCGCGGCTCGTCGAGACGACGACGCGAACATCGACTTCAATCTTCGAGGTTCCGCCGATTCTTTCGAAAATCTGTTCTTGAAGTACACGTACAATCTTACCCTGGGTTTCCAGCGGCATGTCGCCGACCTCGTCAAGCAACAACGTGCCGTTGTGGGCGGCTTCAAATGTTCCGACCTTGCGTCCCACCGTATCTTCGTCGGGCGTTTCCACCCCGAACAACTCCATTTCAACTCTCTCAGGGGCCATTGAAGCGCAATTAAGCACCACAAATGGGCCTGATGCTCTTAACGAAAGATTGTGCAGCATCCTGGCCGCTACTTCCTTGCCAGAGCCCGCAGGCCCGGAAATAAGCACACGTGAATTGGCTGGAGCTACTTTTTCGATTGACTGACGCACTTGATTGATGGCCGCCGATTTTCCGATCAGCTCGTTTTCCGTACCTGCACGTTGTCTAAGTTCTTCGTTCTCGCGGCGCAAGCGCGAGGCTTCCAGTGCGCGGGCGGTTATGACCAGCAAACGGTCTGAATTAAAGGGTTTTTCGATAAAATCGTATGCACCCAGGTTAATGGCCGTCACCGCCGTTTCGATGTTCCCATGACCGCTCATCATAACGACCGGAACACCGGGATAGTCGGATTGTATCGTCTCGAGAATCTCAATACCGTCCAATTCGCTCCCCTGCAGCCAGATATCAAGCAAAACCAGGCTGGGACGGCGCGAGATGATCGCGCTCATTGCCTCGTCGCTGTTGGCGACCTTGCGGGTTTGATAGCCTTCATCTTCAAGCAGTCCGGCCGTCAATTCCCGAATATCGGCCTCATCATCAACAATCAGAATCTCAAGAGACATGGTTCAAAAGCCCGGTTGCTACTTTCATCGGATTTTCTTCAGTATCATTCTTGGAGTTTTCTATCGGGTGGAAGACCAGGGTAATCGTCGCCCCCCCCTTGTTATTATCTGACAAAATAATCTCGGCGTTGTGATCTTCCATAATTTTTTTTACGATCGCGAGCCCCAATCCCGTTCCACCTTCATGGCTGGTAACGTAGGGTTCTGTTAATTTTTCACGATCTGCCCTGGGAAGTCCCAAGCCATTATCTTCAATAATGATGGAAACGAGCCGACCCTTTTGCGGCGTTAATTTCTCGCCCAACGTGCAACTAATTTCGCCTTTCAAATCCCCTGGATCCTCGTCGGCCAGACGGGCGGAAACAGATTCCGATGCGTTCTTCAAAATGTTCGTCAAGGCCTGACCAATCTGACGGCTATCGCATTGATGGGAAATACTGTCTTCCGGCAGGTCAAGTTTGTATTCAATTTCCGGCTGTCGATTGCGCTCCAGGAACACAGCCTGGCGACAAATGTCCGTCAGGTTTTCGTTTTTCAAGGTTGCCTGAGGCATGCGCGCAAAAGAAGAAAACTCGTCCACCATTCGACCGATTTCTTCCACCTGGCGAATAATGGTGTCAGTGCATAAGGAAAATGTGTCGGGGTCTTCTTCTATTTGTTTCAAATACTTACGCTTCAGTCGCTCTGCCGACAATTGAATTGGCGTCAATGGATTTTTAATTTCATGGGCGATGCGTCTCGCCACATCCGACCAGGCCGCTTTGCGCTGAGCGGACAGGAGTTCCGTCACATCGTCAAAGGTGACCACGTAGCCCAAAGTCTTGCCCTCCAGTTTTTCACCAGCGATATTGACCAGCAAAGTAATGGTGTGGCCGTCACGAACAATAGCGATTTCTTCGGAGAACAATCGGTCTGGACGTTTTCTGCTCTTGCTCAAGAGCTCCTCAATTTCCGGCATTATCGAAACCAGTTGTTCGCCAACAGAACTTTCAAGATCATAGCCGAGCAATTCCGAAGCTGATCGGTTCGGCAGATAAATTCGCTCTTTTTCATCAAGGCCGATAACCCCTGCCGAAACTCCGGTTAGTACGGTTTCCGTAAAACGCATTCTTTCGTCGAGCTCACGATTCGCCTTGATAAGCCCCTGTTGCTGTCCCTGCAACTGGGATGTCATACGGTTGAAAGCCCGACCAAGAGCGCTTATTTCATCGGTTCCAACCGTTTCCTGAACCCGAGCACCTAGTTCGCCATTGGATACCCGCTCAGAAGCCAAAATTAGGCCGGAAATGGGTTTGGATAGTTGACCGGCCAGAGCCAATCCGACCCAGGCAGCCGCCATAAGCAGCAAAAGAGCTACAACACCAAAGATCATGACGAAGGTAATCTGGATGCCTTCCTGCCTTTTCTCGAGATTTTTATACTTGGCAACGGCTCCCACGGTCCTTTCGATATGAGCAAGAACCTGGGGATCGACTAAGCGCCCGGCCAGCAGATAGGCGTCGATGAAGCGGTCCAGCTTGACGATGGCGCGAACCCGGTCCTCTTCGATGTTAAGTACAACGATGCGTCCCTTTGTCGCTTCTTTTAAAGCCTCGTTGGGCAATAAATCGAATTCAAGGGACTGACTGAATAGAGAACGGGCCAGCACACGCGCATTTCCGTCAATAACAAGGGCTTCCTGAAATCCTCTGATATCTGCCTGCCCGGACAGGTAATTACTGAATAAACGAGGGTTTCGCATCATCGTTGTCGCTTCGTTGTTCAGATCGTTGGCGGTAGCAAGAATATCGGCACGAATACCCTGCTGATGTTCATGAAGATAGGAATTGGCGACGACGTACGAAGCCTCAAGGGCCATGCTGACCTTCTCGCTGAACCATGTTTGAATACCAAAGTTCAAGAATAACGCTGAAAAAACGGCAACCAGAATGGCCGGAGCGGCCGCTACAAGTCCAAACATGAGTACCAGTCTGGTATGCAAGCCCGATCCTGCCTGCCCTTCACGGCGTTGAATCCAGATGGATACCAGGCGTCTGGCGACAACAACGCCCAACAGCAACAAAATGATTGCATCCAGGTATAAGAGAACCAACACCGTGTCCGGATCAGGATCGGGCGTCCCCGTCCCTTCCCAACCTGTCATGGTGGCGATGGTCGCAAATCCGGACGCGACCGCCACTCCAGCCAGGGTAAAGGCCAACTTGCGACTCAAGCCAAAGCGCCGCCACAATAAGCGGAATTTGATAGTCAGATTATCATCACGCTTAGACGCCGTTGTCATTTAGCCCCTCGTACAACTGGAATATCCAGTTCCCGAATTTTTTTTCTTAATGTGTTTCTGTTTAGTCCTAGGACGTCGGCCGCCTTGACCTGATTGCCGCGCGTCGCCTGAAGAGTAAGGCTGATCAACGGGCGTTCGACTTCCCTTAGAACCCGGTCGTACAAACCGGCTACCGGCAAATTGTCGCCATGGGCTGAAAAATAGGTCGTCAATTGACGTTCGACGGAGCCGGACAAACCTTCACCGTCATCGCTGTCTTTTTCAATTGCCACGGGGGAGGACGTATCTGTAAGTTCGGCTTCAACGACGTCGATGCCAATAACTTCCTGGGAATACAGTGCACCCAATCGCTGCACCATATTTTCCAGTTCCCGCACATTGCCCGGCCACCGGTAATCCTTAAGACGTTCCATAGCCTGTGAATCAATGCTTTTTCGCGGCAGTCCACCCGCCGTCATCTGGTTCAGGAAATGGCGCACCAGTTCGGGAATATCTTCGGTGCGGGCGCGCAGGGCCGGTAGTCTGATCGGCACGACATTCAGCCTGAAATATAAATCTTCACGAAATAGCCCCCGTCTGATCAATAACTTAAGATCATGATGCGTGGCCGCAATGATGCGCACGTTGGTGCGAATGGGTGTGCGTCCACCGACCGTCGTATATTCCCCTTCTTGCAGAACCCGAAGCAGCCGGGTCTGGGCTTCCGGCGGCATGTCGCCTATCTCGTCCAGGAACAGGGTTCCGCCCTCTGCCTGCTCAAAGCGGCCAGTGCCGCGCTGAATAGCGCCGGTAAATGCCCCCTTCTCGTGTCCAAAAAGTTCGCTTTCAATAAGGTCACGCGGGATCGCCGCCATGTTGATTGCGATAAAGGGGCTGTGGCGTCTTTTCCCATAATCATGCAGGGCGCGAGCAACCAATTCCTTACCCGTTCCGGACTCACCGCTAATCAATACCGACAGGTCCGTCCCCATCAGGCGCGCCAACGTTCGGTAAATGTCCTGCATGGCCGGCGAACGACCGATCAACGGGAGATTCTCGCCGTTGCCGTCACCCTCCCCATCAGGTCCATTCTCTTCGGAACTGGATTTAGCAACCCGCCTCGTTACTTCAAGTGCTTTCTTGGCTATCGAAAGCAACTCCTTTAAATCAAAGGGTTTTGGCAAATATTCAAATGCCCCCCTTTCGGTCGCTTTCACCGCCGTCATAAGAGTGCTCTGGGCGCTCATCACAATGATTCTTAGATCTGGGCGGATTTTGCGAATTCGGGGTATCAGATCGAGGCCGTTTTCATCCGGCATGACAACATCGGTAATGACCAGGTCGCCGTCACCGTCACTGACCCAGCGCCAGAGAGTAGCAGCATTGCTCGCCGCCCTGACTTCGTATCCGGCGCGCCTCAATGCCTGGGTCAAGACGGTGCGAATAGCGGCATCGTCATCTGCGATAAGAACTGTGCGACCGGTCATTTCTGGATTAATCCCCAATTTCCGACGAATGCATTGGTAACATGATCTTGAAAATTGTTTTAGAGGGATGACTATCCAGCTCGATAATACCGCCGTGATCGTCAATTATTTTGGCGACAAGCGCCAGTCCAAGCCCAGATCCTTTTGGCTTCGTTGTCACAAAAGGATCAAATAAATACCCATGGCTATCCTCTGGTATGCCTTCTCCATTATCCTGAATGCTGACCATCAATGGCAGGTGAACCCTGGAATTGCTACCCGGAACGGCAAAACGCACGCCGTGTCTGTAGGCTGTTGTCATGACGATCTCGCCATCGCCTTCATTTATCGCTTCGGCGGCGTTCTTGACCAAATTTAAAAATACCTGGACCAGTTGATCCTTGTTTCCCAAAACCAGGGGCAATGACGGGTCGTAGTTTTCGACAAATCTGACATGCCTGGCAAAACCACTTTCTCCCAGTTTCCTCACCCTGTCGAGAACCTGGTGAATGTTGACAGCATGTTGATCCAGCGGCACGTTGTCGGAAAAAATGTCCATACGATCAACCAGGGCGACAATGCGATCCGCTTCATCGCGGATCAGTCTCGTCAGTTCCTTGTCATCGTCTGATGCACTGTCTTCAAGCAATTGAGCGGCGCCGCGAATACCGGACAACGGATTTTTCACTTCGTGCGCAAGCATCGCGGCCATAGCCGATACAGAGCGAGCAGCGCCACGGTGTGTGAGTTGGCGATCAATGGTATCGGCTATCGAACGCTCCTGAATGGCCAGAACGACAAAACCCGGGTTGTCGGGTAGCGGCCGGGCATGAACATTGACCAAATGCCCACCAATTCGCGGGGTTTCGATCGGCAGTCCGTATTCGGAAACCGCCGTCCAGGTCGTCCTCACCTGATCCAGCAGGGCAAGCATCGGGCTGTCTGCAGGGATAAAATCACGAATAGACTGGCCGACCAGATAAGAAGCGCTGCCCTGAAAAAACTGTTCGCTGGAATTATTGATGTAAGTGATCAATCCGTCCGGGCTAATCACGACGACACTGGACGCCAAAGCATTGAGAACCATTTCGCTGTCTGGTCCAACGGGCTCTTCAGGCGTCTTCGTGAATTTAATCGTTTCGGCCATTGTTATGCGGCCCGTAATTCAATAAGCGGTTGGTAAAAATTATTAATTAGCTCGATGACCCTGTTTTCATCTGTCGCCGCCATGACTTCGGCGCGAAATTCCGCCGATCCCGGTAGTCCTTTGGAATACCAACCAATATGCTTGCGGGCGATGCGAATGCCGGCATGAGTTCCATAGTGGCTCAGGATTGTCGTGTAATGCTCCAGCAGGATCGCCAATTGCTCGGCTAACGAGGGATCGGGTTTTTCCTCACCGGTTTTCAGATAGTGTGTGACCTGCCCCGGGAACCACGGACGACCATAGCTTCCACGTCCGATCATGACCCCGTCCGCGCCAGATTGCGCAAGCAGGGTTTTAGCATCCTCCAGGGTATTAACGTCCCCATTGCCGATGACGGGTATAGAAACGGCCTCTTTCACTTTTGCAATGAAAGGCCAGTCGGCTTTTCCCTTGTAGAACTGGTTGCGGGTCCGACCATGTACGGTGACAGCCTTGACGCCACAATCTTCTGCGATCATGGCAAGGTTTGGGGCATTACGGTTATCCATATCCCAACCGGTGCGCATTTTAAGGGTTACGGGAATATCGACAGCCTTGACGACCGTTTCCAAAATACGCCCGGCCAGCACCTCGTCGCGCATGAGGGAGGATCCGGCATCATCCTTGACGACCTTCTTCACTGGGCAACCCATATTGATGTCGATGATGGCCGCACCGCGATCTTCATTCAGCTTAGCCGCTTCGGCAATGACATCCGGATCGCAACCGGCCAATTGGACAGACAGAGGATGTTCTTCGGCGCATCCAGTGGACATTTTCAGGGTTTTTTTTGCGGCTCGTACCATCGCCTTGCTGGCGATCATTTCGGACACAACCAGCCCGACCCCGAAACGTTTCACAAGGCGGCGAAACGGCAGGTCGCTAACCCCGGACATAGGGGCCAGGATTGCAGGACCATCAATGACGACATTACCGATTGAAATGCTCATATGCGTCGGCTTTTATTTCGTTGATGAGGTATATCCGACCTCTTGGAAGGATGTGCCTATTTATTGTGCAAATGTGGCCAAAAAGCAATAAAATTAGGACTTAATCGGCAAGAAAAACCACACGCTAGTGTCCTGCCCCAGAAATACGCACGCGTATTTCTGGGATAAGCAGGCCACGTAACATATTGATATCGTGTGATTCAGGCTCAGGAAAACGAAACTGAATCAACCAATCAAAACATCAGTGACGAATTTCACGCCGGGATAGCCCAAAGTCAGCAATAGGTAGGCAAGAAGAACAAGGCGGGTAATCCGGCGCCCACGAGCGCCGGTAGAAAAATGGGCAAACAGCAAGGCGCCGATCATCGCAAAAGTAATGAATGACAAAATTGCCTTGTGGTCCCATTCTACAAATACACCGGTTTCCTGGTATTGGGTGGCCATACCGGTTGCAAGGCCCAGTCCCAGGACTATTTCACCGATAATCAACAACCTGACCAGCAGGCTTTCACTTTCGGCGACGGAAGGAAGCTGGCGGGTTAAAGCCGTAGGACGCTTGTTTTTCAGGGCACGTTCCTGAATGAAAGCCGCCAGCGCGGACACTGCGGCAATCGTAACCAGCGCATAAGTGACGACGGAAATCAGGATATGGGCCTGAATCCAGCCCGCAGGTGCGCCCGTCAAGGGATGTGTTTCCGGGGCCTGCTGCCAGATAATGGCGAACAGGGCCAGGATGGCCATATACGGTATTAACAGGGGCGTCAGCCGCCAGGCCTTGTCGTTAAGGACCGTAATTGTTGCAAAAACAATCATTGAAGCGGAAACCGTCACCCACAAGGTCGTCGATAGTCCCGTTTGCCACTCTCCGGACATTTTTACGAACACCCAAACCAGAGGACCGGTTACAGCTACTGCGAGGGTAAGCCAAAAGGCGCTGTCTCGTCCTTCT
>MPLX02182295.1_pt1 | contig 18070 bp, 13 predicted proteins | sample 1617341 | NCBI WGS metagenome assembly MPLX02 (sample SAMN05944804, study PRJNA350692) | marine metagenome | biome: marine; feature: ODZ; material: water; isolation source: 120 m water sample filtered on 0.2 um supor filter | place: Pacific Ocean | collected 2012-04-08 | depth 120m m | reverse complement strand
CAGATCAGATGCTGCCACGAAGGCGACGCTACTACAGGCCGGCGCCATCGGCTGATAGGCAGTATCACCAGCGTTCTGGCGGTCAACCACTGCCGCCATGCGTTTCAGCGAATCCATAACCTGCTCTTGGGTGACAATCCCATGATGAAGCCAGTTGGCGATGTGTTGGCTTGAGATCCGCAGGGTTGCACGATCTTCCATTAGCCCGATATCGCGAATATCTGGAACCTTAGAGCAGCCGACACCCTGATCTATCCACCGCACCACATAGCCCAGTATGCCCTGACAGTTATTGTCGATTTCTTCCTGAATCTCCTCGTCTGACCAGTTCGGATCCTCACTTACCGGAATAGTCAGGATGTCATTCAGGCTGGCATGCGGCCTCTTCGCCAGTTCAGTCTGGAGGGTCAGAACATCAGTCTCGTGATAATGCATAACGTGCAGCGTTGCCGCGGTTGGTGAGGGCACCCACGCAGTGTTGGCACCGGCGCGCGGATGGCCTCCTTTGGTTTGCATCATAGCCGCCATCTCGTCCGGCATAGCCCACATCCCCTTACCGATCTGGGCATGACCGGGTAGGCCGCAATCAAGCCCTACATCGACGTTCCAGTCTTCATAGGCCTGAATCCACGGCTGGGCTTTCATATCAGCCTTGCGGATCATCGGCCCGGCCTCCATCGAGGTATGGATTTCATCACCGGTCCGATCAAGAAAACCGGTATTAATGAAGATCACCCGATCAGCTGCTGCCCTGATGCATTCTTTGAGGTTGACGGTAGTGCGCCGTTCTTCATCCATGATTCCGATTTTCATGGTCCGGGGCGCCATACCCAGCAACCTTTCTGTATGCTCGAAGAGCTCTATCGCAAAGGCGGTTTCCTCGGGTCCATGCATTTTGGGTTTGACCACGTACATGGCGCCTTTGCGTGAATTACGTCCTGCACCGTCATTAATATCGTGCAAGGCAATCAGACCTGTCACCACAGCATCCATGATGCCTTCAAAGACTTCGTTACCGTCACGATCCAGAATTGCCGGATTGGTCATCAGGTGGCCGACGTTACGCACCAGCATCAGGGCCCGGCCGGGTAGCGAGAACGGGGTATCGTCCGGGGCGGTGTATTGACGGTCTGGGTTCAAACTCCGTTCGAAGGTGTTGCCGGCCTTGTTGACAGTTGTGGACAGCGTTCCCTGCATGAGGCCAAGCCAGTTTCGATATACCGCTGTCTTGTCTTCACCATCGACTGCGGCAACCGAATCTTCGCAATCTTGAATTACGGTAATAGCTGACTCCAGAATCACATCACTGACGCCAGCGGGGCTTTTCGCACCAACCGGGTGTTGACGGTCAATTACGATTTCGATATGCAAGTGATGGTTGCACAGCAGGATGGCTGTGGGCGCGTCAGCATGACCCTGGTAGCCGGTAAATTTTGCCGGTTCACAAAGCCCGGTTGCGCTGCCATCAGGACATCGTGCTTTTAACTCTCCATTTTCGACAAAGTACAGGACGGCCTTGCCGTGGGAAATCCCATCGAGGGCGACGCTCCGGTCCAGAAAATCATTGGCATAGGAGACTACACGCTGGCCTCGTTCTGGGCTGTATTTACCACTGTTCAGGGCGCCCTCTTCATCAATGATGACATCGGTTCCGTACAGGGCATCGTACAGTGAGCCCCAGCGCGCGTTTGCGGCGTTAAGAGCGTAGCGCGCATTGTTGACAGGCACCACGAGCTGCGGGCCCGGTATCGCTGTAATCTCATCATCGACATTGTCTGTGGCGACCTTCAAGTCGGGTCCATCGGGTGTGAGATAGCCGATCTCGAAAAGGAAGGCATGATAGGCCTGGGCGTCATGGGGCCTGCCCCGCCGAGCTCTATGCCATTCGTTAATGGCGGTTTCCAGTGTCTGGCGACGGGTCAGAAGTGCCCGGTTTTTCGGAGTGAGGTCTTCAATAATCCCAGAGAATCCTGACCAGAAGGTGCCCGCATCGATCCCGGTGCCGGGCAACACCTCATCGTTGATAAGACTCAGCAGATCATTTTCTATGGTCAATCCATGCAGGGTGGTGCTTCCATTCACGAAGGGCTTCCTATGAGTGTTTGGTTGGGTTGAGGGATCATGAGATCCACAGAACTGCTGATGATACTCTTGGTTTCTGTATTGCGGTCGCGAATACCACGATGTGGAAATTTATCTGATCCTGATTGGCTCACGCACAGTGGCGAGGAATCCGCGGTCGGGAGGAGATGAGGCCCGAATTAGCGGTTCGGCCTGTAGTTGAGCCAGTCCTTGGGTGGGTGTACTGCTAAGCAAGAACTAGATCGGTTGAGTTCTTCCCCAAAGCTTTATTTTGGATTGGTTGTTTTTGCACCCAGAGCCTGGGAAACGGTGCCCGCGGCCTGCACCAAGGCTTCCACCCACTTGATATCGCGCCGTTCAATCGGTGCCGAAACCGAGAGGCCTGCCGCGACCTGGCCGGTGCCATCGTAGAGCAGTGTCCCGATACAGCCTACTCCGGTTTCCGCTTCTTCATTATCCAGGGCGTAACCGTTTTCAATGGCCCGGGCAGTTTCTTTAAGCAGGCGATCAAGCGAAGTGAGGGTATTTATAGTGTAGGCGGGCAGGTTGGTACGCTCGGCGTAAGAGCAGCAAGCCTTTTCTCCCGCGGCGCCGAGCATCAATTTGCCCACTGCCGTGACATGTAGCGGAGCCCGACTCCCCACCACCTGGTGCACATGCATCATCCGATTGGGTGTGGCACGTTCAATGTAGACCACTTGATCACCTTCGCGGATGCTGAGATTGACGCTTTCGTCAAAGCTGTCACGCAAGCGCTCCATCACAGGCAGAGCGATAGCACGAAGATCGAGTTTGCTGTGCAACCGGCTCCCTAGTTGAACAAGTCGGAGTCCAAGCCGGTAGTGATTGTCACTGTCTTTTTCTACCAGGCCGTTTTGCATCAAAGACCCCAGGATCCGGTGGGCGGTGCTCGCATGCAAGCCAGTCTCGGCCATTAATATTTTCAGGCTGACTGGCTCACGGTAACGCGCAATGGCGTCCAGAAGTCCGGTGGCCCGGTCAATGACCTGGATACGTGAGGGCGAAGCGCTGGCCATAATGTTAAAGTGAGAATGAGGTGGATTCGAGACCCCAAATCTTAACCTGTTACATTGATGATAGTCCGGTCGATTGCCGGAGAATGTTGCCCACTGGCCCTGCCAGAAAAACCCACTGCGTTTGGCCGATAGCCTCAGGCCAGGATATGAAACCATGATGGATTTCGCGCCATTTCTGGTGTTTGTGATTTTTATGGTGGGCACGCCGGGTCCGGCGAATATGTTGCTGATGACCTCGGGCGCCAATTTTGGCTTCTGGCGTAGCCTACCCTTTGTCGCTGGCGTTACGTTGGGCAAGTTGTTACTCAATATCCTGTTAGGGCTGGGCCTATGGCATTTGCTCTCGGCCGATCCGAGAATACTGCTTGCACTCAAAGTCGTCTGTGTTACTTATCTGGCCTGGCTGGCGTTGCGAATGTCGGGTTTTTTGATGTCCAAGCGTGAACTCAGGCAGCCCGAGACTTTCTGGTCAGGTCTGGCGGTACACCCGCTTAATCCCAAGGCCTGGGCTATGCTGGTTTTTGCCTATGCCCATTTCACGGACCCCGCTCAGTCTCTGGGGCAACAAGCCGTACTGATTAGCGCTACGTTTTTGATAGTGCAGGTCGTCTTTCACAGCATCTGGTGTGCCGGCGGCGCACTGCTTGTGACGGCAGTGGGTGGCCGCCCCGTGGAGCGTTGGCTGATGCGGGGACTCAGCATTCTGACGGTGCTGGTTGTCATCTGGGCCGTGGTATTAGATGGGTTGATATACTGAGCGGTCAGCGAAAATCAAATCTCTGGATGCCAGTTTCCAAAAAATAGCCCACAAAGAGGAACGAGATATGTCAACTTATACGGCAAAATGTATGTGCGGGGTGGTGGCAGTTGAGGTCGAAGGTGACCCAGCGGGGATGGGGATTTGTCACTGCAAAGATTGTCGTGCGTGGTCGGCGAGTCCAGTGAATGGATTTGCAATCTGGCCGTCCGACAAGATGACGGTTGCGAAGGGCGACGACCAGATCGAAAGCTATACCAGTTCAAAGGATAACCAGCGGGCCTGGTGCAAACAATGCGGTGGGCATCTTTATCACATTGTGGGCCCTTTGGGCGTGGTAGATGTTTATCCCTCCTTGATTGAGGGTCTGGAGTTCGCGCCGGGGCTTCATGTCAACTACCAAAGCACTATCATGCCGATGAAAGACGGCCTGCCCAAGTTCAAAGACTTTCCAAGTGAATTGGGCGGTTCGGGGGAGACACTGCCCGAATAGGTCAGGCACGCCAGCGGCCGTTGTCTGGCCGCATGTCGTCACTGGAAATTTTGATTGGAAAGCGCTCGCGTATCGCCACGTCGGCTTGGCGGCCAAAATAATTGGGGTAATGATCACAGAGAATTTCCCGGCTCACTTTCTTGCTTCGCTCGAACAGGTCCTGTGAGCCCTCGGCCTCCCATTGTGCGCTCGGGGAGCGATCCATCAATTCGGGATAGACATACTCACTTTCCATTACATTTAAGGTCTGTGGGTTTCCCAGAAAGTGCCCTGGATCCACGGCGCAGTGGTGAATGGTCTCAATTGACAGCGTCTCATCGGAGACTTCTATCCCGCGGACAACCCGCTGGATCATGCCGACTGCCTCGTTATCGATCACCATGGATTCAAAGCTGCAGCCCATAAGGCTGCCCATCATGCCGCCTACTTCGCAGACCCGATTTGCCCCCGAAAGCGCCGCCAGACCAATCGTCAGGCCTTTTTCATATCCATATTGGGCATCCGGGATTTTTGCGTCGGTCATGCCGGCGCCGACACTATTCGGTAAATCGTAATAGTTGCCCATCTGGATAGCGGCTGCCGCCAGGACGGCTTGCTCGCCGCTGCCACCGCTGAAAGATCCCGTGCGCAAGTCGGTAATAAATGGCCATGTCGCAAAAGTGACAGGACAGCCTGGACGGATCAGATTGACGATGGCGAGGCAGGATAATGTTTCAGCGACGACCTGGGTCAGGGTACCCGCCAGGGTCGCCGGAGCTGTTGCACCTGATTGGGGGGCGACAGCGATGTCGCTTACCAGCCCAAGACGCGCGGCGTCAATCATGACCTCCAGATTTTCTCGACCAAAGCGCAGCGGTGAGACAATCGGGCAGCCACCGAAGATGACTGAGGGCTTTTTCAGGAAGGCGCCTTCTCCGCCTGAGGCGAAATCAAAGAGTTCCATCGCTGGGCCGATATTCCCACGGGAGCGAAATGACAGGCAGAGGGGCTTTTCGGTCCCCGCCAAAAGCGCATACACCATAGACATATCGTGCTCGTAGTCATTGGGGACATCTGTGCCAACAACGGTATCTCCACACATGTGAATGTTGTCGAGCCGATCTACCAGACGGGTGAAGTCATACATATCCAGCATGGTTGAAGCACGATAGCGCTTGTTATCGGAATCAAAGGTGGTGACGGCGCTGCCCGAATTGGAGAAATAAACCCGATTGCCATTGCAGTAGATGTCGCCCTTCCCTTGGCGTGATCCCCGCGCATAAACCGTGTATTCACGTGCGGCACCCGCGATAATGTCTTCAATCATCACTTTGGGAAAACATAAGCGCCCGTATTCATTCATCGAGCAGCCCAGCGGTAGCACAATATCCAGGAGTTCGGGTAACGGTTCTCCAATGCCTGTCGTGACCAAGATCTCCAGCGCACCGTCATGAATTCTCTTCATGTCGGTATCGCTGAGTGGCCGGTACTGGCCGCCTTGCATCCCGGGCCAGATTGCTTGAGCGATGCCACCGGCAAGACGCTTTTCAGTTCTTGCCTTGCGCCCGGCGCCGGCCCGGCGAGAGGGACGCCTATTTTGTTCTGTCATAGCGCGCTCATCTGATGGAAAAGGTTATCCGTGGGTTACTACAGAGTACGACTCGGGGGGAAGGTAGAAATGTAACAGGTATATTCTTTTTCAGCGACCATGTTGATACGAGATTAGCGCAAGCAGCCTACAGCAGAATATCGTTGGCACTATACTGAGTATGTGAAGCGGGGGAGGGGGCTAAGGATGTCGGATACGCATTTTCAGATTTGCGTTTTGCCGGGCGATGGGATTGGAACGGAGGTCACCGCCGCAGCTCTTACTGTGCTTGAGGCGGCTATAAGCCGCGTGGGCCATGTTGCTCTGAACTTTGGAACGCATGCCGCGGGTGCTGGCGTTTATCGTGAGACCGGGGTTGCCATGCCAGATGAGTCGTGGCGGGCAGCTGAAGATGCCGATGCGATTTTCCTGGGGGCGATGGGTTTGCCGGAGGTGCGTTATGATGATGGTACTGAAATCACGCCCCAGCTTGATCTGCGTTTTCGCTTGGACCTTTATGCAGGGGTTCGCCCAGTCTCCGCCAGACTTGGAGGGCTGCGGGTTCTTAATGATCGGCGCGCAGATGATATCGATTTTGTCCTGGTGCGGGAAAGTACAGAAGGTTTGTTCGCTTCATGCGGTAAGGGCGAGGTTCTGGCTGATCGGGTGGCGCGCGATACCATGGTGATCACCCGCGAGAAATCTGAGCAATTGTTCGAATTTACTTTTGACTATGCCCGAAGGAGGAAAACCAACAGAGGTCGTCCAAAAGTGACGCTCGTCGATAAAGCGAACGTATTTACATCCATGGCCTTCTTTCGTAAGGTATTTGACGATGTGGCTGAGCATAATGTCGATGTTGATGTGGAGCAGTTGTATGTTGATGCCTGCGCCCTGGATTTCGTCCGCCGGCCGTGGGATTTCGATGTGCTAGTCACTGAAAACATGTTCGGTGATATTCTCTCTGACCTGGCTGCAGGGTTGGTCGGGGGTATGGGTTATGCGCCCTCAGCCGATATCGGGGATCACCACGCGGTATTTCAGCCTGCACACGGAAGCGCCCCGGATATTGCCGGCTCTGGCAGGGCGAACCCGATCGCGGCGATTCTTTCTGGCGCCATGATGTTGGATTGGCTGGGATGTCGGCATGGCATCAATCATTGTCGCGATGCGGCCCGACAGGTGGAGCAGGCTGTGGAGCAGGCGCTCAACGAACATCCGGGCGATTCTTGTTCGACCACTAAGATGGTCGAGCACGTGGTTGCGGCAATGGCTTGATCAGGGGATGAGATCCGATATGAGTCACGAAAGTTGACCGCCAGTTCATCAAAGGGCTATGTCATGACTGAGCATTTTTTCAATCTGGACGACCTCTCCCAGGGCATTGCACGGAATCTCGCCGAGGGTGTCACTACCCGGATATTCCCGGGCGATCAAGCGATGTTGTCTGTAGTACGTCTTGAGCCGGGCAGGGAGAGCGCACTCCATTCGCACCCACAGGAGCAATGGGGCGTGATTCTGCAAGGTAGCGGAGTGCGTATTCAGGATGGTCAGGAAGTGGGGGTGGCGGCAGGGGACTTCTGGCGTACGCCCGCCAATATCACCCATGCTTTTCGGGCAGGGCCAAATGGTGCCCAGGTATTGGATGTATTCAGTCCGCCCCGCGAGGAGTACCGGGTGCCAGGTGCTGGCGTGGCTTCTGAAGATGCCTGAACTGCATTTGCGTGGTGGTCAGACACACCGATTATGGATCGCTCTTGCTATAGGTGTGCCCGTATCGATTGATGGTAGCGCCATCGCACTAACACAACTGATGACCGGGTGATGAGTACTCATTTATCTGATGCGACCTCGGCTGGGTTTTATATGCCGGCCGAATGGCAGCCACATGAGCGCTGCTGGATGGCATGGCCGTGCCGCAGCGGCTTTGATAGTGAGGCGACACGGGATAATTATGCACAGGTTGCCAGAGCCATTGCCCGTTTCGAACCGGTCACGATGGTAGTGCATCCACGGGACCGGGCTATGGCAGAGGCTGCCCTTGGAGAGGGTATCGACTGTCTTGAAATTCCCATTGACGACGGTTGGTTTCGGGATAACGGCCCAAATTTCCTAGTAAACGATGCAGGTGATCTGGCCGGTGCCTGTTTTGATTTTAATGCCTGGGGTGGTAATTACAGTCCTTTTGATTCAGATGCTGCGGCTGGGCCGGAGCTGGTCTCGCATCTGGGGTTGAGACTGTTTCAGTCGTTCATGACGGCTGAAGGCGGCGGTATTACAGTCGATGGCGAAGGCACACTGATCACGACTGAAACCTGTTTTCTCAACCCAAATCGCAATCCGGGCTGGACTAAAGGCGAGGTTGAAGCCGAGTTGTGTCGGATGCTGGGAGTCAGCAAGGTGATCTGGCTGCCCGGTGACCCTACCGAACACGAGACTAATGGCCACGTAGACGGTATCGCGGCGTTTGTCGGGCCGGGCCGTGTACTGATCGAAAGTGCTTTTGACAGCGCGCATCCCCGCTACGAGATTCTGATGGAAAACCGCTTGGCTTTGCAGGGCCAGAGCGATGCGCGTGGACGACCGTTGGATCTCGTGTTTATTGAAGACGCCTGGCAGTGTGAATCTGATGAACGTTTCTGTGCCTCGTACATAAATAGTTATTTGGCCAACGGCGCGGTCATTATGCCGTGTTATGGTCTACCAGCTGATGAACGTGCCCGAGCCGTTTACGAGCAATTATTCCCTGATCGGGAGGTAGTCCAGTTGCAGATTGATGCTATCGCTCCCGGCGGTGGCGGCATTCACTGTATTACCCAACAACAGCCAATTGCTATGCCCGCTGGAATAAGTACGCCCCATGAGTGAAGATCAGCGCGCACCAGACTCGCATTACGACATACACGTTTTTTGCTGCATCAATGAGCGTAAGGTCGAGCACCCACGGGGCTCATGCAGCGCACGGGGGGCGATTGAACTGCAGGAATACATGAAGGCCCGCGCAAAGGAGCTGAAACTGGGTAAGCGCATACGCATTAACAAGAGTGGCTGTCTTGATCGGTGCGAGTTGGGCCCGGTGATGGTGATTTATCCTCAAGGTATCTGGTATCACTACCAATCCCGTGAGGATATTGACGAAATTCTTCAGCGCCATGTGCTGGGCGGGAAGATCGTAGGACAACTATTGTTGGAGCCAGGACAGACCGTACCCCGCCAAACTGACCCCCAGCGTATCAAACTGCAGGTACACACCGTCAGGAATTATCCGAACGATGTCTGTCGTTATGAGTTGGTCTGCGCCAATGGCAAAGATCTACCGATCTTCGCACCAGGGGCGCATATTGATTTATTCACCGGGCAGGGGTTGCGCCGCTCATACTCACTGGCTGGTGACCCTGCACTGCGTGACCGTTACGTATTGGGAATTCGTCGCGAACGCCCCAGTCGCGGTGGTTCGGACTGGTTGTTGGATACCCTTGCGACAGGGGACCTCATCGATGCGTCCTTGCCGACCAATAATTTTCCGCTCGACGGTGAGGCATCACGCCATACCCTGATCGCGGGCGGCATTGGCATTACCCCGATGATGGCTATGGGTCATCTACTGCGCCGGGAGAGAGCATCCTGTCATCTGCATTTTTGTGCGCCAGACGAACAACGCGCTCCCTTTGTTGATGAAGTGCGTTCGATTTTTGGTGACAACCTCACACTGTATTTCGACGGGGGTGATCCCGCCCGAGGGATTGATCTTGGGATGCTATTAGAGAATCCATCTGCCGGGGAGCATGTTTATGTTTGTGGGCCACCGAGCCTGGTATCGAGTGTGCGTGAACGCACAGTCGATTGGCCACTCGGTACTGTGCATTGGGAGCAATTTACTGCTGCACCGCCCGCCATTGATGTGCATAACGAAGCCTTTGAGGTCATGCTTTCGCGACGTCAGATGCGTTTGTCGATTCCGGCTGAACAGAGCATTCTGGATGTGGTGCGTGCTGCTGGGATCGCCGTGGAATCCTCCTGTGAGAGTGGTTTGTGTGGGTGCTGTAGAACCCGGTTGCTCAGTGGTACTCCAGAGCACCGTGATGTGGTTCTTACGGATACCGAGAAAGGCTCCGCCGGGGAGATCATGATCTGTATCTCACGCGCCCGAGCGGGCGAGATGCTAGTACTTGATCTGTAACCCAGGCCCTGCGCAGGAGACCTTCCGAGCCAGGGTTACGCTTGTGACTGCGCCAACATTTGTGGAATGGTGTGTTCCCAGCCAATCGCCATTATGTGCACGCCACGGCTGACTGAACGTAATTCACGAATCGTACGGGCAGCAATATCGATGCTGACCTGAGCTACCCGGTCCTTATCATCACCGGCATCGGCAATCTGCTGAATCAGATGGTCTGGGATATCTACACCAGGAATGCGTTCGTTCATATATTGCGCCATTTTGACGGACTTGATCGGGATGATTCCGGCCAGTATAGGTCTGGGAGAGTGCGCTTTATTGAGAAATGCGGCAAAGGCCTGGACATCATAAACTGCTTGCGTCTGAAAGAACTGCGCTCCCGCGTCGGCCTTGCGGCGCAGATTCTCGATTTCTGCATCTAGATCACTGGCTCCAGGATTCGCCACGGCACCGACAAACAGGTGTGGACTGGCGTTCAATGCGTTGCCGTTCAGGTCGGTTCCGCTGTTCAGCGCTTGAGCCGCTTCAAGTAATTGGGAGGCAAAGAGGTCAAACACCGGCTTGGCATCAGGATGGTCACCATTTTTCGGTGGGTCACCACCCATGAAGACTAGATTCGATATTCCCAGTGCGGCGGCACCCAGGATGCTGGCCTGAAGGGCAAGACGGTTCTTATCGCGTGAGGTCATCTGCACGATCGGTTCAACGCCTTGGTCGAGCATCAGGTGGCCAACCGCCATTGGATCCATGGCCATGCGGGCAGCGTGGGATTCGGTCAGGTTAATGGCGCAGACGTGCGGTTTGAGCAGAACTGCTTTCTCCAGAAGAAGTGTCAGGTCCACCCCCTTGGGTGGCGTGAGTTCACTGGTGATCACAAAATCCGATGATGCCAATGCCGTTGAAAGGTGACTCATGCTGGTTGCTCTCCCTGAGAAAATTCGCGGTGGGTCAGCCCCAACCGGTCTGACCTGAATCATAGGGCCCTGGCCCCATTCGTCAACTATCCGATCCGACATTGGACTGTTTATGATCGCCATAGGTATTAATCTGGAAAGTAATATCAGGGGACGAGGGCTATCTCCGGTAGAATTGCGATCCGCGAAAATATTCCCATTGCCAGGCGCGATTGCTGTTGCGCCTAGCCCTATGTTTAGCCTGCTCGATGAAAAAAATTGAAAAGCTCCTGATAGCGAATCGAAGTGAAATCGCAATCCGGGTAATGCGTGCCGCGGCCGAACTGAATATGGCCAGTGTGGCTATATATTCTGAGGAGGATCGGTTTGCACTGCATCGATTCAAAGCCGCAGAGGCCTATCGTATAGGCAAAGACTGTTCGCCGGTACAGGCGTATCTGCAGATAGACGAGATCGTGCAGGTGGCGGTGCAGTCAGGCGCTGATGCGGTACACCCGGGATACGGGTTCCTCTCTGAGAGTCCCGAATTTGCTAAGGCCTGTATCTCAGCCGGGCTGGTATTCATTGGACCCTCCCCCGAAGTGATGAGTCGACTGGGAAATAAGGTTCAGGCCCGCACCCTGGCCCAGGAGAATCAGGTGCCGGTGATGCCGGCCAGTGACGCACTTCCCTCAGATTCTTCTGCGGTTCGGGCAATGGCCAGCGCCATCGGTTATCCACTCATGCTCAAGGCTTCGTGGGGTGGTGGGGGCCGCGGTATGCGAGTCATTGAAAGCGAAGCCGAACTTGACGCCATGGTCGAGATCGGCCGGCGTGAGGCCGACACCGCGTTTGGCAATGATGAGGTCTATCTCGAGAAACTGGTGCGCCGGGCCAGACACGTTGAGGTGCAAGTGCTGGGGGATCAGCAGGGCACCCTGGTGCACCTGTTTGAGCGGGACTGCACAGTCCAGCGCCGCAACCAGAAAGTCGTTGAGCGTGCTCCCGCATTTTTTCTAACAGACGCGCAGCGTGAAACTATCTGCGAATCCGCTTTACGTCTTTGCAAAGGCGCTGGTTACCACAATGCAGGTACGGTGGAGTTCCTGCAGGATGCCGATACTGGCGAATTTTTCTTTATCGAAGTCAATCCGCGCATTCAGGTAGAGCATACTGTCACTGAAGAGATCACGGGTATCGATATTGTCAAAGCCCAGATCCGAATTGCGCAGGGCTATAGCATAGGTACGGAAGAATCCGGAGTTCCCCCGCAGCAGCAGATTATGATGCGGGGTCATGCCATGCAGTGCCGGATTACCACTGAGGACCCGGAAAACAACTTTATCCCGGACTATGGCGAGGTCGATACCTACCGCAGCCCCTCAGGTTTTGGGATTCGTTTAGATGCGGGTACCGCTTACACAGGTGCGCGCGTCACAAGGCACTATGATTCTTTGCTGGTCAAGGTAACCGGACGGGGAAATTCCCCACAAGAGGTTGTCCAGCGCATGCTCCGGGCTTTACGTGAGTTTCGGGTCCGTGGGGTGAATACCAATATGCCGTTCTTGATTGGCTTGTTAAGCAATGAAGATTTCTGTAACGCTAATTACACCACACGCTTTATTGACGATACGCCAGACCTGATGACATTCCCGCGCCGGCGTGATCGAGTCACCCGCCTGCTGCGCTTTATTGGCGATATCACCATCAACGGTAATCCGGAAGTTGCGGGGCGGCGGCTGCCGCTCTCACCGCGTGTACCCCGAATCCCGTTGATCACAGAAGAGCCGCTGTTACCCGGCAGCCGCGAGCGTTTGTCTGAACTTGGGCCCCGGGGCTTTGCCCGCTGGATGCACGATCAACCGCAGGTGCTCATAACTGATACTACCTTTCGGGACGCACACCAGTCGTTGCTCGCAACCCGGGTCCGCAGCTATGACCTGATTGCGGTAGCCGATGCCTACGCCAGGATGCTGCCACAGTTGTTCTCAGTGGAGTGCTGGGGTGGTGCAACCTTTGATGTCGCGATGCGTTTTCTCAACGAGTGCCCATGGCAGCGCTTGGCGGGACTGCGCGAGCGTATGCCTAACATTCTCACGCAGATGCTGTTGCGTTCCTCGAACGCCGTGGGCTACACCAATTATCCCGACAACGTCGTGCGGTATTTTGTTGAACAGGCTGCGGCCGGCGGTGTCGATATCTTCCGGGTATTCGATTCTCTCAACTGGGTTGAGAATATGCGTGTGGCCATTGATGCGGCGGGCGAGACCGGTAAGTTGGTGGAGGGTGCCATCTGCTTCACCGGCAATCTCAGTGACCCACAGTGCACCAAGTACAACCTGGACTATTACCTTGATCTTGCGCGACAGCTTGAAGCCGCTGGGTCGCATGTCCTGGGCCTCAAGGACATGGGGGGACTGTGTCGACCGCAGGCGGCCCGGGACCTGATCTTGGCATTGAAAAACGAAGTATCGATACCAATCCATTTTCATACCCACGACACCAGTGGCATAGCAGCTGCCAGTGTCCTGGCAGCAGTAGAAGCCGGAGTTGATGCAGTTGATTGCGCCATGGACGCGATGAGCGGCCTGACCTCACAACCTAACCTTGGCTCCATCGTGGAAGCGTTACGGCATGGGCCGCGTGATACGGGGCTGGATGCCGATGCCATCCGTGCACTATCGCGCTACTGGGAGGCTGTGCGCGAAAATTACGCGGCGTTCGAGAGTGAGGAACGTTCTGGTGCGTCAGAAGTGTATGTTCACGGTATGCCAGGCGGACAGTACACTAACCTGCGCGAGCAGGCGCGCTCACTGGGGCTAGCAGATCGCTGGTCCGAGGTGGCGAATGCCTATGCGCAAGTGAATGATCTTTTCGGCGATATCATCAAAGTGACGCCGACCTCGAAAGTGGTTGGTGACATGGCGTTGATGATGGTAACGAACGGACTCAGTCGGGAGAACATCGAGGATCCAGGTTATCCCGTGGCGTTTCCTGAATCTGTCGTCTCGCTGTTCCGGGGCGATATCGGTCAGCCCTACGGTGGCTTCCCCTCAGCCTTGCAGAAAAAGATTCTGGGTGATCAGGCGCCATTGATCGAACGCCCGGGCGCTGTTTTGCCACCGGCGGATCTTGATGCCATGCGCAAAGAGGCTGAGCAAGGGATCGAGCGTGAACTGTCAGACGTCGAATTAGCATCGTACCTGATGTATCCACAGGTTTTTGTTGACTACGCCAAGGCCCGCCAGCAGTACGGCGACATGACGGTTGTGCCGACCCAGGTGTTCTTCTACGGAATGGAATCAGGCCAGGAGATCACCATTGAACTTGCCTCGGGCAGTACCCAGATCATTCGCTTCCTTGGTTTGAGTGAGCATCATGATGATGGCCTGCGGACAGTCTTTTTTGAAGTTAACGGCCAACCGCGCCAGATCAGAATCGCTGACCGTACTCACGAAGTCAGTCGCGAGGTACAACCCAAAGCTGACCCTGCCGATCCGAATCAGGTAGGCGCACCGATGCCGGGGTTGATTGTCCAGATCAACGTCGCACCGGGCGATGTGGCAAAGGCTGGAGATGTGCTCATGATTATTGAGGCAATGAAGATGCAGACCAGCGTCCGGGCCGAGCGTGATTGCACGATTGATAAGGTCAAGGTGGAGCCCGGTCAGCAGGTAGATGTCAAGGATCTACTACTGGAGTTTGATTGAGGCTGCCAGTGTCGGGTGGCTTTGCTATCCTTGCCTCCTCAACTGGCCACACCAATAGATCAGACGCGTGAAGGCCGACATTGTCATTATCGGCGGCGGCATTATCGGTTCCAGTATCGCCTATCACCTCCGGAAGTTGCCCGGTTCAGGTACGGTACTGGTGCTCGAACGCGACCCAACCTACACCAATGCTGCTACGCCGCTCGGCAACGGCGGGATTCGCCGGCTTTTCAGCCTGCCGGAAAACATCCAGATGGCAGGCTATGGCCTTGTGTTTTACCGTGATTTCGCACACCAGATGGCGCTCGCCGACCAAAGTGAGTGTGTGGATATCGGTTTCAGGAGGCAGGGATATCTTTTTATCTCGGATTGCGGTCGGTCTGCACAGATGGAGACTAATTTCCGATTACAGGAGGAGATGGGTGTCGAGGCCGAACTGCTGCAGCCAGCCGCATTGCAACAGCGCTTCCCGTCACTATCCATCAGTGGCATCGATCTTGCAGTGTTGTCGGATCATGACGGTTGGATAGATCCTTATGCGGCGTTGATTGGATTTCGTCGCAAGGCAATTGAACTGGGCGCGCGCTACCTCAAAGCGCAAGTTGCCGACCTGATGGCAAAGGGTCCGGCGGTGCGCAAGGCTGTACTGGCGGATGGCAGCACTGTTGAAGGTGACGTGTTCGTTAATGCAGCCGGCGCCTGGTGCACGGAGCTTGCGGCAACTGTGGGCCTTGAACTACCGGTGGAACCGATGTCGCGGGAGAGCTATTTTTTCCGCTGCAGTCAGCCGATCGAAGCGCTGCCCTTCATCAAGACTGAATCTGATCTTGCTTTTCGTCCTGAGGGCGGGGGCTATGTTGGCGGGGTGCCGGACTGGGATGAGCCGCCAGGCTGGAATTTCAACGTATCGCCCAGCCGTTTTGAGGAAGTAGTGTGGCCAGCCCTGGCGGGACGAATTCCATCAATGCAGTCCGTCAGGCTTGAGCGCAGCTGGCGTGGACACTATGCTCGCAGCACTCTGGACTATTCGCCTATTCTGGGCGCGTGGACCGGAGGCCTTGAGAATTTTTTTCTCGCTAACGGCTTTTCAGGTCACGGCATCATGCATGCCCCTGCAGTGGGTCGGGGCCTGGCCGAACTCATAGTCCAGGGTCGTTATGCCAGTATTGATCTTGGTTGTTTCGGTTATGAACGCATCCGGGCAGGGCGGCCCTACCGGGAACAAGGCATCGTCTGATAACCCAAAGGCGGATCCTGTTGCCAGCGTTCACCTCTTGAGTTAGCGTGCAGTTTACCGAGGAACAACTGCCAAGTCTGAGGAGCCCCTATGCCCCGTATTTTTGTACTGTTAGTTGGTTTTGGTGCGAGTTGATGTATTGCTGGGAAAACAACAACCCCGAATAAGGAAAGACAGTTATGGGACCATTGAAAGGTTACCGCGTTGTTGAGATGGCGGGTCTCGGGCCTGTGCCATTTTGTGCCATGTTGCTATCGGATATGGGCGCAGATGTCGTTCGTATCGATCGCGAAGGTGGCAATAATCCGCTGGGGCTTAAGGTTGACGTTCTGAACCGCGGCCGGCGCTCGGTGGCGCTCGACCTTAAATCTTCGCAGGGCGTGGCGACCTGCCTGGGTCTTGTCGCCAAGGCTGACGCCCTGATCGAAGGCTACCGCCCCGGAGTCATGGAGCGCCTTGGTCTTGGCCCACAGGAATGCCAGGCGCGTAACCCACGTCTGGTCTATGGTCGCATGACTGGCTGGGGTCAGGAAGGTCCGTTGGCGGATGCGGCCGGGCACGATATCAACTACATTGCTTTAACTGGCGCCCTGTCCGCCATGGGTACCCGCGAGTCTGTGGTGCCGCCGCTCAATCTGGTGGGGGATTTTGGCGGCGGGGCACTATATCTGGCGTTTGGAGTCGTTTGCGCCATGCTTGAGGGAAAATCGTCGGGTAAGGGGCAGGTGGTTGATGCCGCGATGGTTGATGGGGCCGCACACCTGATGACTATGATGTATGGCTTGAAGCATAACGGGCTATGGGTTGACCATCGTTCGTCCAATCTGCTGGACGGTGGTGCACATTTTTATGGTGCTTTTGAGTGTGCGGACGGTGAGTGGGTAGCGATCGGCTCCATTGAGCCGCAGTTCTACAAACTGTTGCTGCAGGGTGTGGGCATTGACCCCGATTCCTCTGATGCTTTGCAGGAGTCGGCCAACTGGCCAAAGATGCGTGAGCGCCTGCAGGCAGTATTTCTTCGGCAGCCCAGAGCGCACTGGTGTGCGCTTATGGAAGGCACCGATATCTGCTTTGCGCCGGTGCTCAGTATGAGCGAAGCTCCGGAGCATCCACACAATGTGGCCCGTGAGACTTTTGTTCGAGAGTTTGATGTTTTGCAGCCGGCACCGGCGCCACGGTTTGCGCGCACCCCTGGTGCAATCGCCGGCCCACCGCCGGCGCCAGGCGAACACACCGCCGAGGTGCTTAAGGAATGGGGAGTTGAATAAGAGCGCCGGCGATACCGAGTATTAGAATAAGCTGGGAAATCTAAATTAAAGCAGCAGCGCGCAGGGGTTGGCCATTGGCTAATTCATGTAGCAGCAGAACTAAAGGAGTTATTCATGATCTCTTTCAAAGGTAAACGCGCCATCATCTCTGGTGGCAGTCGTGGTATCGGTCTGGCTATTGCCAAACGCCTTGCAGCCGATGGCGCCAGTATCGCTATTTTGGCCAAAACTACCGAACCACACCCGAAATTGCCTGGAACGATTTACACTGCGGCCGAGGAGATCGAGCAGGCCGGTGGTAAGGCGCTACCGATAGTCACCGATGTGCGCAGCGAAGATGAGGTCAAGGCCGCGGTCAACCAGGCCGTTGATGCTTTCGGAGGCTTGGATATCTGTATTAACAATGCCAGCGCCATCTCGCTGACCAAGACGGCCAAGACCGAGATGAAACGCTTTGATCTCATGTTTGCGGTTAACGTTCGCGCCACATTCATGTTGTCCAAAGAGTGTTTGCCTCATCTGGCTGAGGGGGACAACCCGCATATTCTCAGTATTTCACCTCCGCTGGATATGCAGACCAAGTGGTTTGCCCCTTCGGTGGCGTATACCATGTCCAAGTTCGGCATGAGCCAGTGTGTGCTGGGGATGGCCGGGGAGTTCAAGTCCAAGGGTGTTGGTGTGAACGCCCTGTGGCCTCATTCAGTAATTGCCACTGCCGCCATAAGCAACGTGGTTGCCGGCAGCATCGCTTTTCCACATTGCCGCAAGCCTACGATCATGGCGGACGCCGCGGCTGTGATTCTCTCGAAAGATAGCCAGGAATGTACTGGCAATTTCTGTGTGGAT
>MPLX02047286.1_pt1 | contig 18100 bp, 9 predicted proteins | sample 1617341 | NCBI WGS metagenome assembly MPLX02 (sample SAMN05944804, study PRJNA350692) | marine metagenome | biome: marine; feature: ODZ; material: water; isolation source: 120 m water sample filtered on 0.2 um supor filter | place: Pacific Ocean | collected 2012-04-08 | depth 120m m | reverse complement strand
GGCCTGTTGTAGACATGGTCAACGATCGCGCGGCACTCGCCTTCGAAGATGTACCGTGGACCGTAGTCTCGAATCCAGATCGTATCAGTGTTGCGGACAACCGTATGGACGCGGCTCATGTCGGCACCGTATGAATCGAGCGTCGAGTTAACCGTATTCGCCTCGCTGTTGCTGTCACAGGCGACAAAAACATCGGCGTCTCCGATCGTCGTGATGTAGACGGCCATCTGCCGCACGATGTTGGTGAAGGAACCGCCGCCCTCCCATGCGAGCAGAATGCCAGCCATCGGTTCGTACTCGCTGGCGCAACGAATTTCGCCGATCGGTGGTGTCGTCGCGGCGCGGGTGCCACCGAGTGGATGCTTCGCGACGAACGACGCCTCCGTAGGCGTCATGGATCGTGGAATCGCGAGGCCCTCGGGATAGTGCAACACGCCGCCTCGCAGTACAGGCTCATCGGCACACACCACGCTTGCAACCACGGCTCCAGCAACCACAGCAAGACCTTGCCTGAACATTCCGGGACTCCTCTCGCCGCACCCACCCATGCGGACACCCCCACATACGACCCCAAAAGGGCGTCGGATGCAAGAACGCCCTCGGGTATTCATCCGTTTTCGGCCTTCCAACCCCCGATTGCCTCCAGAAAGGCCTCGCCGTACTCGGCAAGTTTGCGATCGCCCACACCCTTGACTTCAAGCATCTGCTCGGGCGTGGAGGGCTGCATCCTCGCCATCTCGCGCAGGGAAGCGTCTCCGAACACCACATAGGCCGGTACGCCACGCGTTCTGGCCAATTCCCGACGCAACAAGCGGAGCCGGTCAAACAGGTCTCGATTGACGCCCTCCCACGACTTCTCCTCGCCCGCTGCTCCGCGGACCGGCCGCTTCGGTGGCGCGATGAGCGCCACCTCACCCTCGCCCCGCATCACCTCCACTCCTTGCTTGGTCAGCAGCAAGATCGGGTACTCGCCTGTTGCGCGAACAAGGAGTTCCAGATGTACGAGTTGCCATACCAAGTCGGTCAGTTCCCCTTTGGAAAGATTCGCAAGCAATTTGAACACCGACAACTCATCGTGCCGTCGCTGCATGACCTTGTCCATGCCGGTGCCGCGAAGCACGTCAATCACATACCCCGCTCCATACCGCTGTCCGGTTCTGGCAACCGCCGAGAGGATCTTGCGAGCAATCGTCGTACCGTCGGTCATAACCTGCACGTCGCCAAGGCACACATCGCACGAGCCGCACCTCTCCTCGCAGCGACGCTGCCCAAAATGCTTCGCGAGCATGGCGCGGCGACACATCGCGGTCGCGCAGAAGGACTGCATGGACTCGAGCATCGAGCGACGAAACGGCAACATGCTCGGATCCTCTCCCTGCTCATGCAACTTCCGCCAGCGTGCCGCATCACCCCCCGAAAAAAGCAGTACGCACTCCGATGGCAGTCCATCACGCCCAGCTCGCCCCGTCTCCTGTTGATATCGCTCCAGGCTGTCCGGCATCGACGCGTGCACGATGCACCGAACATCGGAGCGGTCGATGCCCATGCCGAATGCGACGGTCGCGGCGATGACATTGATCTGCTCGGCCGCAAAGTCGTCCTGTACCCGCGTGCGGGTGGCCCGGTCGAGACCAGCGTGATAGGCGGCGGCCACGAATCCGTCGGCCGAGAGTGCCGCCGCCGTGGACTCACTCTGCTTCCGAGTGGCGCAGTACACGATGGCCGCCTGCCCGCGGTGCCGCGCGACGACTTCGCGTACCTGTTTGCGTGCATCGGTCCTTGGCGTCACGCGATAGGTCAGATTCGGTCGGTCGATGTCGCCGACCAATACCAGTGGATCACGCAGATCGAGTTGCGTCAAAATATCCTCCCGCACCCGCACGGTCGCCGTCGCGGTGCAGGCATGAAGCGAAGCGTTCGGGATCACGGCGCGAACCTCTGCGAGACGCCGATACTCAGGCCGAAAGTCATGCCCCCACTGGCTGATGCAGTGCGCCTCGTCGATGGCGATCCACCGGGGATTCATCTTTGCAAGCGCCGCGAGGAAGCCCGGCATCACCAGCCGCTCGGGCGTTACGTACAGCAGCCGCAACTCCCTCGCTCCGGCTGCTGCCAGCACCCGGGCCTGTTCATCCGATTCCTGCTCGCCGTGCAGGCTCGCCGCCGCGACGCCGACCTGCCGAAGCCCGTCCACCTGATCCTTCATGAGCGCAATCAGCGGAGATACCACTACCGCGAGTCCACCACGAACCAACGGAGGAATCTGATAACACAACGACTTCCCACCACCCGTCGGTAACACCAGCAGCGAGTCACGGCCACCCAAGGCTCCATCGATCGCCTCCCGCTGCATTGGATACAACGCATCCCAACCCCACACATGCCGAACTACGTCGAGTACGGCATCGATTCCGTCGCTGTCACCTTCTATGGACATGCGGTCAAGGTATCGTGCTCATCTGCTACACACCGGGCGGCCAAGAAGGAGTTCCTCACATTTCCTCCACTCCACCCATCCGCCACCGAGCCAAGGCAATCATTTTGCTCGCGCTGGCGCTGTGCTTTGTCAACTATCTCGATCGCGTTGTCATTTCATTTGCAATCGAGCCGATCAAGCAGGACTTCGGGCTAACCAATACCACGTTTGGCCTTGCCATATCGCTCTTCGCGTTCGGCGCTCTGGCGATCAATGGACTCAGCGGTCTCCTCCTCGACCGTTTCGGTGTTCGCCTCATCTGGACCATCGGGCTGATCACCTGGTCTCTGGCAATGCTCGGACTCGGACTCACCGAGGCATGGGTGTTCTTTCTCGTAATGCGGTTCGTGCTGGGAATCGGCGAGGGCGTCAACTTTCCAGCGATGAACCGCTCGGTCGCCGATTGGATGCCACCACGGCTCGCTGGCCGATCTGTTGGAATCATAGTCCTCGGAGTTCCCGCTGCGCTGCTCGTGGGCGGACCGGTTCTCACAACACTCATCGAGGACATTGATTGGCGTAATGCCTTCATCGTTCTGGCAATCGGGAGTGGTTTGATCGGCATCACCATTCCACTGATATATCGCCGGCCACCGAAGAGTGAAACACCCTCGCCACACGTCAGTTGGTGGATACTGCTTCGAAACCCCACCCTTCTGGCCACCTCGTGGTCATTCTTCGCCTTCGGCTATGTGCTGTGGTTCGGCATCACGTGGATTCCCGGTTACTTCGAGCAGACCTGGGACATGGACATCACGAAGATTGGCTGGTTCAGCACGCTGCCGTGGGGGCTCGCGTGTGTCTTCATTCCGCTCGTGGGCTGGTATTCAGACAAACGCATGGAACAAACCAGCCGTATTCGCACGTCACGGATCCACCCCATCTGGATCTTCCAACTGATCGGTGCTCTCAGCTTCGTCCCCCTCATCTTTGCACACTCGCAAACAGTCGCCATCATCATGCTTTCACTTGGCATTGGATTCTCAATGGCTGCTAACGCACCCTACTATTCAATCTGTACCGACCTCTTCAAACGCAACGCCGCAGCAGCAACGGGCATCATGGTGACGTTCTTCTCGATCTCCGGGCTTGTGACCCCTGTCCTCACCGGCTGGCTGACCGATGCTTTCGGCGGCTTCGATGCCGCGTTCATCATGTTGGCTGTCTTCGTCGCAAGCGGCGCCCTCGGTATGCTGCTCTTTGCACACCCAGACCGAGCCACACAATGACCTCTGAAGACGAAATGCCAATCGATCTCGATGCTCTTCGCATCCGCATCGATGCCCTCGATGAGCAACTTGTTCGTCTCCTGAGCGAGCGGGCGGCGATCGTCGAAGAAGTCGGCCGCGTCAAGCGAGTTGGTGGTACGCCGGTCTACGCTCCCCACCGCGAGCGGGCCGTCCTCGAACGCGTGCGTTCGCTCAACCCCGGCCCCCTCTCGGGCCGCACACTCGAAGCGATCTGGCGAGAACTCATGTCGGGCAGTTTCGGTCTTGAACAGCCCCTGACAATCGGATACCTCGGACCGGCCGGTTCGTTCAGCCACCTCGCAGCTCTTCGGCACTTCGGATCGTCCGTCGAGGTGGCCGAGGCAGGCGACATCGACTCTGTCTTCCGAAGCGTCATGACGGGATCAGCCCACTATGGATTGGTGCCATACGAGAACTCCATCGTCGGCAGCATCACCGATACGCTCGACGCCTTCGTTGAGTACGAGATCGGCGTCTGCGCCGAATCGCTCATCGAAGTCTCGCACTGCCTGCTGGCCAACTGTGAGCACGCAGACATCAAACGCCTCGCTTCGAAGCCGCAAGTTCTCTCTCAGTGCCGCAAGTGGATTCAACGGCACTTGCCCGGTGTCGAATTGATACCGACCGCATCATCCGCCGCTGGCGTCGAAGACGCCGCGACAGAAGCCGGCACCGCCGCCATTGGCTCGCGCTTGGCTGCGTCCATCTACTCCGTGAATGTGCTGGCCGAGCGGATCGGCGACAAGCCCGACAATATCACCCGATTTCTCATTCTGGGCAGACAACGCCCCGAACCGACTGACGCGGACCGCACATCGATCATGTTCACGACCAAACACGCGCCTGGCGCACTTGTCGATGTCTTGGCCGTCTTCCGCGATGCTGGCATCAACCTCAGCCACATTGACAAACGACCGAGCGGCCGCGTGAACTGGGAATACACCTTCTTCATCGATGCCGACCGACACCGCGACGACCCCTCCATGGCCGCCGCCATCGCCGAGGCGACCGACCACTGCGTCCTCCTGCGTGTCCTGGGTTCCTATCCCCGCGCCGAAGGGGTGCTGTAAGAGGACGCCTGCCGAACGGCCCCGCCACCCGGTACCTGACCCCTTCGAGTACCTTGGTATGACCACGATGCTCGATGTCACACACACGACGACCGCCCTGCTGCAAGGCCTCCACGACGACGGTGGCGATACAGCGTGGGAAGTGCTGGACAGGCGATATCGGCCGATTGTCACAGGACTCGCGCGAAGGCTGGGACTGAGTGATCAAGACGCTATGGACGTCGCGCAGGAAACGATGATCCGAGTGCTCGCCGAATACCGCGACGGCCGCTACGACCGCGACCGAGGCCGCATGCGGTCGTGGCTGCTCTCGATCGCCCGTACCAAGATCGCCGATGTACATCGCAAGCGTGCCGTCCGCCGCGAAGCGCGGGGTGAGTCGGCGATGGTGACCATGCCGAAGGATCAGGAACTCGAGGACATTTGGTCCACCGAGCGACGCTTCGTCGTGCTTCGTGAGGCGCTCGCGGAACTGCAGGCCAACTCCAAGACATCCGACCGCAGCATCCGCGCCTTCGAGATGCTCGTCTTTCATCGCCGCAGCGTATCGGACATCGCGAGCGAATTGAACATGAGTGAGAACGACATCTACCTCGCCAAGAGCCGGGTTGCCAAGAAACTCAAGGAAACGGTGCAGCAGCTCGAGTCGCTTTACGAAGAAGATGCTCCGTGAGCGAACAGCCGCCGCCTCGCAAACCGACCCCCGAAGAACTCAGAGCAATCGCCTACGGCGGCACCGTCTCGAATGATGTCATGCAGTGGCTCAAGGAAGTCGACGATGGCAGCGTGGCCGCCGAACTGGATCGACTCCGCAGCCGAAGCGGCGACGCCGATGCCACGATCGAGCAACCGATCGGCGATCCGAGCGACGAACGCTTTCTGAATGAGTTCGCCGAAGCGCACAAAGCCGGTGTCTTCGGACAAAGTTCGATCGTGGAAGCCCCCGAAGCCGCGGGCTATGAGATCGAACATGAGATCGACCGCGGCGCTCAAGGCGCCGTCTTCAAGGCAAGGCAGATCGCGACACGACGGCAGGTCGCGCTCAAGGTTCTGCTCCGCGGCGCCTTTGCTTCGGATCGGCAGCGCATCCGCTTCGAGCGTGAAGTCGAAATGGTCGCGGCCCTCAAGCACACCAATGTCGTCACGATCTACGACAGCGGCCTGACCAACGACGGCCGGGCGTGGCTGGCGATGGAGTACGTCGATGGCGAACCGATGGATGGCTGGCTGACGAAGAACGAACCATCCGACATCGAAGCGAAACGCCGCATGATTGCCTCGCTCATCGCGAGCACCTGCGACGGCATCGTTGCGGCGCATCAGCGAGGCATCATCCATCGCGATCTCAAACCGGACAATGTGCTGGTTGACGGCGACGGCATCCCCCACATCCTCGATTTCGGTCTGGCCAAACCGGTCGATTCCTCACAGTGGGATTCCTCGCAACTGGATGTCACCAATGTCGGAGAGTTCATGGGCACATTCGCCTATGCATCGCCTGAGCAGGTATCGGGCGACCCGGACCGCATCGATGTGCGGACCGATGTCTTTGCGCTCGGTGTCATGCTGTATGAAGCCTTGCTCGGCACCCGACCGTATCTCCTGGAAGGCTCACTCGCGGACGTCGTCAAGATCATCTCCGAAGGCATACCCATCCCGCCACGCAGTCTTGATCCATCGCTTGACCGGGATCTCGAAACCATCCTGCTGAGATCTCTCGACCGCGATGCAAGCCGCCGATACCAGAGCCCTGCCGACCTCGCCCGTGACCTCCGCCACTGGCTTGCGAGAGAGCCGATCGAAGCAAGACGCGACGACGCGTGGTACGTCGCCCGCAAGACCCTTCGCAAACACTGGCTCGCGGTGAGCCTTTCCGCTGCGGCAATCGCAACGCTGGTCGCCTTCGGTATCACGATGTTCATCGCGTGGGAGCGGGCGACTGAAGCCAATCGCCGCTTGAGCGGAACGGTGGGCATGGTTTCAAACGTGCTTGGCTCGGCCGATGCAGAGAACCCGAATCAGCCGCTCGCTGCATCGAGCGTCGGAGAGATGATGCAGCGGTGGCTGGCAATCGTGGATACCGACCTCAGTGACTACCCCTCCATTGCCGCATCGGTCAGGCTTGATCTCGCCGAGATCCTCATCAGCGCAGGACGCTGGGACGAAGCGGCGGCAGCCATCGACCAGGCCGCCGCCACGCTGAACCTCGACTCAACCACTCCATCGATGGAAGCTGGACGCCTGCTGCACGATCGCGGCCGTTTGCACTACAAGAAGCGTGACATGGATGCCGCCGCTGCCGATTATTCGGCGGCGCTGGACCATCGTCGCTCGGTGGCTCCCGAAAGTGAACATACCGCCAACACCATGCATCATCTCGGCGCCACCATGCGGGCGCAAGGCAATCTGGCCGAGTCCGATGCCATGTTCGAAGCGGCCCTCATGCGGCACCGCGCCCTGCTGAACACAGCCACGGGCGACACCGACGCCATCCGCCGCCGCGCCGCCCTTGGCAACCTCCTCAACAGCATGGCTGTAGGACACATGACGAACGAACCGGAGATCGCACTTCCCCTGCTGCAGGAAGCCCGAGAACTCCTTGAGATCGACTCCGCCGACCCGACACGTGATTGGCGCATTGCTGCGCTTCGCCACAACATCGGCGACTGCCTCGCTCGGCTCGACCGACTTGAGGAAGCACGTACCGAGTTGGCCGCGGCGCTTGCCATCAAGCAACTCCAAGGCAATCAACTGTCCATGGCCAACACCGAGGCAGCGATGGCGAGACTGTCACTGCTCGCCGGTGACGCAAACGCAGCGAGTGTGCATCTTGAAGCGGCAAGAACGTTGAGGGACGACCGATTGCCCGCAGGACACCCCTCCCACCGCGACGAAGCAATCATCGAGATCGAGATCCTCCTGCTGAGCGGCCAACTCAACGAGGCTCGGGACCTGCTGGGCGAACAGCAAGCCCTCGCCAAATCTGCCGCCATCCAAGCCACCATGCTGCGACTGAACGGCCTGCTCGCCGCAGCCGAAGACGACCCGGCGGAGGCCCTGTCACTGCTGCGTCAATCATGGGACCTCCACGCGTCCGCCACTGGCGAGCGAAGCCCTCTGTGCCGAAAGGTTGCGGCTGATCTGGCCCGCTTGCTTCGCTTGACCGGTCAGGACGAGAAGGCCCGCCGGTACCAAAAATTAGCGAAGCCACCGGAATAACGCATCCATGCGCTCGCCTGCGGGCGAGCAGAATGGAGTCTTGGTCTCATCAGCCTGTTGTCAGCGTCGCCGCCGCCGCCCAAGCGCGGCAAGTCCGAACACTGCAAGACCAGCAGGTGCTGGAATAGGAAGCGACACCACGCCGGACAAACCGATCTCATACAGGCCGATATTTTCGGGATCCGTAGGCGCTGTCCAGCCTGTGAACGGCTCTCCGCCCCAGCCGCCATGCGGCAGTACCTGTCCAGTCTGATGCTCCGGCAGACCCATCTCGAAGAGCGGGACGATCTCGCCTCCAAACAAGGCGGTCGGCTCACTCATTGCAGATGTGATGGCCAAGTAGAAGATGCCCGGTGCCGTGAACAGTGGATTGCCTGCGCCATCGCCATTGTGGAGTCTGGCCTGCAAATCATCACCATTCAAGTTGTTCATGGCTGCGATGCCACGTCCCTGCTCGTCGAAGAGGTAGAGCATCGGATCGCGAAGTCCGGACTGAGGATCGAGCGCGAAGGTCTGAGCGCTGAAGACCGACGGATCGGCGATGTAAATTCGGTAGACATCCTGATAGTCGCCGTACCCACCGACAAAGCCGCCGGAGCCCTTCAGTTCCCCTTTGATCAAGCCAATGTCGCCAGTGCCATCGGCAGTAACGACACTCGTTGCAGTCGAGGTCGAATTCCCCGTACCTCCCGGAGGCTCATCAAAGATGGGACCAGCCGAAGCTGTCGCCACAAATACCGCCAAGGCCGCCACAGCAACCAGCCCGTGCTCAACTCTCATACGCATGGATAGGGCCTCCCAAATCTCGATCTCTCATACCCCCCCCACCCTACTCACCAAAGGCAAAAAGACAACACTGTTTCCCCAAAACTCCCCTTAGGCCCAAAGAAGTCGACTATTGAGGCGGTACGCAACCCCACTGCATGCCAAATGGGGTGTGCCAAAAGTGCCGCCTTGGCATCTGACCTCCTATTCACATCGTCCAGTTGTCCAGCAGCGCCAATAGATCGCCCATATCGACGATGCCGCTTTCGTCGGCATCGATCCAATTGCAGTCTTCATCGAGTTCCTCACAGGTGGTACCCCACCAGTCGATCAGCATCATCAGGTCATCAACGTTGACGACACCGTTCTTGTCAAAGTCGCCTCGAATCCAGATCTCACAGAATGGCAGATCGATGCACAGCATGTTGGTGCACACGACGCCATTGTTGAAGTAGTACTCAAAATCAATGCAGAGACTGCCACCGGACGTGGCGCCGCTCAGCACGGTTCCGAACGGCCAAGAGTGCAGCGGATCAACCGACATCGACACTGTGGATGGCGTCACACTCATGCCTGCGGGAGGCGTCATTGTGACGCTTGTCAGCGTGGCTGCGGGATCATTGTTGTTCACACCAAACATCAAATCGAAGTCAAAGGGCGGTGTATGGCCAGCGTCGAGGCAGTTCGCAGCAAGAAGTTCTGGATCCGGGCAGATCGCCGAAGGCGGTGGTCCAGGCAGACGCGTGACAACGAGATCGCCAACCTGTGTCTTGTCAGCCTGAATATATTCATCGTTGTTGTCGATGAGATAACTATCGAGCGTCGTCCCTCCACCCATCGGAATGCCTTGGAATCCATAGATGTAGTCGCCGGAGCCGCCCGCGATGTGCAGCGCGTCACCCGAGGCCCATACCAGTTCATGCTTGGCATCAATACCACCCGCCTCCGAATCGCTGACTTCTCCATATTCGCCAACCTGATAGTTGTTGGATGTACGCGTCCAAACACCTGCGATACACTCAAATTCCAGTGCACGCGCTCGATGGGCCTGCAAAGTGCCCACTGCATTCTGGGTTCGCTCTGCAAGGTACATCCGCTGATTCGGGCCAAAATCGATGTCCGCAACTGGCGACGAATACACCTCGCCGGGAAAGTCGCTTACCTCAATCTCCGTGATTTCGGTACCGACCAACGGGATACCCGCAGCGCTGAGTTCCACGGACCAAATCTCGTTGCGGTCGGCCGTTGACTGGTGGTTGATGTCCTCGTTCCATACCGCGTAGTACAAACGATTCCCGCTGACCTCCAACCCGAAGATGCGATCGCCCAAGGCAACCGGGCCAGGCAGGTTATTCCATGACGGATCATGATCAAACGTGCCAAGCGTGCTCCCACTCGCATGATCGAGTCGATAAATCAAGCCATCGTTGAAGTTGCTCACGAAAAATTGATCATGCACACAGTCATAGGTGATCGAACCAAGGCTCGTATTGTCAACATCCAATACCGCGAAAGTGGACACAGCGCCGGAGAACGTGTCAATCCGATAGACAGCCCCCATGCTTCCTGCGGAACCGACAGCATCGACATTCCATGTCTCACTCGCTGAGACGAAGATGTTGCCATCCTCGTCGATTGCCAAACCAAGAATGCCGCCGAGAGTTTCGGATCGCCAAGAGGGATCCGAATATCGGTCAATCGGGAAGATGGCATCAACGGATGCGCCGGCCACATCCGCGAGATCAAACACGTTCACCATACGGTCACCTGGCATGATTGGCGAGACTGTTTGCACCGCAACACGGTTCGAACCAAAACTCTGATAATCCTGATTGAGGAACTGCGGGCGGCCTGCGCAGTCGCTGTCGTCGGCCGTCTGGCAGCCACCCGGATCACAGTTAATGTCCGTACACAGTGAACCCACGCCATGCCAAACACCCAGATAATCATCGCAAATCTGCTGGGTGACCTCGACGCAGTACCAGTAGCCCGATCCCGGTCCGCCTTCCTCGATGCAACAGACCCCAAGAGCCGTCTCTGGAACACAATTGACACTCGGATCGGCGCAGTGGCTACCGACACCGTGCCATGTGCTCGCCATGAGATCGGCACACTCGAATTCCAAGACTTCCACGCACACGGGCGTCCCGTCGTCCAACTCATAACAGCACGCGCCAAGTTGCGGCGCCAATTCACACTCAACAGTTGGATCACTGCAAGTCGTCGCGGCTCCGAACCATATTCCACCAACTGAGTCACAATCAACTTCGTGGAGTTCTACGCACATCAAGTCGCCATCGGCATCTTCATGACAGCAGGCTCCGTACGTATCACACTCGACAATCGGATCGGCGCAGTCGGTACCCGGGCCAAACCAGTTGCCCGCGAGCGCATCGCATTGATCCTCTGGCAGCACCGCGCAGCCCGGCCCATAGGCCGCATCTTCAAAGCAGCAGGCCCCTGCCGAGGCATGGGGCGTGCCAAACTCGACGCCATGGGCCTCCCACGGCACGAGTTCAACGCCGCCGTTGAAGAGAATCTGTTCCATCTGACCGTTCAGACTCAGTCGACCCCAAGGTTCCCACGAGGGACCGTGACCATGCGTCGTGAACTGCCCGACGAGCACGTGATAATTGGAGTATCCCGGAAGAACCTGTCCGAAGGCATGTGAGTCGTTCACAGGGCGGACCCACTTTCCCCAGAATGCGATCAGTGGATTACTCCATATATTCACATTGCCGTTTTCAAAAAGGTTCCAAGTCACACCGCCATAGGTTGTGAGCGTTTGACTCCCGATCATGTCCTCTGCGCCAATCGTGACCCAACTGTCGGCCTCCAAACTCGGAAAGAATGGGATGAACGCAGAATTGATCTCAGACGACATCGGTCCGCCGAATGCGCACTGATAGAAACCACCATTGACGGCTACAAATCCAATTCCGCCTTGAAGAATGTGTCCTCCGACACCTGTTAGTTGATCGGTTGGATTGTCAAACTCGGCATAGAGGCGCCATGTCGTCGAGGGTATCCCGGTGTTATACACATCAACAAGATGCTGCTCCACGTGCAAACCAACCAAAGCCGCTGAGGCGGCCGTGTTCGCCGCCAACATCGCGCCGGCCGCCAGTGTTGTGGTGGTGAGGTTCATCGTGGTACTCCTGCGTGAGATCAATCGTGAAACGCCCCGATGAATGGATCCGAGCAGACCGAATGATTCATTTGAATGGATGGGCATGACTGCCTCCTTGATATGCACGCACAGGCGAACAAAGCCGTATGTCTACGTGCGAATCCATAATCTGTCAGATGGATCTTGCGATCTCCCGCAACTGACTTACTCCGCAGCGGCCGACTCTATCCGCAATGGAGTGGAATTCAAAGAAAATGATGAGGGGATGCACGTCAAAGGGTTGATGCAGATCATTGCCTCCCCCGACGGTGCCTGTCCCCTTACACGAAAGCCGGGAGCCGATTGCTCGACTCCCGACTTCCGATTCCAGTTGCGGCCAAGCCGCAGAACTCAGGACCAGTTCTCGAGCACGATCAGCAGATCGCCCAGATCGATGACACCGCTGCCATCGGCATCAATGACATCGCAGTCGCCGCCCTGACCATCGCAGTCCTCACCCCACCAACCAATCAGAATCATCAGGTCATCAACGCTGACGAGCCCGTCGTCGTTGAAGTCACCAGGTGGGTCGGTGATGATGACGCATTCCGGCAGCGTGAAGCAGACCGCATCGGAGCATGAGACACCGCTCTCGAACTGGGTGTCGATGTCGACACAGATGTACTGGCCGGGCGTACCGCCGGTCAGATATGTACTGAAGACCGCGTCTGCGTTGGGTGGCACGCTCAGGGTTGCATTTGCCGGCGTGAAGGTGAAGCCAGACGGAGCACTCAAAGTGATGCCGGTGATGGTATCCACGGTATCTGCATTATGAATCGAAAATTCGATCGCAAACTCGGGTGGCGCATTGTTGACGCACAAGATGCTCACTGCCGCGATGGTTGGACACTCGGGATCTTCTCCGCCACTGCCATCACCCTCTGGGGCGATGACCAGATCGCCGAGCCCCGGGTACTCGCCATCCGCAATGCCATTGTTGTAGTCGATGAGCCAACTGTCGGCGACGGTGCCACCCGAAGCGGGGAGACCCTGAATGCCCCACATGAGTTCACCTGGCTGCAATCTCATCGCATCGGCCGAAGCCCACACGTTTGTCTCGGTTGCGTCAACACCACCTGCCGCATTGGCATAGGACACATAGTTCTCACCAATGTTGAAGACATGCGAAGTCAACATCCACGTGCCGTCGACGCACTCGTACTCCAGCACGCGGGAATGAGTCGCAATCAGCGTCGTAATATCACCCTGCGTCCGCTCGCCCAGAAGCATTGTTCCGGTCGGGCTGAAGTCGATGTCTGCAACGGGCGACGAGTACAGCTCATTTCCGTAGTAGTGGAAGTCAGGTAGCACGATCTCAAGTTTCTCACTGCCAGCGACTGGCATGCCAACTCCGTCAAGTCTGACCGACCAGATCTCGTTCTGCGTCAACGTCGAAGCGTTGAACATGTCCTCGTTCCATAGGGCGTAGTACAGCTGCTCGCCGTTGACCTCCAGGCCGAAGGGTCGATCGCCGAGCGCCACGGGACCGGGGCTGCCAGACCAGGGCGTGCCGTGATCGAAGGTGTCGAGAATCGCGCCAGTGGTGTAGTCGAGTCGGTAGATGAGCCCGTCCTCGAAGCTGCTCACGAAGAACTGGTTGTGCACACAGTCATAGGTAATAGAGCCGAGACTGCTGCCCGAGGTGGGAAGCACGGCAAAGGTGCTGATGGCCGCCGTGTGTGTATCGATGCGATACACCGCGCCCCAGCCGGACGGACCCATGATGTCGGTGTTCGATGTCTGGGAGGCTGTGACGAAGATGTTGCCGTCTTCATCGATAGCCAAACCGAAGATGCTGCCAAGATTCGCTGCATTCCAATCGGGATGGGCATATCGATTCAGCGTAAATGGCGCGTTGAGCGGGGCCGTATCGAGTCCGCTCAGATCGAAAACCGTGAGCATGCGATCGCCGGACATGCTCGGCGACACCGTCTGCACAGCTACCGAGCCTTCGCCGAAGATCTGATAGTTGTCATCGGTGTACTGCGGCGCCCGGGCGCACTCACTGCCAGGGACGACCGAGCAGTTGTGCGACACATTGCAATCAATACCCGAATCGCTGCAGAGTGTCCCGACGCCGTACCAGATGCCGGAGTTGCTCTGGCAATGCTCGATGGTCGTCTCGATGCAGACCCAGTTGCCGGTGTTCTGCCCCTCTTCGATGCAGCAGGCGCCGATCGGAAGTGGCTCACACTCGATCATGGGATCGTCGCAAGTGACGCCCGATCCATACCAGTAGCCGCTGAGATCGACGCACTCAGCTTCGGTCATCATCTCGCATATCATTTCCTGAGTCGCGGTTTCGTAGCAGCATGCGCCCAGACCGGGAAGTGTCGGACATTCGACGAAATCATCGCTGCAGACACTGCCGTCACCGTAGAAGAATCCGAGAGGCAGGACATCGCAGTCCTCCGAACTCATGACTTCACACACCATCCCGTAGACCGCGTGGTCGTAGCAGCAGGCACCGCCGCCGGGCAGCGGATCGCACTCGACGAAGATGTCGCTGCAGATGCTTCCATCGCCATACCAGAAGCCGCTCGCGGCAACGCAGTCGTCCTGACTAAGCACCTCACATACCATTCCAAAGGAGGCGTGTGGATAGCAGCAGGCGCCGATGGGAACCTCGCCGCACTGGACCTCATCGCAGCTTGTCCCCTCGCCCTGCCAGATGCCACCGACCTGAGTGCATGTCGATTCTTCGAATATCTCGCAATTGGATTCGATGCAACACGCGCCAGCAGTCGAGGGTCGCTCGCCAAACTCCAGATCGTGGACAGTCCATTCGACCAGTTGGCCACCGTTGAATCCAAAATTCAAGGAGTATCCCCGCAGATTCAATCGTCCCCACGGCGCCGCTGATTGACCATGCCCGTTGGTTGTAAACTGCCCTACGAGCACTTGGTAGTTCGGCAACCCGACGACGGTCTGTCCAAACGCATATTGGTCATTCACCGGCCGGACCCACTCGCCAAAAAGAAAGGCCAGGACGCCGGGTACATTCGTCTCATCCTCGAAGTATGAGAACGTGTTGCCGAGATTGGTGGTGCTGAGGGTACCGCTGTCATGCGACCACTCGCCGCCAATTGTGATCCAACTGTCATACGAAATGGAGGGAATCATCGCCCAGAATGCCGCATTCACCGAGGCGATTGTCGGCCCAGTGAAATCATTCTGATAGAACCCCTGTGGGGCAATGATGTGAGTGATCCACGGAATGCTGGAATACACACTGGTCAGTTGATCGTTTGGATTATCGAACTCTGCATAGAGCCGATAGGTGGTGGTGCCGGGTACAAGTCCGTCGCCATCAACAGCATGCGGCTCGAGATTCAATTGCACCAAAGCGGCAGAGGCCGTGGCCGAGGCGGCCAGTATGGTTCCGACGGCGATTGTCTGGGTGAGATTCATTGTAGTACTCCTGCTCAGTGCCAACGTGTCGACGGTCCGGCGAATAATGCCGAGCAGTCCAGATGGATGGCTGTTTGGTTGGATAGACACCGTAACCTCCTCGGTCCGCACACAGCGGGCGAGCGAAGTGCTCGTCACCCTGTATCTGCGAGCGAGCCTGCGTTCTGTCAGGTGGACCTTGCAGTATCTAAAATACACCACCCACAATCGATCCACTCCACAGTCGCCGATCCTATTCATCGCAGAATATCACGTACAGCACAAATCTAGAAATCAAACCACCTGCATGCTCGCACACCCATAAAGAGCGATTCTGAGCCGAAAGGGCAGATGTAGCCTTTCGGCGTTCGCCTGTTTGTGCCGGCGCTGTAGCTGAGCGGCGACCCAAAAACGGAAAGCCGGGAGCCGATTGCTCGACTCCCGACTTCCGATTCCAGTTGCGGCCAAGCCGCAGAACTCAGGACCAGTTCTCGAGCACGATCAGCAGATCGCCCAGATCGATGACACCGCTTCCATCGGCATCGCCGACGGTGCAATCATTGTCCATGCCGTCACAGACTTCGCCCCACAGCCCGATGATGAACATCAGGTCATTGACGTCTACGATTCCGTCGAAGTTGAAGTCGCCGGGCACCACGATGATGCACATGGGAAGATCGATGCAGATCGTCTCGGTGCAGACAGCGCCGTTGCTGAAGGTGACCTCGAAGTCGATGCACACGGTCGAACCCTGTGCGGCGCCGGTGAGCACCGAGTCGAAGGGCCAAGAGTGCAGCGGCGGCAAGGCCATCGTGACGTGATCGGGCGTCAATGTGTCGCCTGCGGGCGGCGTCATGGTGACGCTGGTGATGGTGTGCGTCGAATCCATGTTGCTCACACCGAGACTCAGATCGAACTCGAAAGGTGCGAAGAGGGTGCCGCACTCGACATCGAGCACCTGAATGACCGGGCAATCGGCTTCTGGATCAGGGCCGTCGTCCTGCCGAGTGACAACCAGATCACCGAGGAGTGTCTTGTCCTGAATGGTCAGGTCGTTGTTGTAGTCGACGAGCCAACTGTCCACGATCGAGCCACCGGTGGCGGGAAGACCCTGGAAGCCATAGATGTTGTCGCCGGAGCCGAGATGCAGGGCATCGCCCGAGGCCCACACGCGGTTGGCCTTGGCATCCACACCACCTGCAGCCGATTCCTGAATCGAACCCACGTGGAATGTGTGTGGAGTCAGAACCCACGCCCCGTCCACGCACTCATATTCGAGTACGCGAGCGACGTGAGCACTCATGTTGGTAATACCAGCCTGGCTTCGCTCGCCGAGCACCATGGTGCCCTCAGGGCTGAAGTCGATGTCGGCGACGGGTGAGGAGAACGCGTAGTTGTTGTCGACATAGAAGTCGGTCAGAACAATCTCGAGTTGCTCGGCACCAGCGACCGGCATACCCGTCGTATCGAGTTGGACAGACCAGATCTCGTTGTTGACGGATGGGGAGTTGTTGTTGAGATCCTCGTTCCACAAGCCGTAGTAGAGACGCTCTCCATTGACCTCAAGGCCGAATGGACGATCGCCGAGCGCCACGGGACCGGGGCTGCCAGACCAGGGCGTGCCGTGATCGAAGGTGTCGAGAATCGCGCCAGTGGTGTAGTCGAGTCGGTAGATGAGCCCGTCCTCGAAGCTGCTCACGAAGAACTGGCCGTGCTCGCAGTCATATGTAATGGAGCCAAGGCTGCTGCTTGCGGTAGGAAGGACGGCAAAGGTCGAGATCGCCGCACTGTGGGCATCGATGCGGTACACGGCACCCCAACCGGAGGGTCCCATGATATCGATGTTCCAGGTCTGCGAAGCGGTAACGAAGATGTTGCCGTACTCGTCGATGGCCAGGCCAAGGATGCTGCCGAGATTGGCGGCGGTCCAACTTGCGTGGGCGTAGCGACCGATCGGGAAGGCCGTATTGAAAGGCTGCGAACCAATGCCTGAGAGGTCAAACACGGTCAGCATGCGATCACCGGGGATACCGGGCGACACGGTCTGCACCGCAACGCGGCCAGGGCCGAAGCTCATGTATTCCTGGTCGTCGTACTGTGGACGGCCCGCGCAGTCGCTGCCCGGTACCGCATCGCAGTCGTCAATCGGATCGCAGTTGACACCCGGGTCGGTGCAGAGCGAACCCGCGCCGTACCAAACACCCCAGTGATCATCGCAGATCTGCTCGGTGACCTCGACGCAGTACCAGTAGCCCGATCCTGGTCCACCTTCTTCGATGCAGCAGGCACCTTCCTCAGGAAGTGGGTCACACTCGACGAAAGGATCGCTGCAGACGGTTCCGGGGCCGTACCAGTAGCCACCGAGATCGAGGCAGGCCCCTTCGTCCATCACGCTGCACACCAACCCGTACGCCGGGTCGTTGTAACAACAGGCACCATCATCATGCAGCGGCTCGCACTCAACGAACGGATCACTGCAGGTGGTTCCGATGCCGTAGTAGTACCCACCGACTGCATCGCATTCGTTGGGCGTGACTTCGACACAGATCAGTCCCCCGATGTCCGGATCTTCATAACAACAGGCTCCAGCCGGGTTGGCCGGGGCTGCGGATGCAAATGATGAAAGCCCACCAACGAGGAGGGCTGCGAACAGGGCTGAAAGGCCGTTTTTCTGACTGTGGGTGGTGTTGGTAGACATGGCTGTCTCCTCAGGTTGATGGTCCAGTGAAGAGCGAACGCGACGTTCGCCACCATGTCTCCG